>Ga0070665_100001633_pt1 | contig 25842 bp, 22 predicted proteins | sample KBSS13metaG_FD_65862 | JGI IMG/M metagenome (GOLD analysis project Ga0070665, IMG submission 65862) | Switchgrass rhizosphere microbial communities from Kellogg Biological Station, Michigan, USA - KBS S1-3 metaG | ecosystem: Host-associated > Plants > Roots > Rhizosphere > Soil ... | reverse complement strand
CGAATCCCTGGGAGCACTGCCTTGAGCGAATACGAGTTCACGGTGTCCCTGCGTATCCGTCACCCCAACATCGCGCCATCCACGATCACTGAGACGCTCGGCATCGAGCCCCAGCACACCTGGAAAGCGGGTGATCCCCGCCGCGCGTTTGCCGGGCGCGATCGTCCGGGGTTGCACCACGAAAGCTACTGGATGGGACGGCTGATGAATGAGCAACAACTTTCCTCGACTCAGGTCTCGATCGAAAGCACGCTGTTGCAAACTCTCACTCAACTGCGCCGCTCGCAATCCTTCCTCGAGCAGCTCAGCATCGATGGTGGCGTGGCAGAGCTGTCCATCATCCTGTTCACCCATGAGGACTTTCGACTGGAGCTGCCGGCGGACTCACTCGCATTGCTGGGACGCCTGCGGCTATCGGTGACGCTCGACGTTCAACCTGGTGCGCCATCGCGCTCGTCCGAGTCGCAGCCGAATTGAAGATAGAAAGTTGATCATCCTCACCTTTCGTCCCCTGCAAAGCGGACCGGAGGTGCTCGTGCGGGGCGCGCACTTCAGGATTTGCTCAGACGCAACGCTGCGAGGACCGGACAATACGACAGCCGCCCGCTATTTCGAGGGTCTGTGGTATCTCGGACAACGGCGGCATGTATCGTTCGAGTGCACCGGGTCGCTTTTTCTGCGCGTGATCAATGAATACGGCCAGCGTGAATGCACCGGGCCCTATTCATCCATCAAGGCGGCCGACGGGCGTATCTTCGCGCAGGACAGTTGCCTCGGCGTCCATGGTGTTGGCGCGCACTTCAGGGCGGACGGGTTGCAAGTGTGGCAAGAGGTTTCGATCCTGACCTCGAGATGAATGCCGATGGCACCCAGGGTCAGGAACTCGGTTGGATGACAGGCTTGCTGAGGAAACTGCCGCAGCCTCGCCCCCGCGGCCGCGGCCGCGGGGGCGGGGGCCGGCTGATTCGCGCTAATGGCCTCTCGGCAGGCCGGAGATCTGCCGTGCCGCTCGTTTCAGCGTCCGCAGCCGTTCAGGTGTGATCTGCACCCGAGCCGCATTTGAGGACTCTGCCGCGCAGAACGCATCCTTGGCTGGGAGCACGCCGTTGCCAAGGTAGGCTATGGCGGCGTTATTGACGCAGGAGTTGGTCTCGAAGCCGAAGATGGCATGACCACCCTCATCGACGGAAACCATCACCGCTCGCTGTCCGAGTGCGCTACGCATCTCTTTCGCTCCAGCGTAAGGAGTGTTTGGATCCCGTAGATTTTGCAGCATGAGGATGTTGTGTGGTCCAGCGGCGGTGATCTGTACCGGCGACTCGATCGGCGCAGTGGCCCAATAGGCACAAGGATAAATGTTTGACCCGAGAGCGCCAAACATGGGGTAACTCTCCATGTCCGACTCATACTCCACGCGATACTGATCGGGAGAGCGGGACCAGGCGACGTCATTGCAAACCACCGACACACCTGATGCGGCCGGGTTGTCGACAGGGATGGGCGTCAAGGATGAAGGAATACTGGTGGCTGGGCTCTCACTGGCAGAGCCACCCCCGGCGGAGCTGGCGCTCATTGCCGCCTGCCATACGGCTGCAAGCTGAGGGAAGAAGCTGTCGTGTTCCAGGTACGCAAAAGTGAGCTCCCTGAAAATCGGCTCATTGACCAGCGTGCCGTCAGAGAACACATCGGGGTAAGGATAGGGCTTGGCGGCGGCACTGGCGTACAGCTGGTAGTACAAGGCTGTCACTTTGTCCGGCGTAGCGCCGAAATGATAGGTGGCATCATTGGCTGCCGCCCAGTTGGCAAAGTCAGGCCAGCGGATCGCGCCACCACTGCCCCATGAGCGGAATTGCTCACGCCACACCCAGTTTGGATCCACCACGCTGTCGATGACGACTCGGTCCGTATTGTCGGGGAACATTGTCGCGTAGACAGCGCCCAGATAGCTGCCGTACGACCAAGCAAAGTAGTTGATCTTGTCCTCAGTGAGCCGCTGCCGAATGACATCCATGTCACGAGCGGTATTCGCTGTAGTCGCGAATGGCACCGCGTTGGAGTGCGCGCATCCGCCCGCGGCCTGCTTTACGAACGCCGCCGTGGCATCGAACGAGTCATTCTGCTCGAGTGGTGGGAAAAGCTGATCCGCTTGGCTCGCCGTCATCTGGCACGTCGTGCCGGTGCTGCGCCCCACAAACCGTGGATCGAAGCCAATCAGATCATATTGCGACAACAATGCCGTGGTGGCGGCCTCGCCTAGGGTTCCCTGCAGCAGGGCATAAAACAACCGCGGCGCATTCAAACCCTGGCCGCCAGGGCCGCCTACGTTCAGAAACAACACACCGCGACGTTTGGCCGGGTCCGCGTGCACGATAGATACGGCCAAGGCGATCTGTTGCCCTCCGGGGTTGCGATAGTCCAGCGGTACCTGGATGTACGCGCACTGCTGTGGACCAACGGCGGGGTCGGGGAGCTGCGCCGAAGATGGATCGCATGCAACATTTCCCCAGGAAATCGACGCAGGCCCAGCCTGAGCGGGGACCGGGACGAACGTCATACTCAACAGCGCAGCTCCCATCACCGGGAGCAACACTCTCTTGGCGAGCCTCTGCAACGAGACAGTAACATTCATGGATTTGTCTCCATCCTGGACTGAGTTGGCTTGAAGCAGACGCGCGCGTGTCCGTGGCACCATCTTAGAGAGAATTTTCTAAATAGAAAATGTTTTCTTTATGAACAACTCGTGTCTCAGCTGGGCTATTAGCTGAGCGGTTGCCAGAAGCACGTCGGGCGTGATCACCGGTTGCAACGACCGCCATCGCAGCCGATGCCGATAGCGCCACGCTATTGGACATTCCAACAGGGACCCCTTTGCTCTTTACCGAGACGATGTCGTGGGCTGCCGAGGGTCGCTCATTGCTGCATCAGCACTGCACCTGCCGCCGGAGCTGTTTCCCTGCAGCTACAGGTCGAGTCTGACACGAGCGGGTCCGGCCTGCGTTGGCGGAGCGCGGGTGTCCATCACCCTCCCGCCTGTCACGACGCTCACAGGCGCCCGGCAGATCGCACTGCAAACGCCACCTGAAATACAGCAGGCCCCACAACGGACCGGCGAATCTTCACTCCTCCTAACCGTGTTAATGTTGCACTTGCTTCATTCTGGACCAACATGTCCCCTCAATGAAATATGTTGTCAACAACTGTGAAGTTTGTCGTTCCGCATGCGATGCGAAAGCAGTGAAATGCCCGGGTTCTTCGGCACGCGGTTTAGATGCAATGCGCAAATCAAGAGGCCTGTATGCTGGATGATGAGCCCTCACCCTCCACACCCCGCCAGGCGCTGGGTTTGTTGCTCGAGAGCTTCGCGCGCACATATCGCTATGTGCCCGAGCGAGCGCATGCGATTTCCGACCCCAAGGAGCTTCCCGACAGACTTCGTCACCTCGCCGAGCGGCACCCGCCGCGATCGACATGGCGGGCATGGATAGACGACGTCCGACTGTGGTTCGTCATCGGTCGGCTGTCCGACGAGTGCTGCTGCGCGCACGATTCGCTGCTGCTCGAGATGCTGTTCGTGAGTATCGATGGGCAACCGGTCGCCGCGGGCTGTTGGGGGTTGTCACCGCAGGGACATTGGGTCCTACGTCATATTCATGAGCCCGAGAAGACCGGGCTCGCGGCTCCCCGAGCGCGCCAAATGGGGGCGACGCTGCCGCTAGAGCGTCGGGATGACGCGCATACTCATGGAGGTGAGGCTCATGATCGATAGCGGCACAGCCCGAACCTTCGGCAGCGGTGAAACAACCCAGGTTAGAGCTATCAAGCTGGATGCGGATGTACTGCTGGTCATCGATGATGATGAGCGCACATTTCTCCAGGCGCGGCGACTCGGCGAGTTGCTCGGTTGCGAGCTCATTGAGGTCAGCGATCCCGAGCAGCTCATACCTATCCTGGCGCTACGCCAGGTCACCATGGTGTTGCTTGCTATAGACGCGCGAGCGGTCGCGCCCGTGACCGCTCTGCGAATTCTGTCCGAGAGCGCGACGCCCCCTGCCATCGTGTTACTGGGTGATTCCGACTCCCGGCTGTTGGGTAGCACGCGGCAGCTCGCGCGCGAACGCGGCTTGACGGTTGCCGGCGTCTTGCCTCGCCCTCTAAAAGCCGACGCCGCCGAACGGGTCTGCACGCCATTGCTGTGCGCCCCGCCGATCATCCCGCGCCTGGAGCTCGAACGCGCGCTCGCAGAGCACGAGATGTTTCTCGTCTACCAGCCGAAGACGGTGTTCGAACCGGCCGGGCTACGCATCGACGGCGTCGAGGCTTTCGCCCGCTGGCGCCATCCGCGGCGTGGCATTCTCAGACCCAGCCAGTTTCTGACCAGCCTGGAGAGTGAGAACCTCCTTACGGAGTTGATGGATTTCGTCATGCAGGAAGCTATCCGTCAGGCAGGACAGTGGCGTGAACGCGGGCTCGCGCTGCAGGTGGATATCAATCTGAGTCCGCGCCTGGTTCAGGATCACGAGTTCCCGGAGCGTCTACAGCAACTCCTGCGCGAATATAGTGTCGCGCCACGCCTCATCTCGCTGGACCTTACGGAAACTCCGCAGGGGAATCGTGCGCTGGCGTTAGAGGTGTTCGCCAAGCTGCGACTGTTGGGCATCGGCCTCGCCCTGGATGACTTTGGCAAGGGATGCGCGTCGCTGACGGCACTTTATGAGTTTCCATTCAGCGAAGTGAAGATCGACGGCAGCCTGATCAATCAGCTGCCGCATAGCCCCGATACTTCGGTGATCGTGCGTGCGCTCATCCAGTTCGCACACACGCTCGGACTTCGCGTGTGCGCGGAAGGTGTTGAAACGATTGAGGCAGTCGAGTACCTGCGTCAGGCGGGTTGCGATGCCATGCAGGGGCGTATCGTCTCAGGCCCGGTCGGGGCGGGCGCCATCGAGGAAATGGTAGGGTCAGGCCCGATGAGGCGGCGATAGCACACCGCCGGCACCGCTCAATGGCTGCCGGCACCCGAGCATCTCGAGCGCGCGACCTTTCGGATCTGCGGCCTCCACGGTCGCGGCGACGCATAGCATCGCCGGACTTTGCGGCACGCAACAGATCCTTGGCGTCATTGCCATTGCTTGCCGAGCTTGTCGAGACCGGCGCGCTCCAAGTCCCGTGGCACCATGGCGGGCAGGAACTCGACAGACGCATCGAACAATAGAAACCACGGCTCAGCGAGTCGCGGCATTTCGGACGAATCGGACACATCGACCACCAGGAACCCGCCGCGCTTGCCATCCTTCGCGCAGAAGTAAGCCGCCTCGGGCTTCACTTCTTCGAGAATCTGACGCATTTTCTCGCCCGCGGTTCCGTCACGCACGGCTTGACTGAACTTCTCGACAGGTAGGGATATGTGTAACAGGAATCTCATTGGCAGTCTCCTCGGATGCGGTGATGAGCGATCACCGTGCAGTTGGCGTCCCTGCGCAAGCGTCGCACCCGTCACGGTGACCAGGAATCAGCTACGGCTTTTAGTGAATCGGCGCCATCAGATGTTGATAGGGCGTACCTGCCCACATCACGTACGGGCTGCTGGTATCCGGGTCCGCGCCCTTGGGATACGTATCGTAAAAGGCCGCATCGGCACCAACAATCATGACGTGCGGACCTGTCTTGATCCAATGATTGGAAGCGGTGGGTTTGGTAGCGAACGGGTCCGTGTTGCTGGCGTCGGTGCCACCGGCCAGCATGTACATCAATCCGACTTTTCCTGAGACCGGTGCCTGATGCTTCAGATAAGCATCGACCCACTCACCGGCATTCTTGTCCCAGCACATCGGATCCGGGCCCGGCGTCTGCGGATTATCAGGCATACACGTGAAGCCATTGGTCCCCTTGCGCAGAACGCGCATCCCCCCTTTAGAGTCGGGAGCGACGATGGTGGCGTTCTCGGCGACTTTCCTCGGCGCAGCCTTCATGGCACTCGCGATCAACTCCTCCTCCGTAGGGGTTGATTTGCCGCTCCCGGAATGCTGCATCGCAGCCGGCGGCGGGTCTGCCGCCCAGACTGATGCGCCTGAGCCAAAGATTGCGGCGATGGCGCAAACCCAACGAATGGATCTCATGGAAGCCCCCTCCCCAATCGATCTCCAGCGTGGCGTATCAGACTCCTTTCCTGCCATTACCGCAACTAGGGTCGCGCGAAATGCGCTCGAACTCGATACCGGCCGCACGAGTCCGGTGACCCGACACCGCCGAGGCAGATTCAACTGGCCATGAGGTAACTGCGCTGCTCGAGAGCCGGGAGCTGCAAGAACGCGTTCACGAATCGTTCCGCGCTCAGCGGCCGTGATAAATAGAAACCCTGGCCCTCATGGCAGCCTCGATCGAGCAGCCAATCGAGCTGACTGCGTCGCTCGATGCCCTCCCCTGTTACGGTCATACGCAGGTTGGCTGCGAGTGACAGTATCGCTTGGGCGACAGCCGCATCGGAGGGCGATTGATCCACGTGCCGAACGAAGGACTTGTCGATCTTGATCTTGTGCAAAGGGAAGCGCGTGAGGTAAGCGAGAGATGAGTAACCCGTGCCGAAGTCATCCAACGCCAACAGGCAACCGATACTGCGCAAGCGGTCGAGCGCCTGACGGACCCGAACGGAGTCTTGCACCAGGAGTGACTCGGTTATCTCAATTTCGACCAGGGAGGGGGAAATGCCGGCGAGCTGCGCCTCCCGCTCGAGAATGCGAGCCGGATCCCCATGAAGAAACTCTTTACCGGAGATGTTGATTGCGAGCGGCAACCCAATGTCCCTATCGCGCCAGGTGCGCAATTGACGGCAGACGGAGTGAATCATCAGCTCGCCCATTTCGATAATGAGTCCGCTTTCCTCGGCGACGGGAATGAATTCGGATGGGGAGACCACGCCGAGCTCTTCGTCGTGCCATCGAGCCAGGACTTCGGCGCCCACCATTTGCTGATCCGAGAGGCGGTACTTGGGCTGAAACTCGTACGTCAGCGCCTGCATCTGCAATGCGCGTCGCAGACGAGCTTCGGTGCGCACAAACTTGGCCATCCTGGAGCTCATGACAGGTTCATAGACGACCACCGCGCCTGCCGCCGCCGATTTGGCCTGGTACATTGCCGTATCCGCGTGCTTCAAGACCGCTGCTGCGGTATCTCCGTCGCGCGGGAAGCTCGCGAGGCCTACGCTCGGGATGGATGGCAACTCCAGTCGCTGATATGCAATCGGCGCGGCCAGGAGCGCCTGGCAGGCTTTTGCGACCTCCAATCCCACCACCGTGGCGGCGGCATGGCGTAACAGAACAACGAATTCGTCACCGCCAAAACGCGACAGCAAGACATCGACCGCTTGGCGGCGGAAGCATTCGAGTCCGTCGTTGAGCTTTTCAGCCACAATTCGCAGCACGTCATCACCGACAGCATGACCGAACGTATCGTTGATGCGCTTAAATCCGTTCAGATCCAAGTAGACGAAGGACACGACCTCCTCGCTCGCTCTCGCCCGCTCGACGTACGTTTCAGCAACATCCATACATTGCTGCCGATTCGGCAAGCCGGTGAGGCTATCAAAGTAGGCCAAGCGCCGGATGCGCTCCGCATGCGCGAGGCGCCGCAGATGGAAACGCCAAACAATGGCGGCCAGTATCAAGGCCAGCAGCACGTAGGCCACGAACGCTGCGCTCGAGGCATACAAAGGGGGTGCCTTATGGATGCGGACACGAAGTGGTGTTTCTCCCCAGCCCGAGTCCGGGCTGGCCGCACGCACCTCCAACCGATGTTCTCCCGAGGGCAGGTTTGTTAACGTGACATCGTGCTCCGTACCCAGATCAATCCAGCGATCGCTGAGGTCGGGAATCCGATACGACAGCCGGTTATGAGCGGGCGAGATGAAATCGAGCGCTGCGAACTCGAGTGTGATGATGCGCGCCGCGGCTGTAACCTCGACGTCGTTCAGCAGCCAAAAAGACTCTGCGCTGTTGAGCGGTGCTCCAAGCACGTCGACTCCTGTCAGGACGACCGGGGGTGGAGGGCCGGTCTCGTCGATTGCCTTGGGGTCAAACAGGTTAAATCCACCCGGACTGCCGAACACCAGGCGGCCATCAGCTAACCTGAGGTAGGCTCCCGACTCGAATTCCTCATTCTGCAGGCCGTGCTGAACATGGTAGGTACGGAAGACGTTCGTTTCCGGGTTGTAACGTGTCAAACCGGTATTTCCGCTGATCCACAGACGGCCGGCCGCATCGGGAAGCACACCGTAAACCGTATCTCCTGCAAGCCCCTGGGCGCGGCCGGAGGACTGGAAGCGAACGTGATCCGTCAACGCCGTTGCTGCGTTCAACAGCGCTAAACCGCGGTCTGTCGCGATCCAGAGTCTGTCCTTTCGGTCCAGGGTAATCCCGTTCAGAGCATCGCTTGGAAGCGAGGCCGGGTCCCCTTCATGGTGCCGAAACACACGCTGCACATGTCCGCTTGCATCGGCGAGGTCCAAGCCGCCGCCATCCGTGGCAAACCATACATTTCCGGCGCCGTCCGCAATAATGCTGGTCACGTTACGCGAGCTCAAGGCGCCGGCGGTAGCGGACTCAAACGGAAGTTGATGGACCCGGTTTGTCTTAGGGTCGAGGACATTCGCGCCACCGCCGTGTGTACCAATCCAGATGCGACCATCTGGCCCTGCATGCACGCTCATGATGCCCGCAGCACTCAATCCTCGGTCGCTACCTGGCAGCACTGGATAACGTGTGACGCGGCCATCCGCTGTGAGGCTACGCAGTCCGGCTGTCATGGTCCCAATCCAGAGTGTGCCCCGAGCGTCCTTCGTAAGCGCCATGATGCGGTCATCGCCGAGCACATTGGGTCGCTTCAGAAGAGTGTCGAGACTCTGCGCTTCATCCGTTTCAACGTTGTACAACACCAGGCCGCCGCCCCAGGTGCCCACCCAGAGGCGATCGTTGCCTGCATCGGCAAACGCCAGAGCGATTCCACTGCGCAGCCAGCCCGGACGGCGACCGCCAAAGTTCCAGCTGCGCGGATTCCAGCGATCGAGGCCACCCGAGCGAGTCCCCACCCAGAGCAGCCCGGTGGCATCCTGGTACAGTGACATGACGGAGGAATCTGAAAGGGAGTTGGAGTTTGCCTCCTCGTGGTAATAGTGAGCGAACGTATCGGTAGCCGCGTCATAAAGATCGAGGCTACCGTCGGTGCCTACCCAGAGACGGCGGCTGGCATCTCTCAAGATTGACCGGACGTTGTTCTGTGCCAGGGAGCCTGCTATTCGGGCATCGTGGCGAAAGTAGGCCAACAGGATGCCCCGTGTATCGCGGTGAATGAGCCCGCCGTCCGGAACTCCCTGCCAGATTGTGCCGTCTTGATCCGCATACAGCGCCATTGCGCCTTGCGCGCCGGAGCTACCGGAGCCGGCGGAGGCACAATGCACAAAAGATCGGGTAGTCGAGTGCGCTCGCTCCAAACCTGACGACGTGCCAATCCAGATGATTCCTTCGCGCCCGCGTGCCAGGGCTAACACGCGATCGTCACCCAACGAGTCGGCTCGCTGAGAATCATGTCGAATGTGCACAAACCTTTTGGTTTGCGGCTCCAGCACATCGAGGCCTGCATCGCCGGTGCCGACCCAAAGGCGCCCGCTCTCATCAAATACCAGTGCGGTTACATCGTTGCTGGCCAGCGAGCGCGGGTCGACAGCGTCGTGGCGATAGATCGTGAAACGGTCGGAGTTGCGATTCCAGCGCGCAAGGCCGCCATCCGCGACGGCAACCCACAAGTCATGACGGAGATCCTCAACGATCGCCTTGATGTAATTACCCGGCAGAGCGGCCGCATCGCCGGTTCGATATCCATACCTGACCAGCCGATGGCCGTCATAGCGTACCAGTCCGTCTTCGGTGCCGATCCACACGAAGCCCTGAGTGTCTCGGTACGTGACGTTGATTGTGCTTTGCGGCAGGCCATCGGCGGTCGTCAAGTGTTGGAAAAAGGCGGGCGACTGCGTGAATGGCGTCGCCGGTGCGGTCAGCGGAAACACCAACCACACCAGGAGAAGTAGAGCGCACTTCGCAGCCTTCATCGCGTCACTGCGGCTATTCCTGGCTTACCCAGGATAGGATTGAGGCCGGCGACGCAGTTGTCGGCGTACCCGGGCCGAACGACTTGGTCCACGCATAACCTTTGGTCCACGCGTAGCCCTTGGTCCATGCATAACCCTTGGTCCACGCATAACCTTTTGTCCAGGCGTAACCCGTCGTCCACGGCGTGCCCCCGTCCCAGGTATATCCATCGGCCGTGTCGGCTGCGCCGCTGAACGGCGACCCCATGTTCATAATGTAGAAGTTACCCTGTGCATCCTCGTTGGCCGGACCGCCGAAGTGTTGAGTGTCACTCAGATCCGCGGCGATGTTCAGACCTGCATTGGCACAACCGGAGGCCTGACTGTAGACGGCATCGTAGGCATTGATCTCACCGGCACCTTGCTGGAACACGGTGTACGCCAACCTGCCAGCCGGTGTCAGCGCTGGATGGGCAGACGCCATCAGACGGCATTTGACATCGTCGGGCGTCAACGACGGGTTGGCCTGCAGCATGAGAGCCACAGTACCCGATACCACGGCGGCAGACATCGAGGTGCCCGACATGTAGAAGTAGGAAGACCCCAGGTAGCCGTTAGCCCCCAAAAACAACGGATATTCCTTGGCAATGGTGGAGGTGCCCTGCATTACGGCGATGACATGTCCACCCGGCGCTACGATATCGGGTTTGACGAAACCTTCAAAGGTCGGGCCCGTACTCGAGAAGGTCGCCAGGAAATCGTCTTCGCTGTCGGTCGGGGTGTAGTTGTCGGTAGAGGCGCCGACCGTGATCACGTATGGGACGTTACCTGGCACATCGATCGTCTGGGCTGCCGGCCCCTCGTTACCCGCGGCCGCGACTACGACTATGCCCGCCCGCCATAGCTTCATGACCGCCTGCGCAAGCGGATCCTGCCAATAGTAGCTCTGAGGCCGGGAGCCGAATGACATGTTGACGACGCGAATGTTGTATCGCGCGGCGTTGGTGAGAATCCAATTCATGCCGCGGATCGCGTTGGCGTAGTTGCCCGCCCCATTCTTGTCGAAGGCACGCACGATCACGCGAGAGGCATCAGGGGCCATGCCAATGAAGGTGCCGTCTTCGGCCTTCGCACTGTTCACGGCGATGCTGAGTACGTGGGTCCCGTGACCGTACTGGTCACTGGGGGCGCCGACGCCCAGGACGTTCCCGATGGCATCGTAGCCCTGCAGCACCGCATTGTGCCCGGCAACATCGGTCTGCGTTGCATGTTGGCTCCACCAGCCGGTGTCGAGGAAGGCGATCGCAATGCCCTGTCCCGTGATGCCTTGAGCATGCAGTTGGTTTGCGCCGGTACGCTCGACGACGTAGGGCTGCACTTCGGGCTTGGGCTTACCGCTTACGGCTACCGCACGGTTGGCGGTAATGCGCAGGCTCATGTTGTGCTCGAGCTCGGCGAGGCCACTCGCAGTCAAATCGGCGGCCACTCCATCTATGATAGGCAGAGCGTGAGTGATCTTGCCATGAGCGCGCGTCACTGCAGCTGCGACAGCCGCTACATTGGGGCCCTGGATGAGATAGCTCCCGACAGCGGTCACGTGACTGTGGAAGCTGACGTCGGCACCCAATACAGCGGGACCACCGAGGCCGATAGCCAGTATCCATTTCGCCGTCGTTGTGTTCCCCATGACATGCTCTCTTTTGGTGTACGCAACAGGAGTAGACCACAACTGCAACAGTCTCCCGGCAGATGTTGACTTAAGGTCGAGGATGATGTTTGAACTGTGACCTCGTCATCGATGGTGCATAGCAATCGCGTTTGCAGCGCAACAGAAATGACCTGACCCTTCCGCACACACCGACACCCGGCGCGCGTTGTACCGGTCAAATCCAACGGTGGGCGCTATTTGCGTGTTAGCGCACCCACGCCCCACCACTCTTGCCGATCCTCACACTTTGAGCATCGACCCTGGGAACAACTCTTACTTTCCGCGAAATCCGCTGTTGCACATACCTCGCGCGCCCCATGCTCCGGCGGCCGCATTGCTCTAAGCGCAGCATGGCGCTTTTTTGCGGCATCGCAAACACATTGGGAGCGCTGAATGTCATTGAGAAAATGGTCAAACCGGGCGTGCACTGTAACGCTGGTCATCATGCTGGTGGGATGCGGAGGCGGCTCATCGACGCCGGCGAGCGGCTCAGCCGGTTCCGGGTCCAACGGTACCACCGACCCATCTGGCGGAGCCACCGGCGGGTTGAACCCGCCTGCGGTCACTGGCGTGTCGACGCCAAAATCCGTCTCCGTCGTCACTGCCAACTGAGTCATCACCATGAATCGAGTCAATCTTATTCGCGCGGCGGTTGCCACAGCGTTGCTCGGCAGCACCGCGGCCGAGGCTTCTCCACCCGCTAATTCACCGTATGTCACAGATCCGCAGAACCTGTACGTCCAGGATGAGACCGCGCAAGGCATCGGCAGCCTGAACATGGTGCTCTGCGTCGTAGCGTCGATGGATGCCGGCGATATGGTCAACGCCGGCCCCTATGTCGCACTCGTAGATATGAACAAGTGTCAGAGCACGAAGGGTGGCGACAATTCCAATTCCGCCGGGGCGACCAATTACGCCAACGCGGTCGTAAACGTCAAGCGCCCGACCAACAATGATCCGATGGTCGCCGACGTCTGGCTGTCATTCTCCCAGCAGGACAATCCGGTCAATGTTTACGCATACCTGAGCGCGACGCAGTCGCCAACGCAAGCGCCTCCGTACGGTGCTTTCCGCCTGGACTACATCGGAAAATTCGGCGGCAACGTCGGATTCAACGGCTACATCGATTCCACGACGCCCGGTGTGATCCGATTCCTGGAGACAGGAGCGAAGTCCGACGGTACCGCCCTGGCTATGTCTGCTGCGTCGACGACCTCGGGCTCTGGAACGATGCACATCGGCAACACCGGCGGCGGTAGCGCGGTCGACTTCAATTTTGCGTACAACCCGAGCTACTTTCATCGCAGCGATGGAGCGAATGATGCGTGTTTCGATCGCTCCAAGGCGAATGCGTCTCTTGCCGTCTGGCAGTACGGCACGTACAACGCCAATGACGGCACGCGCGTGGATCAGGCCAATCCCGGCTTCCCGGTGCTCGCAACCGCCGGAGGTCATTCGTACTACGGCTTTGCGAACTACTGGGGCATCAACTTCCAGGGCTTGAACGTCACCGACGGCACTCCCGTGTCGGGCCTCACGGTCACCGATCAGCGACCGGGCAACACGACGAGCTATGGCCTGAACAAGGTCGGCGGCAAGCTGACGAAGTGGTCGCAGGTTTCCTCGACGCTCGGGGTGCTCGACGGCATTCCGTTCACCTACGGCGGCGATCTCACTGGCCGTACGACGGGCAACCCCAACGTCAGCGGGTTCAACAACTGGGTGATGCAATGGAGCTCGGCGGCCGGGAACTTCACGGTGGTCGGCATCCAGAGCTGCGGTAACAACGGCTGCATCAACTCGACGTTGAGCCCGGCCGCTACGGTGAACGCCAACGCTTTCAACAGTGTGCCGGTTTCCGGTTGGGCGAATTCCTACGGCGGCAACATCAACATTCCCCCGACGGGAGCGCCCCATACGGCCGCCGACAGCGTGTTCTATTACACGCAGTCCACCGTCATTCCGGGGTCAGCTTCGCTGACGCTTCACTGCTTGAGTCAGTGCCCGAGCGGCGCTCAGCTCATCGCGTATTCAGGCGGGGGCTCGACGCCTTTCGCCAACGGCACGGACACGCAGTGGTTCAGCGCCCCGGACATGGCCCATACGGTGTCATACACCTTCGGCACCACGGGCTTGGTGGACAGCAACAACGCGGCGGTGATCCTGGAGCAAGCCGACCAGTACCCGGCCAACTCGCCTTACGCCCAGAACGGCATCCAGACAGGCTGGCTCGTCGACACGCCGTTGACGAACGCAAATTGCCCACAGGGAATGCCAGGCAGTACGGTGTGCCAGCCTGCCAATCCTACGACGTATTACACCTGGCAGACAGGGCCGAATCAGTGGAACCAGTCGCTCTGGCTGACGAGCGGTGGGAAGGTCGTTCCGTTCGATCCGCCGCAGAACATCGCATACACGGTCCCGACGGGTCCCGCCTACGGCTCGTACGCCGGTCTGCCGATCCTGCTGCAGTTCAACGGCTTCGGCAATCTCGGCGGTATTCCGGGATCGTGCGTCAATCCGACGGACAACACGCCGATGGATTGCAACACGAACGGGGCCAGCTACGTCCCAATGTTCTCAATTCCGGACGGCACGACGATGTCCCTGCCGTCGCTGGACGCGAGCACCTCGACTCCCCTGATCGTGAAGGCACTCAATGGGGCCATTCTGCTCAAGAGCCTCGGCAGCAACGCTGCACAATGCTCATCCATGACGCTCACGCCACTCACGTTGCCCTCGGGCGGCTTGCACGATCCCAGCGACCCGAATGACACCGAATACCTGGGCACCATGCCAACCGTGACTTCGGCACCGAAAGTGATTGACGGCGTCGTACAGTAAGGTCTGAAAACACCTGAGCTAACGCTCAGGCCAATGATCGAGCGTGCCCGTTCCTCCAGGAAGGCTCCGGCGAGCGGGCACGCCTCGGTTCCGGAAGCCCCGCGAGAAGCGATGATGATCAGGAGCATCCGTTGGCGCCCACGACCGAAATGCTTCAAGCGCAACTCGAGGTCGCTCTCGCAGAGAGCGATCGACGCGCAGGTCGCAGGACTCGGAGACGGCACGATTGTCACCGTGTTGCCTCGGCTGGGTGTTGCGTCTTCGCAAAAGCATGGGTCAGTGAGTAACGAGCCGCGGGAAAACGAGCGAGGCTGTGGTACCGTGTCCTGGCACGCTGTCGATGAGCAGCTTGCCGCCGTGGAGGGCGATGATCGACTTCACAATCGCCAGCCCCAGTCCGGCGCCCTCGGGGCTGTTGGTCCTGGCGGGGTCGACGCGATAAAAGCGATCGCCCAGTTTGGGTAGGTGTTCGGGAGCAATGCCGGCGCCGGTGTCGGTGACGCTCAGCACCGGGGCGGCATCCGATCCGGTGGCCCGCAACACGACACGCCCGCCGGATGCGCTGTATTTGAGGGCATTTGAGAGCAGGTTGCTCAACGCACGGCGCAGCAGGAGTGGATCCGCGAGAAGCGCGGTGTTGCCTTCACAAATCAACTCCACGCCCTGCTCGTCCGCCAGGGCCTGGTAGAATTCCGCGACCGCTTGCAACTCGGCAAGCGCCTCCAAGGGAACCCGGTTGAGAGTCAAGCGAGCTCGATCCGCCTGCGCAAGGAAGAGCATGCTGTCGATCATGCGGGCCAGGCGGTTGTATTCTTCGAGCGCCGATTGGAGTACGCGTGCGTATTCGGCCGGTGTGCGGGCGCGCGCGAGGGTTACCTGCGCCTCGCCCATCAGGTTGTTGATCGGAGTGCGCAGCTCGTGCGCCAGATCGGCGGAGAACTGCGATAGCCGCTCGAAGGACTCCTGCAGGCGTTCGAGCATGCGGTCGAAAGCGCTTGCCAGCGAGGCGAGCTCTCGAGGCCAGCGACCCGTCTGGACGCGATAGTCCAGATGCTCGACACCGACGCTCTCGGTCGCTCGTGTGATGTCCGCGATAGGTCGCAATCCGCGCCGCGTAATCCATGTTCCAACGAGGGCAGCGACCAGTAACCCGCTCAGAAGCACGATGCCCAGGTCGGTTCGATACCGCGCCAACAGCGATTCGTGAGCGGCGATGTTCAGCGCGGCCTGGATATGCCAGCCGGGCGTTGCAGAGGGTCCCGGCACGGCGATGGAAGTCAGAAGAAATCCCTGGCCGCCGGAGCGCCAGCGTCGCGACTGCGAGGGGCTCGTCTGTGTCTGCGCCTGCGCCTGTGGGAAAGCCGATACGGGCAGGACGGCGGCCATGCCGGGTGTCTCATCGACCAGGTGGCCGGTGGCACTGAGCACGCGCAGAAAAAACGGCGCCGGTGATCGGCCGGAGATTTCCGCCTCCTCCAGCACTTCCTGGTCGACACCGGAGCGATCGAGCGGACGGCGCTCCAGAAGAACGGTCAGCACCTGGACTTTGTGTGTGAGAAAGTCCTTGTCCTGCTGCAGGAGGTTGCGCTGGAGTCCCCAGTACAAGAGAGCCGAAGCGGCGGCGAGCAGAATGAACACAGACAGGGTGTAGTAAGCCGTCAGCCAGCTCGACATCGCCCACCGGGATGCGACGGTCGTATCGGTCGGGTCAGCGGGCTTCGAGGACATAGCCCATGCCGCGGACGGTGTGGACGAGCTTGATCGGAAACGGGTCGTCGACTTTCCTGCGTAAACGTCGGATGGCGACGTCAACGACATTGCTGTCGCCTTCAAAGTGCATGTCCCAGACCTGCTCGGCGATGATCAACCGGGAGAGCACCTCACCGTGCCGGCGGGCCAGGAATGACAGCAGTGCAAATTCTTTCGGTGCCAGGTCGATTCGCGTCTCTCCGCGATGCGCTTTTGCGCCGAGCAGGTCAACCCGGAGGTCGGCGATCTGCACGACGTCCGACGAGCGCTCTCCCCGCCGGCGCAGCAGTGCTCGCACGCGTGCCAACAACTCCGTGAACGCGTAGGGCTTCACGAGATAGTCATCGGCGCCCAGCTCGAGGCCCATGACGCGGTCCGGCACGGAACTGCGCGCGGTCAGGAAGAGGACCGGGACCGATTGTCCCCTGCCCCGCAGCTCGCGAAGCACCGACCACCCGTCTCTCCGGGGCAGCATCGCATCCAGAATCAGGAGGTCGTAGCTCTGGCTCAGGGCCTGATAGAGGCCTTCGTCGCCATCCTGGGCGATCTCGGCCACGAACCCGGACTCACGGAGTCCCTTGGCCAAAAACGCGGCGGTCTTTTTCTCATCCTCGACGATCAGGATGCGCATGGCGCGACCAGACCCTCAAAAACTCACCCACATGGGCTCACCTGGCCGGGGAACAGTAACAGAGCCGGCCGCGGAGCGTCGGAAAGCTGGCCTCAGGCAGCGCCGCGAGGCCGGTCAAACGACCGCGGACGTGCGCGTCAGGAGGCCGTCGAGCTGGGCGGAGGGGGCGGGGTGAACTGCGCGATATCAGCCAGCCCCAGTGTCTGCTCGATCGCGCCGATCTGCTTTACGGCCTCCTCGTAGCCGTCCGTCCCGAACTGCTGCTTTTCGATGTCCTCGAACTTCTCGCCGAGCTCATCGAGCTGGTGCTTCGAGAGCGCGGTCTTCCAGGCCGGGAATACAATCGTGTCTTCGCGCGCGGCGTGATTCTGATACATCATCACGAATGCCGGCAGCACCTTCACGAGCGACTCGGCGGCGGCGGTGCCGATCTTGCCGGTGCGGGTGACTGACATGATGTATTCGGTTATCTCGCGCCCGCGTTGATGTTGCGCAACCAGGGTATCGATATAGGTCGCCGCCGGGCTGCCGGATTTCTTCACCGCGGGAAAGAGGTACGCCTCCTCGAGCTTCTTCTCGTGGTAGTCCTCGCCGAAGTTCCGAAACAGCCTGGCGGTCTGGTTGAGTGCGCCGGCATCCAGGTTTGCGGCGTTCCGACGGATGCGGGGAACACTTTCGGCGTACACGAGGAGCGCCCTGCGCAATACCCCATGCTCACGCATCAGGTCTTCGACGGCCCCAACCTCCTTTTCCTGGCCGGGCTTCTTGCCTTTGTCTTCGTCCTTTTCCTTCGCCCTCGCCATGGCGGGGGCGAGCAGGAGTCCGGCCGCGGTCGCGAGCAAGATGCGGCGGTTGGGGAGGTTCGTAGTTGCCATGTTTGGTGTCCGGAAGGGAGTGTCCCAAGGAACGCTGCCCGTGCAGGGGCGGTTCCTTCGAGCCTTTCGAAGATGACCAAACGGTCATGTTGAGGTCATTCTCCGGTCAGTACTCCCCATCTAAGATGAGGCTCATCCGAGGTCCGCGGAAAGGCGTGATTGCCTATGAGAATTCGCCATGCGCCTGCGGTGACCGTCACGCGAAGAGGCGTGCTGGTAGTGGCGGTTACCCTGCCGCTCGGCGGCTTGTTCCAGGCGGCGCTGGCCGCCAATCCAGCCAAACACGTCGATCTCGACATCTCCAGTGATGGAGATTTGCTGGCCTTCAGGCCAGATCACCTGAGCTGTCCCGCGGGAGCGTCCGTACACCTGACGTTCTATCACACGGGGAAGTATGTCTCGCAGGATCACGATTGGGTGTTGACTCGGCCGGGAGCGGCCGAAGCCGTTGCACAGGCGGCGCTCGAGGCCAGTGAAAAATCGCGCTGGGTCCCCGGAAAAGATCCGCGCGTCCTGGCGGCGACGCCGCCGTGCGCGAAGGGGCAGCAGGTCAGTGTCGATTTCACCGCTCCGGCGCCCGGAGACTATCCATTTCTATGCACGACCCCCGGGCACGGTGCAGTAATGCACGGTGTTTTGCATGTCACACCCGGCTAACCCTCAGTATTTGCGCTCCATGGAGGCTTCCATGTTACGTCCGGTTACATCTATACGTCGGCTGGCTGGCGCTCTGGCATTTTGCCTCATCGTGCCCGCGTTGGCAGCGGCGCCTCAATCGCCCGACATGGTCAAGAACGGGCTGCATATCCTCGCCGGCATCTACGGCGATATGGATCGCAAGCTCACCGCCGGTCAATATGATCGGCTGCCCCATGAAAATCAGGAGTTCGAGGAGGGATCGGGGGCACTGCGGGACGCCGTTGCGCATGACCCGGCCGCGTTCAAGGACAAAGTGGAAGCAGCCTTGAAGGAATCCCTCGCCGCCGCACAGAAGGTCGCGGATGAGAGCAAGAGCCACGACAAATCCAAGGTGAGCGCTGCGTTGGCCTCGCTCGCCAGCTCCATGAAAGCGCTGAATGCCCTCTTCCCTCCCGCGCTGCGTGCGGAGCCCGGGACTGTCGACCCACCGTGGGTTAAGCACCAGAAATGAACTTCGTGTAGCTCGCGCTGCGCCGACCTTACACGGTGTTGGTGGTCGTGCTCGGCGTCCTCGTCGGTGCGGTGCTAGGCTGGCGGGTTTCTCTGTGGCCACGCTGCGGCATCGATCGTCTGGCGGTAAGCATGCCAGGTGGCGTGACCGATCAGTGGCAATACCGCGATGAAGCCAACGAACATCGTGGCAAATCCCGCCAGGACCGCTATCACGATGGCGGCGACCAGGTCGTCCCATCCAAGGCGCAACCATGTCAGTGGCGCCGTGAGATTCAGTGGGCGACACGGCGCCACGAAAGGTAGCGCGGCGTGATCGGAGGGGACTGAGTTCACGCCCCGGTCCGAAGTGACCCCTGGCTTCGTCCGATTCGTCAGTCATTGGCTGGCCCTCGTTTCTCACTGCTCGTTCGAATCCAGGTAAGTCTCGAGCAGAGCTCCCTCCACGACCACCCGCGGCCAGCGCCAGAACCAGGCGTGCGGCAAATGTTACTCATAACGCAGCGCCTCGATAGGATTCAAACGCGAAGCTTTGCGGGCCGGGTAGTACCCGAAAAAGATACCGACCGCGGCGGAGAACACGAATCCTCCGACGATGGCATCCGCGGAAAGCCGTGTGGGCCAATGGGCCACGATCGAGGTCAGCACCGAGACGGCGATCCCGCCAACGATTCCGGCTATCCCACCGGTTACGCTCAGGAATATGGCCTCTATGAGGAACTGCAGGAGGACATGCAGACGGCGCGCGCCGATCGCCATACGCAAGCCGATCTCGCGGGTTCGCTCTGTCACGGACACGAGCAGGATGTTCATGATGCCGATGCCCCCGACCAACAAGGAGATCGAAGCCACGACGGCCAGCAGCAGAGCCATGATCCGGGAAGAGCTCTCCGCGGTCGCGGCGATCTGACTCAGGTTGCGGACCGCGAAATCGGCAGTATCTCCCGGCCGGATGTGGTGACGGCGGTTCAAGGTCTCGGTGATCTGCTGGAGTGCGGTTTTGACCTGGTCCTTACTCAGCGCCTGCACGAAGATGGAATTCACGTAGCCCGTCATGCGTGGCGGGATGTTGTAGGGGTTCGGCGGTGCCGGGAACGCCGCCGCGCTCGTCGTCACGGCCATCGTTGCATTGGAGACGGTGGTCGTCGCTGTGATCTGAGTCTGGCTCGGTGCCGCAACGCCCAGGACTTTCCGCTGCGCCGTCGTGAAGGGAATGATGACCACATCGTCCTGGTCCTGCCCATAACCGCTCTGCCCTTTTGACGCCAGCAAGCCCACGACTCGCATGCTCTGTCCCTTCACCAGAATGTTGGCGCCGACAGGATTCTCGTAGGCGTTGAAGAGCTGCCGATAGACCGTCTGGCCCAGCAGCACCACCATCGCGGCGCCGGATTCGTCAGATTGCTCAAGGGCGCGGCCGCTGTCGATTTGCCAGTTGGTTACGCGCAGATACCCGGGCGTCGCTCCCTGGATGCTGGTAGACCAGTTCTGGCCACCGTACTGCACCTGGCTCAGCTGTCGGATGAGATAGCCCACATCCGCGACGGCGGTCGCTTCCCGTCGCAGCGCGAGCGCATCGCTTACCGTCAGCGTCGAGGCACTTCCGGAGCCCGCCCGCAAGCCGCTTGCAGTCGTTGCACCTGGGAGAACGACCAGCAGGTTCGTGCCGAGACTTTCGATCTGCCTTGCGACGGCATCGTTAGCGCCCTGGCCCACCGCAACCATTGCGATGAGCGCGGCGACGCCGATGAAGACACCCAACATCGTCAGCGCGGCTCTCAGTTTGTTACGGCCGATGGCCTGGCCTGCCGTACCGAGTATCATTCCCGCAAACCCCAGCGAAGGACTTGCTGCCGCCACCCCGGCGGGCATACCGGTCTGCGAAGTGGCCCGAGTCGGTGCGGCCGGCGCACGGCGTTCCGGATCATTCAACTCATCTGACACGATCGCGCCGTCGCGCATCGTTATCACCCGGTCGGCGTAGTCGGCGATGTCGCGCTCATGAGTAACGACCACCACCGTCACCCTCTGGCGGGCGTTGAGCTCGCGCAGCGTCTCCATGATCTCGTGGGACGTGCGCGTATCGAGGTTACCGGTCGGCTCGTCAGCAAGTAGCAGCCCGGGGCGGTTTATCAGGGCGCGGGCAATAGCCACCCGCTGTTGCTGGCCGCCCGAGAGCTGGCTCGGCGTGTTGTTTTCCCTGCCACTCAACCCGAGATCTGCAAGTGCCGCCCGGGCGCGCTGCAGGCGGTCACTGCGGCGAGTCGGGCCGGAGGGGCTGTAGAAAAGCGGGAGCGCTACATTTTCCACCGCGCTGGTGCGGGCAAGGAGATTGAAGCTTTGGAACACGAACCCCAAACGCTCGCCGCGGATCCGTGCCAACGCAGGCTCGTCGAGGCGCGCGATGTCGGTCCCCTCGAACAGATATTGTCCGCTCGTCGGTTGATCGAGACAGCCGCAGACGTTCATCAGCGTCGATTTGCCAGAGCCGGAGGAGCCCATGATGGCGACGAACTCGCCGGCGTCGATGCTCAGACTGACATCGTCCAGCGCACGTAATTCGCTCTCCCCTACGCGATAGAGGCGAGTGACGTGCTTCAACTCAATGAGCGGTACAGCCATGAAGTGGGCGCCGTGCGTTGCAACCTACAAACCGAACCGAACCGGAGTTGAGTGCTCCGTGCCGGCGGCGCGTTGCTCACCTACGATGAGCTGATCTCCGGGAGCCACAGTGCCGCTGATGAGCTCGCTGAACGTATCGTCGTCGAGACCCACAGTCAGTGGGACCGGGCTCGGTTTGCCGTCGCGCAATACCCAGACACGTGTGACACGCCCTTGGGATTTCGCGCCCGCTGCCTCGGGAGCACCGGCCTGGGCCTGCGGCCGTAGCTCACTGGGTGTGAACCGCAAAGCCTGATCAGGGATGCGCACCGCCGCATCCCTGTGGTCGGTGACGACGCTGACCGTCGCGGTCATGCCGGGCTTCAGCCGGAAGTCGTCGTTCTCTACGGTCAGTACTACATCGTAGGTCACGACGTTCTGTACGGTCTGCGGCGCCTGCCGTACTTGCGTGACTTGACCGGAAAACGGGCGGTCGGGAAACGCCTCGACGGTGAAATTCGCCGTGTTGCCCACCTTCACCACTCCGATATCGCTTTCGCTGACGTTGGTGTCCACCTGCATCCGGGTCAGGTCGGTTGCGATCAGAAAAAGCGTCGGAGTCTGGAAGCTCGCCGCGACCGTCTGTCCGATGGTGATATTGCGCGCCACAACAGTGCCGTCGACCGGAGAGGTGATGTCGGTGTAGCCCAGGTTCACTCGCGCGGTTTCAACCGCCGCCCGATCGACTGCGACGGTCCCGACGAGCTGATGAACCAACGCCACCTGATCGTCATAGACCTGCCTCGCGACGGAGTCCTGATCCTTCAGGACGGCATAACGTTGCAGGTTGAGTTGCGCACCCTCCAGTTGTGCCGTATCCCGCACCAACAGCCCCTGGGCCTGGTCGAGTGCCGCTTTGTAAGGGCGCGCATCGATCCTCGCACAGACCTGTCCCTTCTTTACACGAGTGTTGTAGTCGCAGTACATCTCGCTGATCACGCCGGAGACATACGATCCGACGATGATGGTCAGCACCGGGTTGACGGTGCCCGTGGCGCTGACGGTACGGGCGATGGCACCGCGTGTAACCGGCGCAGTGACGTATTTGACTGGTGCCGGCCTCAGCGCAGCCCACCATCCCGCTATCGCCGCGAGGACGAGGACGATCACTCCAATAGCCGCTAGCTTCCAACCTCGCGGGCGGAGCGAGGACGCGGCCCGCTCTGGAAAGAGTCGCGTGCGAGCAAACCCGGACTGGGCATCTACCACATTCACACGAAGGGCTCTCCGATGAACTCCTTAAGAGCAGTGTGCGCGCTCTGCCCTGCCCGCGAATCCGTATTGCTGCGTACGGTGGTGGCCCGGATTATGGCGGGTCGGGGGCATCAGCGGTCTGGGCCTGGCGATCGTCAGGTCGATCGCCGAGCTTCACGAGGGCCGCGTAGCGGTCCAGGACGGGCCGACGGGTACGGGGGCGTCGTTCGTGGTTTCGCTACCGGAAGGGCCACATCCTGCGAAGGACTCCGTCGCGCAGACGGAAGTGATGCCATAGTGCCGCGGCCGCGTGCGGCTGGCACAGTCTCTCGGCGCGGATCAGGTGATATGGTGGGCGAAGCGCTGACTCGGTCCCTTACGGAACTCGAGCACGTCCTCTGTGTGGGTCTCGGCCGCAGCCCCATTCCCTCGTTCCGGATGGAGGATGGCTACACTGATGACCTGAATCGAAGCGAACTGCGCCTGTTGGTTCAGCATGCTCTCCGCAGCGGACACTATTGCACTGGCGGAATTCTCGCGCGTCATCTGGTCGGCCTGGGACAGTTTTGCGTCCTTTACAAAGATGCGCAGGTGAGCTGGGCTGGCGGTCACTTCGAGAACCTCCGGTGGGTAACCCGTAGCGGACACCACCGCGCTCCTGATCTGCTCCAAGCCCTGCCCCCACTGGGGAGTCGATGTCGCGGGAGCGGTCCCCCCGCTGCACGCCGTCACTACTGCAACGAAGAACGTGGAGACCACCAGTTGACTGAAGAACGATGTACGCATACCTACCCCTTTGCTACCCGTGTGGAAATTGACGACATCAGAACTAAGCCGCGGTCACCGCTAGTGAGGCGGAAAGCCCGATAGAACCATCCGGACCGCGGCACGGATCCGGCTCTCCGAGTGCTCCAGGTCCGAACGACTAAGCTCCTTGCGCGCCCAGCCATGCCAGACCGGCCGATGCGAGCGTGCATCGAATACGTCTATCGAAAGAGTGCCCTCACGATAGGTCCGCACGTCCAGGGTGCTGCCCCAGTAGGGTCGCCACCATCCGCCCGGATACGCCCAGTAGGGTCCATGGTAGGGCTCCGGATACGATTGAACATCCATCCGGTCACGGGCACCGATCGTGAAATCCACGATGAAGTCCGCCATTGTTGGATCATTTGCGTGGACAAACCCTTTCCGGGTCAGCTCCGCGTCGATAGCGTCCTGGGCCCGTTGCGCTGTGAGCGGATTGCTCGATCCGTGATGCTCGCGCGGCATCCAGGTGAACGTGTGGTAACCAGTGAACGTGGCCGCGCGATCGTAATCACTGTCAACCCGGACGGTCGCACATGAGCACAGAAGCACAGTGAGCCACGCGAAGTTCCACAGCCCTGCGGTTCGAGCGACGCCCGCCCCCTGTTGTGTCGTTTGTGTCATGTCGGCCTCCTGCGTTGAAAACTCTCAAAACAGTGTGCGCGCACTAACGCGATCGGGAATCAGTATTGGTGCGTATCCTCCGCGCTTCCGAGTCCGCGAGCGTCCGAATTGCTCGAGACGGCAATGACGCTCACGCCGGACCCGGAGCACGGGAAGGTTCTTTACAGTCCGCGCTTTGCGCGCGCACAACCATCTCGGTGACTGCGCGCGCGAGCGTCGCGTACCACTCGCGCGGCTCTGTGTTGCCTCTGACGCCAGCGCGCAACTCGTCGGGGTAGCGGAACGGTTGGGTGCGCCGGTGCTGACGAATTTGTCGGGCCGGGGTGGCATTCCCGGCAGCCACCCTTTGTGATTGAGGCAGCTACTTTGATGAGACTGAGATCCCGCCCAGTGGGGTGCACGCATGAAGGCGCCGGCTCGCCCGCGCGAACGGGACGTGCACTCAATCGTCAGAGTCCGCTTTCTTCGCCGCCAACCTGTTGGGCTCGGATTGTGGACCCGTGCGCGTCTGTTGCGAACCTTGTTCCCGCCCCTGTTCTCGAGTGCCGCGCTCGCTTACGCCAGGCACAGTTCCGGTCAGTAGCGACCAGACCCAGAACGCCGCCACCGTAGCGGCCAGTGCGATGCCGACCGCACGGGTCATGGACAGGCCCTTACTCCGTCCCCCCGGTTGCTCGGGAACGCCTTCCCGGTAGCCGGTGATCATCGCGCGAACCAGGTTTTCCCGATGCCTCCAACTCCCGACGACGACACCGGCCAGATGAACGATCACCAGGCCCAGCCAGACATTGGCGCAAAGCTCATGAATGTCTTCCGCAGATTCACCACCGATCTCTTTGAGGCTCAGGTAGCCGGTCACACCGGTCGCCAGTCCAATAACCAGAATTCCGTAAATGGCATAGCTACCTGCCGGGTTGTGGCCAATGAAATGCTGTGGATGTCCCGACCGCAAGCCGCGCAGATATTCGACCGCCGCCCGCGGAGGAAACGCGAAGGACCGGAACCGGGCGTATTGAGAGCCCAAGAATCCCCACACAATCCGAAACAGAATCAATCCGGTCGCCGTGTAGCCGAGAATCACGTGCAGGCCGCGGAGCTGATCGGATTCCGCAACGCCGTAGGCGACCGCAAAGGACCCCGCCAAGAGCCAGTGGAACACGCGGACCGGCAAATCCCATACCCTGATCTTTGCGGACATAGTCGGTTCCTCGGATGATGTTACGAGGCAGTGTCCTCCCATGCGGTACCTGCTTCACTCGGTACAGATACGGATTGCGGGACGAAAACTCATCCGCGAAGCTGGTTACGCTGCCCGTCAGCAGTTGAGAAGCATTTTTCTGCTGCGTGTCATTCGCATTACGGGAAGTCCTGCGTCACATCGAGCTCTCTCGAATCCCACGAGGTCGGAGGTCAAGACAATGAAACGCCGAGCAGTCGTCCGATCCCGTGAGTGACCGCCGCTGCGAGACACCCGAACAGAACCTGCCGTCCGGCTGAAAATGCGGGATTGCGGCCATTGAACAGCGAT
>Ga0070665_100001630_pt1 | contig 25857 bp, 22 predicted proteins | sample KBSS13metaG_FD_65862 | JGI IMG/M metagenome (GOLD analysis project Ga0070665, IMG submission 65862) | Switchgrass rhizosphere microbial communities from Kellogg Biological Station, Michigan, USA - KBS S1-3 metaG | ecosystem: Host-associated > Plants > Roots > Rhizosphere > Soil ... | reverse complement strand
CCTGCGACCGCCTCCGGCGAGCGATTGGATTGCTCGAACAGAATGTCAGCCTGCCGCTTCGCATCCTGCGCCGGCCCGAATAGCTGCGGCGAGTGCGCTTTCACAAAGGCTCCGGCGTTCGGCATGCTCTGGACAAAAGAAAAGAGGTTCGCCGCCTGCGTCATGGGACTTGCGCCGCCCAGGTTCAACTGGTGTTGCGCCAGCATCTGCGTGTAGCTCGTCGGGTTGTCCTTGGCGAGGGCGTCGACGAATCCCTGCACGTCGCTCTTGGATATGCCGCAGGTCTGCGCCGCATCGACGATCCCCTGCGCGGTGCCCGCGTCGGTAAAGATCTCCGGGTGTGTGGCGGCGAGCTCCTGGAGCTGCCCGGCGTTCAAATCCAACCCCTTCTGCAATGTCGTGGCTTCCTGGAGTGCATCGCCGCTGAGCGTTTTGGCGGTCGCCTCATCGACACCACCGCCTTTCATGAACTCGTCAGCCTTTTCGGTATTCTCACGCAGCTCGTGTCCATACCTGGCCGCCTCGATGAAGACATTCGCCGCGATCGCGACACCCCAGCCCACCGGGCCCGCCCAGGAGCCCAGGCCCAACGCTTCGCCGAAGGTCGCCACAAACGCGCCGCCGGCGCCCACCAGGTCGAAGGCAGCCGCCGGGGTATTGCCGCCGGTGTAGTCCTGATACGCGCCCGCGACGAAATAGACCGTCGCCAGTGTGCCGAACAGTTTCTCAGCGCCGCCCTCGATCGCCCAGTTGGCTGCCGCGCCCTTCGGGTCGACCAGGCCGACAGAGGCGCCGAAACGGGTGGCGTCCTGCGCCAGTCCCACGCTCGTGGCCGCGGTTCCCAACAAATGTTGGGCGCTCGGATCCTCAAACGCCTCGCCCGTGGAGTTGAGGAATGCGGCGCCGGAGATTCCCAGTGCCAGAGTCCGGAACGCCAGTCCGGCGGCTCCCATACTGAAGGTCTGGTCCCGCAACTCGCCGAGCTCTTTGGTGGCCTCCCCATCGGGATCGAATGCGGCCTTGATCTGATCCGGTGACATCGAATCGAGCTTCGATGTCAAAGTCTCGAGCTTGTCGATGCTCTCGTTGATCTGGCCCGGGGGCAGGCCCCAGAACTTGATACCTTTGTCACGCAGGTCATCCAGGGCGCGGAAGGCGTTTCCCGCCAGCTTGGGATCCGATGACTTCAGGAATTGCAGCTCGGGCATCACGTGTCCGGCCACGTAAGCGCTCCCGAGGCTCTGCATGAAGTCCTTGCTGGCGTGGAATTCCTCGATCAGCAGGCTCGCGAACTTGTCACCCGCATCGCCTGCAAAAATGCTCGGGTCCCGGCTCATCGCAAAGGAGGTGGCGCCTTTGACTTGGCTGTCACCCATGAGCGTTTTGACCGCGTCGAACTTGTCGGAGAACGCCTGCTTCAGATCATCCGGCGCACCTTCGAACACGCCGACGTCCCGGCCCAGCGTCTTGACGTCGCTCGTCATGTTGTTTGAGATTTCGTTGAGCTTATCCTGCCACCCTTGTCCCTGGCCGGCGATGTATTGATTGATCGCCTTCTGATACTGCTCGGGAGTCAGTTTGTCCTTGGAATTGGCGGCCAACCAGGTGAGGTCCTTGGTCTGCTCGGTGTATTCACTGGCGTCCTTCTTAACGCGCTGCTGCAGGTCCTGAATACCGTGCAGGATGCCGCCCATCAACTCGTCGGCGGCATCCGTCTTCCCGTCCGCCTTGAGTTGTTGGACCACCGCGAGGGCGAGTTTGGGGGATGCGCCCTGGTCGAGGGCCCTGGTCACGTCACCGTTGAACTGGCCAGACCATCGGTAGGCCTGGTTGCCGTAGGCCTTGGCAATCTGGACCGTGAGCGCCTGCGCTTGCGGTCCGTCGCCGAGCGAGTCGACGACTTTTGACATGTTGGTGAAGGTACCTGCGTCGCCGTAAACGCGTTCCTGCGCCGCGATCTTCTGGATCGTCGGCATGCTCTGCTGGACGACCTGGGCCGCATACTGCGGCGGCAGGTCCGCGGTAATGTCGGCGAGGCGTTGTGAAGCCTCCAACGCAGCCGCGCCATCGGTCTGCGCCCGTTGGTCGCTCATGCCCTTGTAGGGCTCGGCGATCCAACTTTGCGCATCCTGCAGCCACTTCTGCACGGTCGGATTCCGCATGGCCCGTGCCACGACTTCCGGCGGCTGGCCCTTGAGAGAGAGCGCCAGCGAGTCGAGCTTTTCCTTCGGGGTAAAATTACCGTAGAACCCCGGAATCAGATCGTCGGCCGTGCGCTGGATCTGGTAGTCCTTGATCGCATCTTTCAACACCCCCTGGGTCACGGGATCACTGGCGTTGCGACGCAGAATGACGTTGCCGTAGGAGGTGATCTGCGCATCCTTCGGCGTCTGAAATTCGGGGGGGATACCCCTGTTCGCGGCATCGACCTGCGGGCCGATCTCGTTCCGTACGGCCGTATAGACGTCCTGGCGCGTCTTGTTGATCGCGTTCTGGTCGCCCGAGGCCACAGCGGCCTTATATTTCGCGACCGCCTGGTCGACCGTCTGGGCCGGGGTCGGCGGCGGGGTATTGGGCTGCGTGACGTTCTGCGCCGTGCTGCCTTGTTGAGTGTTATCGGATGGTGGTGGATCGTTGTGCAACTGGACCGGCGTGTAGGTAGCGGAGCCATCATCGATACGCAGCACCATGGAAGACCTCCCAATCTAGGGCGCGGTATGCACAGCTGTTTTAAAGAATTGTTACAGTGGTGAGAATTGGGGTTAACCCAGGCTAGGGTTTACCCCGTCCGACCTAGGTCTGAGTTGGCCAGCGGCCAGTCAGCCGGCGGCGCGCAATGCGCTCTTGTAGGCAACCACTGCTCGCTCGAAGCCCATTTCCAGCGCATCGGCGGTCAGCTCGTGGCCGATGGATGCCTCAGCAAACGACGGTATCGCTTTGACCAGTGGAGGCAGGTTCTCGAGATTGAGGTCATGTCCCATGTTGACGACCAGTCCCCTGGCGGCGGCCGCCTGTGCCGCCGCCGCGCAAGCGCGGAGTTGCGTATCGGAAGTCCCCTTCCGCGCCTCGGCCGCGTAGCCTCCCGTGTAGATCTCGATCCCATCGGCACCTGTTTGCGATACCCGCTCAGCAACATGGGCGTCCGGATCGACAAACACGATGACCCTACATCCTATCGACTTCAGTGCTACCACCGCGTCCGTCACGATGCTTCGATCCTTGTCGTCGAGCCTCCACCCTTCCTCCGACGTAAACGCCGTCGGCGCATCCGGGACGATCGTGCACTGCTCCGGCTTCACTCTGCCGCACAGATCCAGGAACCGACCGTCCGGATATCCTTCGAGGTTCAACTCAAACCCCGGGCGCCAGGGCCCTATCAGATCGGCGAGCGCCAACACGTCGTCTCGCCGGATGTGCCTTTCGTCCGGTCGCGGGTGCAGCGTAATTCCATCCGCACCCGCATCGTATGCCAGCGCCGCAAAGCGCAGCACATCCGGCACGCCCGTGCGCCTCGAGTTGCGCAGCAAGGCGATCTTGTTCAAGTTGACGCTCAGACGTGGCATCCGCACCTTACCCCCACTGTCCCCGGACACACAACCATACGCCACAATTGCACGCTGCGCACCCTCCGCACATGGCCCACGAAGAATACAACGGGGAAGTCGCGCGATATAAAGCGCGAGTAATAGCCCCGTAATGCCGACGTTCACCAACTAACGTGTTCTGACATAAAAAAACAGAAAATCTACTGATGACTAAGAGCACCCTAACAATCAACCCTGCGAGCTCCCGAGCGCCTGGATGACGCCGGCGAAAGAGCCGCCATGCGCCGAATCGACGAACGGATAGCCGTAGTTGCGATAAAAGTCCCCGGTCATGATGACGTCGGTCTTTTCGAATTTCACGACGGTATCGCCATTGGTGTGGGCCGGATAGCGTCTGCCAGATCTTCTCCACACACTGCTTGGGGCAGCGCTCGCCGTCGTGCAGGCCTCGGGAACGTCAAGTCAGCCGGTGCCAACGGCTCACCCGCCTTCGGTGAGGGAATAAAAGCTTGCGGGTGCGAGTCTCCTTCTTATGGGAAAGGAAGCTGCTGGTCGCAAGGGCCTGATCGAATGTCCCAAGCTGAGGGTTCAGGCCGGGTCGGGTTCACGGACCTTCGTCATCGGCACGTTCGACTGTACCGATCTGCCTTTGCTCCCGGTCGTACGGGCACATCTTCGCTCGCAAGCGCCTTCAATTGACTTCAGGGTCAAGGCCGTGCCGCCTGCCGATATCGGGCGGGCGCTGCGTCAGCGTCATATTGATGCGGCGATCGGGCCTCTGGCGGCCGCTCCCGACGACGTCCACTCTACTGCGCTCTTTGTTGAGCGACTTGTCATGGTTGCACGGCGAGACCATCCGGCGTTGAGGAAGGCATTGACCGTGAAAACGTTTGCAGTGTTGCCTCACGTGCAGGTCTCGGCGCAAGGCGCCGAGTTCAGGAGCGTCGATCGGGCGCTGAGCGAATTGGGCTTGTCGCGGCGGTTCGCGCGTACGGTTCCCCACTTCAACGCGGCTGCGCTTCTGGTTGAGGTGAGCGACTTCGTTGCGGTGGTGCCCGAGCGGGTGGCGGAGCGAATGCAGGCGGTGGGGCGCTTCGAGGTTCACGAGCTTCCGCTGCATGTCCTGCCGTGGACGGTTGGGTTGGTGCAGACTAAGGATAGTTTGAAGGATGCACGCATGCGGTGCCTGGTCGCTTTGATATGTAGTGTCGCAGGCGAGATCTAGTTTCGTGGGGTGCTACTGCCGGCAGGCTGTTCGCGGCAGCCCTCCATTTGTATGGATCCGGCTGTTGATTCGTTTATTCCTTCGGTGAAAAAATATTGTCAGGTGTAGCATTCGCTGCCCCACACGGAACGCAACTTGGAGGAACTGCGCCCTGGCGGTCCGCGGGGAATAAATGAATGTGACGAGCAGTCTTCTCTCCTAGAGCCGCCACGGGCTCGAATCCGGAGCAAGATTGATCATGTCCATTCCCATACGGTCCTCTGGCAGCGGGTGGTTACTCGGAATCCTCGTATTTGCGGCCGTCACCGCGGCGCGCGCGCAGACGGCACCGACGCTTGCTCCAGGCGCTTCGACTCAGGCGAGCGCTCCAACCCTGAACGGGCATCCGCACGGAGATGCCGTTCGTGGCAAGGCGCTGTATCAGAACTGCACGAGCTGCCATTCGATTGATGAAAACGACATCGGGCCGAAGCATCGCGGCGTTGTGGGCCGTAAAGCAGGGACTGTCCCCGACTATGCCTATTCGGCGGCGCTCAAAGCCTCGGGCGTCATATGGGACGAGGCGAATCTCGAGCGTTGGTTGACGAATCCGGCCGCGATGGTTCCGGGCACCAAGATGTATTTTTTGTTGAAGGACGCCAAGGATCGGACGGACGTCATTGCCTACCTGGCCGAATTGAAGTAACGCGCCCTGCCCGACAGCGAGGCAGATACAATGCTTTGCCCGCGCAGGAGGCGGTGGGGTACCTGCGGACCCCGGGGCCATCGCGCCATCGCCCTCATGGCGGGACCGATGAGAACGCGGGGGGAAGAGCAAGGTGCGAAAGGCGGATCAGGCAGTGTGAGACATTGTCGATCAAAGGCCGGGTATCAGTGTACGCAACACCCGGCCCTGTCGCTCGCTGACATCGATCACCGTGCGCTCGCGGTCCCTCATGATGAGCTGGTATGTGCTGCGCACGTCCGGGCGAATCTCGGCGACCTGGTCGAGATTGGCAAGCACCGAGCGGTGGGCCCGGAAGAACTTCCGGGCCGACAAACCCGACTCGAGCACACCGAGCGGATAGTTCACCCAGTAGTTCTCCGCCGCGCTGTGCGCGCGAACCACACCGGTATCCATACGGAAGAAACAGATTTCAGCGGGGTCCAACAGAAGAATGTAGGTCCCCCGTCGAGCGACGATCCGCTCCAATACTGTCGGTGGTGCCCCATCGAGAGCGCCCCGGAGCCGACCCTCCTCGAGGGCACGCTGCTCCTGAAACCCGTGGATGCTGTACGCCCGCTCGAGAGCTGCATCCAGAAGCTCGGGCTCGATGGGCTTCAACAAATAGGCCAGTGCCTGCGCCTGAAATGCGCGCAAGGCATGCTCATCGAACGCCGTAACGAAAATCACCAGTGGCAGAGGCGACGGCGCGGCGATGGAGCGCAACACCTCGAATCCATCCAACCCCGGCATCTGCACATCGAGAAAGACCAGGTCCGGCTGCAACGCCTCGATCGTGGCGATAGCCTCCAAACCGTCACCGGCCTCCCCGACGATTTCAACCGAGGGCCGTCCGGTCAACAGGCGCCGCAACCGCAGTCGTGAAGCGGGCTCGTCATCGATCAACAGCGTCCGTAGTGTCATGATCAGGGCGTCGCCAAAGGTAGATACAAGGTGGCGCACGCGCCGGCCAGCGGCTTGCTCTCGAACGTCAGACGCGCGCGCTCGCCATAGAGTGTGGCCAACCGCTCGCGCACATTGCGCATGCCAATCCCGGTCGCGCCCGTTCCTACATTCTCACGCATGCCAACACCGTTGTCCCGCACACGCAGGACTATCAGTCCATTCTCGGCAGTCCCGCCGATGAACAGCCGGCATTCGCCCAGCTTCGGGGCGAGACCGTGCTTGATGGCGTTTTCCACCAGCGGCTGCAGGATAAGCGCCGGAACCTGACGGTCGCCGAGCGCCGCGCCAAGTTGGAATTCCACCTTGAGGCGCTCACCGAAGCGGACCTGCTCGATGTCGAGGTAAGCCTGCAGAAATTGCAGCTCCTCGGCCAGGGAGGAATACGGTCGCTCCGTCTGGGTCAGAACGTGGCGAAAAATCTTCGCCAGGCGCAAGGTCATGGCTTCGGCGATAGCGGGCTCCTGGTGCACCAGAGCCGCGATGGTGTTGAGGGAGTTGAACAGAAAGTGCGGGTTGATCTGCGCGCGCAGTGCGCGCAGCTCCGCCTCGACGAGCTGATGGACGAGGCTCGTTTCGCGGCGCGAGCGCTCGAGGCGCTCCTCTTCGCGCTCGAGCGACTCGAGTCGCCGCCCAACGAGCTCGGCGACCTGGTGCAGGACATCCAACTCCGCGCTCACCAGAGCCTGCCTGCCGGCAGTGCGCGCCGGCACGAGGGCGTAAGGCTCGGCCGTACCAACCCGCACCGCTACTGATTCGTCATCCGCAGGGGCCGCGCCAGAGGCGGCGACGATGTGCGCCTCGAGCTGCAGCGCCGTAGCGACAAATCTTTCACCCGCGGCCAGTACCGCGCTCGTTGTCTCTTCGCACGCCAGATCCTCCCGCAACTTGCGTAAGGCGAGCGACGGATCGACCTTGTGGAACACCTGTTGCTCCACCCATCGGTCCGTCATCCCGGCCAGAAGCGCAAACAAGAACACTCCGCCTACGACCAGCGCCGCGAGTCCGGCGAACGAGACCACCGCCGGCACCGCGCTCGCGGCAGCCACCCGCGCCACCGGCCCCAGAAAAATTGAGGCAAACGCGGTCCCCAGAAGCCACGCAACCAACAGCCGCAAGCCCAGACGCGCGAACCGGTCCGCCGCGCGGAAGCGCCCCAGGAACAGCACACCGCCCAGGATCGTCAGCGAGAGGCTCTGCTTGCCGGCGATCGCCGCCAGAGCCTCCCAACCGAACGGCAGTAGTCCCGCCCTGGTGGCTGTATGCGCAACGATACTCACCACCGGGCCGGCCAACATCAACACAAGACCGGCGCGCTCGGGAACCGAGCGCCGCTGCCTTCTCACCAGGAAGAAGCCCACCAACACCAGCCCCAGGGCGTTATAACCCACCGCAATATGAAGTTGATCGGCGGAAGGCAGCCAGCGCACACTCGCCCCCGGGGTCTCGCGAACGCCCGGCACGGCAACAACCAGCGCAATCGACAGGAGCACCCCGGTGAGGGCACCCGTCCGCACGAGCCAGCGGCCGGCAGTGACCTCTTCAGGCGTCGATTCACCGTACACGGACCACAACATCGACAGCCCGAGCGGCCAGAAGGCCGCCGCGCTGAATGCAATACACTCAACCCAGGCCACCGGGGCCGAGTACGGCGCGAATCCGGCGGCAAGCAACCCACAGCGCGCCAATCCGCCCAGACTCCACAGCGCCGGGCAAGCCGCAAAGGTCACTCGCCCTCCGCGCCCTGCTCCGGGAGAGCGCCAGACCAACACCGAAAGCACGACCGACAGCGTCGCGCTGAATCCATAACCGACGAGCTGACCCAGGAGAGTCATCGGGTCGAGCGCGGAGTTGTAGGGAAAGACCGGTGTCATGTCTCGAGGGCCGCCGCAGCCTGTAATTCGCGGCTCAGTGTCCAGCCGCCGCCATGAGGGTCGCAGTATGCACGCCACGAAATTCCGGCGCACCTCCTCAGGCACCCACCTGGGCGCATGGTGTAGGCGCTCGCATCCTTCGGCACCGCGCTCAGGTCGTCGTTTTACGCGCTCGCGCGAAATCGCTGGGGTTGCGCGCCTTCAGCCCTCTAACCTGCAAGCCATCGAGGCACCCAAATCACCGACGGAGGGCGCAATGCTCGGAACACACAATGCAAGCCGACGGGCGCGCACGCGAGGAGTCGCTAGAACCGCGATCGCCGGGATCATTCTTTGCCTGCCGCTGGCGCCGGAGGCGATGGCCGACCCAACCTGGTATGCCGAGCTCGGCCCGGGGGTCGCCGTCTTTCCGAAATACCCCGGCGCGCGCGCCGAGCGGGTCTGGCCCATTCCCGCAACGGAGATCCGTTACGGCGATTCGCTCTTTTTCAATACACGCCGCGGCCTCGGCCTCTCCTGGCACAACGATCCGCAATGGGAGATGGGTGTCTCGCTCTGGCTCCGCAAGGGACGCAATCACGACGATGGGGCCGCGGTTGCCGAGTTGGAGGACATCAAGACGGCGGCGCAGGCGCAGCTCTTCATGACATCACACTGCGGTCCTGTCTGGTTCGACACCACGGCATCCGCGGATATCGGCGGCAGCAAGGGGTTGACTCTAGACTTCAGCACCGCGTGGCGCTTTGCCCCCAGCACCCGGCTGAGCGGCTCCGTAGGTGTCGGAGTGTCGGTGGCGAGCCGTAAATTCATGCAAACCTGGTTCGGCATCACGGCCGAACAATCCGCCGCATCGGGATTACCGCAGTACTCCCCGGGCGGCGGCGTGAAATCGGCAGGGCCCACCGCGACGTTACGTTATGCATTGACCGACCGTTGGTCGATCAACACGGCGTTGCTGTATGACGTGTTGTTGGTGAAGGCCGCTGACAGTCCCGTGGTCGAGCGCCGCGGCCTGCCCACAGCCACCATTGGTGTCGCCTACCGCTTCGCACCCTGACAGATCGTCCCAAGGAGCTTGATATGACCGAGGAGCAGACATCGAAGACAATGACCCGCCGCGGCGCTGTTGGTGCCGTCGCCACCGGCGCGGTGGTGGGAGTTGCGGCCGGTCTCGCCGGTGGATTGGCGATCGGCACGCCGGCCAGTCCACCCCCTCCTCCTGCGCTTCCCGCCGGGACTCGCCGCTTCGTCGGCAAGGTGGTGCTGATCACGGGGGGCACTTCCGGGATCGGTCGTGCCGCGGCGCTGGCCTTTGCCTCCGAGGGCGCAAAGGTCGCCTTTTGTGGCCGGCGCCAGAATCTGGGGCACGAGGTCGAGCACGAAATCCGGGCCACGGGTGGGGAAGCGATGTACGTCCGGGCGGACGTTCTGATTGAGGGCGATGTCGCGGGGTTCGTCGACGCCACGGTCCGCAGGTATGGGCGCCTGGATGTTGCATTCAACAACGCCGGGATGACGATCGAGCGTCCCGTGCACGAGTACAGCGCGGCTGAATGGGATGCCGTCATTCATACCAACCTTCGCGGCGTCTTCTTTGCCATGAAGCACGAGATCCCGGCCATGCTCGCCACGGGCGGCGGCAATATCGTCGTTACTTCGTCCTCGAATGCCATCGCCACGAGAGAGCGTCGCAGCGCCTACTCGGCAAGCAAGCGCGGGCTCATCGGACTGGTGCAGGCGGCGGCGCTCGACTATGCGTCGCAGGGAATTCGGGTCAATGCGCTGGTGCCGGGGACGACCGATACCAACCTGGTGCGGGGTGGCGCCGGTATGGAGCACGTTCCGGATGCGATCTGGCGCGTGGCAGCCAATGAATGGGCTAAATCGCACGTGCCAGGTCTCGGACGGTTGGCGACGCCGGCGGAGATCGCTCAATTCGCGCTGGTGCTGGCTTCGGATGCGCATCCTTATATGACCGGCGCCGCGCTGGTCATTGACGGCGGGAAGACGGCGCACGCGGGCTGAAAGGTCGCGGGCGAGCGGTACTGCGCTTTATTGAAGCTCTGCCAAACCGGCCGGCGTAATCCACCGTCCCTGGATTGTGCCGCCATCTGGAAGCCTGCTGAGCGGGCGCCTCTTCGGACTGTTTCTACAACGGAGTCTGCCGGTTCCGGCGAATATCATTCAAACACGCTCTCTGCCCGTGATCACGAATCTGTTCGCTCCTTTCCTCCGTACCCGAATTGAGCCGCCACCATTTCGAGGCGTTGGGGTTGATCAGCAGATAGAGACCGCCGCCGTCTGACAACTTGTACGGCCTATCCTTCGGTTTCGCTTCGCGTATCTCGGTGTCAGTCAACACGTCCCTGCCGCGCGCGCGTGGCCGATCGTGGCTTGGCGCATCGGCAGCGGTATCAGCGAGATCGATGCCGTTGTCGGGACTCATTTGGGGCCACTTCTTTTGCGAAGGTCAATGGCCCCCAAAGTTGCCCGCACAGCCTGTTCGCTGTCGAGGGAGGCCATCGGATAGTCTTGAACGACAATGTTTCGTATTTCAGTAACTTATGAGATCGCCTGGATCTCCCTGGATGTTACTGAATGATCGATTGGAGGCTAGGGTCGGAATCGAACCGGCGTAGACGGCTTTGCAGGCCGCTGCATGACCACTCTGCCACCTAGCCTCGCGACGCATAGCGTGAGTCGCGAAATCGAAAAGCCCCGCGAGGCGGGGCTTCGGGTCACATCCTTTGGAGAATAGCAGATTTTGGCGAGGGGTCGCAATAAGCGCGGACGCGGCGGCGCCTGGCGTTCGCGTACGGTGGTGGCGAGCGGCGCGACGTGCGTCAAATCGCGCGCTGACCAGCCAAGGGGCCGAACATCGGCGGCTGGGGATGCCTGAGAGTCGACACCGTGTTGTCTCGAAGCGAACCCGCCCGAGCCCGGCCTGCAGCCAGAGGCAACGGGTTGTAGACCTCGAGATAAGTCGAGCGCCGAGAAGGGTCATATAGTGCGGAACATTGAAGACGAGGGGACGCCTCATGAGACGCAGCACCGACCGAATCCTGACAACCCACGTGGGCTCCCTGCCAGCCCCACGCGACCTTTGGAGCTTGAACGGCGTCGATCTCGGCAGGCTGAAGCAAGCAACGCGGGACGTCGTACGGACCCAGCGCGAATGCCGCGTCGACATCGTCAACGAAGGCGAAGTCACCAAGGGCGGCAACTGGGTCGTGTTCGTCAACGAGCGGTTGACGGGCTTTGAAGGCAAGCCGCCGGGAGCTTCGATTTCGCTGTTGAAAGACAGCGCGGACTGGCACGACTTCGACGAGTTCTACAAAGCGGCGATGGAAGGCGGCACCCTGTTCGAACAGACACGGGCCGCACCCGAGGTGACCAACCGGCCGCTCGATTGGAACTGCACGGGGCCCATCACCTACTGCGGCCAGGCAGCGTTGCAACGCGAGATCGACTGCCTGAAGGAGGCGCTCGGGGACACTCCGCCAAGCGATGCTTTTTTGACTTCAACCGCACCGGCCAGCCTCGAGCCAGGGCGCGAGAACCTGTACTACAAGTCACAGGAGGAGTTCCTGTTTGCGCTGGCCGATGCCATGCGCGTCGAGTACCAGATGATTGCCAAGTCCGGGCTGCTGCTGCAGGTGGACGACGCCTGGCTCGCGGCGCTGTGGGATCGAATCGGGGTCAAGATGGGGCTCGAAGCCTACAAGCGCTACTGCGCAGTGCGTGTCGAAGCGCTGAATCACGCGCTGAAGGGAATACCGCCCGAGCAGGTGCGCTATCACTTGTGTTGGGGGAGCTGGCACGGGCCGCATTCGAAGGATATTCCGCTGGCTGACATGGTCGACACGCTGCTGTCGGTCAACGCGCAGACCTATCTCTTCGAGGCCGCCAACGTGCGCCACGAGCACGAATATGTTGTGTGGGGACGCACGAAGTTGCCCGACGACAAGATTCTCGCGCCGGGAGTCGTGAGTCACGCGACGACGCTGATCGAGCATCCGGACCTGGTGTCGGCACGCATCCAGCGTTTTGCAAATCTCGTGGGACGGGAGCGGGTTGTTGCGTCGACGGATTGCGGACTGGGCCTGCGCTGCCATCCGCAGATCGCGTGGGCCAAGTTGAAGGCGCTGTCAGAGGGGGCCGCGCTCGCGAGTAGAGAACTCTGGAGCAAACGCTCCGCCGCGTGAGCAAGCAGGCGGAACGCCGCGAGCCTGCGCCGCGCTCGCCGGTAAGGCACGCGAGCACCCAGTCGCATCGGCAAGCCAACAATCAGTTACAACCACCGGCGCGGTGGGGGCGAATGCGCAACAGCGCCCCCTCCCCCATTAGAAGTTGCAGCGCCCGCACTCCCATGAAAGCATGGGCCCGAGCCACCGCGAGCTCTGAAGGGGGGAATAGAGCCATGCGCAGCCTTGAGACGGTTTCGACCACGAGCGTTCCGACGAGCAGAAAAATGCGCTTCTGGAACGAGGCCGTGTCGACAGCGGTCGCCACCGCCGCGGCCGAGCCAATCGATGAGAACTCTTTCTATGGGCAGTTGAAGCTGCTCGACCTCGAAACGGTTCGGATTGCCGAGGTCTGTGGGGGAGCCTCCCACGTGAGACGCTACCCCACGCGGATACGCGGCAACAATTTCGTGCTGCAATTGATCCTGGCCGGCGAAATCATCTGCCGCTCAGAAGGCCGGCAGACGACGCTCGGGCCAGGCGACTTCTGGATGTATGGAACGGGCTCCGGCGCCGAACTGGAGTTGTCCCAGCCCGTCTCTCTGCTGGCGTTGTGCCTGCCTCGCGAGCGACTCGCGCGGTATATCGCCTGCCCGGAAGCCGCCTGCTCTCTCGTCGTTCCAAGCACTTCAGGCGCCGGCGCACTGGTCGCTGCTTACCTGCGCGACTTCTGGAACCGCGCCCAGCACGAGCTATCGCCACAGCTTACGTCGCGCTTCGCGGACATCGCTTTGCACATGGTCGCGAGCGCCTATGCAGGCATACCGGAGGCAAGACCGGACGGCTCCTCCCGACTTGCGGAGCACCGTATGCGCATCAGGTCTTATATCGAAGAGCACCTGCGAGATGCGGAGCTCACGCCCAAATCAATCGCCGAGGCGATGCGGATCACCCCGGGGTATCTGCATCGCTTGTTCTCCGACAGCAATGAATCGATTGCCCGCTACATCCTGCGGCGGCGCCTGGAGGAATGCCATCGCAATCTGACGGACTGCATGCAGAGCGGCCGTAGTGTCACGCACATCGCCTTCGAGCACGGCTTTAACAGTTTGCCGCATTTCAGCCGTGTTTTTCGCAACCACTTCGGCCTCACACCGAGTGAGTTGCGCCGGCAAGCCGCGCACGCCGACCCTGGAGTTCCCCGGCTGTCGTAATGGAACCACACCCGCCGGTGGACTCCTGATCAACCCCTTGTCGACGCTCGAGCAAGACATCCACCGCATTCAACTCTAGCTTGCTAGCTGTTGGGTGACGCACGGCGTGCAGCGCCGTCCGCCGCCCTTTCTACGCAGATTTTCGAGCAACACCTTGGGTTCGAGAGGGGGAACCATGCGAACGCGAGATCTCTGCCACACTGCCGCCGTATTCGGCGCGCTGGTCGGCATTTCCAATGTGACACTAGCCCAGACTGCTCCGGCGACCGACACAGAAGCGGCGAAGCCGGTCGAGGTCAGCGAGGTCGTAGTCACCGCCCAGCGTCGCGCGGAACGCATTCAAGACGTCCCGATCACCGTCGCGGCGATCTCAGCCGACCAAATGAGAGCAGCAGGCGTGGAGAGCGTCCAGGATCTCACCACTGTAGTCCCGGGCCTGCAAGTCGGCGATGCTGTTGGCTTTGCCACCCCGCACCTGCGCGGTGTAGGAAGCACAGCCCTCGCGCCGGGTGTCGAGAGTCCGATCGCCATCTACGTCGACGGCGTTTACTACGCCTCGACCACCTCCTCGCTGTTCGATTTCGTCGACGTCGACAACGTCGAAGTGTTGAAAGGCCCACAGGGAACCCTGTTCGGACGCAACGCGACCGGCGGCCTGATCCAGGTCACGACCCGAACACCAACTCAAACACCGCGCCTCGACGCGGACATCACCTACGGCAATTACCAGTCAGTCAAGAGCGATGTGTACGTCTCGGGAGGAATCCTCGACAACCTGGCCGCCTCCCTCGCGGTGTCAGCCAGCGGCCAGGGCCAGGGCTACGGCCGCAACCTCCTGACCGGCGACGAAGTCAACCGCAACGACATCAACCTGGGGGTGCACACGAAGTGGGTCTGGTCGCTGTTGGATACCACGTCCATCACGTTTGCGGCCGACTACTCTCACCGGCGTGACAGCTACCTGGCGGATCGGCTACCCCCGGGCGCAACGAACTTCCCGGCAACCCCGGCGACCCGGACCTCGCCTGCCATTCCCGCCCAGACCATTCCCAACTACAGCAGTGAGTGGGACACCGCCCAGAACATCAATCCGCTGAACCGCAATGTGGCCGGCGGTGCGAGTCTGCGCCTCGACCAGGAGCTGGGTTTCGCCAAGCTCATGAATCTCGTCGCGTACCGCAAGAACTCGAGCACCATCGACTGGGATCTCTACGAGGGAACGCCGCAGTATTTCGACGGCCTGCTGGATGCCGCCGAAAGCCAGTTCAGCGAGGAGCTGCAACTGTCCTCGGAGAATGGCTCCCCGATCATCTGGAGCGCGGGCCTCTACTACTTCCATTCGCAGTCCGCATACGATCCGAACCACGTCGCGTTCGGCCCGCCGGAGATCAATCCGCTCAACATTCTCTCGCCCGATCAGCAGCACGCCAATTCCATCGCGGGCTACGGCCAGGTCACCATCCCGCTGCCGGCCAAGACGAACCTGACTCTCGGCGCCCGCTATACCAATGAGAATCACGCGATCGTAGGCTCACAGACGCTCTACATTCCGGGCGGCCCGGTCATCCTGGCCACGCCCTATCCGGAAAGAAGCGCCAAGTTCAACAAGCCGACCTTCCGCTTTGCCGTCGACCATCACCTCACCGACGCCACGATGGTCTATGCCAGCTTCAACCGGGGCTTCAAGTCCGGAGGATTCAACACGGGTTCGATCCCCGACCCGGCTTATTACCCGGAGACGTTGAACGCCTACGAGATCGGCCTCAAGACCGACCTGCTCGAGCGCCGCCTGCGGGTCGACCTCTCGGCCTTCCACTACGACTACAAGAACATCCAGGTCCAGAAGATCGAGGGGGCCGCCACCGGCATCATCAACGGGGGCGCGGCAAAGTTGAATGGCGCCGACCTCGATCTGCAATTTGTCGCCACCGAGGGGCTCAATTTCAACCTCTCCGCCGAATACCTGAATGCCTATTTCACCTCCTTCGACCAGGCGCCGCTGTCGAACCCGGACATCGGCGGGTTTACCGAGGTAATCACCGGCTCCGCCGCCAGCAAACAACTCCCCTACGCCCCGCATTTCTCGTTCACGCTGGGTGCCAACTACGTAGTCCAACTCCAGGGCAATGAGCTCGACCTGAACGCGACCGTGCAGAACTCCAGCCAGTTCTACCTGGAGCCGGACAATGTCATGAGGCAGGGGAATTACACGCGACTGAATACCTCGGTCACCTGGCGCCCGTCGAGCCACCACTACGCGGTAACGCTCTGGGGCAAGAATCTGACCAACGAGGCCGTCATCAGCTACGGCGGTACTTTGGTCAGCGGCTTGCGCACCGTCGGCTACGAGGCGCCCCGGACCTACGGAATCACCTTGGAGTATCATCTCCAGTAAGGGCAATGGGCCCTGAGCGAAGCGATGAGCCAGCGTGTCGGAAAAGCCAGTTCAGCCCGAGACGGGCCAGCCCGGGATGGGCCAACCCACGGTCAAAACCGTTGAGCGCACCGAAGATCGATTTCTCCCGTCCGATCTGTTCGAAGCACGCTCCCGTGCCCAGCCCCCGCGCAATGGCGCCGGCGTCATTCGCGAAGCAGCTCGCGACATCCCCGTCTATCACGAGTGCGACGTCCTCGTGGTGGGCGGCGGACCGTCGGGCAGTGCCGCAGCCTACGCTGCTGCGAAGACCGGAGCCGAAGTTGTTCTGCTAGAGCGCTACAACCACCTGGGTGGCCTCTCCACCGGCGGCCTGGTCATCTGGATCGACCGCATGACGGACTGGACGGGTCGCCAGGTCATCCGCGGCTTCGCCGACGAAATTCTCGATCGCCTGCCGCCCGACGGAAAAGCCGGGCCGCCACCCGAGGAATGGGGCTCGAAAGATCCGAAGCTGGCGGCCTATTGGGCCGCGCGCACCACGGCCTTTCATGGCATCGTCGCCTGGGCGCCCACTATCGACCCCGAGCGCCTCAAGGTCGCGACCCAGGAAATGCTGCTACAAGCCGGCGTCCGGATCGTCCTGCACGCGTGGGCCGCGCTACCTGTCGTTGAAGACGGTCGCGTTACTGCCGTGCTGTTCGAAAGCAAGTCCGGTAGACGCGCACTGCGCGCCAAGGTCGTGATCGACGCCACCGGCGACGGTGACATCTTCGCGCGTGCGGGCGCCGAGTTTGAAAATGACATCGACGAGGGCGACGTTCATCACAGCATGAACACCGGCTTCCTGATCGCCGGCGTCGACATGGATCGTTGGATCGACTTTCGCACCCAGCAGCGCGAGCAGTTTGCTGAATTCATGCAACGCGGCCGCGAGCGGCTCGGCTTCTTCCAAGCGCCCTACGTGTCCTGGCGCAAGGACATCGCCTTGTTCCTCGGGCCGCGTCAGTCGGGCCTGTCAGGCCTGGACATTGACGACATGACGGAAGTGGAGATCCGCTCCCACCGCTTCATGGCCACTCATTGCAACTTCTTCCGGCAGAACGCCCCGGGCTTTGAAAACGCCTACATGTTGCAGAGCGCGAGCCAACTCGGCGTCCGGCACACTCGCCGCCTCAAGGGCGCGGGCAGGCTGGTCAAGGCGCAATGGCCGGACGGGAAGGTGCTGCCGGGAGAAATCGGCGTCAGCCCCTCCCCTTCACCGAAGTTTCCGGTGATCTCGGTGCCCTACGACGCGTTGGTACCGGCGCGCCTGGATGGCCTGTTGGCTTGCGGCCGACATATCTCGAGCGACGCCAGCTCGCATGGCTTCATGCGGGAGATCCCGCAATGTTGGCTCACCGGGCAAGCTGCCGGCGCCGCCGCGGCGATCGCCGCCAACGCAGGCCTACAGCCGCGCGCAGTCGATGTTCGACAGGTTCAGGCCGCGCTACGCAAGCAAGGCGTCTTCATACGCGACGCAGCAGCGGAATCGCAGTGAGCCGCTGCAGCTCCTGAAAATCCAGCTCGGTCACCATCTCACGAACCACGGCGCCGTGGACCGTAAGGTCGATAACGGCAAGATCCGTGTACACCCTGCGCACACACCCGATCCCGGTCAGTGGATAACTGCACTCGGGCACGAGTTTGCTCTCTCCCGATTTCGTCAGATGCTCCATCATGACGTAGGTTTGTTTGGCACCGATCGCAAGATCCATGGCACCGCCCACAGCCGGAATGGCATCCGGCGCCCCCGTGTGCCAATTGGCGAGGTCACCTTCGGCCGACACCTGAAACGCGCCAAGGACGCATACATCCACGTGCCCACCGCGCATCATGGCGAAGCTGTCCGCATGATGAAAAAAACAGCCGCCGGGCAGCAGGGTTACCGGCTGCTTGCCCGCGTTGATCAGGTCGTAGTCTTCCTCGCCGGCCGCCGGCGCAGGCCCCATGCCGATGATCCCGTTCTCGCTGTGCAGAATCACCTCACGGTCGGCGGGCAGATGATTGGCCACCAGGGTGGGCAAACCAATCCCCAGGTTCACCACCGCGCCATCCGGAATATCCTGCGCGACCCGCTTCGCCATCTCGAGACGGCTCCAGCGCCGTAATTCAGAGCTCGACATCCCCACAGACCTCACATCGCCTTCTTGAAACCACCCGCCTTGGACGCCGTCCGCGCGATGGGAACGACGCGCTGCACGTACAAGCCCGGTGTCACCACCGCCTCGGGATCCAACTCCCCCACAGCAACCACCTCATGGACGCTGGCCACGGTAGTCCGGGCGGCCGCCGCCATGATCGGCCCGAAATTGCGGGCCGTCATTCGGTAAGTGAGATTGCCCCAGCGGTCGCCACGCTCGGCTTTGATCAGAGCGTAGTCGGCATGAATGGGGTACTCGAGCACGTAGTGGCGACCGCCGATCTCGCGAGTCTCCTTGCCCTTTGCGAGCTCCGTACCGTATCCGGTCGGCGTAAAGAACGCGCCAATCCCGGCTCCGGCGGCCCGGATCCGCTCGGCCAGGTTGCCCTGGGGGACCAGTTCCAACTCGATGCGCCCACTGCGGTAGAGCCCATCGAAATGATGGCTATCGGCCTGGCGGGGAAAGGAGCAGATGATCTTGCGCACCCGGCCGGCGGCCAATAGAGCCGCCAGGCCTGTATCGCCGTTGCCCGCGTTGTTGTTGACGACGACGAGGTCCCGGGCGCCCTGGTCGATGAGGGCCTGGATGAGCTCATCGGGCAGGCCGGCCGTGCCAAAGCCTCCGATCATGACGGTCGAGCCGTCGGCCACATCCGCGAGGGCTGCGGCCGTGCTGGGATAGATTTTATTGATCATGGTAGTCGTTCCTGCCCGCCTGGAGGCCATGGGTACAAGGTCCCCGGGCACGACCCCTCCCCCGCGGGCGTATAGTGCTAAAAGAGTGCACACAACAGACCCGATAACGGAGAGCATCATGTCCGATCGCATCCAAGGGCTTCATCACATTACTCTGTGCACGGGCACGGCGCAGGGGGATGCCAACTTTTTCGTCAAAGTGCTCGGCATGAGCCTAGTTAAGCGCACGCTGTTGTACGACGGTGTCGAGCCCGTCTACCACCTGTATTTTGCCAACGAATCCGGCGATCCGGGCACGTTGACGACGGCCTTCCCGTGGCGCCGCACCGGACGTAAGGCACGGGCCGGCACGGGTCAGATCTCGCTGTGCAGCTACTCGGTGCCCAAGGGCTCCCTGGAATTCTGGCAGGAGCACCTGACGAAGAACAAAGTGAAAATCGTCCAGCGCTATGACCGCTTCGGCGAGCAAGTGCTGAAGATGGAGCATCCCGACTGTCCGACGCTGCATTTCGAGCTGGTCGAGAACAGCACGGACGACCGCAAGCCCTACAAGTCGAGCGTCGTCCCGGAGCAATACGCCATCCGCGGCTTCCATAGCTGGACCGTCTCGCTGCGGGAATTCGGCGATATGCCGATATTTCTCGACGAGGGCTGGAATCACAAGAAGCTCGGCACGGAAGGCGACTTCACGCGCTACACGGTCGACAAGGGGGGCTCCTCCAGGATCGTCGATCTGTGGTTGCGTCCGGACGTCCCGGCCGGCAACTGGTCGTATGGCGAGGGCATGGTTCACCACGGCGCCTTTGGAGTGCCGAACCTCGACGTGCAGGACAAAGTGAAGTTCGAATGCGAGGGGCTGGGGTTCACCGACTGCTCGGACCGCAAGCACCGCGGCTACTTCCAGTCCGTGTATGTCCGCACACCGGCTGGGGCTCTCTTCGAGGCCACACACACGCTGGGTTTCACCGTTGATGAGCCGGCGGACAAGCTCGGGCGCGAGCTGATCGTCTCCCCGCAGTTCGCGGACCAGAAAGAAGAGCTGCTCCGCAAGTTGAATGACCCACTGGATATCTGAAGAACAGTGGCATTGCGGTTTACATACACCGCGCTGCCGGGTCGGGTCGTGTTTGGGGCCGGTGCGCTAGCCTCGTTACGGGACGAGGCGGCGCATCTCGGCAGCAGAGCCCTGGTGTTATGCACACCGGGGCACAAAGCGCTCGGACAAAAAGCGGCAACCCTCCTCGGCGAGCGCGCGGTGGGAATCTTCGATCGTGCCGTCATGCACGTTCCAGTCGAGACCGCCGACGCAGCCTGTGAGTTTGCGCAATCCGCGCGAGCCGACCTGTGTGTTGCGATTGGCGGCGGCTCGACGACCGGACTCGCGAAGGCGATTGCACTGCGCAGTGGCTTACCGATCCTGGCTGTGCCCACAACTTACGCCGGCTCGGAAATGACCCCCGTCTGGGGACTCACCGAACAAGGTATCAAGCGCACCGGCCATGATCCGCGCGTGTTGCCCCGCACGACCTTGTATGACCCCGAGCTCACCCTGAATCTGCCCGCAAAGACTTCCGCTACGAGCGGAATGAACGCCATCGCGCATTGCGTCGAAGGGTTATACAGTGAGAATGCGAATCCGCTGGTGTCATTGATGGCCGAAGAAGGAATCCGCGCCCTCGGCCAAAGCTTGCCTCGCATCGTTCACGAACCCAACAACCTGGAAGCCCGTACCGACGCGCTCTACGGAGCGTGGCTCGCCGGTGTCACACTGGGCTCAGCAGGGGTGGCCCTCCACCACAAGCTTTGTCACACGCTCGGGGGCTCTTTCAATCTTCCTCACGCGGAGACTCACACTATCATCCTTCCCCACGCTCTGGCCTACAACGCGAAGGCGGTTCCGGAGGCAGCGAGCCGAGTCGCTCGAGCATTGGGCAAAGAGGACGGCGTTCAGGCAGTCGTCGACCTCGTTACCGCAATCGGCGCACCGACCGCGTTGAAGGACATCGGGATGCCTCGAGAAGGGATCGAGCGAGCCGTGGAGCTGGCGACCGCCAATCCGTATTACAACCCGGCACCGATCAAGAAGGACGCGTTGCGGCGGTTGCTCCTCAACGCCTACGAAGGCCGCCCGCCGGAGCCCTATCTCTCATGAGCGACATCGACGAGATGCAAACGCTGCGCGCACTCGGCCGGAACGCGAAGTACCGTCGCCTGAGCGTTCGCACACCGGACGGCGTGACTATCGCCGTGCAGGACTGGCGCCAGAAAGGCTCCGGACGCGATGTGCTGCTCATCCACGGTTTCTCCCAATCGCACCTGGCGTGGCTCAAGCAGGTCAGCGGCCCACTGGCCAGTGAATACCGACTGGTGACCTACGACATCCGAGGTCACGGCGAATCGGACAAACCGCTGGAGGCGCACTTCTACCGCGAGCCCGAGCGCTGGGCCGGCGAGGTCGCGACCGTGATCCAGCAGGCACAGCTCACGTGCCCGGTGTTGATATTCTGGTCCTACGCCGGCCGCATCGTGTTGGACTACCTCGGTCACAACGGTGATGCCGCGATTTCCGGACTCGTATTCGTCAATGCAACGAGCCGTGCGGACGCCACCGTGCTGGGTCCCGCGACATCCCTGCTGAGGGCAATGACGCAAGGCGATCTCGCCACCAACATCGAGGCCACCTTGCAACTCCTGCGAGCCAGCACAGCCCGGCCACTGCCCGAAGACGAGGTGCGCTTCATGCTGGCTTACAACATGGCCGTGCCACCGGCAGTACGTGCCAATCTCACCGGACGCCCCGCCGACTACGATGCAACACTGCGCCGGATAAGGGCTCCTGTGCTGGCCATTCACGGGAGCGAAGACACCATCAACCTCCCGTCGATGGCGGACCACACCTGCGCCACGGTACCCAACGCCCGCAAGATCCTTTACCCGGGCGCCGGACATATGCCGTTCTGGGAGACCCCGGAAACGTTTGATCGGGATGTCGGGGAGTTTCTGCGCACGACAACTTGACGTCACCGGGCATGTTACTCACTGCACGGCTCAACCCGATACCAGGCGACCTGCAACGCACCCGGCCTGAGTTGCACGCAAACCGTATCTCCGGGCCTGGTTCGCTCATACAGAGTCTCGGGCACGCTGACATCTTCGCTCGCGGCGACAGGCCCCCAGGGAGCGAGCGTCAGGTACCAGGACTTCACCTTCGAGCTCTCGCTGACAAACTGTGCCAGCACCTTCACCCGGTACACCTGCGCAGCCGATCGGTCCGCGAGTGAGTTGACTTCCAGAGCGGCGCCGTATCCATAGACACAGGCAAAAACGCCTACCAGGAGCACGGCCCACCGCTGTTGCCGCAACCAGGGATCGATTCGACCCGCCAACGCGGTCAACGCCAACCCACCGGCGCCCGCCAGCAGCAGCGGCCCCTGCCACCCCACGGTGTTGACTGCGGATACGGCGTGCACGGTCAGAGCGAGACCTGGAAGTATTAGCGGCAGCGTGAGATCAACGCGCTCATCATTGCGAGTACCTGCAAAGCGATACAGGGGTTGAAAGCGCGCCACGAGAGCGATCGCCACCCAAGGAAGCGCCGCGACCGCTGCGAGCAACGGATACCCGGGATCTGCGAGGACCAGGGTCCCGAGCAGGAGCACGATCGCTACACCATTCAACGCGGTCGCGAGATGCCGCAAGCGCGCAATTTGTCGCTGCCTCTCCTCGACTGACAGCTCGGGATGAAACGTACTCTCGAGGTCTTCCTTTGACTGAGTGGCTTCCGATGCATCGAGGTTGATGAGATCGAAGAACCAGCGGAAAAAAACGTCGTCGGTCTTCAGCACGGTGGGTATCTTGATCTTGCCGGCCCAGTCGTCTGACGGTACCAGGACCAGAACCATGAAACCCTGACCGCTCGGCAGCACTCGAAAGCCTCGGATTGCATCGCGCCGCAGGAAGCGTCGGCGAAACGGCTCGACGACCTCGATTCCGTCGGCCGCCAGGGTGACTCGACATTGCAGGCAGTAGAGCAGTCCGTATAGCCCCAGGGCGAGAAGCACCGTGAATAACGCCATCAGGAACAGTGTTGCTCCAACGCCGGATGTGTGTGTCGAGGAGCTACCGAAATACGCGAGCCCGAATAGGGCACCGAGGGCGAGAACGGAGCCACATCCCAGAATGGCTAACCTCCACCCGAGCGATAAGCTATAGGTTCGAGGATATAACTCCGGATCAAACGCCGCGGCCCATTGCGGCTCATCTTCCAACGGTTGTTCTGCCTGCCCCACCCCGCCTACCTCACGATGGCATCGGCAGGTGGCCCCGATTGAAGCCGGGATAGCTCCGGACGCACGCGGCGACAAACGCTGTGAATTTGGGATTCTCACCTTCCTCAACACGGCGGAAGGCGCCAACGTAGTCCATGGCGGGTCAGCCTTCTGGGCGGCAGCCCTGGGAATCCTATTTGCCTTCCAGCTTCTTCCGGTAGGGCTTGCAGTCGCTGTGGTCTCCGTCGTAGTCGGCGTGAGTAACACGCTCGCTGGAGTCCACGCCGACCGTCAGCGTGCATCCGTTGTCTTCCCAGACGTAGACCACATCGCCGGCAACGGCTGTTTGGCTTTTGCTCTTGGGATAGCCAATGCGGGCGATGACTTCACGCACGGGCTCACCATTCAGTGCCTGCATATCGGCGGTCATGGTCTTTTTATAGCCAATCGCGCATCCGTCCACCAACAGAAGCGCTGTAGCAATCAAAATAACCCGCATGACAGCATTGCCTTCCTGCACCGCAGCAGATGCGGACTCTACAGCGAAGGCCTGCCCGATTGCGTGATGTGCGTCGCAGGGTCAGCTCGGCCTCGAGAGTGTCACGCGGCGTGGGACAACATCGGCATTGTTGGTTGCTGGCCACCCCGTACATCGGGGTGGTTAGTTACGTGCGGCGACATTACGCAGTATCGCGCGTGGGTAGCGCGTGGCGCGGCGGCAGCCCGCGATCACGTCCTATCGCCTACCTCTTCCCCGCAACCAAGCCAAGACCCCCAAACAAAACAGCGATAGAGCCACAAGGACCAACGGCAACGGTGGCAACCAGATGGGGACGTTGTTCATAGGATCCTCGCAAGGAAACCCCTGCCTTCAGTCAGGGGAGGAATTGCCGCAGTCCACTCGACCCGCGCACTCATAGCCAGGCTCCCGCCCGCGCTGCGCCGGGTGAGCGCTTAACCAACCCCAGTGTAGCTCTCCACCAAACTTCGGACAGGCCGCACGGTACTGCGCCTGACGCGGCGCAGCGAGAGCCGGTGCTGGATCGAAGCAGAATTGAGCTGTAGCTGTGGTGATTTGAGCGTACAATTTTTTGTCGAGAGCACGGCCTTTGACGGGGCAATCCCCTGAGGAGGAAGACATGAGCGCGGTCTTACTCGCTGTGTTCAACGACTACGATGCCGCTGAACGCGTGCGCATCGACCTGTTCCGGGACGGATTTCCCACCGATCGGGTCGAGCTGACAGCCTGTTGCGAGCCGGGCCGGGCCGGTTGCGAGCCGGCCAATTCACTCCACGACAAATTCGTCCAGTACTTTGGCACCCTGTTCTGCAACGAGAACGAGCGGGGGTGCGCGACGTTGCTCGCGAATCGAGTTGATCAAGGCGCCGCCACGATCACAGTGCATCCGCGAGGCGCCATCGAAACGACCCGCGCGACTGAAATCCTGGAAAAGGCTGCCCCAGTGGACATCCTGCGGCACGACCTGGTGAAACAGAAGTGGGAGCATGCGGCGGCCTCACACAAGGTACCGTGGGTCCAGAACCTCTGGATCGAGAACCCGCACAAAGCCCACTGCATCTACTGCCGTATTTTCGAGCATGCCGATCGGGAAGGGCAATGATGAATAGTGTGACAGCCCAAGGAGCTCCACCGTGATCGGCTAGTGACGCACGCAAGCTGCAAACCCATGAAATGCCTGTACTACCTGGCGCCCACGTTGGACAGCACTCATCACATTTCCGATGAGTTGCGGGCGGTTGGCATTACTGATGGCTTGCTTCACGTCATAGCCAAGGATGAAGCCGGCCTCGCCGAGCAGCGGATACCCTCCAGCAACTACCTCGAGACCCTGGACCTGCTGCGAGATGGGTTTATTGGTAGTGCAATCGGCCTCATTGTCGGAATAGTCGGCGCCAGCGCACTCAGGATCTGCGCGCCTTTCGGTCCCGGCACACCCAGGATCGTCTATCTGGCCGCGGTGGCCGCGGCAACCTTGTTTGGCGCCTGGGAAGGCGGCTTGACGGGTATTGCCACGGAAAACAAGAAGCTCGCCGAATTCCACCACGACATCGAGGCCGGCCTCTACCTGGTGTTGGTTTACGCGCCGCGCGAGCGGGAAGCAACTGTCAGATGGCTGGTGCGGGCCAGGCATCCGGAAGCAGAGCTCGCCGGCATCGACCGGCATTTCCTGAATCCGTTCAGTCCCGTCAAGCGCAGAGGGGCTGCTTCCCACTGCGGAAGGATCCTCTGATGCCCCTGGCAATTGCATTGGTGCTATTGGTCCTCGGTACGGTGTTGTTCCACTTCCTCAGCCCATGGTGGTTTACCCCGATCGCCTCCAATTGGAAGATGATGGACGACACGGTGAACATCACTTTCGTCGTCACCGGGATGGTGTTTGTCGCCATCAATCTCTTCATGGCCTTTGTCGTGTTCCGCTACCGTCACCGCCGGGGACAGCGGGCGGACTACCGGCCCGAGAACAAGAAGCTCGAGTGGTGGCTCACCATAGGAACCTCGGTGGGCATCGCCGCCATGCTGGCGCCGGGTTTGTTCGTGTGGGCCAAATTCGTCACCGTGCCGCGGGAGGCCACGGTGGTCGAGGCCATGGGGCAGCAGTGGACCTGG
>Ga0070665_100001629_pt1 | contig 25860 bp, 22 predicted proteins | sample KBSS13metaG_FD_65862 | JGI IMG/M metagenome (GOLD analysis project Ga0070665, IMG submission 65862) | Switchgrass rhizosphere microbial communities from Kellogg Biological Station, Michigan, USA - KBS S1-3 metaG | ecosystem: Host-associated > Plants > Roots > Rhizosphere > Soil ... | reverse complement strand
TGCCCCCGCCCAGCAGCCATCCCAAAATCTCCGACGGCACGCTGGTCCCTTTACACAAATACGCGTTTCCGAAAATTCCTGGCGTGAACCAACCGCACGAAGCCACCACAGGCTATCGCCTCGACTTCGGCCCCAACTGGCGTCAGGGAATTTTGCAGCTCCAGCCCCCCAAGGTCGGCCCGCTCTATCCCGCTCTCGTTCCTCAAGTGGACGCCGACGGCAACGAACGCGACGGCATCCGTCTCCCGGAAATTTCCGTCCCGCTAGCCACCTACGCCAGTTGGAATCTCCGCGATTCGTCCATCGGCGCACCAACCGAACGCGTCCCGTTCGAAGGCTCCTACATTCCCTTCCCCAAAACCGCTGCAGACCGCCAAGAATCCGGCGACCCGCGCAAGTCCATCGCAGAACGCTACGCCACCCGCGATGACTACCTCGCGCGCTACACGCAAACTCTAGATGGATTGATCAAACAGCGCTGGATCCTGCCCGAAGACCGCGACACCCTTCTCCACCGCGCCGACCAGTATTGGTCCGAAGCCACAAAATAATTTCGCGAATTTTCCCAACGGTGCCGCACCCTTCGCAGTTAAAGGGTGCGGATTTTGACTGGCAGCCGTTATGACGCCTTCCCCGCTTTCGCCGCCCGCCCAGGCACCACATCCACCTGCAACGCCGCATCAGCCGCGGGAATATACGTCGTAGGCAATCCCAACTCCTTCCGCACAATGTTCGCGCCTTGTGCAATCGCGCTAGCCTTGTAAAACGCAATCTCGCGGTTGCAGCCCTGCCGCCCAAAACCGCAGTCGTTCGAAACCACCAGCTTCTCCGCCGGAATGTACTTCAGCGCCTTGCGAATCTCGCCGGCCACTTCCTCCGGACGGTCCGCCTGCAATTGCCGGTGACTCACTACGCCAATCGCAATCTTTTTCTTCAAATCATTCTTAAACGGCGCAAACAGCTCCAAATCTTTTTGTCCGCGGTCTTTCATCTCCAGCGTCCACACATCCCCGCGCACCCGCTCCAGATAAATCTCAATCGAATTCGCGTAGCTCGTATCGTCCATCACCCGCTGCATGTTCGGATTCCCCCAGCAGGTGTGAATCCACAGCTCCACGTCGTCCAGCCCCTGCACTTCGCGGTTGAACGCGTCAATCATGAACTTCACTTCATCATGATTTTTCCCAAACGTGTTCGCCATGAAGTGGAACGTCGGCTCTTCAATCTGTATGCACCGGCAGCCCGCGTCGCGCAGCGCCAGCAATTCCTTATTCATCGCCTCGGCCATGTCCCAGATAATCTGCCGCTTGTCCTTGTATTTCGGCGTGTGAATATCCAAAAACAGCGCCATCACTTGCGAACAGCACGTGCCAAACTTCACCGGCTTCTTCGCACGCGCCTGCGCCAGCCGCCAAATTTTCGCGTAGTCCAGCGGCCGGTGCTCGATCTTGTCCACCACATGCGGCCACCGCCACCCCGTGTAAATCTCATTCAACAAAGTTCCCGGCGGATAGTGCAGCCACGGCGCCGTCGTCTCTTCCGGCTGCAGATGATCGCCTTCGAATCCGGCCCAGCGCTGCAGCGGATAGTGATGCCACGCCCGCCCCGCCAAATCCTCATCCACGTGAAAATCGCCGTGGCTCAGCACATCCAATCCCGCGCGCTCCTGATCGCCAATTACCACCGTCAGCGCGTCCGTAAACTTTTCCCGAAACCGCATATCCAGCATGCACGTGTCCAGCGGCTTCCCCCACATGCACACATCAAACCATCGCGGCCGCGGAAACGACCCCGTCGTCGTGCTAGGCAAAATCAAATCTTTCGTCGCGGTAAGCATTTCATTCTCCCAGTCGCATTCTATCGCTAGTCTCGCCCATTCAGTACAATTCAGGCGTGAACCAAATCCTCAGATGGTCCGCGTTGTCTATTTTGGCGCTCGCAGTGCACGCGGTTGAAGCTCAAGTGCTAGTTACCGTCGAGCCCAAAGCTTACAAGGCAAATGAGCCTATCCAGGCTGCCGTCGAGAATCGTGTGCGGCTTCCGGTGACCGTGTGCTTGGAAGTCGGCCAAACGTCCAAAATCAACGATGTGATCACATCCACTCCGCATCCCTTCTTCATGCAAAGGAATTCAAATGGCAAGTGGAGCACCCTCCTGAATGGACCAGACGTCGGAAGTTATAGAGGCAGCATTGCGTTGCAGCCAGGCGAAAAGCGAAACTTCAAATTTGCCCTGAATGATGCAGGGAAAATTCGCGTGGGTCTCGAGTATTGGCGCGGTCAGGAAGATTCAGCGTGCAAGAGTGGAAAATGTCCAAAGAAGGCTTTTTCAGCGCCTTTTCAGGTTCTTCCCTAGAATCACGGGATTTTTGCGGTCTCCGTGTTCCGCCTTCTAACTTCTAGTTTCTAATTTCTGCCTTCGCCTCTCGTCCCTTCACACCAACTCCGGCTCCTCAATCAGCGACTCCTGCCGCACCACCACCACAATTCCCGACTCCGTCACGTGATACCGCCGCTTGTCCGCTTCCTCGTCGTAGCCAATCTCCGTATGCTCCGGCAAACTCACATGCCGGTCAATGATCGCCCGCCGGATTTTCGAGTGCCTTCCCACATTCACGTGGTTGTACAGAATGCTGTCGCTCACTTCGCAATAGCTGTTCACGCGCACATTGTTCCCCACCACGCAGCGGTTCACTTTTCCGCCCGAAATCACCGACCCGCCCGCCACAATCGAGTCCACCGCGACGCCCATGCGGTCCGGATCGCCAAACACAAACTTCGCCGGCGGATACTGATGCTGCCAAGTCCGCAGCGGCCACGCATTGTCATACAAATTAAACACCGGCGACACGCTCACCAAATCCATGTTCGCTTCGTAGTACGCGTCCAGCGTCCCCACATCCCGCCAATACAAATTCTCGCTGCTGTTCTCGTCCACAAAGTTGTACGCATACACGCGGTTCTTCTTGATCATCCGCGGCAAAATATCTTTCCCGAAATCGTGGTGCGACTTCGGGTCCTCCGAATCCGCCAGCAGCACCGGAATTAGCAGCTGCGTATTGAAAATGTAGATCCCCATCGACGCATTGCAGCGCCCCGGATTGTGCGGCGACTCTTTCGGCTGCGCAGGCTTCTCCTCGAAGCCCACGATGCGCCAGTCTTTGTCCACCTCAATCACGCCAAACTGCTTCGCCGCTTCCTTCGTCGGAATCTGAATCGTCCCGACCGTCACCTCCGCGCCCGAATCCAGATGCTGCTGCAGCATCTTCGCGTAGTTCATTTTGTAGATGTGGTCGCCGGAAAGAATGAAAACGTGCTTCGACCGCTCGCTCCCGATCGAATAAATGTTCTGATAGACCGCGTCCGCCGTGCCCTGATACCACTCTTTCGATACGCGCATCTGCGGCGGCAAAATTTCGATGTACTCGCCCAGCCCCGCCAGGTTCGACCAGCCCGCCCGCACATGCCGGCTCAAGCTCAGCGCCTTGTACTGCGTCAGCACAAACACGCGCCGCAGCCCCGAGTTCACGCAGTTCGACAGCGTGATATCAATGATGCGGTACACCGCACCAAACGGCACCGCAGGCTTGGCCCGGTCTCGCGTCAACGGCCATAGCCGCTCTCCCTGCCCGCCCGCCAGCAATACCACCAACGCATCCCGCATGTCCTGCATCGTCGTGGCACCCATAAGTGCTCACCTCTTCCAACTTTTTGTGTACTGGCTGAGCTGACTTTGTGTAGCGCCGGCGTCTCGCCGGCAGCATTCTGGCTCTAACAAGACTGCGTGTCCATCCGCAAGCAAATGCACAGCTGGGATGCGGCGTGCGCCATTCTAGCTCGCTTTAGCCTTTTTTTTGTAGCGCCGGCGTCTGTTCTATCGCAACGCCTGCCTCAAACCCGCTAGCGTCTGATCTTCATTTTCACTACAATCTCGCGGTACCTTCTCATTCCGTCACCTTGGGATTGCTCTGGTATGCCCAAAGAGCGTTCTCCCTCTACCGCCCGGCTGCAAATCCAACAAGCAACGCACAACTCCGTTTAACACGGGTTTAGCAGTAGCCGTTTTTTTGTAGCGCCGGCGTTCCGACGCGCTCGGTCCCAGTACTGCAATGTAAATTAAAAACTTGTGTACTCCAATGATATGATCCGTCGTGAACTCGCTGCCATTGACGCCCTCCTCCACCAACCCCTCCTTCCCCGTCCAACATAACCGCATCCCTTCATCGCTTCGGCCAAAGAAATATCCGCTAAGTCTTTTCCTTCGCGCCAGTTGCGCACTTTCACCCCCTGAGTCTCAGGGAGGGGCTTGGGGGAAAACCCCGGGTGGGCTTCCATTCGCATGGGGCACACGCCTCCGATCAATGCGGCCCGCGCCCCTGTAAGTCTTGTGCAATCAATACCTACGGAAACTGGACTCTTATGTCTTTTAGAATGAATAGTTACCGAAAAGACGGGGGAGGAGGGCTACACCAGCGACATCGTCGTATGGGTCCGCAAGCTCTTTTTTTTCAATGCTTTGCAGCGACACCCGGGGTACCCCCTCCAACCTTCCAGGGGGCTTATTCGCCACGCCACTCGTTTAACCGACTCATGGGGTCACTGCTCCAAATACGGTCCCTCGGAAATCTGGTCCCCGGGTCTCCAGTCTCCAAGTCGGGAGCACTCGCCATTCACGGAACACAGAGCACGGAACACGGATCACGTTGCAGAAGTTTGCGCTTCCCTACTTGTTTACCCCGACTCGGTCGGGGCCGCTTGCTCTTCCACCCACACAACCGCACAAGTTGTATGGCCCGCAACTTCCCTCAACCACAAAGATTACTTGACACTTCACGTCAAATTGACTAAAAGAGTCGCCATAGATCGGCCTTCTTCAGGGTGCCAAACGTTTAAAAACCAGGCCAGCATCCACACCACTCACTTCCGAGTGCGTGCAGTGGCATGCGATACTATTTGCGGTGGAAACCGGCATATGTCCAGGTTTCCGTACGTTACCAATCCGAACCGGATTGGGGGTGAAAGTTAAGTGGCTGAAGTCATCATCCAAGAGAGTGAGTCGCTGGAAAATGCTCTGCGCCGTTTCAAGCGCAAGGTGCAACAGGAAGACATCATCAAGGAAATCAAGAAGCATAGCTTTTACATGAAGCCCGGCGAGAAGCGTCGGGCCAAGGAAGCGCTTTCGCGGAAGCGTCTGCGCAAAAAGCAGCGGCGCGAACAGGATTAATCTCCGGGGCGGCTCGCTCTCCCGAGCCGCCCGTTCGCTCTCGCAGCTTGGCGCGCCCCGCTACCGTGATTCAGGCCCCCGGTCAGGTAGTGAACGGTTGTTCTGATGTAGCAGAGTCGCGCTCGTAGGCCCAGGAGCCCCAGCCAAGGTTCCCCGGTTGGCAGCGTTCAGGGTCTCGGTCGGTTGCCCAATTCGAGCTCGAGAGCTCGTCGTACAAAGCTCGAGAGTTCGCGTAACAGAGTTCGTTGCACTGAATTTGTTGCACTGAGCTCGCGGCACCCAGCCTGAGATTGCCGTCTTACACGCTTGAAAAAGCGTGTCCTGAACCTTTTAGGTTTCTGCAGTTTTTCTCGGCCCTTCGTAGCCCAGTCTGCGCGTTCCCACCACTGCGGGTCCAGGGGGAACGCTTCCATGGAATACCACGATAAGGTTCTGAAGTGCTCGGACTGCGGTGCCGAATTCGTCTTCACTGCCGGCGAACAAATGTTTTTTGCCGACAAGGGATTCAAGAACGAGCCCAAACGCTGTAAATCCTGCAAAGCCAAGCGCGCCGAATCCGTAGGCGGATCTTCTTCGCCGGTTCGCGCGGAAACCAAAACCAGCTGCTCGCAATGCGGTAAAGAAACCACGGTTCCCTTCCGCCCCACACAAGGACGCCCGGTCTTTTGCCGCGAGTGCTTCCAGCAGCGCCGCGCCATGGGCGCCGCCTAGTTTCGAATTTTTGGCGCAGCGTCGGCTTTCCGCTTTCGACGTCGCGTCCCTCTCGAACTCGGGTCTTGCGCCTTTCTCGGCCTCGAATCTTGAAGCGGAAAAAGCTCGCCCTGTTCAATCGCGCTAGCTGCGGTATGATACCCGCGACGCCTTCAGTCTAACGCCCGCCATTCAACATCAGGCGGGCGGCAGTGCAAGCCAACCACCCCGGAGGGCCAGCTATGGCTCACCGCTTCACCATCGGTGTCGAGGAAGAATTCCAGATCATCGATCCCGCGACGTGTGATTTGCGTTCTCACGTGATGCAAATCATCAATGAAGTTTCGCCGTCCATCCTGGAACAAGTGAAAAGCGAGATGCACCAATCCATCGTGGAGACGGGCACGCGCATCTGCGAAAACGTGGGCGAGTTACGCATCGAAATGCATCGTACGCGGGGCGAGCTAATCGCCGCGGCGGAACGCGCTGGCTTACAGGTCGCTGCTGCGGGCACGCACCCATTCGCTAGCTGGATCGAGCAGGTGATTTCTCCCGGCGAACGCTACGAGAACATTGTGGAAGAGCTGCAGCAGTTGGCTCGCTCGCTGCTGATTTTCGGCATGCACATTCACGTGGCGATGCCGGACAAGCAGACCACGATCGACATGATGAACATGGTGCGCTATTTCCTGCCGCACCTGCTTTCGCTCTCGACCAGTTCGCCGTTCTGGATGGGGCGCAACACCGGACTGAAATCTTTCCGCACGACCGTATTCCGGCGATTTCCACGCACGGGTGTGCCGGAGCTGTTCGAATCGTGGAGCGCGTACGAAAACTTCGTGAATTTGCTGGTACGGCTGAACTGCATTGATAACGGTAAAAAGATTTGGTGGGATGTGCGGCCGCATCCGACATTTGGCACGCTGGAATTTCGCATGTGCGATTGCACGACGAAAGTCGAAGAAGCGTGCGCGATTGCGGCCCTGACGCAAGCTATCGTGGTGAAACTGCACCGGCTCTATACGTCGAATCAGAGTTGGCGCATTTACCGGCGCGCGCTCATCGAAGAAAATAAATGGCGCGCGGCACGCTATGGCATTGAAGGAAAACTGGTCGATTTCGGCAAAGAAGCCGAAGTGCCGATGAAAACGCTGATTCCGGAGCTTCTGGAACTAGTGGACGACGTGGTGGATGATCTCGGCAGCCGCAGCGCTATCAACTACGTCAACACCATCCTGAGCGAAGGGACCAGCGCCGAGCGGCAGTTGCGCGTTTACCAGCAAACCGGCGATTTGAAAGCGGTGGTGCGCCACGTGGTAGCGGAAACGCGCGCAGGCTCAGCAGAGCCGAAACAGAGCACCGCGCACGCAATTAATTAGATTTCGTCGAACTTTTTTCTCGGGAGCGAGCCATGCACATCGTGGGACTGCTTTGCGGGCGTGAGTACGCATTTCCTCCGGCGTTCATCGCGAAGGTGAATCAGCTGGGAAAAAAAGACGGCGTCGCCGCGGAATTCGTAAAGCTCGGCGGGACGCGCATGGGAGAACAAGCGCGCTATCGCGTGATCGTCGATCGCATCTCTCACGAAGTCGAATATTACCGAGGCTATCTGAAGCATGCGGTGCTGCAAGGCAGCTATGTGATCAACAATCCGTTCTGGTGGACAGCGGACGACAAATATTTCAACTACTCCGTCGCGGCGAAGTTGGGAATAGCCATTCCGAAGACGGTTCTGCTACCGCAAAAGGGATATCCGAAGGACGTGGACATCACTGCTGAGTCTCTGCACAACCTGGACTATCCGATTGATTGGGAAGGGATGCTCGACTACGTCGGCCGTCCGGCGATCCTGAAGCCTTATTCCGGCGGCGGCTGGAAGCACGTCTACAAAGTCCACAACAAACAGGAGTTGATCGAGGCGTTCGACAAAACGGCCCCGTACTGCATGACGCTGCAGGAATTTATTGATTTCGACCGCTACGTTCGATGCTTCACGTTCGGCAAGTCTTACATCGTGCCCGTTCACTATGACCCGAAAGAACGCCGCTATCTGGTGGATCACGACTATCTGACACCTGCGCTGGGTGCGCGTGTGGTGAAGGACGCGCAAACGATTAATCAGGCGCTCGGCTACGAAATGAACACGATTGAATTCGCCATCAAGGGCGATGTTCCCTACGCGATTGATTTCCTGAATCCCGCTCCCGACTTCGAACGTGATCGCATCACCGAGTTTTATTTTGAGATGGTCGTGGAAAAGATGGCACGGCTGGTGATTGACCGCGCGTTGAATGGCGCGGCGTCAAATCCATGGCCGCGTTGGGAAGAGATGCTGGGTGTCGGCGCAGCTTCCGGAGTGATTGGCGCACCGAAAGCAGCGGCACAAGTCGCGACGGCCAATGTAACAACCACCGTACCAAGCTCCAGCGCAAGCGCTGGCTCTGCCGACGCTGGAGCCAAAACAAAATGAGCATCGGCGCGGCTCCGACCAATCCGGCGAGCACGGTTTCCAGCGCGCCGGCGGAGCTTTGGCACAAATTGCTGAAGCAGGAGCTCGAGCGGTCGCCGCAGTTCACTGAACGGTTTTACGAGAAGTTGCGCGCGGCAAAGCTGACCTTTGGCAATCGCGTTCATTGCCCTTTTCTGCGGCCGTTCTTCTTGTCGCCGGAGGATGAACAGCGCGTACGTGTGGTGGCGGAGAAGATGGCGGAGTTCGGCGAACGCGTTGCGAATCACGCGATGAAAGGGCCTTCGCTGCTGGCCCAGCTGCATTTGCGAGAGGAAGAACTGCGGCTTATCCGGCTGGGCAAGTTGCATGGATTCGCCAGCACTGCCTCGCGCCTCGATTCATTTCTATTGCCCGATGCACTGAAGTTTGCAGAATACAACGGCGAATCGCCCGCCGGTTCCGGTTATACCGAAACGCTTGCGGAAGTTTTCCGGGATCTGCCATTAATGGAGAACTTCGGGAAAACTTACGAAACACACAGCTACCCGCTAAGTGCAAAGCTACTGGACGCGCTGGTGATGGCGTATCTGGATTGGGGCGGCACATCCAAGAAGCCGCAGATGCTGATCACCGACTGGCGTGAAGTACCGACCTGGAGCGAATTCGAAATCCTCAAGGCGCGTTTCGAAAAAATGGGTGTGCCGGTGGAGCTGGCCGATCCTCGCGATTTGCAGTTCGACGGAAAGTCACTGACCGCGAACGGCAAGAGGATTGACCTCGTCTATCGCCGGGTGCTCATCAATGACATCGTCGCGCGCCCGGCCGAATGCAAAGCACTTGTCGACGCCATTGCTGCAAATGCTGTCTGCGTTGCGAATCACTTCCGCTGCAAGATCCCCCACGTGAAGGCGTTCTTCGCCGTCCTCACCGACGAACGGAATGACACGCTCTTCTCTTTCGATGAACGCGAACTGATTCGCAAACACGTACCATGGACTCGGGTTGTCGCTGATACTCGCACGTCACACGGTGGCACGGCGATTGAGCTGCTCGATTTCATCCGTCGCCAACGAAACAACCTGGTGTTAAAACCAAGCGACGAATACGGCGGCAGCGGTGTAACTCTCGGCTGGGAAACCAGCGAATCCGACTGGGACACCGTAATCGAAAAAGCGATCGCCACGGCGCAGGGCTGCTGGATTGTGCAAGAACGCATTCCGATCCGCCGCGAAGTTTTTCCCTGGGTCCAATCCAACGGTCAAGTAGACTATCGCGACATGCTCGTGGACTTCGCTCCTTATCTTTTCCGCGGCAAAGTTTGCGGATTCCTCACGCGCCTCAGCGCAACCGGCTTGGCAAATGTCACCAGCGGCGGCGGCCAAATTCCGGCGTTCCGCGTCCATTCGAGGAATTAAAAATGCGAACTTTCCTCAACCGAATCGCTACAAAATTTCGCCGCCAGCCTGTAAACTATTTGTGGTGTCCTTCGGAATTCTCCAACCAGAATTGATGCCCGGCGCGCAAAACGCCGTAGAAACGTGCCTAGCTGTCCAGCCGGACGAACGAGTTGCGCTGATTGCCGACCAAACCAGCGCCGCCGTCGCTGCCAGCCTTTCCGAAGCGCTTTCGCAGGTTCACGCGCGCACCATTTCCCTTTTACTTGAGGATTTCGGCCCCCGTCCCATGCGCGGCGCACCTGAGCCGGTGCTCGACGAGCTCGAAAAAGCCGACGTCGGGATCCTGGCGATGAACCCGCAGCCCGGCGAACTCGCGGCGCGTATGGCGATCGTGCAAGTGGTCGAGCGCCGCCGCATTCGCTACGCGCACATGGTCGGCGTCACGCCGCAAATCATGCAGCAGGGCATGCGCGCCGATTACAAACTGGTGGACCGTCTGAGCGACCGCCTGCGGGAGCGCATGCTGCGAGCAGATACTTTGACCGTAAAAACCGAAGCGGGGACTTCCTTTGCGGCGCATTTCGATCGCAAACTCGACTGGGTGAAAACCAGCGGCCTCATTAGCCCGCGCTATTGGTCCAATTTGCCGGCGGGCGAGGTTTTCACCACGCCTGCAACCGTGGATGGCACGTTTGTCTGCGACGCCACTGCCGGCGATTACTTCAACGGCAAATACGGCGACCTGCAGTCCACTCCCATGAAGCTCACGATTGAACGCGGTCGGCTTACTCGAGTCGAGTGCGCGCGCAAAGACCTGGAAAAAGAATTCTGGGAATACTGCCACACCGATGAAAACAGCGATCGCGTCGGCGAACTCGCGTTCGGTACCAATCTTGGGTTATCCGAAATGATCGGCATTCTCCTGCAGGACGAGAAATTTCCTGGTGTCCATATCGCGTTCGGCGATCCTTACGGCAGCCAAACGCACGCGGACTGGAAATCGAAGACCCACGTGGACGTATTAACCCGCAACTGCGACGTCTGGATCGATACCGATCAGATTATTGCCAAGGGCCACTACCAGCTCGACCACCTAGGCCTAGCGTAGGTCACCACAGTTAGCCCGTTTAAATTCGCAGAAAGCCGCATCGTTACAGCAACTCCCCGATTCCATCGCCGAGCACACGAGCCTACGGTCGAATCATGTCCCAGCCAATCGACTCAATGGGGGCCACATGCCGGAAAAAGAAACGCTGAAACGCGCCGAACGCGACAAGGAACAAGGAAAGTCGCCGTCTACTCAGGCGGGCGAATTCATCCGCGAAGAAATGCACCATATACGCGAAGGCAAACACGGTGCGCGTTCCCCGCAGCAGGCGATTGCCATTGGCCTTTCGAAAGCTCGCCGGGCAGGAGTGAGACTTAGTCCGCCAAAACGTGGCCGCTCGTCGGCAAAGATTCGCAAACAAGCGGAGCGCGACTTGGCTAAGGGCCGTTCGCGTAGCCATCGCACATCGCGGACCCGATCGCGTGCAACCAGCCGCACTCTGCGGCGCGAACGCCACAGTTCTGCCTCGCATCGCGAATTGTCGCGTCAGACGCGTCGCGCAGCTCGCCGCCGCGGCCATTCTTCATTGCATCGTGCTGCGATGAAAGCTGTTCGGACGAAAGGTAAAGCGGTCCTCCGGCGCGCCGGTCGAAAGGCTGCACGCACTCGGGCCGCGCGCAAGTAGCGCTCTATGAAAAAGCATCGGGCTCGACTGCCGCTTCGGCTTACTTTGCGTCGTGGTAGATGATGCCCAGCGTGTAGCGGGTTCCGCGTCGAACCCGGCTGACTCCGTGACGCATGGTCACGCGGTACCACCCGCGCGAGCCCTTTACGGGACGATAGCGCGTCGTGAACACGATGCCGTGTCCTTGCGGCGCCGTGATTACCTCAGCGCGCGATTGTGCGCGAGGCACGTTTTCAACCAGAATGAATTCGCCGCCATCCCAGTCGTCTCCTGGTTGCCCCAGCATCACCACCAGCTGCAGCGGAAACGCAATTTCGCCGTATAGATCCTGATGCAGACAGTTGTAGCCGCCTTCCTCGTAATGCAGCATCAGCGACGTTGGCAGTTGTTGTCCGGCTGCCCTGCACGTGTTCAGAAATTCTTCGTGCGTCCCGGGAAACGGTGGATCGTTATCGCCGAGTTGGCTTTGCCACAGGTTCGCGACTCTAGCCAAGTACGGATAGGTGCTTTCACGCAAACGGCGAACAATCGGAGGCAGTGGGTAGCGGAAATACTTGTAGTCGCCTTTTCCGAATCGGTAGCGCTCCATTACTACGCGACTGCGAAAATTTGTGTCATCAGGGTAAAGAGAAACAAGCTGCGCGCATTCGGCAGGCGATAGCAGCCGGCCGGTTAGCGCGTAACCAGATGACGAAAGGGATTCGCTGATCGCGGTCCAGTCAAGGTTCAGATTTTTCTCAAGCGTTTGGTTCATCGCAACCGCGATTTTGACGCGGTGGCGTTTATAAGGCTATCCGGAAAATCTAGTCAAACTTGATATCTGCCTGCTCTTCCCGATGTCAGAACAGGTGGGAAATGTATTCGCGCATCTGGTGCTTCCAATACGGCCAATCGTGTCCGCCCATTGGGCCCCAATTGTCCAGCGAATGCCGTATCCCTTTGCCCGCCAGAATCCCCGAAAAATGATACGTGGGCCCAGAATTCTCCCATTGCCCTGTTCCGGTCGATAGGTGAATGTCGCAGCTTGCCAGCTGTCCGTAAACCCAGGGATCACTCAAGTTCGCAATGTAGTCCACCGGGTTGTTGAAATAAAAGTTGTCATCGTACATTCCATCCATGAAATTCTTCAGGTCGTAGACACCCGACAGCGCAAAGCAACGTTTGATCACGTCCGGATGTTTGAATAGCGAATTCGCGGCGTGATATGCGCCAAAGGAAGCTCCCATCGTGGAGATCGCGATTTCCGACGACTGGCAGTTGTCCCAAATGAACGGTACGACTTCTTCGCGCAAGTAAGAGTCAAACACCGACTGCACATAGCTGCGATGAAACGGGTGGGCGCCCTTGTTGTAAAAGCTCAGCCCGTTTATCGAATTCACCGAATAGAACTTGATCTTGCCGCCGTCGATGAAATCGCCAAGCGATCCGATGAGGCCCTGCCCTTCAAGCTCCCATTCATCGCCCGCGCTCGTTGGGAAACCCACAAGTGGCGCGCCCCAGTGCCCGTACACGACGACACCCAGCTCCAGGCCCAGCCGATGCGAATACCAGCGATGCACTTCCTTTTTCATTCCAGGTCCTCGCCACCACTTTTGGGAAGCGTGAGTATGCCAGCGCCGCGTGGGCGACGCAACAATGCACCTGGCCAAAACTTCTCCAAGATGTCGGCAGCCTTTGCTCGAATCTACGCATCGGGGTATAAAGGACTCACCTGGAATTTGACGATCTCGCCTCGCAAGGAGCCGCGAATGTCTACTGCCGCAACGCCCAAACCAAGTCCTGAGCTGATTTTTGGCTCTCTCATCTCCTATCAGCATGCTTTTGCGCTGAAAGCCGCCATCGAACTCGATCTTTTCACGGCCATCGCGGAAGGAGCCAACGATGCGACTTCTCTCGCCAAGCGGGTCAACGCTGCGGAGCGCGGCGTGCGCATACTCGCCGACGGCATGACGGTTCAGGGTTTTCTGCGGAAAGAAAATGGAAAGTATTCGCTGACCCAAGACTCCGCGATTTTTTTGGACCAGCGCTCGTCGGCTTACATGGGCGGGATGGCGGAGTTTCTCCTAAGTGAAGAAAACATTCACAACTTTTCACAGTTCACCGATTGCGTGCGCCAAGGCGGCACGGTCAGCAGCATCGGCGATAACAGCAAACCCGTCGACCACCGCTGGGTCATGTTCGCAAAAGCCATGGGGGCCCTATCGGGTCCTGCGGCGGGTGCTCTTTCGCAGATGGTAAGCGCGAATTCCTCGGCGGAAATCAAAGTGCTCGATATCGCCGCCGGCCATGGCATGTACGGCATCACGGTCGCCAAGAACAATCCGCGCGTTCACGTTACTGCGGTGGACTGGCCCGCCGTGCTCGAAGTGGCCAAAGAAAACGCGCAGAAATTCGGCGTTGCCGATCGTTACTCGGTCCGCCCGGGCAGCGCGTTCGATACTGAACTCGGCTCCGGCTATGACTACGTCTTCATCACCAATTTCCTGCACCACTTCGACATCCCAACGAACGAGAAACTCTTACGCCGCTTCCATGCGGCGCTCAAGCCCGGCGGCAAAGCTATCGCTGTCGAATTCGTTCCCGATGAAAACCGCGTCACACCGCCCATCGCCGCCGCCTTTAGCATGGTCATGCTGATCAATACGGATGCCGGCGACGCCTATACCTTTGCCGAGTACGAATCGATGCTCCGCAATGCCGGTTTCAAGAATAGCGTTTTACAATCACCGCCGGATTTGCCGCAGCGGTTGGTCATTGCCGAGAAATAGCCGAAGCGACTGTTATGGCCGCGCGCAAAAACTCTGGCCGCAAGAAATCTTCGCCGGACCAGTCACTTCGAAAGCATCTGGTCGAATTGCTGAAGGGCGGCAACGCTCACATCAGTTTCGCTGACGGGCTGAAAGACCTCCCTGCCGACAAGCGGGGCGCGTTCGCGCCTGGTCTGCCCCACACCGGCTGGCAGTTGCTCGAACACGCGCGCATTGCGCAATGGGATATCCTGGAGTTTAGCCGCAGTCCCAAACACGTCTCGCCCGAGTTCCCCGAAGGCTACTGGCCCCAGACACCGTTGCCGGGCGATGCAGCTGCGTGGGACAAAAGTGTGAAGGCGTTTCAACGCGATCTGCAGGCCATGATCGCGCTCGTTTCGAATCCGCGTGCTGATCTTTACGCGCCATTTCCTTGGGGCGATGGTCAAACTCTTCTACGCGAAGCGCTTGTGCTGGCCGACCACAATGCCTACCACCTCGGGCAGCTTGTTGACCTGCGGCGCGCCCTCAAAATCTGGCCGCAGAGCTAATTTTCAGGACGGCTGCCTTGCTGGCGTTTTATGAACGCCAGTGCAGTGTAACCGGCCCGTCCATCGGGTGCGTCATCGGTGCACCGGTTCGCCGCGCCTCCAGCAGATTTGCCTTCAGCGCGAAGTACCACTTCGCCGGACGGTCCGCATCATCAATCAGCATCAGCCGTGGATTGTGCTGCAAGCCTTCCGCCTGCTGGATCATCGTTTCCTGGTCCTGCCGCAAGAATGTCTTGGCGAACATTCGGAAAATGGTGATGGGCAGCGGGACATTCCATGCCGCCAGAAAATCTATGCGGCACAAATCGCGCCGCACTGGTGTCACCGTCGTCAAACTTGAGAACCAACGCTTTCCGCTGCGGATTTCTTCCGTGCGCATGTTCGGCAGCACAAAATCAATCGTCGTCGTTACCGGCGCACCGGTAATCTTCTTCAGCAGCTGATAGGGTGCACTGTTTGTGCTCGGCGAATGCGGGCTCATCCGGAACCCATAGGGAATCGGCTCAAACTGCTTCGCCTTTTCGTGAATGCTCTTCTGGCTGCGCCAGAACCACGATTGGTGCACAAACGGGCCATGAGCCGGATCCATCAAACCGATTATTCCGTGGTCGATGTGCGAAGGCAGGTCGCACTCCAGGTGGGTGACTTTGTATTTGTCGCTGAAAGTCGCTAGCCGCGGAGCCGGAGGAATGGCCTCCGGCAAAAGTGCACCGGGCGCGTTCATGTAAATCCAAATATAGCCGTCGTGCTCTTCGCACGGATAGTGTCCAGCGAAAATTCGCTCGACTTTTAACTTGTCTTGCGAAGTTAGCGACGGAACTTCGATACACTGTCCGCTGCAGCCGTCGAACTTCCAGCCGTGGTAGCTGCACTCCACGTTCGTTCCGTCAAACCGCCCATAAGACAGCGGAATTCCTCTGTGCGGGCAGGCATCCCGCATCGCGAACGCTTGGCCCTTGTCCGTCCGGCCCAGCACCAGCGGCACTTCCAGCAGCATCGCCGTTATTAGCTGCCGCCCTTCGATCGCGGAGCTGCGCGCCGCCGGATACCAGAAATCCCACAAAAAACCAGCGTCAACGCCGCGTTCTGCCTTTGGCGACATCTCGCTTCCTGCGCTCTCTTGCGCCACAATTTTTGCCGTCTCGCTCATGCTCGCGCTTCATCTTACAGCAATTCGTGCAAACCCCATTTGTCGCGATCTGGCTCTGGCTGCTATGATAGGGAAATAGCCATGAAGTTCTCTTCTTTCTATTAGCTGCCTCGGTTTAGCTCTCCCCCGAGAGCTGTTCCTCCATTCAATTGCGCCCGAAAGACCCGGCTCCGCACCAACAATTTCGCTTCTCCCTGTTCACTGAACACGGGACACGAATCACGCAGAGGTTAGAATGCCAGTCCTTACGCTTACCGAAAAACTCGATCAGCTCGGCCATCGCTACGAGGAGATGACCCAGCAGCTCTCCACGCCGGAAGCCGTTTCCGATTCCGCGCGCTTCCAGAAGCTCGCCAAACAGCACTCCGAACTCGCTGAAATCGTCAACAAGCACCGCGAGTTCAAGCAAATTGAAAAAGATCTGGCCGGCGCGCATCAGATGGTGCTTGAAGCCGAAGACCCGGAAATGAAGCAAATGGCGCACGACGAGGAAAAACAGCTCACCGAGCGCAGAGAAATTGTCGAACGCGAACTGAAACTTCTGCTCCTGCCCAAGGATCCGAACGACGACAAAAACGTCATCGTTGAAATTCGTGCAGGAACCGGCGGTGACGAAGCCGCTCTCTTCGCGGCGGAGCTGTTCCGCATGTATTCGCGCTACGCGGAAACGCAAAACTGGAAAGTGGAAATTCTGGAAAGTTCTCCGTCCTCTTTGGGCGGTTTAAAAGAAGTCGTCGTCGCCATCGCCGGCAGCAAAGTCTATTCCAAGCTGAAGTACGAGAGCGGCGTCCATCGCGTTCAGCGTGTTCCTGCTACGGAAACGCAAGGCCGCATTCACACCTCCGCCGCTACTGTCGCGGTATTGCCCGAAGCCGACGAAATCGACATCAAGATCGAAGCGAAAGATCTGCGCATCGACACGTTCTGTTCCTCAGGCCCCGGCGGCCAGTCCGTGAACACGACCTATTCCGCAGTGCGCATTACGCACATCCCCAGCGGCCTCGTGGTTTCACAGCAGGACGAAAAATCGCAAATCAAGAATCGCGCCAAAGCGATGCGCGTGTTGCGTTCGCGTTTGTATGAAATGGAGCTGGAAAAGCAGCAGGCCGCTCTGGGGGCCGAACGCCGCGGCCAGATCAAGACCGGTGACCGCTCCGAAAAAATCCGCACCTATAACTTTCCGCAGAACCGCGTCACCGACCACCGCATCGGCCTGACGTTGCATCAGCTCACCGACGTCATGGACGGTAAGCTCACCCCACTAGTGGACGGCCTGGTCACTCACTATGAAGCCGAACGCCTCAAGGCGGAATTGGCGGAAGCCTAACCAGCAGGACGCGAAGAGATGTTTGCATCACCGACGACCGCAATGGACATTCGCACCGCGCTTAAACTCGGCATCGCGCAACTCCGCGACGCCCATGTTCCGTCGGATACCCTTGCGGCGGAGCTTCTTCTCCTCCACGCAACCGGACGCACGCGTACTTCGCTCTACTCGCATCCAGAAGATCAACTCACGGAGGCCGAGTCGCAAACCTATTTCGGTTTGATCGAAAAACGAGCGGCGGGAATTCCGACGCAGCATCTCACCGGCAAACAGGAATTCTGGGGCCTAGAGTTTGAGGTCACGCCCGACGTTTTGATTCCCCGCCCCGAAACCGAGCACGTCATAGAAGTCGCGCTCGACCGCCTCGCACTGCGGGATTTGCGTTCCAAACATTTACAGAACATGACCGGCGACGGTCTCGTCTTCGCAGATATCGGCACGGGCTCGGGGTGCATCGCGGCGGCACTCGCCAAAGAATTCCCTGCAGCGCAAATCTACGCCCTCGACGTTTCTCCCGCCGCCCTTGCAGTCGCTCGACGCAACGCTACTCGATTAGGCTTCGCTAATCGTATTCAATTTTTCGAATCGAACCTCTTCTCCCGACTGCGCAAGCCGCAAGCCACGAGTCACCAGTCGCGCCTCTTTGATCTAATCGCGTCCAACCCGCCTTACATTGGCCGTCGCGAGGCCCCCTCGCTCGCCCGCGAAGTTCGCGATTACGAACCGGAAATCGCGCTCTACGGCGGCGAAGAAGGTTACGAACTTTACTCAGATCTCGTCACGCAGTCCGCGGCGCATTTGAAACCGGGCGGCATTGTAGCGCTTGAACTCGGCCACGACTCTCTTCCCGCCGTCCAGCCTCTGTTCGACACGGGGGACTGGACGAACATCGGCGTCAGCAACGACCTCGCCGGCATCCCACGCGTCCTTTCCGCAGAAAAGACCAGACGTTAGTCCGGAGCGTTATACTCTTCGCCATGAAAAGTCCTGAAATAGTCGTGGTGAGCGCGATTGCTGCCCTTTTGTTGGCCGGCGGCGTAAACTTCGCGCGCGGAAAACAAGATGTGGTTGTCGAAGGCGTCGCCGTTCAGCAGAATCTCGTTTATGACTTCTATCCGAATGCTAAGGATTGTGCAACGAAAGGCACTTCTTATCTTCTATTCCCAAACGCCGGGTTCTCGGACGCTGTGGGTGAAACCACGGACGCCGACCATCTCGATCGGTTATTTCACAGCACGTGGAAGTTGAAAATCAGGGGAGATTTGTCGCGGATCGGCCGATTCGGCGTTCGCGGGCGGGATTCGCGGGAGTTTACAGTGCGGTCCGTGATTGACGCGCAAAGGCTCGAGTGCGGTTCCGGTCCGCACCTGAAGTCTTCGAACTAACATCGGGAGGACCTAGCTCAACTGTTGTTTGGACACCGCAGGTAGCTTAATCGCTGGAGACGGATTGTGACTTTATTGCAAAGCTGGTTTTGGCCCGATGTGAGCAGCCGCAAGAACGCACTTGCGGCGATAAACGAAACCTTTTGGGTGATGATGTTTCTCGCAGCCTTGACAGCGGTGTTCACGTTTATCGATTTTGCTCAAAACTGGCAAGCGGACGATCAGTTGTGGGGCTTCGTCAGCGCGGCATTTCTGGGCGGTATCGCTTTTGGAATTCGGCAGAAGTCTCGCACTGCTGCGGTCGCCGGGTTCGCCTTGTATGTCGCCGGAAGGATCTGGAGCTGGATTGGAACCGGGCATGGGGGAAGTATCGTCTTGTTCGTCTTAGTAGCTCTGGCACTTTGGCACGGCATCCGCGGAACATTTGCGTTTCATCGGTTCGGGCCAATTGCGGCGGGAACGCCCAGCATCGAAGACAGCTTTCGCACGTTCGGAAAGTCGCAGAAGGCGGCTCGAGAAGAGTCCGAACAAAAGTAGGCGTAATGTAGTGTCATGCCGAAGCTGGCGCAATTTCGAGCGAAACATGAGGGGGCGGAAGCACTTTCGCTGCCGGCGCAAGCAACCATCCTGCATGTGGACATGGACGCGTTCTTCGTTTCGGTGGAATTGCTCGAGCGGCCCGAGCTGCGCGGCAAACCTGTGGTTGTAGGTGGCAGGCCTGACCAGCGCGGAGTGGTTTCCGCCGCGAGCTACGAAGCGCGGAAATTTGGCATTCACTCAGCGATGCCGCTACGCACCGCCGCCAAACTTTGTCCACACGCAATTTTTCTGGACGGTCATCACGAAAAATACGGCGAGTGGAGCGATCGCGTTGCGACCATCCTTGCCAAGTTTTCCCCCATCGTTGAAATGGTTTCGATTGACGAAGCCTATCTCGATCTCGCTGGCACAGAAAAACTGCATGGCCCGCAGTTCTCGGCAGCTCACAAATTGCTGCAAATGATTACGAGTGAAACGTCGCTTCCCTGCTCTGCCGGACTCGCGTCTACGCGTTTGGTAGCGAAGGTCGCGAGCGATCAGGCTAAGCCTAAGGGGCTGTTGTGGGTTCCCGCCGGGCAGGAGGCGCAATTTCTAGCGCCGTTGCCAGTACGTAAAATTCCCGGCATTGGCGAAGTGACCGAACGCGCGCTCCGTGCGCTCGGCATCGAATATGTTCACCAGCTTGCAGAAGCCGGTCTGGATCGACTGGAGAAGGTTTTTGGCCAGTGGGGAACGGCGCTCTATCGAAAGGCGCGCGGCGGCGATTCCTACGAATTCGTCCTCGATGCGGAGCCGAAATCCATCTCGCACAATCACACGTTTGGCGAAGATACCGGCGACGACGCGGTTCTGGAATCCATGCTGAGCCATCTGTCGCAGAAAGCCTGCAAGCGCCTGCGCGAAGCAAACCTTTCCGCGCGCACGTTGACGCTGACCATTCGCTATGCGGGATTCGACACCTATACGCGCGCGAAAACTCCGCCTGACCCGGTGCAGTTTGACGCCGACGCGTTTGCGCATTTTCTGGCGCTCTTTCGCGAGCATCGCAACCGCAGCCGCAAAGTCCGTTTGCTCGGCGTTGCGTTCAGCGGATTGACGCACGGCGAAGAGCAGCTCGATCTGCTGGATCCACTGCGGCGTGCCAAGCTGGAAAAATTGAGTAAGGCTGCCGATTTGCTACGTGACCGCTTCGGATTCGCTAAAGTGCAGTTCGGCGGCTCGCTGCTCACAGAAAAGCCCGAACGCGAAAACGAGAAAGGCGAGATTCCGCGCTTCCCGCGAAACAAAGAATGAGCTTCGCCCGTAACTACAACAGGATGAAACATCCTGCTCTATACTTCCTTCATGTCTTCCACCGCTCCACCACCTGAACAAACGCGTGCGCCTCGTCCTGGCGACGAGGGTCTCTGGCAGAAGATCAGCGGGGGCAGCGAAATCGACGAGCTGTGGTCGCAATTCAGCGCGGATGCCCAGGCCAGTTACGGCTTCTATGGCAAAGACCTGGACTGGGAGCAACTGAAGACAGTTCCTCGCTGGCGCCGGCCCTTCCGCATCGTGAAGCACTACTTCTGGGCGCTGGTGATGAAGATGACGCCGGCGCGCCGGGTGATTCTCTTCATCGCATTGATTCTGCTGATTATTTCGAGCCCGAAAGTTGCCGTGGGCCGTACTTTCTCTTTTGATGTGAATTTTGACGCGGTTGCGGCGTTGTTGTTTCTGTTGCTGCTATCACTGGAGCTGGCCGATAAGGTGACGATGAAGCGCGATCTAGAAATCGCGCGAGAGATTCAAAGCTGGCTGACGCCGTCGCAGCCGCCAAAGGTGGCTGGAGCGACTATTGCGTTTCACACACGGCCGCAGAATTCGGTGGCGGGCGACTACTACGACGCGTTCTATCCCCTGCAAGATGGCGATTCTGGCGGGAAGTTGTTCTTAGTGATAGCGGATGTGGCAGGAAAGAGCGTGCCAGCAGCGTTGCTGATGGCGACGTTCCAGGCAAGCTTGCACACGGTCGCACGTGAAGACGTGTCGCTTGAGGAGCTGGTGCAGCGGCTTAATCGCTACGCTTGTGCTCACAGTCTGGACGGGCGGCGATTCACCACGGCGCTGCTCGGTGAATACGACCCGGCTACGCGACAGCTTGCTTATGTGAACGCCGGGCACAATGCTCCGGTGATCCGCAGAAACAATCCAAACGGCGAGGCTCTGATCGAGCGGTTGCCGGCGAGCGGTGTGCCGTTTGGAATCTCGCCGGATGCCACGTATGAAACGGCGACGGTCCAGTTTGCACCGCGCGACGCGCTGGTGTTGTTCACCGATGGTGTAGTTGAGGCTTTCAATGCAAAAGGCGAAGAGTTCACCGATGCTCGCTTTGTGGACACTGTGCGCTACCTGCCGGACTGGGAAGCCCAGCGCTCACTGCAATTTCTGATGCAGCGCGTGGACGAATTTGTGGGTCCCACCAAGCAGTTCGACGACATTACCTGTCTCGTTCTCCGTTGTGAGTAGGTCGCAGCACTAGGACGTTGCGAATAGGCGCGCCGCCTTCCAATCCCAACTTCTTTCTCCCACTTCTCAAGCGCATAATTTTGGTGTGACACCGAGAGAGTTTGCCAACTCGATTTGTGATCGCCTGCAGAGCGCGGGATACCAGGCGCTGCTGGCCGGCGGGTGTGTGCGTGACAGGCTTCTCAACCGCGAGCCCGCCGACTACGACGTGGCGACGAACGCAACACCCGACCAGGTGCTGCAACTCTTCCCGAATGGAATTACGGTGGGCGCGTCGTTCGGGGTGATTCTGGTGCCGCAAGACGGTATGAAGGTTGAGGTTGCGACGTTTCGCTCGGATATCGGTTATGCGGATGGGCGGCATCCGGATCGCGTGGAGTACTCCAGCTCGCCAGAAGAGGACGTGAAGCGGAGGGACTTCACGATCAACGGGCTGCTTATGCGGCATAAGACGAAAGAAGTTTTGGATTTTGTGAATGGCCAGGCGGATCTGCGGGCCGGAATAATCCGCGCAATCGGCGAGCCGGACAGGCGCTTTGCCGAGGATAAACTGCGAATGCTGCGGGCGGTGCGTTTTGCGTCACGTTTTGGGTATGAAATCGAGGCGGAAACGTTTCGGGCAATCCGACGCCATGCGAAGGAGATTTCGCAGGTTTCCGCGGAACGTATGCGCGAAGAACTGACGAAGATGCTGACGGAGGGTGCGGCGCGGACAGCGTTCGAACTGATGGACGCATGCTGGCTGCTCTCCATTGTGCTTCCGGAAATTACTGCATTGCGAGGAGTCGAGCAGCCGCCGCAGTATCACCCGGAAGGCGATGTGTGGACCCACACGATGATGATGCTGGAGGGCTTGCCGGCGGGTTGTTCGTCAACACTGGCATGGGGCGTGCTTTTGCATGACGTGGGCAAGCCGGCGACATTCCGGTCCCCGAAGGAAACGGGGGACAGGATTCGATTTGACGGCCACGTGGAAGTCGGGATGGCGATAGGACGGACGTTGCTGGGGAAATTGCGGTTTTCCAATGACGATACGGAACAGATCCTTGCGCTGGTGGAACACCACATGCGGTTCAAGGACGTGGGACGCATGAAGCCGGCGACGCTAAAACGGTTCGTACGGCTGCCTCACTTTGCGGAGCATCTCGACCTGCACCGGCTGGATTGCCTTTCGAGCAACCGGAACCTTGCCGCCTACGAGTTTGTGAAAGAGTTTGTAAGCAAGACGCCGCCGGAAGTGGTGCACCCTCCGAAGCTGCTGACGGGTACGGACCTGCTGGAGGCAGGATTTAAGCCCGGCCCCTTGCTGGGTAGGATTCTGGCAACTGTGGAAGAAGCCCAGTTGAATGGGGAGCTGGATAGTCCTGCAGAGGCTAAGTCTTTTGTAGAGAGTCATTTTGGGGCAGACAGAAGCGGCTGAGTTTCCGCATGGAGGACAGCCCGCCACATGATTGACCGCTGTAAACATAAGACAATATTAAAGTTAGACGGAATTCTAGAGTTCCAGGCACCCATGATAAGATATTGAGCATCTTAGACTAAGATTTCATGCTTGAGATCGCTGTACCTGACGGTATCCTTTCTTTGGGTACGGCATCGAATGTGGACAGGCTCCTGACCCTAACGGGAAAGTGGCCTTGAACTGAGGACCTAAATGGCTGAAAAACACGTAGCAATGCCGAAATCGCTGCCGATCTTGCCGGTACGTGACACGGTGCTGTTTCCAGGGGCGGTGCTGCCGCTGACGGTAGGGCGGGAAAGCTCGCTTGCGCTGATCGCTGCGTTGCAGGGCGAAGACAAGTTCTTGGGCGTGGTTGCGCAGCATGATCCGCGGGTTGAAGATCCCGCAGCTGCTGACCTGCATAAGGTAGGGACGTTTGCCCGCGTCCATAAGACCGTAAAAATGCCGAACGGCAATGTAGTGATTTTCCTAGAAGGCTTACAGCGCTTTCAGGTGAACGAGTTGCTCGGGCTGAAACCGTTCCTGACAGCGCAAGTTGAGCCGATGCCGGATATTTACGGCGAGCAAGACAATGAATTGGAGGCACTGCACCGCAACGCGCAGGACCTTTTTCGTGACGTGGTGGGCCATTCGCCGCAGCTTTCCGATGATCTGCAAGGAGTAGCCGCAAACATTGACGACTCTGGACGCCTAGCGGACTTCATCGCCGGAACGTTACCGGCCCTTTCGACGTTGGTGCGGCAGGAACTGCTCGAGACGGCAAACGTTCGGAAGCGGCTGGAGTCGCTGATCCGTGAGCTCTCAAAAGAGCTGGAAGTGCTGGAACTTCGGTCGAAGATTCACGAGCAGGTGCAGGAGCAAGTGAGCCAGAACCAGCGCGAATACCTGCTGCGCGAGCAGATGAAAGCGATTCAGAAGGAGCTTGGCGAGCAGGACGACAGCGCTGCCGAAATCGATGAACTTCGCAAGAAGGTCGAAGAAGCCGGCATGACGGCGGAAGCCAAGAAGGAGTGCGACCGCGAACTGAAGCGTTTGGCGAAGATGACGCCGGCTTCGGCGGAGTACATGGTGTCGCGCACGTATCTGGAATGGATGACGTCGCTGCCGTGGTCGAAATCTTCCGGAACGAACGCGGAAGAGATCGACATCAAGAAGGCGCATGACATCCTGAACGAAGACCATTACGACCTGGAAAAAGTGAAGGAACGGATTCTTGACTACCTTGCGGTGAAAAAATTGCAGCCGGGAATGAAGGGGCCGATCCTGTGCTTCGTCGGACCTCCTGGCGTCGGCAAAACTTCGCTGGGCAAATCCATCGCGCGGGCAATGGGCCGCAAATTCGTGCGCATCTCGTTGGGCGGTATGCACGATGAAGCGGAAATCCGTGGGCACCGGCGTACGTACATCGGCGCTTTGCCGGGGCAGATTATTCAAGGACTGAAGCGGGCCGAGTCCAATGATCCCGTCTGCATGCTGGACGAGGTGGACAAGCTAGGACGCGACTTCCGCGGCGATCCTTCAGCGGCGTTAATGGAAGTGCTCGATCCGGAACAGAACGCGACGTTCCGCGATCACTATCTGGATGTGCCATTCGACTTGTCGAAGGTGATTTTCATCGCCACCGCAAACTGGATGGATCCGATTCCAGAGCCACTGCGCGACCGCATGGAGATCATCGAACTCCCCGGTTATACGGGCGAGGAGAAAATCCACATCGCGAACAGATACTTGATCCCGAAGCAGGCCACCGAACACGGCTTGAAGGTCGGTGAACAGATTGAGTTCACCGAAGCAGGATTGCAGGAGATCATTCACAGCTTCACGCGTGAAGCGGGCGTGCGTAACCTGGAGCGGGAAATCGGTACGATTACACGCAAGCAGGCGCGACGCATCGCGGAAGGCAAGACCGAGAAGATGGTGGTTACGCCGGACGTGGTGAAGGAATTCCTTGGCGTGCCGAAGTTCAAGACCGAGAAGGAAATCGACGAACGCGTAAAACAACCGGGCGTGGCAGTAGGCCTGGTCTGGACCCCAGTGGGTGGCGACATCGTGTTCATCGAGGCGAGCCGGATGCGCGGCGGAAAACAGTTCACCACAACCGGGCACCTCGGCGAAGTGATGCAGGAGTCCATGACCGCTGCTCTGACGTGGGTACGGTCGAACGCGGAGAAGTATGGAATTGATCCGGACTTCTTCCGCAAACAGGACATTCACATCCACGTGCCGTCGGGCGCGGTGCCGAAAGACGGTCCGTCGGCGGGCGCGGCGATGGTGACATCGCTGGTGAGCTTGCTGAGTGGGCGCCCGATACGAAATCGACTGGCGATGACCGGCGAGATGACGCTCTCCGGCGTGGTGCTGCCGGTGGGAGGAATCAAGGAAAAAGTGCTTGGCGCTAAACGCGCGGGCGTGAAGGAAGTGCTCTTGCCCGCGGACAATGAGCCAAACGCGAAGGCGGACTTGCCTCCGGAGTTGCTCGGCGACCTGAAGATCACCTATGTCCGTACCTTGGACGAAGTGATTCAGCATGCGCTGGAGAAGGAGCCAATCGCGCCGCCGGTTGTGCCTCCCACAGCAGAGCCGAAGAAGCGGCCAGCCTCGGAGTCGCCGCGAGCGATTCACTAAGGCACAACGAAGGAACCAGGTTCGACCAGACGAGGTGCGAAGACAATTCGCACCTCTTTTTTTTGTGTTGCAC
>Ga0070665_100001628_pt1 | contig 25876 bp, 25 predicted proteins | sample KBSS13metaG_FD_65862 | JGI IMG/M metagenome (GOLD analysis project Ga0070665, IMG submission 65862) | Switchgrass rhizosphere microbial communities from Kellogg Biological Station, Michigan, USA - KBS S1-3 metaG | ecosystem: Host-associated > Plants > Roots > Rhizosphere > Soil ... | reverse complement strand
AAGACATAACCGTCTTCGTCGAAGTTTATCCGGACCAGTATATACTTAAGCCAAAGGACGTGATGAACATCACCTATGATCATGAAGGTGATGGCTATGGTTTGCACACGATAGTGTACGATGGCTGTCTAACAATTTACCTTGAGCATTTCGATACGGCGGTCGTCACAATAAATGGGGAGCGTGTTCAGCCTTGGAGCCAATAATCGTAGGTCGGATTAGCGTCAGCGTAATCCGACACTCGGTTTGGCGGCCGGGAATGCCGTGCGATGCACGGCTGGCGGATTACGCTGACGCTAATCCGCCCTACGCTTAAGCAGCGACCGCCGTCTTGCGGGTACGCTTGCGTGGCGCGGTGGTAACCGGTTCGGCTTTCTTTGCGGCCTTGCTGGCCCGCGCCTTGGCCAGCGAAGCGGGCTTCTTCGCCGGCTTGGCCTCTGCTGCGATCTCGGCTGAGGCCATTTCCCAGTGTTCGATATGCCGGCCTTCGGGGCGGCCTTCGCGCTCCCATATTTGATGCGCGCGGGCGCGGATAAGGTCCTGATCAGGGTGGTGCATCGTCTTCTCCTTGTTACCGAGCGAAATTCGCCCTGTGCTTCAACGGATTAGAGGCTCTCCTGCTCCAGAAATTTTCATTCTTTATAAGGTAACACGGGTCGGGCGCGCGGGGAACGCCCGACATGGCCTGCGTGTTTTCCGGCAACCAACTGGGAGAAAGCTTATGGAAATGGATCCCATTGCCGTCGTCCGCCGGTGCTACCAGGCCTATGCCGACAGCGACCGCGCGGCAGCCGAGGCGGTAATCGCCGAGGATTTCCATTTCACCAGCCCGCTCGACAACTGCATCGACCGCGAGACCTATTTCGCCCGCTGCTGGCCGAACAATGAATGGATCACGGGCTACGAGTTCGTCCGCCTGATCCGCGACGGCGAGCAGGTGGTCGCCACCTATATCGGCCAGAGCAGCCGCGGCCAGCCGTTCCGCAACACCGAGGTGCTGACTGTTCGCGACGGCAAGATCGTCGAGGTCGAAGTCTATTTCGGCTGGTCCCTACCGCATAAGGCGGCCGAGGGCGGGTTTGTGGAGTGAATTTGTAGGATGGGTAGAGCGGAGCGAAACCCATCGCATCTTGGCGTGGATGATGGGTTTCGCTGCGCTCTACCCATCCTACGAACATCCTAGTTCAGCCCGTACAGCTCCGCCGCGTTGTCGCCCAGGATCCAGGTCTTCTCCTGCTCCGACAGGTGCTGGGTCTGCCCGGCGAGCAGCGCCCGGCTCCACGGCCAGGTCGAATCGCTGTGGGGGAAGTCGTTGGCCCACATCAGGCGTTGCGGGTTCATCAGGTGGGTCATCTTCAAGGCGACCCAGTCGTCCTGGAAGGTCAGGTAGATATTCTCCTTGAAGAACTCGCTGGGCAGCTTGTCCATGTCGCCCATCTTCATCCAGAAGCGGTGGCGCTTGTAGCCATGGTCCATGCGATAGGCGAAGTGCGGCGCCCAGCCGGCGTCGGCCTCGACGCAGACCATCTTGAGGGCCGGGTTGCGCTCGAACACCCGGCCCCAGATGAAGACGCCGATCAGGTCCTGGATCGACTTGATCAGGTTCTGGGCTGAGTTCTGCACCGGCCCGCGCGGCCCGCTCTTCTTGCCGGCGGCGTCGATCGAGTTGGCGCCGTCCGCGCGGCTGGTCAGGATATGGAAGCTGATCGGCAGCTTGAGGTCGATCGAGGCGCGCCACAGCGGGTCGAAGCGCGTGTCGTCGTAGTCGAACTCGGTCGCGGGGTTGCCCGGCATCATCACGCCGCGGAAACCCATTTCCTTGAACTTCTCCAGATCCCGGATCGCCTCCTCGACCGAGCGCACCGCCGTCTGGCCCAGCCCGATCAGCCGGTCGGGCGCGGGGGCGCAGAATTCCTCGGCGAGCCAGTGGTTATATGCCCACATTGCGGCCTGCTTGAAATCGGCGTCCGGATGGTTGCAGAGGACCATGCCGACCGAAGGATAGATCACCTCAGCCGCCACCCCGTCGCGGTCCTGGTCCAAGAGGCGCGCCTTGCCGTCATGGCCACCTTTGTGCAGGTCCTCGAACTTCACGCCGCTCTTCCTGATCTCGCGCGGGTCCTTGCCGGCCGCGGCGATGATTCCCACCGGCACCGAGCCCGGCATGCCGTCGATGACGAAGCTGTCGCCGCCGTCATTCTCGGTGATCACATGGGGCGCGCGGTCGCGATAGGCGGGATCAATCCGGTCGAGATAGGTGCCCGGCGGCTCGGTCACATGGCTGTCGGCAGAGATGATCCGCGCCGGCAGGATGTTCTCCAGCTCGGCGCCTTCGGTGCCGGCAATGGTCTCGAGGATCGGGTTGATGACGTCGGTCATGATGCGCGCCTTTGCTGTTTCCATCCCGGGAATTGGGCCCTGCGGTACCCGCTCGTTCCGGTGAGCCTATTCCTCCGAGTGCGCAGAAGCCAAGAAGAATTCATCCGCAGATTACGCAGATTTCGCAGATGAAATCCCAATATTACCGCCTTCGGCGGCACGAACCCGCGCAGCGGAATAATCTGCGTAATCTGAGAAATCTGCGGATAAAAAAGGATTTGAGTGCGACTCAGGCCCGTGTAGGCTCCGCTCCAGGCGACAGAAGATCGCCGATCAGGGGAGGAGCCGCTCATGCGTTGCCTGTTGCCCGTCCTTTGTGTTTCGGCGCTGTTCGCCGGCCCGGCTCTGGCGGCTGATATTCCGATTGTCGCGGACGATATCGGCGGGGTGGTCACCAGTGCCAAGGGTCCGGAGGCCGGGGTCTGGGTGATTGCTGAGACGACCGATCTGCCGACCCGGTTCGTGAAGATCGTCGTGACCGACGACCAGGGCCGCTATGTGGTGCCCGAGTTGCCGAAGGCAAAATACAAGCTCTGGGTGCGCGGCTATGGCCTGGTCGATTCCAAGCCGGTCGAGAATACGCCGGACCACCAGCAGGACCTGACGGCAACGATAGCGCCGGACGCGAAGGCAGCGGCCCAGGTCTATCCCGCCAACTACTGGTACGCGCTGATCCGCCCGCCGGCGGCCAGCGAATTTCCCGGCACGGGCATGAGCGGCAACGGGATTTCGTCCAAGCTGAAGACCCAGCAGGACTATCTGTCGGTGATGAAGGAGGATTGCACGCCCTGCCACCAGCTGGGCGACAAGTCGACCCGTGAGCTGGTCAACAACTCCGTCGAGGGCTGGGCGCAGCGCATCCTGATGGCGCGCGAGCCGGGCGACCCGACCGTCGGTGGGCGCGGCAAGGAATTCTCAGCCAATATGCAGAACGCCATGGCTAAGCTCGGCCGCGATAGGGCGCTGAACATGTTCGCCGATTGGAGCAAGCGGATCGCCGCCGGCGAGGTCCCGCCCGAGCCGCCGCCGCGCCCGCAAGGCGTCGAGCGCAACATCGTCATCTCCGAATGGGACTGGGCGAACGGCCATTTCGTCCATGACGTTGCCGTGTCGGACAAGCGCGACCCGAACGTCGATGCGGGCGGCCTCGTCTATGGCGAGGACAATATCAGCCACAACATGGTCTTCCTCGACCCGAAGACGGCGAAGATTTCGGAGTCCCACGTGCCGGACGACGACAAAGGCGTGCCCTTCGCCGTCCACACCCCGACCGAAGACGCCAAGGGCCGCGTCTGGATCGCGATCACCGAGTTCGGGGAGGGCGACGACCCGGCCTTTTGCAGCGACGGCAAGATCAATAAGTTCGCCGCCTATTACCCGAATGGCCGCAAGCTGGGGCGGCATGTTGCGCTCTACGACCCGAAGACCAAGCAGACCACGATGATCCCGGTCTGCTGGGGCAACCTCCACCTGAAGTTCACCGGTGATAAGGACGACACGCTGTGGTTCAGCGGCGACGCCAATGTTATGGGCTGGATCAAGACCAAGGTCTGGGATGAGACGCACGACGCGGCCAAGGCCCAGGGCTGGTGCCCGATGGTGCTGGACACCAACGGCGACGGCAAGATCATGCCGGACAGCAAGCAGTGGAACCAGCCGGTGAACCCACTGGTGGTCACAGGCGAAACCGGTCAGCAGACCAAGGAGGACGCCAAGCCCTTGCCGCCGCCCGAGCCTGCCTTCGACCCGAAGAAGGACACACGGATCAGCGGCTTCCTCTATGGGATGAGCGTCCAGCCCAACAGCAATATCAGCTGGTACGCCAAGTTCACGCCCTATGTGCCGAGCGGGTTGATCCGCCTCGACCCCGGCGCCAATCCGCCCGAGACCTGCCGGACCGAATATTATGAGCCGCCGAAACTGCCGGACGGTACCTACGCCGCCTATAACGCCCGCGCCGTCGATGTCGATTCTCATGGTGTCGCCTGGGTCGATTTCGGCAGCGGCGACCTCGGCAAATTCGACCGCAGCAAATGCAAGGTGCTGAACGGCCCGACCGCGACCGGCCAGCAATGCCCGGAAGGCTGGACCGTTTATCGCTCGCCCGGTCCGGATATCGCCGGCACCAAATCGGGCGCCGACTGGCATTACCTGATGTATGTCGACCAGTTCGACGTGCTGGGCCTCGGCCGCGATATCCCGATTACGCCGGGCACCATGTCGGACTCGCTGCTGGCCCTGATGCCTGATACCGGCAAATGGGTGACGATGCGCGTACCCTACCCGATGGGCTTCTACAGCCGCGGCATGGACGAGCGCATCGACGATCCAAAGGCCGGCTGGAAGGGCCGCGGCCTATGGTCAGACTATGCCGAGGTCCCGCTCTGGCACATCGAGGGCGGGGAAGGGACGTTGGGCAAGGCGGTGAAGTTCCAGGTGCGGCCAGATCCGTTGGCGCATTAGCACCTCCCGTCATTGCGAGGAGCGCTGCGACGAAGCAATCCAGGGTCGTTAGCCCGAAACTGATCGGTGAGGCTCTGGATTGCTTCGCTCCGCTCGCAATGACGGACTTTGGTCTGACAATTTCATTGACGCCCCGCCAGCCACCCCGATAGGTTCGCCCCAACGGCGATAAAGCCGGTTGGGGAAGGCACTTCATGGGCGGAATTGTCGGGATCGATGTCGGGGGCACGTTCACCGACCTGTTCTATTCCGAGGACGGAGTCACGGCGCATGCGGTGCTGAAAGTGCCGTCGACGCCCGACGATCCGTCGCGCGGGCTGGTCGACGCGCTGGGCGCCGCCGGGATCGATCCAACCCACCTCGATCTCATCATCCACGGCACCACTATCGCCACCAACGCCGTCATCGAACGCAAAGGTGCGCGCTGCGCCCTGGTGACGACGAAGGGGTTCCGCGATGTGCTGGAGCTCGGCCGCCGCGACCGGCCGCATATGTACGGGCTGACCGGCGTCCAGAATCCGCTGATCCCGCGTGACCTGCGTTTCGAGGTCGATGAGCGGCTAGGCCATCAGGGCGAGGTCATCCGCCCGCTGGACGAGGGCGGCCTGCGTGCGCTGGGCCAGCAGTTGCGCGACGCGCGGGTGGAGGCGGTGGTGGTTTCGTTCCTGCATTCCTACGCCAACCCAGCACATGAGGCGCGGGCCGCGGCGATCCTGCGGAAGATCGATCCTGCGTGGGAGATCGTGACCTCCAGTGCCGTCATCCGCGAATATTACGAGTTCGAGCGCACCAGCACCGCCGTCGTGCAGGGTTATCTCCAGCCGCTGATCGCGCGCTATGCCCGCAACCTGACCGAGCGCTTGTCCGGCTGGGGCTATGACGGCCAGGCGCTCATCATGCAGTCGAATGGCGGCGTGGTGCCGGTGAAGCAGCTGGCCGGCCGGGCCGCCTATATCGTCCGCTCCGGCCCTGCCGCCGGCGTGATCGCCGCCGCGCGGCTGGCGGCGGAGGCGGGGTTCGACCGGATCGTCACCGGCGACATGGGCGGCACATCCTACGACGTCGCGGTGGTGGTCGATGGCGAGCCGGAGATCGCCGAGACCACTCAACTCGATTTTCGCGTGCCGCTGCGCCTGCCGATGATCGATGTCCATACGATCGGCGCCGGCGGCGGCTCGATCGCCTGGATCGATCGGGGCGGAATCCTCCAGGTCGGGCCGCGCAGCGCCGGTGCCGTACCTGGGCCAGCCTGCTACGGCAACGGCGGGACCGAGCCTACCGTCACCGACGCCAATCTGGTCCTCCAGCGGATCAGTTCCTCTAATCCGATTGGGTCGAAAGGCGCCATATCGCTCGACCTTGACAGCGCATGGGATGCCGTCGACCGGCTAGGTCATGAACTCGGTTTGGGTATCGAACAGACTGCCGAGGCGATCCTCACCATCGTCAACCAAAACATGGCGGGGCGTACTCGGCTGCTGTCGATCGAGCGCGGTTATGACCCACGCGATTTCGCCCTGGTGATTTTCGGCGGCGCCGGACCGCTGCATGGGGCTGCCCTGATCCGCGAGGTCGGGATCGGCACGATGCTGGTGCCGCCCAGCCCTGGCGTGCTCTGCGCCATGGGCTGCGTCATCGCCGACGTGCGCTATGACGTATCCCGTACCGTCGAGCAGCGGCCGGAGGCGCTGGGCGAGGCCGCCATCGCTGAAATCCTGGCTGAACAGCGCCGCGATGGCGAGGCGCGGCTGACGGCGAGTGAAGCCAAGGTTCGACGGGTCATCGTCACGCATACAGCCGACATGTCTTATTTGGGCCAAATCCATCCGCTGCGTGTGCCCGTCGAGACTGGGTGGGGCATCGAGCGGATCGTCGCGGCCTTTCGCGAAGCCTATCGAAGCGAATATGGCAACACGCTCGGCGATATCCCCGCCGTCATTGTAAGCTTGCGGACGACCGTTCAGGGCGTACGGGAGCATCCTCGGCGCATTCGCGACAAGCCAGATTTCAGACCCCTGCCAAAACCATACGATGGGCGGCAGGTCCATTTCGGGCGTTGGCACGACACACCGATTTATTGGCGAGAGGATTTACAGCCAGGCATGGCCTTCGAAGGTCCGGCGATCGTCGAGCAGCCCGACACGACGACGGTGATCGAGCCCGGCATGCGCGCCAGGGTCGATGCCTACGGCAACCTGCTGGTGGAGGTCGCCCAATGAAACCTATGACCACGGACCCGGTGACGATCGACCCCGTGACTTTGGCTGTCGTGCGCGGCGCGCTGGAGCAGATCGCCGACGAGATGGATCTGCACCTGATCCGCGCCGCCATCTCCCCGATCATCTCGGAGACCAATGACTGCGCTCACGGCATCTTTCATCCCGAGACGGGAGAGACCATCGCCCAAGGCCGCTACGGCCTGCCGGTCTTCCTCGCCAACATGCAGTTCACCGTCCAGAACATCCTGAAGCGGGCCAACGCCGATGGCGGGTTTCAGCCGGGCGATCTCTGGATCCTGAACGATCCTTATGTCTGCGGCACCCATCTGCAGGATGTCGTGCTGGTCTCGCCGCATTTCGTCGACGGCAAGCTGTTCTGCATCTTCGCCAATACCGGCCATTGGATGGATATCGGCGGCGGCGTGCCGGGCGGTTGGGCGCCCAAGGCGACCGAGATTCATCAGGAGGGGATGCTGATCCCGCCGCTCAGGCTCTATCAGGCCGGCCAGCTCAATACCCAGGTGGTGCAGATATTCACCGCCAATGTGCGCCTGCCCGACCAGATCGCCGGCGACCTTTCGGCGATGACGAATGTCTTCGCCATCGGCCGCCGCGGCATCGACGGGCTGGTCGCCCGCTATGGCGCCGACACGCTCGCCGCCTGCTTCGCGGAGATGATCCGCCGGTCTGAGCAGCAGATGCGCTCCTACATCGCCGACATCCCGAACGGCGTCTACGAGGCGGAGGACTGGTTCGACAATGATGGCGTCACCGATGCGCCGATGCGGATCGCGCTGAAGCTGACGGTCGAAGACGAGACGCTGCATTTCGACTTCACCGGCACCGCGCCCCAGGCCAGGGGGCCGATCAACCTAGCGCTGACGACGACGCTCTCCTCCTGCTTCGTCGCGCTGAAGCACATCTTCCCCGAGGTGCCGGTCAATGGCGGAGCCTTCCGCCCGACGCGCTTCACCGTGCCGGAAGGCAGCCTGATCGCGGTCAAATATCCCGGGCCGGTCGGCGGGTATCTGGAGGTGGTGGGCAAGGTGACCGACCTTACCTTCCGCGCACTGGCCCAGGCCATCCCCGACCGCACGCCGGCCCCGTCCTTCGGCACCACCGGGGTCATCACCGTTGCTGGAAGGCATCCGGCGACCGACCGCTATTACGTCGGCGTCTTTCCCTATCCCGGCGGCTATGGCGGTTCCCGCGAGACCGACGGGCTGGTGCACGGCACCTCGCCGCAATCGATGGCCAATTTCATGTCGATCGAGATGTCGGAGCATCGCTATCCGCTGCGTTTCGATTATTTCGCCATGCGCGAAGATTCAGGCGGCGCCGGCTTCCATCGCGGCGGCTGCGGCTCGGAATACGGCTTCACCATGCTGGCCGACAGCCTCGTCACCGTGCTCGGAGACCGGGTTGATCATCCGCCTCCGGGTATCGCCGGGGGCGGCGAGGCCGCGCCGAATTTCGTCCGTCTTACAACCCAGGACGGCGACTGGGCGCCGGAGCTCCGTAGCAAGCTGGAGAAGCAGGCGATGCAGGCCGGCGACAGCATCCGGGCCGCCTCACCCGGCGGTGGCGGGTTCGGCGACCCGCTGACCCGCGACCTGAGCGAGCTCGAGCGCGACCTGCGCCTCGGCTATGTCAGCCGCGAGACGGCGGAGCGCGTCTATGGCGCGGTGATGGATGGAGGCCGGCTGGATGTGCCGGCGACGGAAGAGCGGCGGGGGAAGCTTAAGAATGGATGACAGTCACGGCGCCTGGGAGCTGCCTGAGGATTTGCGGCTACTGCAGCAGACCGTCCGCCGTTTCATGCAGCAGGAGGTCAAGCCGGAGGAGGACAAGCTTCCGCATGATGCCATCGAAATGCCGCCGGATGTGCTGAAGCGGCTGCAGGCCAAAGCGCGCAGCCTGGGTCTGTGGCAGATGCAGACGCCGGGCGAATGGGGCGGCGCTGGGCTCAACCTCCTTGGCCAGGCGGTGGTCGCGGAGGAGGCATCGCAGTGCAGGATGGGCCTCTATATCCACGCCGCCCATTCTTTCGGCTGGGACCTGCCGATATCGATCTTCAAGGGCACCAAGGCGCAGATCGAGAAATACGCCGTGCCGGTGATCGAATCCGGCGAGAAGACTTTCGTCGCCATCACCGAGCCTTCGGGCGGCTCCGACCCTGGCCGCGCCATCGCGATGCGGGCCGAGCGCAAGGGCGACCGCTATGTGCTGAACGGTTCGAAGATCTTCATCTCCGGCGTCGGCCAGTCGCGGTGGGGCCTGGTCTTCGCCCGCACCGGCCCGTCCAAGGGCCGCGACGGCATCACCAGTTTCATCGTCGAAAAGGATTGGAAGGGCTTCAACTACAAGAAGGTCCCGGTCATCCGTTCCTATTCGCCCTATGAGCTGCACCTGGAAGACCTCGAAGTTCCGGTCGAGAACCGGCTGGGCGAGGAGGGGCAGGGTTTCGCGCTGGCCGAGACCTGGCTGGTGCATGAGCGCATCCCCTATGCGGCGGCGGTGATCGGCGTCGGCCAGGCGGCGCTGAAGCTGGCTATCGACTGGGCCAAGGAGCGGCACACCTTCCGCTCTGCCCTGGCCGACAAGCAGGCGATCCAGTGGATGATCGCCGATTCCGAGATCGAGCTTCGCGCCGCGCGGCTGCTGGTCTATCAGGCGGCGTGGCGCGGCGATCTGGGCCACGACATCAAGGTCGATGCCTCGATCTGCAAGGTCTATGCGACCGAGATCGCGGGCAAGGTGGTCGATCGCTGCATCCAGATCTTCGGCGGCATGGGCGTTGCCTGCGAGATGCCGCTGGAGCGCTGGTACCGCGAGCTGCGCATCAAGCGGATTGGCGAGGGACCGTCTGAGGTCCACCGCATGGTGGTGGCGCGCGAGTTGCTCGGCTCAAGGGCGCCGGCTCGTCATGGCTGACGACCGCCCATCACCTTTGACCGGCGTCACGGTCATCGACCTGACGCAGATCTACAATGGCCCCTACGCCACCTTCATGATGGCCCAGGCCGGCGCCCATGTGATCAAGGTCGAGCCGCCGGGCGGCGAGCATCTGCGCCGCCGCGGCGTGGTCGGCGGCGCGGCTCTGCCGTTCGCCATGCTGAACAGCAACAAGCGCGCGATCACGCTGAACCTCAAGACCGCGCGCGGCCGCGAGTTGCTCATCGACATGGTCCGCCGCGCCGACCTGCTCGTCGAGAATTTCGCGCCCGGCACGATGGACCGGCTGGGTCTGGGCTGGGACGTGCTCTCCGCCGCCAATCCGCAGCTGATCTACGGCTCCAGCTCGGGCTACGGCCTCAGCGGCCCCAACCGCGACTATCCGGCGATGGACCTGACGGTGCAGGCCATGTCCGGCATCATGTCGATCACCGGCTTCCCCGACCGCCCGCCGGTCAAGGCCGGCCCGGCCATCGTCGATTTCTCAGCCGGCATCCATCTCTACGGCGCGCTGATGACCGCACTCTACGAGCGGGAGAAGACCGGTATCGGCCGGCTGGTCGAGGTGTCGATGCAGGAGGCGGTTTATGCGACCTTGAGCTCAAGCCTCGGCATGATGTTCGGCGACAAGCAGGCGCCCGGCCGCACCGGCAATCGCCATAGCGGCCTGGCGGAATCGCCCTACAACGTCTACCCGACCCGCGACGGCTATATCGCCATCATCTGCGTCGGCGAGGCGCATTGGCGCTCGCTGCTCGGCGCGATGGGGCGGGAGGATCTGCTGGGCGATCCGCGTTTCAACACGCTGAAGACCCGCGTCGCCCATATGGACCTGGTCGACGAGATCGTTGGCGCCTGGACCGCCGGGTTCGATAAGCAGCCCCTGTTCGAGCTTCTGATCGCCCGCCACGTCCCATGCGCCCCGGTGCGCGACCTGGCCGAGGTGGTCGACGATCCACATATGCATGCGCGCGGTGCGTTGGTGCGTATCGATCACCCCGAGCTCGGCGAGATCACCGTGCCACGCAGCGCTTTGCGGTTCGCCGGATCGCCGCTGACCGAGCTTCAGCCTAGCGAAGCGCTGGGGGCGGAGAATGAGAGCGTCTACGGCGACTGGTTGGGGCTGTCGCACAACGAAGTGGAAGAATTGAAGGCTGAGGGGGTGATCTGAGTGATCGTCGAAACCGAAATCGCCGGACCGGTCCGGAACGTACTGCTCAACCGGGCTGAGAAGCGCAATGCGCTCAACGGCGCGATGATCCAGGCGCTGGAGGATGTGTTCTCCACCCCGCCCGGACCGGGCGAGCGGCTGGCGGTGATCCGGGCTGCCGGGCCTGTCTTCTGTGCCGGGTTGGACCTGTCAGACCATACAGTCGAGACCAACCCGATCGAGGGCATGCTGCACAAGATCGAGACCTACCCGCTGCCGGTGGTCGCGGTGGTGCAGGGCGATGCCATCGCCGGCGGCAACGAGCTGGCGCTCCATTGCGATATCGTGGTTGCCTCCAGCGCCGCGCGCTTCGGCATGTCGCTGTCGCAGATCGGGCTGGTGCCGAGCTGGTTCCTGATCAAGAAACTGCTGGAGGTGGCGGGGCCGGTGATCACCCGCCGTATCCTGCTGCTAGGCGACCCGCTGCCGGCGCAGTCCTTCCACGATTACGGCCTGATCTCCCACATCGCCGCGCCCGAGGAGCTGGATAGGGTGGCCCTGTCGGTGATCGACCGGCTGGCCGCCAACGCACCGCTGTCGCTGAAGGCGATGAAGGCGCTAATCGTGCGGGAGATGACCTTCCGCGACCAGATCCCGCATGAGGACCTCGACCGGTTCGTCGAGCAGGTGAACAGCAGCGCCGACGCCAAGGAGGGCATGGCCGCCCGGCTGGCCAAGCGCCCGGCCAATTTCCAGGGGCGCTGATGTCCGTATCCGCGATCGATGTCAAACGCCTGGTGGTGCCCAAGGCCTCCGACGTGCTGGCCGAGCACTTACGCGAAAACATCCTGCGCGGCGAACTACCGGAGGGCAGCCCACTGCCGACCGAGCGGGAGCTGGGGGAACGTTCGGGCCTCAGCCGCGCCTCGGTGCGCGAGGCGCTGCGGATTCTCGAAAGCGAGGGCCTGATCCAGACCCGCCCCGGCCGCAACGGCGGCGCCTCGGTCAAGCAGCCGACGGCGGAATCCATCGCCCGTTCGGTCGAACTTTATGTCCGCGGCCACCGCGTCCGCCTGCAATCGCTGCTGGAAACTCGCGAGGCGATCGAGCCCGCCATTGCCCGGCTGGCGGCGCTGAACCGCAATGACGATGACCTGGCGCGGCTCAGCGCGGCGCAGGCGCGGTTGACCCTGAACACGCGTGATCGGGGGACTTACCTAGCCGCCAATGTTGAATGGCATCTGGCGGTGGCGCTGGCCAGCCATAACGAGCCGCTGATCGGCTTCATGACCGCGATCTCGGATGTGATCCATTCGGCGACGGAGCTGGACCCGCTGGATACGGACGAGGTGCGGGGCCTGACCATAGCCGCGCATGAGCGCATCTATGCGGCCATTGCTGCGCAGGACGAAGATGCTGCCGAACGGCGGATGGCTCGGCATGTGTGCGCCTACGGGGTCAAGGCGCGAGGTTCGACGCCATCCTGAAACGTCATTGCGAGCGCAGCGAAGCAATCCAGGGCCATTCGCCGTGAAGCGGGGCTAACGACTCTGGATTGCTTCGTCGCTGCGCTCCTCGCAATGACGTCAATGCGAGTTCAAAAGTCGCCGCGCAATCCCCGGCAAATCCTCAAACCGCTCCGCCACCGCCGCTGCGCCTTCGGCCATCGAGAGCGGCCCATAGCCCCACGCAGCGAACACGCAGGGCACATCGGCGGCCAGCGATGCCCGCACATCGTTGTGATGATCGCCCACCATCACCGCCGCGTCGACGCTGCCACCGGCCAGCTCCAGGGTGCCCAGCAGATGGCGCGGGTCGGGCTTGCGGGCGGCGAAGCTGTCGCCGCCGCCGATGGCCGACAGGAATGGCGTGAGGCCCAAGGCGGCCAGCACCGCATGGGTCGCGCCGACGGGCTTGTTGGTGCAGACCGCCAGCTTCCAGCCGCTGTCGGCGAAACGCTGCATCGTTTCGATCACGCCGGGGAACGGCCTGGTCTCATCGGCGGAGTGGGCCGTGTAGTCGGCCATATAGGGCGCCTCCACCGCTTCGTCGAACGGCGTGTCGCGAGCGGCGAAGGCCCGCTCCAGCAGGGTCCGTGTCCCGTCGCCCACCATCGGCGTCACCTCGGTACGGTCGAACGGGCGGAAGCCACGTGCGGCGCCCATCCGGTTCACCGCCGCGACAATGTCGGGCACGGAATCGATCAGCGTGCCGTCCAGGTCGAGCAGCAGGGTAGGGGACATCAGGCTGGCCTTATTTCACTGAGGGGCAACAGGCGGGAATCTTCCAGGGCCGCGGTTCGATGGCCCGTTCCCACGAGATAAGCCGCGTCGGACGCGAATGCGAGAAAGGACGCGGTGCTTTTCTGACGCACCAGCATGACCATGTCCCAGCGTTCGCTCTGGGGCCCGACGAGGAACGCACCGCCCGCCCCAAGGAACATCAGCTCCCCGCCGCTCGCCTTCAGGAACGGCAGGGTGTGGGCGATATAGAGGTCGTAGGCCGCGGCGCCGCTGATCGGCGTCTCGGGCGCCAGCTCGGGGGTGGCGGAATAGTCGGCGACTTCGCGGAAGCGCAGGAGATTCAGCATCACCACCCCGCCCTCGATGCCGCGCATGACGAAGTCACGGCCGGCTTCCTGGGTCGGCTCCAGATAGGCCGTCATTCGGTGGTCCCTTTTCCTGCGGTGTCTGCGGCAAAGAGCAGTTCCGCCTGCTCCAGGTCAACCGGCCGGTTGATGTTGAGGAACGGGTCGATAGTGCCGACCGGGAAGTCGGCGTAGGCGACCGTGTGGCGACGGGCGAAATCGGTGACCCGGCGCATGCCCTCCTGCGTCACCAGCCGGTGCAGCTGGTCTGCCAGACGGACCGGCCACAGCGCCACCACCGGGTGGGGCTGGCCCGCGCTGGCGGCGACGGCGATGTCGGCGTCGCCGCGCGCGGCCAACAGCCGATCGATCAGATCGGCCGGCAGGAAGGGCGTGTCGGTCGGGACCGAGACGATATCGGTGGCCCCCGGATGATGCGCCCTGGCCCAGACCATTCCGGCATGGATGCCAGCCAGGGGGCCGGGGAAATCGGGGATGGCGTCTGGCACGACGGCCAAGCCCCATTCGGCCAGCCGCGCCGGATCGCCGTTGGCGTTGAGGGCCAGCGCCGCGACCTGCGGGCGGATGCGCGCGATCACATGGGCCAGGATCGGCTTGCCACACAGCAGCCTCAGCGACTTGTCGCCACCGCCCATCCGGGTGGCAAGGCCCCCGGCGAGCAGGATGCCAATGGGCGTCCTGGCTGGCGGCTTCACAGGCCCAGGCTCGAGAACGGTATGAAGGGCAGGGTCATGCCGGGGGTGATCTGGGCGATGTCCTCCGCCACCTCCAGCAGCCCTTCGCTGTCGGCGACCGAGGACAGAACGCCCGAGCCGCCGCGCTCGAACCGGCGGGCGAGGAGGCAATGGCCTTCGCCCGGATGCAGCATGCAGCGCAGGAATTCGCGCTTGCCGGGCCGGCGAGTGAGATGGAAATCCGCCGTCACCGGGAACCGGCGCGGTTCCGTTACCGTGGCGCCAGCGAGGCGGAGCAGGGCGGGGCGCACGATGGTCTGGAAAGTGACGATCATCGCCACCGGGTTGCCCGGCAGGCCGAAGAACGGCGCGCCGCCTAATCTTCCGACCGCGATCGGGCGGCCCGGCTTGATCGCGACGCTCCAAAAATCGAGCCCGCCCAGCGACCGCACCGCCGCCTTCACATGGTCCTCGTCACCGACCGACATGCCGGCCGAGCAGATGACGGCATCATGCGTCCGCGCCGCCTCGGCCAGCCGGGCGGCGATGATGTCCTGCCTGTCCGGCAGAATGCCGAGATCGGTGGCTTCGATGCCGAGGTTCCGCAGCATGGCGAGCAGCACCGGGCGGTTGGAATCGTAGATCTGGCCGGGGCCGAGCGGCTCCGCGCCCTCGCGCAGCTCGTCGCCGGTCGAGAACACCGCGAGTCTCAGCGGCGCGTAGACCGTCGCTTCCGCGATCCCCACCGACGCGATCACCCCGATTTTCGGCGCGTCCAACCGCTCGCCCACAGCACGGATGCGCGATCCTTGGGCGATATCCTCGCCGGCCAGGCGGCGATTGGCGCCGAGGCTGAGATGTGCCGGAACGGTCAGCGACGGGCCGGAGGCGGTGACGATCTCCTGCGGCGCTACCGTGTCGGCGCCCTGCGGGATGACGGCGCCGGTGAAGATGCGGACGGCCTCGCCGGGGCCGACCGGCTTTGCATAGGGACGGCCGGCCGCGGCGGTGCCGACGATCTTGAGCGGGCCGGCCAGGTCGGCGTGGCGGAAGGCATAGCCGTCGACGGCAGAGTTATCCGCGCCCGGCACGGCGATGGGCGCAACGATCTCGGCGGCCAGGATGCGGCAATGGGCGTCGGACAGCGGGATGGTCTCCACTGCCGTGGCCGGGACGAATGCGTGTTCGATTGCGGCCAGCGCCTCGGCGAGGCTGATCGGTTTGTCGGGGTGGTTGTCGCCGGCCATGGGGCAGCCTAGCGCGACAGGATGAAGTCGGCGATGGCCTCGGCGTCGTTCAGCGGCAGCCAGGGCAGGGACAGGCCCGCGATCGGCTCGGGCGCGGCGACCGCGATAATGTTCGGGTCGTCGGGATGCAAAGGCGGCTTGCCGACATCGGGCCGGAAGATCTCGATCTTGGGGTGGGCGCCGTGCCGGAAGCCCTCGACGACGACGATGTCGGCCGGGGCCAGCCGCGCGACCAGCTCGTCCAGGCTCGGCTCCGGCGCGCCGCGCATCTCGTGGATCAGGGCGAAGCGGTTGGCTGACGCGACCAGCACCTCGGTGGCGCCGGCCTCGCGGTGCAGCCAGCTGTCCTTCCCCGGCTGGTCGATGTCGAAGGCATGGTGGGCGTGCTTGATCGTCGAGACTCTGAGGCCGCGCGCGGTCAAAGCCGGGATCAGCCGGGTCATCAGCGTGGTCTTGCCCGAGCCGCTCCAGCCGGCGAGCCCGATCAATCTCGGTTGGGGTGTGTGCATCAATTCCGTGACCGGGCGGTTGCGTGAGGTGGCATGATAACAAGGTTATCGTGGCGCGATGCTAGGATGCGCATGATCCTGCCCGGCTGGACAGCCGGTTCGGCGTGCGAATAGGATCGCCGCCTGCCATGGAGAGATGATGCAGACTGCGACCGCGTGCGCCGAAATTCAGGCCACCGCCTATCCCACCCGGGCCGAGATCCAGGCCGCGCTGATGCCGTTCGTGAAGACCGAAACCTGGCGCGGCGTTACCGTCTTCGCTGCGGATTTCGCCGTCTGGATGGCCGCCGTGGTTGGCGTGCTGTGGCTGCAGCCGCTTTGGGCCAAGATCGTCTGCAGCCTGATCGCCGGCCTCAAGATCTCCAACCTGTCCAGCCTCGGCCACGAATTCGCCCACGGCACGCTGGTCAGGGGAGCCGGTTTCAACAAGCTGCTGGCGATCCTCTCCTTCATGCCCGGCCTGTTCAACTATCAGCTCTGGGTCTACGACCATCACGTTCTCCACCACGCCAATGTGAACGGCACCCATCGCGACGCGATGACCCCGTTCTCCAAGGCCGAATACAACGCACTGCCCGCCCATCGCCGGCTGCTGGAGCGGATCTATCGCGCCCCGGTGGGCCTGGGCTTTGCGCTCTATGAGATCGTCGAGCGCTGGCTGGGGGTGAAGTTCTTCCCCCGCGCCTTCATGCCGGCCCGGGTACAGAGCGCGGCCTGGCCGCATTTCATCTTCCTTTCCGTCTATCTGATGCTGTTCCTGGGCATCCTGGCCGCCGCCCCGCTCTATTCGCCGACCGGCAGCCTGACCGCCATCCTGCTCGGCTTCGTCGTCCCGCACTATGTGTGGATGGAGCTGGTCGGATTCACCGTCTATGTCCAGCACACCCACCCGCGCATCGCCTGGTTCGACGACGCCAATCCCAGGTCGCGGGCCGACAAGTTCCGGGTCGACGCGCCGGAGGTGGTCTCGACCCATATCGAGTTTCCGCGCTGGCTGAAATTCCTGGTCCACAATGTCTATGACCACGCCGTGCACCATGTGCAGCCGCGCATCCCGAGCTATCACCTGGCCGAGGCCCAAGCGCGGTTCAACGCACTGATCGGCCCGTTCGCGGTGAAAGAGGATTTCTCCATCGCGTCCTTCGCGGACACGGTCCGCCGCTGCAAGCTCTACGACTACGAGAACCGCCGTTGGCTCGATTTCGCCGGCCGTCCGACGACGGAGCCGGTGGATATGGCGGGGCTAAAGGGCGTAATTCCGACCCGATGATTCTTTGTTTTAACGCAGAGGGCGCTGAGGTTTCGCAGAGGTCGCAGAGAGAAATCACTATTATCTCCGCGCCCTCCGCGAAACCTCAGCGTTCTCCGCGTTAAACTCTTAACGGCTTGGCCGCTTGGCCTGTAAACTGCCGGCATAAGGTTTCAGGGGAAGGGTCATGGCTGACGGAACCGGCGGGGTGCTGCGCACGCGCAAGGTGCATCCGAATATCGGGGTCGAGATCACCGGCGTCGACCTGTCCCGGCCGCTCGACCCTGCGACGCTCAAGGAGATCGAGGCGCTGTGGCGCCGGCACCTGGTGCTGGTCTTCCCCGGCCAGTCGCTGACCGAGGATCAGCAGATCGCCTTCACCCGGAATTTCGGCGAGCTCGACGTCACGGTCGAGGATGACAAGAAATCATCGAAGAACCCGGAGGTCCTGCGCATTGGCAATGTCGGCGAGGGCGGGCAGAAGCTGGACCCCGACCATCCGATCCCGATGTATTTCACCGCGCTGACCACGCCCTGGCACACAGACGGCTCCTACCGCGCCATCCCCAGCTTCGCCTCGATGCTGCACGCGCTGGAGGTGACGCCCGAGGGCGGGGAGACCTGTTTCGCCAACGCCATCGCCGCCTATGAGGCCCTGCCTGAGGACATCAAGCAGCAGGTCGCCGGCAAATACATGGTGCATTCCTATGAATTCACCCGCCATTACGAGCCGCGCCTGCCGCCCTTGACCCTGGAGGAGCGCCGCAATTTCCCGCCGGCCGCCCACCCGGTGGTGCGCATCCACGCCGATGGCCGCAAGTCGCTCTATATCAGCGGCAACGTCGCCTATTACCTCTCCGGCATGCCGCTGGAGGAGGGCAAGGCGCTGCACAAATACCTGCTCGACTGGGTGACCCAGCCCCAGTTCGTCTACCAGCACCGCTGGACCGTCGGCGACGTCGTGCTGTGGGACAATCGCCCGACCCTGCATCGCGTGACCCCCTACGACCCCAAGTACCGCCGTGTGCTGCAGCGGACGGAGCTGAAGGGCACCGAGATTCCCGTGGGATAGGGCCGGGCGTCGCCGCGTTACGGCGGGGCGATGGGCCGTTTCTCCATATCCCTATCGCGCGTGGATAGGGGCGGGTCCAGCTGGTTGACCGCAGGGCCGGACTTGCTGCCCGGCAGGCCGGGGACCTTGCTCTCGTCGCGCGACTTGGTCATATCCTGATGAGTGGTGGACGGGGCCGGGCCTGACTGCGTGGCCGTGGCGCCGGACTTGCTGCCGGGCAGACCGGGCACCCCCGGCTTGGAAATGCCGCCCACGCCCGGCAGATTCTGCTTCTGCTCGTCGGGATTGGTCGATTGCGCGATCGCGGGAACCGCACCGATCGCCGCGACGGACATCAAAAGTCCCAGGATCGTCTTCATGCCGATTTCCTCCTCTGGCTGAAGAGCGCCCGGCCTGCCGGCGATAGCCCTGAGCCGGGCTTTCATAGTCTTCCAACGACAGGGCTGTGTTCGTGTTCCTTAAGGGGCTGGGATGAGAACGGGGCGATGGGCTCCGTTGGAGCTTTACCTGCGCCATGATTTCAACTCTGCCCCCGATTTACCCCCCATAGGGTAATCGGCATGCGCCAACCCGGGCGGTGGTGGGGAGGGCACTAACCGGCCCCTTGCCGGGTTGGTGCTTCATGGCTAAACGCAGCGCTCCCAAGGCGGAGGCGATCGATCTGGCCAAGTTGCGTCGGCACGTCGCGATTCTGGCTGATATCGGGCGGCTCGCCGCCACCGCAGACACAGATAAGTTTCTAGACCAGGTGGTGGTACAGGTGGCCCGGGCGGTCGAGATCGACCATGTGAAGCTTCTGCTCTATCGCCAGGCAACGTCCGACTTTATCGTCGCCGCCGGCTATGGCTGGCACGAGGGGGTCGTGCGGACCACAACCCTGTCGGCCGACCTGCGCTCGCCGGCCGGGCGCGCCTTCCAGATCGCCGAACCGGTCACGGCGGTCGACCTCCGGACCAGCGAGTTTCAAACTCCGGTGATGCTGCTCGAGCACGATATTGTGTCGGTCTGCAATGTGCCCCTTTTCACTGACGGGGCGGCCACTGGCGTACTGGAGGTCGACAGCACCGTCAGGTGCGATTTCACCCAGGACACAACCGATTTCCTGATGGCGGTGGGCGGAATCGTCGGCACCACATTGCAGAAACAGGCGGCGGCGCGGGCTGAGAGCGAGGCGCGCGGCGAGACTGCCATGATCGAGACACAGCACCAGGACCTGCTGCTGCGCGAGTTGCAGCATCGGGTGAAGAATAATTTCCAGCTCATCCTGGCCTCGATCGCCATCCAGAAACGGCGGTTTCGCGGCGAGGAGACACGGCGCTCCCTCGCCCATGTCGAAAGCCGCATCCACGCCATCTCGCTCGCGCACGACCAGCTGGCGCCCCGTCAGGGCCAGGCGATCCGGCTGGACGGCTATATCCGGGCGCTGTGCGGCTCGCTGGAGCAGCAGGCCGACGGCATCGGTTTCGACCTGGCGCTCGACGAGATCGATCTCGCCATAGACCGGGCGGTCCCGGTGGGGTTGATCCTGAACGAGTTGGCGACCAACAGCATCAAATATGCTTTCCCCGGCAAGGACGGCGGGCGTATCGGGGTGCTGCTGGTCGGCGGGCTGGCCTATGGCGAGGCACGGCTCACCGTCAGCGACAATGGCATCGGCACCAAGCCGAACGCGGTCCCGGGCTCCGGCACCGGCCTGATCAACTCCCTCGCCCGCCAGATCGGCGGCACGATCCTCCGCGAGGTCGCTGACCGCGGCACCCGGCTTTCCCTCACCTTTCCAGTCATCGCCTGAGGGAACGAGGCGGAGGGTCTTTTCCACCCACTCTATGTCTTATATGTTGTCACAGACAACACTGATTCGGAGGGGCGCAATGACCGCGATCGATGAAATTCGTAGCTTCAACCGGTTCTATACGCGCGAGATCGGGCTGCTCGACGAGCATCTGCCGGCGAGCGACCTGTCGCTGGCCGAGGCGCGGGTGCTGTATGAGCTGGCGCAGCAGGCCGGGCAGACGGCGGCGGAGATCGGGCGGCGCCTCACCATGGACAAGGCGCACTTAAGCCGCATCCTGTCCCGCTTCCGCACGCGCGGCTACGTGTCGAGCCGCCCGGACACGGCGCACCGCAAGCGCCTGATCCTGTCCCTGACCGACGCCGGCCGCGAAACCTTTACCCAACTGGACGCCGGCACTCGCACGCAGATAGAGGCGATGCTGACGCCGCTCGGCCAGGACAAGCAGCACCGCCTGTTCTCGGCGATGCGGGAGATCAGGACGGTGCTGAGCGGAGCGGAAACAGTTCACCCCCACCCACCCTCCCCCCTCGAGGGGGAGGGGCATGAGAAGATTAAGCCCTCCCCCTCGATGGGGGAGGGTGGGGTGGGGGTGAATGCCGGGGTTAAGCTCCGCTCCCTGAAAGTTGGCGACCTCGGCTGGATCACCCACCGGCAAGCCGTTCTCTACAACCAGGAATATGGCTGGGACTGGCGCTACGAAGGCCTAGTCAGTGGCATCATGGCCCGCTTCGCCGCCGAGTTCGACCCCGCGTGCGAGGACGCCTGGGTGGTGGAGCATGACGGACGGATCGCCGGCTCGATCTTTCTGATGAAAGGCGACGACCCCGCCACGGCCAAGCTCCGCCTGCTCTATGTCGAACCCTCTGCCCGCGGCCTCGGCATCGGCAGCACCCTGGTCGCCGCCTGCATCGCCCGCGCCCGCGCGTTGGGCTATACCAGGCTGTCCCTATGGACCAACGACCTGCTGGTCTCCGCCCGGAAAATCTACCAGGCCGCCGGCTTCACGCTGGTGGCGGAGGAACGGCACCATTCGTTCGGGCACGATCTGGTGGGGCAGACCTGGGAGTTGGCGCTGAATTAGCTTGAACGATAAAAATTTATTGTAGAACGATAAGAAATTATTGTATAGCGAGCAGCGAAAGGATGCTCGCATGAATTCCCCTGTCCTGTCCGAGGCGCCGGTCGCGCCGGACAAGCGGCTCGGCCGCCAGAGCCGGATATTGGCCGGGCTGATCCTGCTGGCCCTCGCCGTCACCGCCCTGATCGACCTTGTGGAGATCGCTGTGTTCCTATTCCGCGACGGGGCACGCTGCGGCTTGCTGAATGGCGGCTTCGCCTTCGTGATCGACCTGCCGCCGCTTTCGGAGACGGCGGAGAGCCTGCCCGCCGGCTTCATCCCCGTGTCGCGGCTCGCGGTCTGGCAGTCGCTGATGGCGGCCGGGCTGCTGACGCTGAGATTGCTGCCGGGGTTGGTCATCCTGGCCTGCCTCCACCGGCTGTTCCGGATGTATGCAAGCGGCCTGATCTTCACTCCGGCGAACACGGCGCAGATCCGCCGTATCGGCTGGGCCTTGCTTGCCTATGCCGCGGTGCCGCTGATCACCCACGCCGCTTTGTTCGCCATGGGCCTGAGCCCGGTCGCGGTCAAGCTCGAGGTCCGCCAGATCGACGCGGCGGTGATCGGCGTCATCCTGTTCGCCGTCGGCCATGTCATGGCGTTCGGCGGCGAGATCGACCGCGACCGCGCAGGCTTCGTCTGATGGCGATCACCGTGCGGCTGGACGTCATGCTGGCGCTGCGCAAGATGCGCTCGAACGACCTCGCCCGCGCCATCGGAATCACCGAGGCCAACCTGTCGATGCTGAAGTCGGGCAGGGTCAAGGGGATCCGCTTTTCCACTCTGGATGCGATCTGCCGGCACCTGGACTGCCAGCCCGGCGACATCCTTGAGTTTGAGGACGATGCCGCTGAGACGGCTCTGTCGCGAACGGCCTGACCATTTTCCGTTGGAGTGAGATGATGCTGCGCGTGCTTTCGTTTGTCGCCCTGTACTGCCTGTTGGCAGGCGCGGCCTGGTCCACCGTGCCGCTCCGGCCGGCGGCGACCGTCCATCTGGTGGTCCCGGCGACGATCGGCGGGCAGGGGCCGTTTCCCTTCATCCTCGATACTGGCGCGGACGGGACCGGCATCTATCGCTGGTTCGCCGAGAAACAGGGTTTCGCGCCCGGACCGGAAACCGAGGTCGGTGGCATGACCGGCACGACCAGGAACCCCACCTACAAGCTCGACAGCGTTTCGGTCGACAGCCGCACCATCCGCAACGTGATCGCCGACAGCTTCCCCAACCGCCATGATGTCGAGGTCGAGGCCGGCGCGGTCGGCAACGACCTGATGGACGGCGCCGTCGCGATCTTCGACTTTCCCTGCAAGACAGTCGAGATACTGCCGAAGCCGGTCGACATGGCGCGAATCCTGACCCCAGACGCGCACAAGGTCGCGGCCGGCGGTGTGACCGATGGGACCCAGCTGTCCTTCCCGGTCGAGATCGGCGGCGTGCGCGGCGTGGCGGTGCTGGACACCGGCTCGTCCGACACGCGGGTCAACACCGCCTTCCTGCGCGCCGCCGGTATCGACCCCACCTCCGCCGCCTTCCGCGACGCCGAGCCGATCTTCGGGGTGGCCGGCAAGGCGACACCGTCCCGCAAGGGCCCGGTCGGCACGGTCCGCTTCGCCGGCCTGGAAGTCTCCGGCCCGGAACTCCGGGTGATCGACATGCCGGTCTACAAGAGCTTCGGCTTCGGCGATGGCCCGGCGATGATCATGGGGCTGGACCTGATGGCCGGTTACCGCCTGGTCTACGACCATGAGGCGAAGGTTTTCTGGTTCGACCGGTCGAAGTGCGGTCGGTGATCTTAGAGTATCCCCTCGCCCGCGCGGGCGAGGGACGCATGAATTTTCACCACCAAGTACACCAAGATCACCAAGACAGCGGAGCAACCGGGCACGCCGGAGCCTCCCAGTGGGCACCGGCCTCTTGGTGGTCTTTGTGTTTCAATTCTTCATGAATCCTCGGGCGGCGCCAGCCAGTTCATCGTATTAAGTGCATCGTCACCGTCGTTCAGGACGTCACCATGTGGCCGCTGATAGAAATCCCCCTGCAGACCAGGGCCGGCCGGGACCAGGATAGGCTCAGCCTGGCCCTCGGAGAACTTTCTGCGCAGGACCGGTCATTGCGGGTGCGCATCGATCGCGACACCGGGCAGTTGCTTCTGGGCGGGCAGAGCGAGGAACAGCTGGAACGCGCGCTGTCGGTGCTCACCCGAAATGAGCGGCTCACCATCGATATCGGCCGGCCCCGGGTGGCCTATCGCGAGACGATCACCAAGCCGGTCGAATACACGCACACGCACAAGAGGATCAGCGGCAACGCCGGCCAGTATGCCGAGGTGTCGATCCTGTTCGAGCCGTTGGAGCGCGGCCAGGGCTTCGCGTTCGTCGACCGAACGGTCACCGGCGCGGTACCGCGCGACTATATCCGGGCGGTCGAGCAGGGCCTGATGTTCCAGAAGGAAGACGGCATTCGGGTGGGCTATCCGACCGTGGATTTCCGCGCCACGCTGGTGGGCGGCAAGTATCACGACGTGGACTCCAATGCCCTGACCTTCGAAATCGCCGCCCGCGCCTGCTTCCGCGAGGCGCTGCGCCTGGCCGGCCCGATCATCCTGGAGCCGGTGATGAAGCTCGAGATCGTGACGCCCGAAGACTGCCTCAGCGCTGTGATCGCCGACATCGGCCGCCGCTGCCAGATCGAGGACGAGCGGGCGCATGGTTCGGCAATCACGGTCGCGGTGACTGTGCCGCTGGCTGAAATGATCGGCTACGCGAAGACGCTCAGCGGCATAAGCCAGGGCCGAGCTTCGTTCTCAATGGACTTCTATAGCTATGAGCCGGTGCCGGGTCTGGACCTGCCTCCGGACAATTTTCCACCGGCGGTCGGCTTGCGGGCTTGATGTTTAAGCCGCCCGCCTTCTTTCCTCCGCTCCCTTGCCGAGCCTGACCGGCAAGTCCTTCAGCCCGCGCAGCAGTGAGTTCGGCCGCCACCGTACCTTGTCGCGCGGGATCGCCAGGGCGATGTCCGGGAATTTCTGGAGCAGGGCGTTCAGTGCGATCGATCCCTCCATCCGGGCCAGGGGGGCGCCCAGGCAGAAATGGATGCCGAGGCCGAAACCCAGGTGGCGGTTGGGGTCGCGGCCGATGTCCAGCTGCTCGGAGTTCGGGAAGACGGCTTCGTCGCGGTTGGCGGCGGCGAGCATCAGGATGACGCGATCGCCTTTGGCGATCTTGGTTCCGCCGATCTCCAGCTCCTCCTTGGCGAAGCGGATGACGCTGTGCTGGACCGGGTTGGTGAAGCGCAGCAGCTCCTCGATCGCGGTCTTGATCAGGTTCGGGTTGGCGCGCAGCCGGTCCAGCTCGGGGCGGTCGTCCATCAGGGCCAGCATGCCGTTGCCGAGCAGGTTGACCGTGGTCTCATGGCCGGCCAGCAGCAGCAGGAACACCATGCCGATCAGCTCGTCCTGGCTGAGGCGATCCCCCGACTGCTCGGCGCTGACCAGGGCCGTAATCAGCCCGTCGTCGGGCTCGCTGCGGCGCAGATTGATGAGGCCGTCCAGATAGCGGATCATGCGCAGGTTGTTCCTGAGGCCGGTGATCAGCCGCCACAGGCTGGGCGGCGGACCGTCCAGCAGGTTGAGCATGAAGCGGCGGAACTTGGCGCGCTCGGCCACCGGCACACCCAGCATCTCCGAGATCACGGCCATCGGCAGGGGCAGGGCGAAATCCTCGATCAGGTCGATGGTCTCGCGGCCCTCGAGCGCCGCCAGCATCTCGTCGGTGATCTCGTGGATGCGGCCGGCCATCTGCTCGACGCGGGACGGGGTGAAGCCCTTATGGACCAGGTTCTTCAGCCGCGCATGGTCCGGGTCGTCCATCGTCACCATGGTCTTGGCCAGGATCCTGAAGGCGCGCGGCACCCAGCGGGCGGCGTTGCCCTGGGAGCGCAGCTGCATCATGTCGCTGGAGAGCGCGGGGTGCTTCAGCGCGCCGACGATGTCGTCATAGCGCGTGACCACCCAGGATGTGCTGCGGCTCATGCCCGGCACCACGGTCTGGAAGATCGGCATCTCCCGCCGCATCCGCGCATAGGACGGATAGGGATCGGCGCGGAAGGCGGCGGACTGCATGTCGATGGTCGCGGCTTGCTCAGTCATGGGCGCCTCCTGGGGCTGAAACTCTGATCCAGTGTAACCCATATTGTGCGCGATTGGATTGCACGCAATTGCCGCAGCGGGAGGCTTTTGAAGTTTTGAACCGCCAAGGCGTCAGTGCTCGTCATTGCGAGCGGAGCGAAGGCACGGGCATTCCTGGATTGCCGCGTCGCTGCGCTCCGTGCTTTGCGCCTTGGCGTCTTTGCGGTTCGAAAATTCCTGGATTCCCGCCTTCGCGGGAATGACGATGAGAAGAACCCTTACGCCGCCAGCTTCTTCAGGCGTGCCTGCA
>Ga0070665_100001626_pt1 | contig 25890 bp, 23 predicted proteins | sample KBSS13metaG_FD_65862 | JGI IMG/M metagenome (GOLD analysis project Ga0070665, IMG submission 65862) | Switchgrass rhizosphere microbial communities from Kellogg Biological Station, Michigan, USA - KBS S1-3 metaG | ecosystem: Host-associated > Plants > Roots > Rhizosphere > Soil ... | reverse complement strand
GACGCGGCAGGGCGATCCACTCGGCGTCCCCCCGATTCCATCCCTGCGTTCAAGAGACTGCCGTGTTCAATGTCCTGATCCCTGCGCGGTATGCGTCGACGCGCCTGCCCGGCAAGCCGCTCGCCGACATCGCGGGCAAGCCGATGGTGGTGCGCGTGGCGGAGCGCGCGCAGGCGAGCGGCGCCGCGCGTGTCGTCGTCGCGACCGACGACCAGCGCGTCATCGACGCGGCGCGGGCCCATGGCGTCGAGGCCGTCCTGACGCGCGACGATCACCCGACAGGAACCGACCGTCTTTCCGAGGCTGCGCGCCTGCTGGGATTCGCGCCGGAGGCGATCGTCGTCAACGTGCAAGGCGACGAACCGCTCCTCGAGCCCGCATTGATCGCGCGCATGGCGAACGTGCTCGCGGAGGCGTCGGACGCGTCGATCGCGACGGCGTGCCATCCGATCGACGACCCGCAGGAGGCCTTCAACCCGAACGTCGTCAAGGTGGTGCTCGACCACCGCAACTATGCTCTTTACTTCAGTCGCGCGACCATCCCATGGGCGCGGGAGGCTTTCGGGTCGCCGGTGTGCTCGCTGCCGCCCGGCCTGCCGCTTTATCGTCACTATGGGCTCTATGCCTATCGCGTCGAATTCCTCGCCCGTTTCCCGACGCTCCCGCCTGCGCCGGTCGAGCAGTTCGAAGTGCTGGAGCAACTGCGCGCGCTGTGGCACGGGTTCCGGATCGTCGTCGACATCACCGGTGGCACGCCTGCGCCAGGCGTCGACACGCCTGCCGACCTGGAGCGGGTGCGGGCCCTTTACGCCGGCTCGGATTGACCGGAACCCTTCGAAGCGGAGAGAATCCGGCGGTCAACGCCGCACGACGTCGATCGAGCGACCCCAAGACCGGCCCAGACGCCGGTTGTGATTCCCAGAAGGCTCGCCACCTGCGTCACGATCTCGCCGCGGCTCTTGTTTTCAGTCACAACCCCCTACAACACCAAGGCGGACAATAACGATGCGACTCATACTTCTTGGACCGCCCGGCGCAGGCAAGGGGACGCAGGCCGGCTTCATCCGGGATGCCTACGGCATTCCGCAGATCTCGACCGGCGACATGCTCCGGTCGGCGGTCAAGGCCGGGACGCCGCTCGGCGTCGCAGCGAAAAAAGTGATGGACAGCGGCGCACTCGTTTCCGACGACATCATCATCGCTCTGGTGAAGGAGCGGCTGCAGGCGCCCGATTGCGGCGGCGGCTATCTGTTCGACGGGTTCCCGCGAACAATTCCGCAGGCGGACGCGATGAAGGCTGCGAATGTCGCGATCGATTACGTGCTCGAGATCCACGTGCCGGACGAGGTAATCGTCGAGCGGATGAGCGGGCGGCGCGTGCACGTGGCTTCCGGTCGTACGTACCATGTCAAGTTCAATCCGCCGAAGGTTCCTGGCAAGGATGACGCCACCGGGGAAGACCTGATCCAGCGCGACGACGATCGCGAAGAGACCGTCCTGAACCGGCTCGCGGTCTATCACGCGCAAACCGAGCCGCTGATCGCCTACTACGCGCAGTGGGCCGCGACGGGCGACGCGCGCGCGCCGAAATATCGTCGCGTCGACGGCGTGGGCGCGGTCGACGCCGTACGCGCCGCCTCCCTGGCAGCGCTTGCCTCCTGACGCCATGCCGGTCTCTCGCCGCAACGCGTTCTACGCCCAGTCGGGCGGCGTCACCGCCGTCATCAACGCCAGTGCCGCCGGCGTCATCGAGACTGCGCGCAAGCACAAGACCCGCATCGGCCGCGTCTATGCCGGACGCAACGGCATCATCGGCGCGCTGACCGAGGACCTGATCGACACCAGCAAGGAGTCCGCTACCTCGATCGCGGCGCTGAAGCACACGCCGGCCGGCGCGTTCGGCTCGTGCCGCTACAAGCTCAAGGGACTGGAGGAAAGCCGTGCGCAGTACGAGCGCCTGATCGCGGTGTTCCGTGCGCACGACATCGGCTATTTCTTCTACAACGGCGGCAACGATTCGGCCGACACCTGCCTCAAGGTCTCGCAGATCGCGGCGACCATGGGCTATCCGCTGATCGCCGTTCACGTGCCGAAGACCGTCGACAACGACCTTGCCGTCACCGACAACTGCCCCGGCTTCGGGTCGGTCGCGAAATACGTCGCGACGTCGATGCGCGAAGCCGCCTTCGACGTCGCCTCGATGGCCAGGACCTCGACCCGCGTATTCGTGCTCGAAGTGATGGGCCGCAACGCGGGCTGGATCACGGCGGCAGTCGGCCTCGCCGACGATGCGACCACGCCGATTCCATTGGTGCTGCTGTTTCCCGAGATCGCGTTCGACGAACCCAAGTTCCTGGCGGCCGTCGACGCGAAGACCAAGCGCCACGGCTATTGCTGCATCGGCGTCTCCGAAGGCCTCACCAACGCCGACGGCAAGCTGATGGCCGAGGCCGGCACGCGCGACGCGTTCGGCCATGCGCAACTGGGCGGCGTCGGACCGATGATTGCGGCATTGACGAAGGAGCGGCTGGGCTACAAATATCACTGGGCCGTGGCCGATTACCTGCAGCGCGCCGCGCGGCATCTCGCCTCGAAAACCGATCTCGAGCAGTCGTACGCGGTCGGTCGGGCGGCGGTCGAGATGGCGCTCGCGGGCCGCAACGCCGTGATGCCGGCGATCGTGCGCACGGCGGATGCGCCCTACCGCTGGAAGATCGGCGAGGCGCCGCTGACGGCGGTCGCGAACGCCGAGAAGAAGATGCCGCGCGGCTTCATCACCGCGGACGGGTTTGGTATCACCGCCAAATGCCGCACTTATCTTGAGCCTTTGATTCGCGGCGAAGCGCCGCCCCCGTTCAAGAATGGGCTGCCCCGATACGTGCGCCTGAAGAACGTCGCGGTGCCGAGGAAGCTCGACACCGAATTCAAGATCTGAGGCAAGTCCCGACGAGTCGGGCACGGCATGTACACCGCCTCCGGGCCGACACCTCGATTCGTCGTCCCCGCGTACGCGAAGACTCAATTGCGTTTGTCCACTGATGGCTTTCAAGTGAACACGCGCGCCAGCTTTCAAATCCGAAACTCTGAAGCAGGACTGCATGGACAAGACCGTCGATTACTACTTCACCCCGGTGTCGCCGTATGTGTATCTCGGCCATGAACGCTTCGTCGCCATGGCGAAGGCGAATGGCGCGCACGTTGCCGTCAAGCCGGTCGACCTCGGCCGTGTCTTTGGCGTCTCGGGCGGATTGCCGCTCAAGCAGCGCGCGCCGCAGCGCCAGGCGTATCGCCTGATCGAGCTCGCACGCTGGTCCAAGCTCCTCGGCGTGCCCCTGAACCCGCAGCCGAAGCACTTTCCGGCACCGGGCGATCTAGCCTCGCGGTGGATACTGGCGGCCGCCGAGCAGGGCGCGGATCACGCGCTTGCATTGACCGGCGGCATCGGTCGCGCCATCTGGGCGGAGGACCGGAATGTCGCGGAGGCCGCGACCCTGGGCGAGATCGCCACGGCCCACGGTCTGGATGCAGCAGGGCTCGCCCGCCGCGCCGCCGAAAACGAGATCGGCGAGCGCTATGACGAGCTTACCGAGGAGGCCATCGCGCACCAAATGTTCGGTGCCCCGTGGTACGTCTATCGCGGCGAACCGTTCTGGGGTCAGGACCGGCTCGACTTTTTGGACCGCGAACTGGCAAAATAGCGTGTTTTCGGCATCCGCGGCGCCGGCCCGTTAAAGCGGGCGTCGATGGAAGCGGCCCTCATTGGCACTTGAAGGGCCCTCCTTGGTCCGGCGGTACTTTCGGACCCGATCCATGCCGGCCTGCCCGCGTCCTTCAAAAATCGCGGCAGGTGTCCTCCATTCGCCACTCTTTGGGAGTAAGCAAGCCATGTCCACGGGACTTATCTTCGCGCTCGTCTGCGCGGTGGCGGCCATCGTCTACGGTGCCGTCTCGATCAGCTGGATCAACGCGAAACCTGCGGGCAACCCCCGGATGCAGGAAATCGCCGCCGCCATTCAGGCCGGCGCCAAGGCCTATCTCAACCGGCAGTACATGACGATCGGCATCGTCGGGGTCATTCTGTTCATCATCATCTGGTGGGCGCTGGGCGGGGCCACCGCCGGCGGCTTCGCGCTCGGCGCGATCCTGTCGGGCCTTACGGGCTACATCGGAATGAACGTCTCGGTGCGCTCGAACGTGCGTACCGCGGAAGCCGCCCGAACCGGATTGAACGAAGCGCTCGCGGTCGCGTTCCGCGGCGGCGCAATCACCGGGATGCTGGTCGTAGGTCTCGGTCTCCTGGGCGTGGCGGGGTTCTACTGGTTCCTGGTGGGCTCGGCGCACGGCACAGCCAATCCGATGAAGGAAGGGCTTCACCACATCATCGAGCCATTGGTAGGGCTTGCCTTCGGCGGCTCGCTGATCTCGATCTTCGCCCGGCTTGGCGGCGGCATCTTCACCAAGGGTGCGGACGTCGGCGCCGACCTCGTCGGCAAGGTGGAAGCAGGCATCCCTGAAGACGACCCGCGCAACCCGGCGGTGATTGCGGACAACGTGGGCGACAACGTCGGCGACTGCGCGGGCATGGCGGCCGACCTGTTCGAAACCTACGCCGTCACGATCGTCGCGACCATGCTGCTCGGCGCGCTGCTGATCCCGTCGTTCGCCGAGGCCGCGGTGACCTACCCGCTGGTCCTGGGCGGGTTCTCGATCATCGCATCGATCGTAGGCTGCTATTTCGTGAAGGCGAGGCCTGGCGGCAAGATCATGAACGCGCTCTACCGCGGTCTGATCGTCGCCGGCCTGCTGTCGGCCGTCGGCTTCTGGTTCATCACCGACTGGGTGATGGCAGGCGTCAGCGCGGCCGATCCTCTGCTGACAACCTCTCGCCTGTGGGGCGCCGGCGTCGTCGGCCTGCTGCTCACTGCCGCGATGGTCGTGATCACGGAGTACTACACGGGCACCGACTTCAAGCCGGTGAAGCACGTCGCCGCCGCGTCGACGACAGGGCACGCGACGAACATCATCGCCGGCATCGGCGTGTCGATGAAGTCCACGGCGCTGCCGGTCCTCTCGGTCTGCGTGGCGATCTATGCGTCGTACTGGCTGGCGGGTCTGTACGGCATCGCGATCGCGGCGACGTCGATGCTGTCGATGGCAGGCATCATCGTTGCGCTCGACGCCTACGGCCCGATCACCGACAACGCGGGCGGCATCGCCGAGATGGCGGAGCTGCCGGATTCGGTGCGCGCGATCACCGATCCGCTGGATGCCGTCGGCAACACGACCAAGGCCGTGACCAAGGGCTACGCAATCGGCTCGGCCGGCCTGGCCGCGCTCGTCCTCTTCGCGGACTACACCCACGCGCTGCAGACCGCCAATCTTCCGACGAGCTTCGATCTTTCGAATCACATGGTGATCATCGGGCTCTTTATCGGCGGCCTCATACCGTTTCTGTTCGGCGCCATGGCGATGGAGGCCGTCGGCCGCGCCGCAGGCGCAGTCGTCGTCGAAGTGCGGCGGCAGTTCCGCGACATTCCCGGGATCATGGAAGGTACCGGCAAGCCCGAATACGGTGTCGCGGTCGACATGCTGACCAAGGCGGCGATCAAGGAAATGATCGTGCCGTCGCTCCTGCCGGTGCTGGTGCCGGTGCTGGTGGGCCTCCTGCTGGGACCGCAGGCGCTCGGCGGCCTCCTGATGGGCACCATCGTGACGGGACTTTTCGTCGCGATCTCGATGACCACCGGCGGCGGCGCATGGGACAACGCGAAGAAGTACATCGAGGACGGTCATCACGGCGGCAAGGGCTCGGACGCGCACAAGGCGGCCGTGACCGGCGACACGGTCGGCGATCCGTACAAGGACACCGCGGGTCCCGCCGTCAATCCGCTGATCAAGATCATCAACATCGTCGCGCTGATGATCGTGCCGTTGCTGGGAGCATGGGGGATCGACAAGGTCAAGGCGCCTGCGCCGCGCACTGCCATGACCGCACCGGTGCAATCCGCCGCATCGACGCCTGCCCCGGCACCGGCAGCGACCAGCGGTACCATCACGCCCGCCGCGCCGGCCGCCGCACCGGCGGTCGCCAAGGACGTCTCGGTCTTCGTCGCGAAGTTCTATTTCGAGACGGGCAAGGCGGATCTCCCGGCCGACGCGGGCAAGGACGTCGATGCCGCCGCCGCGGCTGCGAAGGCGAATGCCGCCGCCAAGGTCGTGATCTCGGGCTTCACCGATGCCACCGGCAACGCCGATCAGAACGCGGACCTCGCCAAGGAACGCGCGACCAAAGTGCGCGACGCGATCAAGGCCGCCGGTATCGCAGACGATCGCTTCGACATGAAGAAGCCCGAAGTGACGACCGGAACCGGCGATCCGAAGGAAGCGCGCCGCGTGGAAGTCCGCGTGATGTGACGCGCCCGCGCGCATCCAAAAAAGGGCAGCGTTCGACCGCTGCCCTTTTCTTTTCGGGCCGCGCGACGATGGGGTTCGCCAAGTCCGTCGCGCCAGCCGCCGGTGGGTGATCGCTGCGATCGCTACAATCCGTCCGATGGGGTGGTCCGGAGGTGCGTTGACGATGTCGCTTCGAGATGTTCGCAATCGTTGGACGATCGGCACTGCCGTCGCCCTGGGCGTATGCGCCTGGACCGCATGCGCCACGGCGGAGACGCGTGCGCCCGAGCGTTCGTCGGGCTGGACTCACAAGCGTGCGGTAGAGAGTCGTCACTTCATGGTGGTGGCGGCCAATCCGCTGGCCGCCGCAGCGGGCTACCGAATGCTTGCAGCGGGCGGCACCGCGGTGGATGCGGCCGTCGCGGCGGAGCTCGTGCTTGGATTGACGGAGCCGCAGTCTTCCGGACTGGGCGGGGGCGGGTTTCTTCTCGCCCACGATGCGAAGACGCATCGGCTGACAGCCTACGATGGCCGCGAAACCGCGCCTGCAGCGGCACGACCGGATCGATTCATCGGGGCCGACGGGCAGCCACTCGATTTTCGCACGGCCGTCGTGGGCGGGCGATCGGTCGGCGTGCCCGGCACCGTGCGCCTCCTCGAACGCGCGCATCGCAGTCACGGCAAGCTGCCGTGGTCAACGCTGTTCGAGCCTGCGATCGAGCTGGCGGAGCGCGGATTCGCGGTGTCGCCGCGCCTGCACCAACTGCTCATGCAGGAGCACGACCTGAGCCCGAGAGCGCGCGCGTATTTCTTCGGCGCCGACGGCAAGCCGCGCGCGGTGGGATCGCGCCTCGTCAACCGACCTTACGCGGCAACGCTGCGGCAAATCGCGGCGCGGGGTGCGGACGCGTTCTATACCGGCCCGATAGCGCAGGACATCGTCGACACTGTCCGCGAGCCCGCGACGAACCGTGGCGACATCACGCTCGCCGATCTCGCCGGCTATCGCGTCGAAGCGCGAACGCCCGTTTGCGGCGATTACCGCAACTATCGCGTCTGCGGCATGCCGCTCCCTTCATCGGGCGGCATCACGGTGCTGCAGATCCTGGGCATGCTCGCGCCTTACGACATCGCATCGATGGGCGCGGATTCTTTCTGGGCCACGCATTTCATGAGCGAAGCGGGGCGTCTCGCCTATGCCGACCGGGATGTCTACGAGGCGGATCCCGGCTTTTACGCACCGCCGCAAGGCCTTGTCGATGGAGCCTATCTGCGGGCGCGCTCGGCGCTCATCCGCACCACGGGCAGCCTGGGACAGGCACTGCCCGGCGATCCGGAGCATCGCGCGCCGTTCGCCAAGGCGGTAGCGTGGGGACGCGGCGAGACGGCGGAATTGCCTTCGACTACGCATGTGTCGATCGTGGATCGTTACGGCAATGCGGTCGCGATGACGATGTCGATCGAGGATGGATTCGGCAGCCGCCTGATGACGAAAAGCGGTTTTCTGCTCAACAACGAGCTGACGGATTTCTCGTTCGTCGCGGAGCGAGACGGTGTGCCGGTCGCGAACCGCGTCGAGGCCGGCAAGCGACCGCGCTCGGCGATGGCACCCACGATCGTCTACGACTCGGCAGGACGCGTCTACATGGTAGTGGGATCGCCTGGAGGCAGCGCGATCATCAACTACGTGGTGAAAACGCTGATTGCGGTGGTCGACTGGAAGCTCGATCCGCAGGCGGCGGTTGCCTTGCCCAACAATGGCAGCCGCAACGGACCAACCGAGCTCGAAGCGGGCACCGCGGCCATCAAATTCGCGCCGAAGCTCCGCGCGCTGGGACACGAGGTGCGCGTGCTCGATCACACCAGCGGCCTGCACGCGATCGTGCGCACCCCGCACGGCTGGATCGGCGGCGCGGATCCGCGTCGCGAAGGGGTCGTTCGGGGAGAATGAAGCGTGCCCGGCGCCGACATGTTCTCCGCTGCCGTGCTGTTGCTGCTTGTGATCGATCCGTTCGGCAACGTGCCGATCGTCGTCGCGGCACTCGCGAACGTGCCGCAGGATCGCCGCGCGCGGGTGGTTCTGCGCGAATGTGCGATCGCCTACGGAGTCTTGCTGGCCTTCATGCTCGGGGGGCGCACGTTCCTGCAGTGGCTGCATCTGTCCGAAGTCTCGCTCGCGATCGCCGGCGGCATCATCCTGTTTCTGATCGCGCTGCGAATGATCTTTCGCCATGCCGATGGCGTGTTCGGCGATCCGGCGGGAACCGAGCCTTTCATCGTGCCGCTCGCGGTGCCTGCGATCGCGGGACCGTCCGCGCTCGCCACCGTGATGCTGATGGCGTCGCGCGATCCGGCAAACCTCGTCGCATGGATCGGCGCGCTGACCGCGGCGATGGCCGTATCGACGCTCGTGATGCTCTCCGCCCATCGGCTGCAGCGCGTGCTGGGCGAGCGCGGAATGATGGCCGTCGAGCGGCTGATGGGACTCGTGCTGACCGCGATCGCGGTGCAGATGCTGCTGACCGGCGTGCGGACGCTGGTCGCGGAGTGGCGCTGAGCGGGTGGGGGGTCGCGGCGCTCGCAGCGCCCCGCCTCCCGCGCAGCGGAGGGGCTACTCCTTGTTGCCTTCGAAGCCGATCAGGAGCGTGATCTCGTCGCCGACGTTGGGAACGCCGGTCTTCATGCCGAAGTCGGTGCGCTTGAATTTTCCGGTGGCGTCGCCGCCGCAGCGCTCCTTGCTCGTGCCCGAGGCGGGATTGCACTTGAAGCGGACGATCGTGAGCGGCACGGGCTTGGTTACGCCGAGAAGCGTCAGCTCGCCGTCGATGGTCGCGGGATTGTCGCCGTTGAAGCTGATCTTGCTCGCCTTGTATGTCATCTGCGGAAACTCGGCGACGTTGAAAAAATCCGCCGTGCGCAAGTGATCGTCGCGCGAGCGTGCACGCGAGCCTTTGTCCGCGTCGCCCGTCGTGACGGTGGCGGTGGGGATGACGATATCGACGCTGCCGCTCTTGGCGGCACGATCGAGCGTGACCTTGCCGGTCGTCTTGTCGAAGCGTCCGTGGATCGTGGACAGCCCGAGGTGATCGACGGTGAAGTTCGGGAACGTGTGATACGGATCGAGCGTGAAGGTTTCCGGCGCGGCGACGGCTGCGATCGGCAAGGCGGCGAGAAACAGAACGGCATGGCGTTTGGACACGGTACTCCTCCTAGTCGGGACAGGTCAGGCGAGCGAGCCGCGCGCGGCGTACCACGCAGCGGCGATGGGAAATGCAGCGGCAACGAGCGTACAGAAGACGAGCAGCGCAGCGCGCGCGATCGGGGGCAGGCGCTCGCTGACCGGCAGCCTGGCCGCGAGCGGTACGAGCAGCATCAGGGGAAGCGCGTACCAGGGCAGCTCCGCCAGCGTGAGCGTTCCGGCGGCGAACAGTCCGGCCATCACGGCGATGGGAAACGCACCGGTGAAACCCGCCGGCACGGCACGGGAAAAAACGACCTGCGCGAGCAGGACGGCGCCCGAAGCGGCCGCAAGCGCGATACCGGTCAGCAGGAAGCCGATGGACGCGGACACGATCGCGCACACACCCACCGCGACACCGAGGCCGACGCCGGCGGCGCCGGTTCGCAGTCCGTCCGCGCGAAGGGTCTGAACCGAGGCGGTCAGCAGGGCCACGAACGCGGCGATTCCCGCGGCCATGATGTACAGCGCGCTGCCCTGGCGCTGCGCCAGCACCGAAGCAAAGATCCAGAGCGACGACGCGCCGGCGACGAGCGCGAGCACGGTGGCCAACCCCCGTCCCTGGGCGCGCACGATGTCTGCTGCAAGACCGACGGCCGCCGCGACGACCGAGGCGAGGACGATCTTGCGCGACGCCGTCAAAGGCGAGAACTGGAATCCCGTCGAAAGCGCGATCGTCGTCAGGTAGCCGGCGATGATCGCGAGCCACGCGAGACGCGAGCGTGCGAGCAGCAGCGCAACGACGAGCGCGACGACCAGCGGCGCAACGCCTCCCTGCACGGCGGGGTGATTCAGAAAGTCGGTCATGGGTTATCCGGTCGAGGGAGGGAAGCCGGGCAGCGACACATCAGGGAAGGCTCCTTGCGATTCGCCGGTGCATCCGGCGGCAAACAGGGCCACGGGTCGAGACATTCCACTCCGATGTATCCAAGCTAAGCCGCCATTGCGCGACGCGAAGGCACGAGATCGTCACCGTCCAGGTCGATCGCGCCGGCCTTGCGTGTCTCGGCCAGGAGCCATTCGGCCAACGCGGGCGCGGGCATCCGGAAGAAGCGTGCATTGAACTCGCGATAGATTTCGACGCGATCGACGTACGCCGGCAGCTCGCTTCGCGGCATCCGCTGCCGGTCGAGCAGCGCGAAGGTCAGGACCACCTTGAGCGCATGCCGCGCGACGCGATGCGAATCGGCTTCGAAGGCCGCGGTACGCGCAAGCGCACGATCGAGCGCCGCGTTGTAGCCGCAGAACGGCTCGCCGTGGCCAGGAATGACGACGTGTACATCGAGCACAGCCAGCATCTCGAGTGTCGCCCGTGTCGCCGGCAATGCCGCCGGATCCATTTCCCGCGGCATCACGAAGCCGTAGCCGTTTTCCCACAGAGCGTCGCCGGAGACCAGGATGCGATGCTCCGCGTTGTAGAACACCAGCGCGCCCGCGTCGTGTCCGGGCGCCGCGAGCGCCTGCCAATCGAGGTCGCCCCATCGATAGGTCGATCCCGGATGGAGGATCTCGCCGACATCGAACGGATCGGCGACCTGGTCGGCGTAATTCAGGAGCAACGCCCTCGTGTCCCATCGCGCGATCAGCGGCGCTTCGCCTTCGGGAATGGCGATCGGGCATCCGTAGGCGCGCGCAAGCGCCGCATTGCCGCCCATGTGATCGGAATGGCAATGCGTGTTGACGAGGCGGGCCAGCGGCTCGCCGTCCAAACCCTGCCGCGATGCGATCAGCGCCAGCGTCAGCGGCACATGCCGCGAGTAGCCGGAGTCGATCACCACGTGACCGTCGCGACTCTTCAGCACGACATTGTTCGCCGACAGCCAATCGCGGACGAACACGCGCATCTGCGGCGGCAAGGCCGGGGCGCGCATCACGCAGCTTTCGCGGCGGCAGGGACGAGCTTGGCCAGGAAGTCGCGGATCATCTCGGCGCGCTCCGCCAGCGTCGGCGCGGCCCGCTCGATGCGGAGGCGATCCGGTCCTGCAAAGCGGATGCGTCCGTCGCGCTGGACGAGCAGGATCAGAGCGCCCGGATCGAACGGCGGCGATTTCACGAATTGCAGCATGGATCGTTCGGGGCTCGCATCGATCTTCACGACGCCTTTTTGCTTGGCCAGCAGGCGCACCTTGTGCGACAGGATCAGCGCCTGCACCGGCTCGGGTGTGGGGCCGAAGCGATCGGCCAGCTCTTCGCGCAGGCGGTCGAGATCGTCGTCGGTTTCGCAGCTGGCGAGGCGCTTGTAGAGAACGAGCCGCTCGTGCACGTCGCTGCAATAGTTCTCCGGCAGACGCGCCGGCGCATGCAGGTTGATCTCGGTCGTCACGCCGAGCGGCTCCGAAAGGTCGGGCTCGCGTCCCGATTTGAGCGCCGACACCGCGGCCTTGAGCATGTCGGCATAGAGCTGGAAGCCCACCTGCTGCATCTCGCCCGATTGCTCGTCGCCCAGCACCTCGCCCGCCCCGCGGATCTCGAGGTCGTGCATCGCAAGGAAGAATCCGGAGCCGAGATCCTCCATCTGCTGGATCGCGTCGAGACGCTTTTTCGCCTGAACGGAGAGCGCTTCATCCGGTGGCGTCAGCAGATAGGCATAGGCCTGATGGTGCGACCGGCCGACGCGTCCGCGCAATTGATGCAGCTGTGCGAGCCCGAAGCGGTCGGCTCGATCGATGATGATGGTGTTGGCCGTTGGAACGTCGATGCCGGTCTCGATGATGGTCGAGCACACCAGCACGTTGACCCGTTGCGCGTAGAACTCGCGCATCACGTGCTCCAGCTCGCGCTCGCCCATCTGGCCGTGGGCGATGGCGACGCGCGCCTCGGGCACGAGCTCCTTCATGCGATCGGCCGTCGTGCGAATCGTGTCGATGTCGTTGTGGAGCAGATAGATCTGTCCGCCGCGCTTCAGCTCGCGCAGCGCAGCTTCGCGCACGATGCCCATCGAGAACGGCGCGACGAAGGTCTTGATCGCGAGACGCTTCTCCGGGGCGGTGGCGATGACCGAAAAATCGCGAATCCCCTCGAGGGACATCGCGAGCGTGCGCGGAATCGGCGTCGCGGTGAGCGTCAGCACGTCGACTTCCGCACGGAGGCGCTTCAACAGTTCCTTCTGCCGCACGCCGAAGCGATGCTCCTCGTCGATGATCACGAGCCCGAGATTCTTGAACTTGACGTCGGGCTGGATCAGCTTGTGCGTGCCGATCACGAGGTCGATCCTGCCGCTCGCGAGGCCCTCGATGACGGCCTTCACTTCCTTGGGCGAGCGGAAGCGCGACAGCTCGGCCAGCTTGACCGGCCATTCGGCGAAACGGTCGGAGAAGACCTGCAGGTGCTGCTCGGCGAGCAGCGTCGTCGGCACCAGCACCGCCACCTGATGGCCGTCGGCCAGCGCCACGAAAGCCGCGCGCAGTGCGACTTCGGTCTTGCCGAATCCGACATCGCCGCAGACGAGCCGATCCATGGGCCTGCCCGATGCGAGATCGGCGATCACGGCTTCGATGGCGGCTTGCTGGTCGGGCGTTTCCTCGAAGCCGAAACCTTCGGCGAATGCCTCGTAGTCGTGCACCTTGAACTGGAAGGCATGTCCCTGCCGCGCCGCGCGCTGCGCATAGATGTTGAGGAGCTCCGCCGCCGTGTCGTGCGCTCGCTGCGCGGCTTTTTTCTTGGCCTTCTCCCATTGGCCGCTGCCGAGCTCGTGCAGTGGCGCCGCGTCGGGCGATGCACCGCTGTAGCGACCGATCAGGTGCAGGCTCGAAACCGGCACGTAGAGCTTGGCGTCGTTCGCATACAGGAGCTCGATGAACTCGGTCTCGCCGTCACCGACGTCGAGCGTGACGAGTCCCAGGTAACGGCCGATGCCATGCTGCTCGTGCACGACCGGGTCGCCGATGCGGACCTCCGACAGGTCCCGCACCATTGCGTCGACGTTCGAGCGCCGCACCGCGTCGCGCTTGCCGTGCCGGACGACATTCGCGTAGAGCTCGGCCTCGGTGATGAACGCGAAGCGCGCGGCGGGCCAGACAAAACCCGCCGTGAGCGGCGACACCGCGAGCGCAACCTTGGCGTCGCTCGCGACGAATGCGGCGAAATCCTCGACCAGCGCGGGCAACAGGCCGTATTCGGCGAGATACTGCTGCATCGTCTCGCGCCGCCCGGGGCTCTCGGCCACGATCAGGACGCGGCCTTGGAACAAGTCGATCGCCTGCTTGAGGTTCGCGAGCGGATCGTCGGCACGCCGATCCACCTGGACGTTCGGGACGCGCCGCGCCGGCGCGTCGACGTCTTCCGCCGATCCCGTTTCAAGCGTCGAGAGAACCACGCGACCGAACGGCTTCACCGCGCCATTGAAGGCCTCCTGCGACAGGAACAGCTCGTGCGGCGGCAAGAGCGGCCGCGCCTTGTCGCCGCGCAGGAGCCGCCAGCGCGACTCGGTATCGGTCCAGAAGCGCGCTGTCGCGTCGGCGACGTCGCCGTGCAGCGCGACAAGCGCATCTTCCGGCAGATAGTCGGCTATCGTCGCGGTCGCTTCGAAAAAGAGCGGCAGGTAATACTCGATGCCGCCCGGCACGATGCCGTTCGAGATGTCCTTGTAGAGCGCCGATTTCGACGGATCGCCTTCGAACACTTCGCGGAAGCGGCTGCGAAATCGCGTGCGGCCTTCCTCGTCCTGCGGAAATTCGCGGGCCGGCAGGAGCCGCACGTCGCGCACCGGATAGAGCGTCCGTTGCGAATCGACATCGAACGTCCTGATCGACTCGATCTCGTCGCCGAAGCGGTCGATCCGAAACGGCAACGGCGACCCCATCGGAAAGAGATCGATCAGTCCGCCGCGTACGCTGTATTCGCCGGGTGAGACGACTTGAGTCACATGCGTATAACCAGCCAGCGCGAGCTGCGCGCGCATGGCATCCACGTCGAGACGCTCGCCAGTGGTGAGGAAGAACGTGCGCGCGGCAAGGAACGACCGCGGCGGCAAACGGTAGAGCGCGGTCTGGGCCGCGATGAGGACGACGTCGCAGTCGCGCCGCGTCAGCCGGTAGAGCGTGGCGAGTCGCGCCGAGACGAGATCCTGGTGCGGCGAGAAATGGTCGTATGGCAGCGTTTCCCAATCCGGAAACAACGCTACCCTGAGTGCCGGCGCGAACCACGCGATTTCGTCGGTGAGCCGTTGCGCCGTCAGCGCATCGGCGCAGACAACCGCCACCGTGCGCCCTGCCATGGCCGCTTGCGTGCCGAGCTGCGAGAGCGCGAGCGCATCCGCCGCGCCGGGCAGCGGCGGCAGCGCGATCCTTCGTCCGGGCGCGATCGAGCCTCGCGCGAGCGCAGGCAGCATCGCGAGCGGCGAGGGAGCGGGAGGGACGGCGGAAACGGAGGAAGCGGTTTGCGGCGTAGCTCGCGCCGCGGCCGTCCCGGCAATGGTTGGGGCCGGCGACATCGGGAAAAGGGGTCGTGCCCGAAATTATACCCGCGATGCCGACGACACTCCCGCGCGCTCCGCGAAAGAGCGCAGTGCCACGCTATTTCTTCGAACGGCCGCGAATCGTTATTGGGATGCGAGTTCTTGCGACGCGGGATTGTGTCGCTTCATTCAGATTCGTCATTCCGCGAAAGCGGGAATCCATATCGACCTTGCTACAAACCCACATGGATCCCTGCGTGCGCCGGTACGACAATGACGAATTTGATGCGCCTCGCGTGCGCCGGTCGACGCGGCAGCGGCGCGTCTCCCGTGATCTCGCTAGGCGGGTACGCGACCGTACTTGTCGTCGAAGCGCACGATGTCGTCCTCGCCGAGATAGTCGCCGCACTGCACCTCGATCATCACCAGCGGCTCGGTGCCAGGGTTTTCCAGGCGATGGCGCGTCTCGACCGGAATGTAGGTCGATTCGTTTGCGCCGATGTCGAAGATGTCGTCCCCGCGCGTCACGCGTGCGCGGCCGCGAACGACGATCCAGTGCTCGCTACGCCGATGATGAAGCTGCAGCGACAGGCAGCCGCCGGTACGCACCTCGATGCGCTTGATCTTGAAGCCCGGGCCTTCCTCGAGCACGGTGTAGGCGCCCCAAGGGCGCGCGACCGTGCGATGAAGCTTGTAGGCCTCATGACCGCGGGCCTTCAATTCGCCGACCACATCCTTGACGCGCTGGAGGTGATCGCGATGCGCGACCAGCACGGCGTCGGGTGTATCGATGATGACGAGATTCTCGACGCCCACCGTGGCCACGATGCGATCCGGCGCGTGGACATAGGTGCCGCGGGTGGCGATCGAAACGCGCTCGCCGCGGCCAGCATTGCCGTTCCCGTCCGCTTCCGTCATCGCTGCCACAGCCTGCCACGAGCCGACGTCGCTCCAGTCGAACGTTCCACGCACGACGGCGACCTCGCCCGCAGTTGCCGCGGGCTCCATGACGGCGTAGTCGATGGAGATGTCGGGCACCGCCGCGAACAGCGCCGAATCGATCTCGAGCATCGGTCCCGAATCGTTCGCGGCGATCGCCTTCGCGATGGGACGCGTGGCTGCGAGCACGCCCGGCGCATGGCGGCTGAGGGCCGCAATGATGGCAGCCGGGGTGAACGCGAACATGCCGGAATTCCAGACATAGTTGCCGGCGGCGACGTATTCGCGTGCCGTGAGGAGAGGCGGCTTCTCGACGAAACGCCGCGCGCGAAACGCGGGAACCTTGTCGCGGTCAGCGGGTTTCACCTGCTCGCCGCATTCGATGTAGCCGAAGCCGGTTTCCGGATGCGTGGGTGTGATGCCGAACGTTACGAGCAGTCCCTTTGCTGCCAGCGCGACCGCGCTTTCGATCGCTGCCGCGAACGCCTCCGTGTCCCGTATCAGGTGATCGGCGGGAAGCACCAGCAGAACGGCGTCGTTCCAGCCGCGCGCCTCCGCATACAACGCACCCAGTGCGATCGCCGGCGCTGTGTTGCGACCAAAAGGCTCGAGCAGGTACACCGGGCCTTCCGGCATCGCGACGTCGACGCTCGCGTAGACGTCCTTGGTATGAAAGTAATAGTCTCGATTCGTCACGGTGACGAGTCTCGACACGGCGGAGAGCCCGAGCGCGCGCTTGGCGGTCTTGCCGAGGAGCGTCTCGCCGTCGGGCAAGGGCATGAACGGCTTCGGCGCGGCCTCGCGCGAGAGCGGCCACAGCCGCGTACCCGCGCCGCCCGACAAAATTAGAGGAATCAAATACGGTGTGGCCATCGATTTGTCTCGCACAAAGTTGATATTTTCCGTCTTATCTTAGCTCGAATGCACTATGTAGGACAAATGTGGACATCAGCATCCGGATACCACCTATACGTGCTTTGCAAAGTGTTCCATACGATGCGCAATCACTTGCAATCACACCCGGAGCGCTCGATGGACCTGAACCTGCACGACTCTCAGATCGAAATCCCGAATCTTGCTTCGCTGCCGTTTCTTGCAGCGACGAGAGCCGCGTCGTCCCCCGCTCTTGGCCGCTTCGGCCGGCTCTATGGGAGCTCGCCGCTGATGCAGGATGTGTACCGGATGATCGATCGTGTCGCACCGACCGAGGCTACAGTCTTCGTCACCGGCGAGTCCGGTGGAGGCAAGGAGCTGGTTGCGCGCACGATCCATGAGCGGAGCGGACGCGCCCGCGGACCTTTCGTCGCCATCAATTGCGGTGCGATTCCGTCCAATCTCATCGAAGCCGAGTTGTTCGGCCATGAAAAGGGTGCGTTCACCGGCGCAAGCCGCAATCATCGAGGCTGCTTCGAGCGAGCCGAGAGCGGCACGCTGCTGCTGGATGAGATCACGGAAATGAGCCTCGAGATGCAGGTGCGCCTTCTGCGGGTCCTGGAAACCGGCCGCTTCATGCGCGTCGGCGGAGATTCCGAGATGCGCGCCAATGTCCGCATCGTCGCCGCGACCAACCGCGACCCGCACGAAGCCGTTCGCGATGGGCGCCTGCGCGAGGACCTCATGTATCGCCTCGCCGTATTCCCGATCAACCTGCCGCCCTTGCGCGACCGCGAGGGGGACGCCGAGCTTCTCGCCGAGCATTTCCTCCAGCAACTCAACGCCGATGCCGGATCCGACAAGCAATTCTCGCGCGCGGCGCTGATGACGATCCGCACGCATCAGTGGCCCGGCAACGTTCGCGAGCTGAAAAATGCCGTGCATCGCGCGTTCATCATGGCCGACGAGGATGTCGATCTCGATCTGAGCGGACTTGCGTGTCCCGCGCTGGAAGGCGAGTGTCTCCGCGTTCCGATCGGCACGCCGCTCGCCGAAATGGAGCGCCAGGCCATTTTCGCCACCCTCGATCATTGTTCCGGCAACAAGCGACGCGCGGCGGAAATCCTGGGCGTAAGCCTCAAGACGCTGTACAACCGGCTGGCCGCCTATCAGGCAGGCAGGGGCAGGGTGGATTCGTTTCAGGTTGCCGGCTCGCCGGGCTAGAATGTCCGGTTACCCTCAACCGGCGAAACGCCCATGATACGGATCCTGATTGCCGACGACCACGCCATCGTGCGTGCGGGCCTCAAGCAGTTCATTGCCGACCAAGCCGACATGGAAGTGGCGGCCGAGGCATCGACGGGGGCCGAAACCATCGCTGCGGTACGGGCTCGCGACTTCGACGTGGTGTTGCTCGATATTTCGATGCCCGACAAGAACGGCATCGACACGCTCAAGACGCTGAAGCACGTAAAACCCGAATTGCCGATATTGATGCTGTCCGCCTATGCGGAAGATCAGTATGCCGTCAATCTGTTGCGGGCCGGCGCCGCGGGCTATCTCAACAAGGAGGCCGCGTCCACGCAACTGGTCGGGGCGATTCGAACCGTCGTTCACGGCAGGAAATATGTGAGCCCCTCGCTTGCGCAAATTCTTGCGGACGGCGTGTCGGGGGACGCCGACCGCCCGTTGCACGCAGAGTTGTCGCAACGCGAATTCCAGATCTTCTGCAAGCTGGCGGCGGGCGCTGCGGTATCGAAGATTGCGGACGAGCTCAACCTGTCAGTCAAGACCGTAAGCACGTATCGCACGCGGATTCTCGAGAAAATGGCGATGAAATCCAATGCGGATCTCACCTACTACGCCATCAAAAACGGCCTGATCGAATAGAGTTGCCTGGCCTGGCGTACCAGGGGTCAACCAGCCCAATGTAGGACGAACGCCTACAGTAAAGGGGGCCCGGCACTGGTAACGTCGCGTGACGCCGCGTTGCGAGAGTCCCCTTTGCACCTTGCGGCGATCGACTTTAGTGGAAAACGACATTCCTCTTCGTGTCCTGTTGGTCGAGGATTCGCCTTTGATCCGCGAGCGGCTCGCCGAGACGCTCGCCGAGCCCGGCCGTATCGAGATCGTCGGCGAGGCGGATGCGGAGACTGAAGCCGTCGTGCTTGTCACCCAGACGGCGTGGGATGTGTTGGTCCTCGATCTGCAACTGAAGCACGGAACGGGTCTGGGCGTGCTGCGCGCGCTGGCGAAAGAAAGCGCGCGCAATCCCGCAGCGCAAGTGATCGTGCTCACCAACTATGCGTTTCCGCAATATCGCGCGAAGAGTCTCGCGCTCGGCGCGGATTTCTTTTTCGACAAGGCCCGCGAGTATCACCGTGTCCGGGAAGTGCTTGACGGACTGGTGAATCGACGAATGTCCGCGTCGCACTGACGCGCATGTAAAACCCCACCGCCCGCCAGCGCCGCCGCTGCACGCTAAGCCCGGCGGCTACTTGCAGGGTATTGATTTGAATGGCATTTGCGTGTGGCACGCCCCGTGCAATCACTCCGCACAGGGCCGCGTCTTGCGCGCCTGCCAGCTGTTTCACTTCAACCGAAAGGGGATACCATGAAACGTCTGATTGCTCTCGCGCTTGCCGTGTCGTTTGCGATGCCTCTGGCAATGCTCTCCGGCTGCAATACGGTTCAGGGCGCCGGCAAGGACATCGAAAAGGGTGGCGAAAAGATTCAGCAGGAAGCGGTCGAAAACAAGAAGTATTGATGCGCGTCGGGGTATCGATGCGCGTGCAGTCTTGAAGCGCTGATCGGCGCTCGCTGCTCCAAGCTCACGAAAGGCGGCATCGCGGGACTCCCGCGATGCCGTTTACACACATATGGATGCAGACAGACCACGGCGCAAATGGCGCGGCGGCGAGATAGCCCTCGTCATCCTGGCAGGCATTGCCACCGTCGCCGCGGCCAAGGCGGCACAGGCTTTCCTGATTCCGCTGACTGCGGGGATCGTGATCGCGTATGCGCTGAAGCCGTTGGTAAGCGCAATGGAGCGCATTCGTATTCCGCGTCCAGTCGGCGCGGTCCTGGTGCTGGCGGCGGTGACGGGCATCCTCGCCGGCGCGTTCATGCTGGTCAAGGACGATGCTGTCGCCGCGCTGGCGGAGTTGCCCGACGCAGCGCGAAAGATCCGGCTGGCTGCACACGCGTCTGCCCGAGAGCCGACGAACCCCATCGGCCACGTGCGCGAGGCGGCAGCAGAACTGAATCGCGCCGCGGCCGAGGCGGTGGGGTCCACTCCGGAGACCGTCGCCACACGCGAGCCGCCGCAGCCCACGCCGGTGTCGGAGATCCAGGCGTGGGGGACCGAGCAGTCGTCGAAATTCCTGAGCGTCGTGGCCGATCTGGGGATGGCAATGCTGCTGGCGCTCTTCGTCCTTGCATCGGGCGACGCGTTTCGGCGCAAGGTCGTGCATCTTGCGGGGCCGACCCTTGCAGCGCGTCGGATCACGGTGGAAATCTTGGACGAGATCGACTCGCAGGTGCAGCGCTATCTGCTGGTGATGCTCGTCACCAACGCGCTGGTGGCGCTTGTGATCTTCGCGCTCCTGGCCACGCTAGGGATTCACAGGGCGGCACTGTGGGGTGCGGCCACCGGCATCCTGCACTTTCTGCCCTACGTGGGTACGGCGATATCCGCCGGCGCGATCGGGGTGGTCGCATTCCTCCAGTTGGGGACGCTCTCGGCCGCGGCGGGTGTCGGGCTTGCTGCCCTGGCGCTGTGCTCCGCCATCGGCATGGGCTTGTCGTCGTGGCTGCAGGGTCGTGCGAGCGACATGAACGCCGTTGCGGTGTTCGTTGCGCTTCTTTTCTTCGGATGGCTGTGGGGCGGATGGGGGCTGCTGCTTGGCGCGCCTCTGATCGCTATCGTGCGAACGGTCGCGGAGCGCATTCCAAGCATGCACTCCCTCGCGGAATTTCTCGGTCGCTGACACCCTGCCTTCGCGTCTCATGTAGGCCACCGCAAGACTTGTCCTACGCTCGTGTGGATTTGTGCTCCCGTACCGGGATCGCGTTACAGGAATACACCCATCGATAAACGCAATGCCATTGATCCATCGGCATTTTTTCCGTGGTACGCAGCTTGCAAGTATCGAGCACCACGGACGATGGTCGTCCGAGTTAAAGAGGAGCGACACATGAACTGGGATCGCATCGAGGGCAACTGGAAACAGCTCAAGGGGAAAGTCAAGGAACAGTGGGGCAAGCTGACCGACGATCAGATCGATACGATCGCGGGGCGCAGGGATCAGCTGGTCGGCAAGGTGCAGGAGCAGTACGGCATCTCGAAGGACGAGGCCGAGCGTCAGATCGGCGCCTTCGAGGATCGGTACCGCGATTACGAAACCGACAACAGTCCGCAACGCTAGAGGAGAACAACATGTCCAGACTTTTGATCAGCCTGATCGCGTGCGCGGGGATCGCTGCGGCAGGCACCGTGAGTGCCGCGCCGATTTCCAAGGACGCGTACAACGCGGAAAAGGATCGGATCGCGGCGACGTACAAGAGCGACAAGGATAGCTGCAGCTCGCTTTCCGGCAACGCCAAGGACGTCTGCGTCGAAAAGGCGAAGGGCAAGGAAAAGGTGGCGAAGGCCGAGAACGAGGCCAGCTACAAGGGGACGGAGAAGGCGCATTACGACGCGCGCATGGCGAAGGCCGATGCCGACTACAACGTCGCCAAGGAAATGTGCGACGATCAGAAAGGCAACGCCAAGGACGTGTGCGTGAAGGAAGCCAAGGCTGCGCACGTCAAGGCCCAGGCCGACGCGAAGGTCGCGCATGTCTCCAACGATGCGACGCAGACCGCGGCGGTCAAGAAGCAGGACGCCCGGAAGGATGCCGCCGAAGACAAGCGTGATGCGGACTACAAGGTCGCCGTCGAGAAATGCGATGCGATGTCCGGCGCGTCGAAGGAACAGTGCGTCAAGGGCGCCAAGGTTCGCTACGGCAAGACGTAGTCAGCGGCAATACCGCTGCGAACCCCGCTTTAACCGGGGCTCGCGCGCCCTGATAACGGGATGATCAGGCCGGAGTGCTTGCCGCTCCGGCCTGATTCATTTGTGCGGGTGGGTCGAGGGGTATGTTGACTTCGATCGTCGTTCCCGCACCGGCGCGGCCGTGAACCCGGAACTCGCCCTTGAGCGCGCGTACGCGCTGCCGCATTCCGCTGATGCCATGCGACAGCGCACTGGATTCGGCGCCAGCGGGAAGACCGATCCCGTCGTCGTCCACCATGACCGAGATCCCGTCGTCGGTGCGCAGGAGCTCGACGTTGACGTGCTTCGCCCGCGCGTACTTCACGATGTTGGTGAGAGCTTCCTGCACGACTCGATACAGCGCGATCGACACTTGCGGCGGCAATTCCTCGTCGATCTCGGTCAGGTTGAGGGAGCATTCGAGGCCCGCGCGCTCGCACGACTGCCGCACCTGCCAGTCGAGCGCGGCGGGAAGTCCCAGGTTGTCGAGCAGCGTGGGCCGCAGGTCCTCGATGACGCGGCGCTTGATCTCGACGCCCTCGTCCAGCATCTTGAGCGCGCGCTCGAGCTTCGCGGCCCCCGCGGGATCGCTCTTCCTGACGCGATCCACGACCCACGACACGTCCATCTTGGCACCGACGAGGATGCCGCCGAGCTCGTCGTGGATTTCGCGCGCGAGCCGCGATTTTTCCTCCTCGCGTACCAACTGCAGATAGTTCGACAGTTCGGAGAGCTCCGACGTGCGCTCGCTCACCACGGCTTCGAGGCGCACCTGCTCCTCTTCCGATCGATGCCGCTGCTGCTCGCGCAAGGCAAGCTCACGCCGCGCGAGCACCCACACGACGAGGAGAAGGGCGACCGTGAACGCGGTCATTGTCACCATTCCCAGTCGCGCAAACTCGATGTCCTGCTTCCATCGCAGGGTGCCGGTCGACAGAGAAGAACGGAGGTTGTTCGACATTTCGGCGCTCTCGGCACGGATCTCATCCATCGTCCGCTTGCCGATGCCGGTATCGATCAGCTGAAACGCCGCTTCGCGGCCATTCTTCTCGTTCAGCGCGAGTGTGACTTCGAGCTCGTTGAATTTCTTGCCGACGAGATTGTTAAGACGTGTCAGACGATCGCGGAGAGCTGCCGAGCCGTCTTGCGTAACCGTTTCACGAAGCGCGACGACCGCGGGATCTATTTTGCGCACCGCGTTCGTGTACGGCGCCAGATAGGAAGGATCGCCGGTGAGCAGGAATCCGCGTTGGCCGGCCTCGGCATCGACGACGAGCGCCACGACGTCGTTCAATCGCGCCTGCATCTCCAGCGCGCCCGTGCTCTGGCGATTGGCCATGTCGAGCCGGCGATATCCGAACTCTGAAAAAACCAGAATCCCGATGGACACGATCATTCCCAATGCCAGCGGCAGGAGCACTTTCAGGGGGAAGGAACGGGGCATCTGAGCGAGGAAATACGGAATGGAAAGTGTGGCAAATGCACAAGAATCACTATACCACCCACCCGGCAGCACTCGAGGCTGTCGTGTCGGTGTTTGTCCTACCCGAATTTACGCGCGACGCCGATAGGGTGCGGCGTACTGCCGTGGGAGACTGCAATCGACTTGTTTCGGTATTTCCCGCCAAGCGGTGCGAAAGCCCGAAATGTTTCCCCTCCCTACCCTCGCTCCGCGAGGGACCCTCGACGTCGCCCAACAGCGGCGTCTTTTTTTTCGGCCGTGAAGGTAATCGCCAAGCCAGACAGATTCAGTGCGACGCCGTGGTCTGCTGAGAGGGCGCAATAGCCTCCGCAGGCGACAGATTGCCGCCTTCGCCCTCCCATGTTTCAAGCGGATGACGGGGCGGTGACGCGTTGCGGTTGATCGATCGAATCACAAAGACCCCTGCCGCGCCCAAGACAGCAAACACGATTGTCCGAAAGAGGAAACTCATGGTGACGCCCTCGAAGGATCCTTGGTTGCGCTATCGCTCTTTTCGAGCGAAGGGCTCGAATGATTGTTGGCGCCGCCGGCCTTCGGCATCGCCTCGGACTCCTCTTTTTTCGTCAAAGCACCAGTGGGATTATTCGCGGACGTATCGCGCGCCGTTGCCGCATCGTCCGGAGCTTTCGGGGTGCCGAGTGCCGTCTCTGCGGACGGAACCGGCGTGGCGGGTGGTGCGGGGGGCGGCGTGGTAGAGGTGGATGCGGCTGTGGTTGCCGCCGAAGCTGCTGCTCGCGGCTGATTCGTGCTGTCGTCCTTGCTGCAAGCCCCGAGGAACAAGACGGTCCCTGCAACGATCAAAACAGGTGTAAGCGCAATCGATTTTTTCATTGTGATTCCTTTGGGCGCGTCATGGTGCGATAAGTGTTGTGCCTGGTGACGGTACTCCGCGTAGGCCCGTTCCGCCATCAGGAGGAACGTCAAATGCGTGTAGGACCTGGACGACGGCGCGCGCCCTGATTGCAATGGCTTACGCCGGGACTAACGTACTCGGCGGGTGAAGCGCATTAGATGTCGCCGGTAGTTCGTTGACATCAAATGCGTTTTGGCGCGCTGCAGCAATGGCATGAACGATGCTGCGATAGAGCGCCCGGCGGGCGGCCTGTGCCCCGCATTTGAAGGAGATCGATCGTGCTTTACTATGCCGTCGTATTCCTCATCGTTGCGCTGATTGCTGCGTTGTTTGGATTTGGCGGAATCGCCGCGGGTGCGGCGGGTATCGCCAAGATCCTCTTTATCGTGTTCCTGATCGTGTCGATCGTCACATTCCTGATGTCGCTTGCACGCAAGTAGCCAAGCGTGGCATGTTGACGACCCGTCCGATCTTCACTTCGAAGGAAATCGCACATGCAGACCAATTCCGGACCGTACTCATCGGGCGCAACGGGCGCCACTTCGGCCGCGCCGCAAGCCTCCGATTCTGGCGCCATGTTTGCGGGTAGCTCGCCCGACATGGAACGCTTGACGCGTGATTTCCGCGCCTTCCTGGCCGATTGCGAGACCCTGCTGCGCAACGCGCAAACTCTTTCCGGAGAAGGCGCAGCGGTGGCGCGCACGGAGTTCACGCGCAAACTGGCCGACGCGCGCGTGCGCCTCGACTCGATGAAAACATCGGCCAACCAGCAAGCCATGCGCGCCCGTGAGATGACCGAAGACTACGTGCGGCGCGAGCCGATGAAGGCACTCGCGATCGCCGCCGGTACCGGTGCGCTCGTCGCGCTTATCGTCTCGCGGCGCTAAATGGAGAGTTCCCATGCCAGATTCCAACGACAAAACGCCGTTTCTGACCGATGTGACAACGTTGCGTCAGCGGGCGCGCCAGCATATCGAAGAGGGCGCGGTTACCCCCGGCTATGGCGCGGATCGCGACACCGTGGTCAAGGTGCTGAACGAGGCGCTGGCTACGGAAATCGTGTGCGTGTTGCGCTACAAGCGGCACTATTTCATGGCCCAAGGGTTGGCGTCGGATTCGGTGAAGGAGGAGTTCAAGGAGCACGCGACCGAGGAGCAGGATCACGCCGACCGCATCGCTGAACGAATCGTTCAACTCGGCGGCGAGCCTGACCTGAATCCCGCGACGCTGGTGTCGAGAAGCCATTCCGAGTACGTCGAATGCGAAAGCCTGGTCGACATGCTGCGCGAAAACCTGGTCGCCGAACGTGTGGCCATCGAGAGCTATCGCGAAATCGTCGCGTGGCTCCATGCCAAGGATCCGACGACGCACGGCTTGATGAAGGACATCCTGGCGGTCGAGGAAGAGCACGCGGATGATCTCAACTCGCTCCTCGCCGGTTTCAAGGACCGCTGAGCGGGCTGTTGAAAGGGTGGAGTATCGCTCGCACATAACGATGAGCACGAATCGCCGGCGCGGTGTCGCATGGCCGCGGCAGTCAACGACTGACGCTGGTATGATGGTGTTTCCAGCGCATTGAACCGGCCAGTTGTCCATGGCGCGGCTCCGACGAACCGGGGGTGAACTGGTTTCGACGGGGGTTGCAAAGCAGCGCGGGGCATGCCGAGGCGCTTGTCCTCGT
>Ga0070665_100001623_pt1 | contig 25894 bp, 23 predicted proteins | sample KBSS13metaG_FD_65862 | JGI IMG/M metagenome (GOLD analysis project Ga0070665, IMG submission 65862) | Switchgrass rhizosphere microbial communities from Kellogg Biological Station, Michigan, USA - KBS S1-3 metaG | ecosystem: Host-associated > Plants > Roots > Rhizosphere > Soil ... | reverse complement strand
GGGCCGTCGCCGCGGCGATCGCGGCATCCGGGCAGAACGGAATCCCACTCAATTTGCCGATCACGCCTTTCGGCAACTTCACCGAGAAGCGGCTGAATTCCTGTTCGTCGTCCGTGCGGGTGAGCCGGATGTTGAACGGCGAGTAGCTGCCGGCCGAGTTGTTGGTCGTTCCGGCGACGAAGGCCGGGCTGAACCCGGGCGCGCCGCTCGGACAACCCTGGTCGATCGAGAACGAGCTCGTCTTGGTGACGACCTCTGCCGGCGTCGGATTGTCCGGATCTTCGGCCGACCATGGCGTGAACTTCGTGACCATGTCGTAGGTCCCGCATTTCTCCGGCATCACCAGCGGCGCCCGATTCCCTTCGTTGAAGTGCAGCTTGAAGGTTTCGAACGGCAGCTGCGGCAGGTCGTCGAAGCTGCTGACCAACTGCCCGGTCTGCGGATTCAGCTCCACCTTCCCGGCCTGTTTGACAACGATTCCGCGGTCGGGGATCTTGGCGACGACGTAGAGAGCCACCAGCGACCCGAAGGGGTTGTCGTAAGGCGTGGCCACATAGACCGAGCCTTTCGCTTCCTCTTCCAAAATCGGGGTCTTGATCTGGACACTGCCGACCTTGGCGGCCTCAGGACAACCCGCGCCGGGTAGCGAGCTCGCCGTCTCCTGCGCGTACTGGGCGGGCGAGCAGGCAGCCAGACCTTCCGCCTGGGACGGATTGATCGTCACGCCCTCGGGGAGGGCCACTTCGACCCTCTTTGCCTGCGTTTCCGCGGTCGCGTTTTTCGACAACAGGCCGGCATTAGGCATGCTCAGGCTTACGTCGAGCCCGCTCGAGCTTCCCGCCGACTTGTTGGTCGGCGTTGCTTCGATCGACGGTTTGAAGGGAACACCGGCGCACCCTTCCAAGGCAGGCGAACTGAACGCTTCGCTTGCCACAATGCTGCCGAGCGGGGTGTTCCATGGTTCGACTTCGACGCTGGTGGCCATTGGATTGACGCAGTTGACCGGCAGCCGGAGGAAGGCGTCTTCGTTCGCGCCCGAGGGATTTTGGCATTCCCCGTAGTCCTGGAGGTGGTATCCGCAGAGCCACCCTCGCTGTCCGTTGTGTGCTGGGTCTCCCGGAGTCCCCCAGATCGTCACGGTGCTCGAGAGGAGCTGCGCCAGCTGCGTGGCATTCTGGACACTGGCGATAACCCGGTACTCGTTGTCGGGATCGACTTCGGTGTCGATCACAACCGAGGCGCCACCCGCGGTTATCCCAAACCTGGCCGGCTCACCAGCGCCGGGCGTGAGATTGAACAGGGGGGCAGCCAGCCGGGTGAACCCGATGTTGGTTTTTTCAACGATGGTCACGGCAGCGATGCCGATCGCCGTATCGTCGGGACACTGATTGGTAAGGAAGCGACTGCCGTCATAGAAGTCGGCGAGCGTGCATTTTGGGAGTACCCGCAGGTTGCCGGCGAACCCCGCCGGCAACGTGAATCGCAGGTTCCGCGGCTGAGCCGGCTGTTCGACCGAAGCGTCCCTGCGGTTTCTTCCTGGCTGGTATTGACCTGCATTGAACTGAAGGGTGGTCGTGAATTGGAAAGGATGCCGGGCAGCCAGAGTCGCCTCTGCCCCACCCTCTTCTTCGGCGACCGCGGAGAAGCGCTCGACTCCAAACGAGACTTTGTCTGGACTGACGGTTATCTGCTGCTGGGCGGTTTTTCCTGGAACGCCTGCTCCCGAGACGGTAATCGTTCCCGGTGCACCGGCCGCCGGCGGTTCTCCGACCAGGCCGACAAACACGTTGATTTCGATCGATTCGAACGCAGGAAGTTCATTTTCGAAGGTACATGACACTTTGGTTCCCGCTGCTTCGACCGCACAATCGACAGGACCATCGCTGTTTCGCTGGCCGGCAAAGGCTTCGACCCTGGTAGCAACCACGCCCTCGGGCATTTCGTCGACGATCGTCACCGGTTCGCCGGTTGCGTCGACCGCTTCGTCTCCGAGGTTGGTAACGGTCACGACAAGCTGGCCACTGCCCCCGGGCGAGATGATCTTGGTTTCAGCGGTACCGAATCTTTTCTGGTCATCATCCTGATTGAAGAAAATCGTTGGCACGTACCGCCCTGGGACGGTCACCACCAAGGGTGCGACGCCGACAGGCCCACCGGTGACTTCAACGTCGCTGCCGTAGATCGGTTCCAGCAACGCCTTCAACTGCGCGGCAGTCGAGGTGGGAGACGCTTCGACGAAGAAGGCACATCCCAGTTCGCCGAGGAGCGTTTCGCTGCCAAGGCAGCCGATGCTTTTGCCTTCGACTTCCATCCTCTGAACTACCCCTTCTCCAAGGGGTTCGAATTCTCCCATCGTCGCGCTGATTTCCTGCACGCTGTCGGTCGGTTCCCAGAGATTGCTGGGACGGCTGCCATCTAGAATCTGCCACCACGGAGAAGCGGCGGCAGCCGCGGTCGGCAGTGCGACTGCGAATGCAAGTGCGATGGCAATGCTGGTGGCGATGATGGCGAGGCGGCGAGACATTCTGTTAATCTCCTTGACTGAACGGAAAGCGGAAACGGTGGATTTGCCTTGGCGATTCATCACTTACCTCCTCCGTTCTTGTGCTTTCCTCCGCCCTTCTTTTTGGGCACGCACTTAACCTTGCCCTTGCGGTGAACCTTCCTCTGACCATGTCGGCAGCGCTTGTGAGGCTTTGCCTTGATGTTGCCGGCTCCCTGGAAGGTAGCGCTGCCCGGAGCTGAATTACTGGGCGGAAGACCCCTTTGCTGGCAGGCTTCGCCACTGCATTCCGGATGCTGTTCGACAACCGCTTTCACCCCGTCGACGCGGGCGTCATAGACGTCGACGATGTCATCGGTGTCGAGTGGCGACAGTCGATCGAAGGTGGCAAAGAACACGTCATCGCCACTGGCGCTCGCGTCCATGTATACGGACGGCAGCGAGTCGCTTCCGGACGAGACCAGCGCGACGCACCCGGTTTCCGTGGTCGCGACCATGCCGCTTCCAGCCGTGGGGGTACAATCCCCCGTCCCGAACGGCTCGTACTGGTACGCATCCCAGGTTCCGTTGGAATCCCCGATCACCAGCGGATTGGTCGAATTGAAGTAGGCCCGGCCGTTGTTGAGCACGGCGCGCGGCCAATAAAGGGTGAAGCCAACGGCTGCTTCCCCTTCGTTGGGCTCCGGCAGGGTCGCCCCCACCAGCCGTCCGGTCCAGAGGCCCTGCCGATCAGGGAAGATGACGCTTCCCTCGGTGGCGCCTTTGGGGAACTGGTGTCCGGGGTCGGCTGCCCCGCTCGGGTTGCAGGAAATGCAGATCAGCTGATCTTCGGTCGCGTCGTAGACGAAAGCCTGCTCGACCGGCTGCCCAGATTCCGGGTCGGCGGTTTCCGATCCAGCGAGCTTTTCCTCCGACATGAAGGCCAGGTAGCGGCCATCCGGAGAGCTGCTGGCGGCGCCGTTGGCCGCGTGTGCCACGACCTCGGTCGGGGACGGTTCGCCCCAATCGGCTGCGTCTTTCTCGGACAGAGGCGCGATGAAGCGCGTTCCGACCCCTTCCTGCCAGAGATAAAGATTCGGACTGCCGGGCACGGCTTCTTCGCCGGCGCCGTTCGGTTCGGGATCCAGAACTGCCCTAGCCATGAAGTAGACGGATCCACCGTCCTCGCTGATCCCAACCGCCATCTCCTCCGCATTGGCGTTTTCGCCGGAGCCGGGCATCGGGGCACTCAGGTCTTCCAGGTCGGTGCAGCCAAGGGCGCCGCCGACTTCGCCGATCTCGCAGCGATAGAGATCGCGGCCTTCCGGACTTGCATCTTCGGTCAGCTGCTGGGAATCGGTGAAGTAGACCACCGAGCCGTCGGCGCTGGCAGCCATGAACGCCGGGTGTGGTTCCCCGGCTCCGCTTGCCCCGGCCTCGGGAAGGTCGAGCCGGAAGCTTTCTTTAGCGACGGTGTCCCGCAGGTAGAGCGCCGGCCAGTCGAGACTAGAGGTGAGCGGATCGCCGGGAGCCCAGAAGACTCGCGAACCGTCCTCAGAGACCGCATGGCGGACCGAGAGGGTGCCAGAGCCGGGCTGCGCCTGAACGACGCCGCCACCTTCGGCTGCCGGAAGTTCGCTGACGGGCGAAAGCGCGCCATTACTCCAGATATAGATGCTCCGGGGGGCCGCCCCTGGGACCAAGGGCGTCTCCGAGGAGAGCACGACATGGGTCAGGGAGCTATTGGCCGCGCTGATGGAGACCGGGTTGCGAGCTCCGTTGGCTTCTCCGCCGAAAACCGTGCCGGGCGGTACGTTTGCAAAGCCTTCTTTCGAGGTGACCATCACCTGGTAGGAAGGCGGGCTCGTGTTGAAGCGCAAATACGGTGCGCGTTCCGAGGCTTCCGGAGAAAGCGGGGTGTCGTCTCTCGGCTCGAAAATCGCCTTTCCGAGGTCCGGGGTGAACAATTTGAATTCAGGGCCGAAACCTAGGCCACCAGCTTGAGTGTGCCGCGGCACCAAGTCGCTCACGCTCCAGCCGGATTCGGTTCTCCTCGCAAGAACCGCCGACAGTTCCCCGGACCTGTTGCTTTCGGGGTCTTCGATAACGGATCCGTGGGTGTGGAAGGCGATACCGCCTCCGAAGGGATCCGCCTGTATCAGGGCCGAGTTCGTCGGCACACCCCCGAACTTGGTCGCCGGGGTAACCTGCTCCCAAACCCGGTTATCGCTCAACTGCGAGACAAGGTCGCCGGCCTGGGTCGTGAAGGCCCTAGTGGCGCTTTCGCTCGCACCCAGGCTGTTTTCTGCGACAACTCGAAAGAAGTATTTGGTGCCCGGCGCCAATCCACTGAGAGCTGCAGACACCGCAACCGGGTTGTGACCCGAGCCAACAGATGCACCTCCGGCTGGGATTTTCGTGCACGAGCCAGGCTCTGCTGCGCAATCGGTAGATCCATATTCAAACCAATACGTCGTTTCCAGCGTGTTGGGATTGATTCGGGCCCGCAATACCGCCCCCGACGAGGTGAGATCGGTCACTGCCGCCCCTTCAATGGTCGGCGGACCTTTAGGGATTGGAAGAGATTCGAAGACCGACACTTGCGACAGGCCGCCGCCGAACCCCTCTAATCCTGCATAGAGCTTATGCTCTTCCCCGTTCACACCTATCCCGGTTACAACCCCTTCTAGTTCTCCGGGCCCTTCGCCTCCAATCAAGCCGACGAACTTGCCCCGTTCGTCATACACCGACAGCTGCGAGGAAGTCGCCGGAAACTGACAGAAGCCTTCTTCGCAATTTTCGGCAATGTAGACATACTGGGTCGCTGGATCCACCCCAACAGATATCGACAGGCGTTTATTTACCTGACTACCGAGCCCAAAGGTCGTTTTTGCGGTCAGCGGGAACTTCGACGGCTCAAATGCATACACTGCAGTGAGGAAGTCAATGACGTAGAGGGTCCCATCAGGAGCCACGGCCAGAGCACCCGGACGTAATGCAGAAAGCTGGTCTCCAATGGGTGCGAATTCGGTGAGTAATTCTCCCGAGGAGGTATAGATTCGGATTTTTTTGCTGCCAAAATCACTGGCGTAGATATTTCCACTCTCGTCGACAGCCAGACCGAGAAGTTCGGTTGCACCCGGGATTTCACTCGTCCCTGCTCCCGGACCGGCGGTAAATTCGTGCGGTTCTCCATTCGCCTCAAACGCCCTGATCTTATTGGCGCTCGGGACATAGATGACATGGCTTACCGAGTCGACAGCTACCTGAACTTTTTCCACTGCTTCGTTGAGCGCAAGGCCGGTGATCTCATTGCCAGAAATGTATCCGGCCGCCCCCCCGTAGGCGAGGGGATCGCCAGCGGCGTTGAACTTATAGAGCGTCTGACCTTCACTGTCGCCGACGTAGACCGCACCGGTCCCTTGGTCAACCGCAAGCCCCGCGGTCCTGCCGAATTCGGTGCTGGTCGTCCCATCAGGACCGAAGGCCTCTAGGTATTCACCTGGATCTGCAGCCGCACTCCCAACGCAAACAACTAGACAAAGGAGCGTGAACAATGCTCCTGCTCCCAGCCGTGCGACTGGCCGGCCAGTTCGACCTAGCGCCATCTTGCTTCCCCCTCCTACAGCGTCGGTGATCTCCCAGAGACAGGCAACAGCCCGTCCACCCAGCACACTCTTACCAACTGATCCTTGCGGTGTACACCGAATGGCGGCCGCTAGCGTTCCCAAACACGCTGTTCCCAGTTTCGGAGCGTATTTTCCCTGCATATCGCGATGCACATAAAATCGACCGCGTATATCTACGAAGCCCGCATCCGGCGCCCCAGCGACAGTCCAGCTATTAAAAAGGCGCGGGACCGGAGTCCCGCGCCCAAGACGCTGTGCGTCAGGTCCTAGGACCTATGTGCATGTAATTTTACCTGCGGTCGCTGATTCGAGCGTAGCCGTCGCTTCCAGTCCGGCTTCCTTGATTGCGCCTTCGCCTGTCTGGGAGGTCAGGTTGTAGTTGGTACCTGTGTACGACTTGTCTTCCTGAACCGCACCGGCGGCTTTGAAGCTGGTCACCAGGGATTTGGATTCGACTTCACAAGCAGGGCTCGTGATTGTGCCGATGATGTTGCCAGCCACTTTGACGGTAGAGATACCCGCGCAGACGACGGAGGTCGCCACAGGTGTGACCAGGATCCCCGGTTTGTTATTGGTTGTAATGACATGGAACGCACCGCTCGATTTGATTGTGTTGTCGAGCGGACTTCCGGAGGTCCGACATTTGATTGTGGCCCCAAAGATCGGGTCTTTGGTGTGACATGCTGTGAAATCGAGTTCGATGGTTCCTGTTGTGGTGCTCCCGGTATCGAATTTACCGGTTACATGGTTCGGGCCTTCGCATGTGATCGTGGGCTCTTCTTTCGCCGTGAGGGTGCTGAGACCGAATGTCCCGGTGAAGGACGTGACCCCATCGATATGGGCTTCCGTGGCCGAGGCGGCCGCCGGAAGTGCGAACACCGCCGCGCTGACCGCCGCGAGGGCGAGCAGCATTATCTTCTTGCTCATGCTTACCTTTCTTCTGCATCCCAGCAGGAGTGACTTTGACCCCTCCGCCAGGTCACTTGGTCTGGGGGCGGCGTGTCCGGTTGGGCGCGCCGCTTCCAGCTTGCAGAGGAAGGATTAGCCGAGAAACCTTTAATCGGTCAAGGGATCTATAAGGAAACAAGGCCGGCGGCTTGTTTCGGGTCTAAGTGGAAAAGGAAGTGCCTGCAAACACCGGGCGCTAATGAATGCCGTTCACAAACCTGCACGTTTACAAAATCCATGAACCCGAGTGTCAAGAGACCCTAGCTACGCCCCTAAGCCTGCCCGGGGACGTCTCCCGGCAACGATACGGGGTCGAAGATCCGCACCGCGTCCCGGCCTTCGTCCTTGGCTCCGTACATCGCCGCGTCGGCCTCGGATACCACGGTTGCAACGCTGGTCCGCGGGTCGGAACCGAACATCGCCACGCCGATGCTGACCGTGAACGGGCCCGGGGCTGCCGCGGATCGATGGTTGCGGACCTCATCGGCGATCATTTCGGCGGTCAGTCGCGCCTCCTCGCGGCTGCAGCGCGGCAGGATCACCGCGAACTCGTCGCCGCCGAGGCGAGCGAGCGAGTCGCTGGCGCGGGTCCGGCGGCGCAGCACCTCGGCGATCTCCTTGATCAGCCGGTCGCCGGCAGGGTGTCCACCCGAGTCGTTGACCTGCTTGAAGCGGTCCAGGTCGAGCATCAGCAGCGCGCCGCGTGAGCTGTCGCGCCAGCTGCGCGCCATCGCCGCGGCGAGGTCTTCCTCGAACCGACGCCGGTTGCTGAGGCCGGTGAGCGAGTCCTGGCTCGCCTGCCGCTCCAGCTCCTGCATGCGTTCGGTCCGGCCCCAGGCGAGGATCAGCGAGGCGAGCAGCGCCGCCAGCGCCAGGCCGAGGATCGCCAGGGCGACGGGCAGGCTGAGGTCTGGCCCGCCGGGGTTCTTGACGGTCAGCACCCAGGTGCGGTCGGCGATCCTGACCGGCGCCGAAGCGGCGTCCTCGAGCGGCTGGTCGGCGCCGAACACGGTCTCGCCGCCGGCCCCGACCTGCACCTCGACCGAGGCATCGACCGTTTCAGCGGCGGTCCCGGCGAGGTCGCCGATCCGGAAGCCGCCCGCGGCGAAACCGACCAGGGCGTGGCGGCGCTCGGCGGCGGTCCCGACCGGCGCCCGGTCGCGGTAGACGGCGCGGAAGACGTTGATGCCACGGCCGCCGATCAGCAGCGGGATGACCGGGCTGGAGACCGCGGCGCCGGTGTCCCGCGCCCGCTCCAGGTAGCGGACCCGGTTCGGGTCCTGACCGAGGTCGTAGCCGATCGCGCGCCGCCGTTCTTCGCGCTCGGAAGCGACGTAGGCGATCGGGAAGTACTCCGGCCGCGGCCGCGAGCGCTGGAAGTCGAGGACGCCGACCCGTTCGAGGATCGTCAGGCCGTGGCTGCGCTCGAAGCGCTCGCGGCTCGCCGCCGTCACCCGGGGGATGAAGGCCGCCCCGCTCAGCGCCCCCTGGCGAATCAGCGACTGCCCGTAGACCTGGAACTCGTGGCGGCTGAGGTCGTCCTCGGCCTTGAAGAAGGCCGCGGCGCTGTCGAGCTGGTCGACCGAGAGGCCGGCCACCGCTTCCATCTGATGGGCGGCGCGGGTCGCCTCCTCGCGCTGCATCTGGTCGAAGTCGTGGTCGTCGTCGAGGTAGACGAGCGCCGCCGCCGCGACCGAGCCGAGCGCGACCAGCGCCACGGCGACCATCCCCAGCCAGAAGCGCCGCCTCAATCCGGCACCGCCGCCAGCGACTCCCAGAGGTAGAGCGAGGCGAGGCTGCGGTGCGGCCGCCAGCGCTCGCCGATCTCGACCGTCCGCGTCGGCGTCGGCATCTCCTCGAGCCCGTACTCGACCTGGATCGCTTTGCGGATCCCGAGGTCGCCGCCGGAGAGGACGTCGGGGCGCTGCAGGTGGAAGAGCAGGAACATCTCCGCCGTCCAGCGGCCGAGGCCGCGCACCGCGACGATCTCCTCGATCACCTGCGCGTCGCCGAGCTCCCCCAGGCGGTCGAGCTCCAGCTCGCCGCTGAGGACGTGGGTGGCGAGGTCGCGCACGTATTCGGTCTTGCGCACGGAGAGGCCGCAGCCGCGCAGGTCCTCCTCTTTGGCCTCCAGCAGCTGCTCGGGCGTCGGGGTGGCGCCGCCGAAGAGGTCGACGACGCGCAGGTAGATCGTCCGCGCCGCTTTGGTCGAGAGCTGCTGGCCGACGATCGCCCGCAGCAGGGCGCCGTAGGCGTCCGGCGGCCGCTCCTCCTTGCGCCGCTCGAGCCGGGTCGCCAGGTCGATCTCGCCGATCCGCTCGATCAGCGCCGCCATCGTCGGGTCGGAGGCCGCCAGCTCCTTGCGCGCCTTCGCGCTCACCGGCCGGACCACTGCGGCCGGCGCTTCTCGGCGAAGGCGCGGATGCCCTCGCGGAAGTCCTCCGAGGAGAAGCAGGATTCGCGCAGGGCGACGAGGCCGGCCTCCTGCTGCGCGGTCAGCTCGGGGTTCTCGTTCAGCAGGTCGATCGCGTGTTTGTTGCCGCGCATCGAGAGCGGCGCGTTGGCGGCGATCGCCGCCGCCAGGGTGACGCCTTCGCCCTCGAGCTCGGCGTCGCCGGCGACCCAATTGACGAGGCCGATCCGCTCCGCCCGCTCGGCGCCGACGTTGCGCCCGGTGAGGAACAGCTCCTTGGTATGGGGGAGGCCGATCGTGTCGAGGAACTTGCGCAGGCCGGTGTGGCCGTAGATGAGCCCCAGCTTCGCCGGTGGCATCCCCAGCTTGGCCCCGGCGGCGCAGATCCGCAGGTCGCAGGTGATCGCCAGCTCGAGGCCGCCGCCGAGGCAGTGGCCGTTGATCGCGGCCAGCGTCGGCCATGGGTGGCGGGCGATCGCCTCCATCGCCGCGTGGAAGGGATGGGCGACGAGCGCCTCGGCGTCGCGCTCGAAGCTCTCGTCGGGGATGCCGGCGATGTCGTACCCGGCCGAGAACAGCGGCGGGGCGCCGGTGATCAGGACGCAGCGGGTCTCGATGCCCCGGTTCAGCTGGGGCAGGGTCTCGGCGATCGCGTCGAGGATCTCGTGGTCGAGGGCGTTGCGGCGCTTCGGGTTGGAGATCGTCAGCCGCGCGACCGCCTCGGCCGGCCGGTCGAGGAGAAGCTTGCCGCCCGCCAGCCGCTCGTCCACGGTCCTACTCCAGCACCACGAGGACGTCGCCTTCGCTGACGCTCTGGCCCTCCTCGCAGCGAATCTCCTTCACGACGCCGTCGTCCTCGGACTCGACCGGGATCTCCATCTTCATCGACTCCAGGATGACCACGGTGTCGCCGTCGGAGACCTTGTCGCCGACGGCGACCTCGATTTTCCAGACGTTGCCGGTGATGTGTGCCTCGATGTCTGCCATGGGCGGGGACAATAGCCCGACGATGGGACCCGAACAGGCGGCAGGGGAAGAGGGAGAGCTGGCGACGATCGTCGCCGCCCGCAACGAGGCCGACCGGATCGGCGCGACGGTGCGCGCCCTGCGGGACGCCTTCCCGGCCGCGCGGATCTGGGTCGCCGACGACGCCTCCGGGGACGGGACCGCCGAGGCGGCGCTGGCCGCGGGGGCCGAGGTGGTCAGCCGCGGCCGGCCGCACGGCAAGGGCGCGAACGTCTCCGCCGCCGCCGAGGCGGCGCTGAGCGTCGAGGCTCCGCCGCGGCTCGTCCTCCTCTGCGACGGCGACCTCGGCGCCTCGGCTGCGCGACTGGCGCCGCTGGTCGCGGCGGTCCACCGCGGAGAGTGCGACCTCGCCGTCGCCGCCTTCAGCCGCCGGGCCGGCGGCGGCTTCGGGGTCGCCCTCGGCTTCGCCCGCTGGGCGATCCGGCGGCGCTGCGGGCTGGAGACGCGGGCGCCGATCTCGGGCCAGCGGGCGATGCGGGCCGAGGTTCTGCGGGCGGTGCTCCCCTTCGCCCCTGCCTACGGGATGGAGGTCGGGATGACCGTCGACGCGGTTCGGGCCGGGTATAAGTTGGGTGAGTACGAGCTGGATCTCGAGCACCGGGCGACGGGCAAGAATCTCGCCGGCTTTGCCCACCGGGCACGGCAACTGCGCGATTTCGCTCGTGTTTACCGGTCACGGAGAGGGCGGGCCTAGAGCTCGTGAGGTGAGAGATGTCGAGAGGGAAAAAGAGGCTGGGGGTCATCGCGGTGCTGGCTGTCGTGCTGGTCTTCGGCGCGGCGCTGGCGCACGCCGAGCTGGTCGAGCGCGGCAACCTCTTCGTCAAATTCCAGGGCGGGATCGCCCCCACCAACCTGCCGCGGGACACGAACGCGCCGATCTCGGTCAACGTCGACGGGACCGTGAGGGTGCTCTCCGGGGACCGGCCGCCAGCCCTGCGCTTCATCTCGATCGCGATCAACCGCGGCGGCCGGATCGAAACCAAGGGCCTGCCGGTCTGCCGGCGCTCGGAGATCGAGGCGGGAACCTCGGCGTCGGCGATGGCCGCCTGCGGGGACGCGCTGGTCGGCACCGGCCGCTATGCCGCCGGAGTCGACTTCCCCGAACAGAGCACCTTCCCCCTGCAGGGCAGGCTCCTGGCCTTCAACACCGTGGTCGACGGTGAACGGGCGATCCTCGCCCACGTCTATGGCCGCAAGCCCTTCCCGAACAGCCGCATCTTCGTCTTCCACATCCGCCGGACAAGCGGGACCTACGGGACCCTGCTGACCGCGGCCCTGCCTAAGTCCATCAATCGCAACGGCTACCTGAAGCGGATCGTCCTCAACCTGCGGCGCACCTACGTCTACAAGGGCCGCAAGCACAGCTACCTGAGCGCCGCCTGCGGCGCGCCCAAGGGCCTCACCATCGGCGTCTTCCCGTTCGTCAAGGTCGGGATGACCTTCGCCGACGGCCGTAGACTGGCCTCCACCTTGATCCGCACCTGCACCGTTCGGCGCTAGCCACCCCTCTCGCGCCCAGTGATCCTCGCGATCGACCAGGGGACGACGGGGACCACCTGCCTCGTCTTCGACCCCGAGGGGGCGGTCGCCGGACGCGCCTACTCGGAGTTCCAGCAGTTCTTCCCCCAGCCCGGGTGGGTCGAGCACGACGCGAACGAGATCTGGGAGGTGACGCGGCGGGTGGCAGCGGAGGCGATCGCCGACGCGGGGATCGAGGGGGCCGAGCTCGACGCGATCGGGATCACCAACCAGCGCGAGACGGTCGTCGCCTGGGACCCCGAGAGCGGCGAGCCGATCCACCGGGCGCTGGTCTGGCAGGACCGACGCACGGCGGGACGCTGCGACGAGCTGCGCGCCGCCGGGCACGAGCCGCTGGTGCGCGAGCGCACCGGCCTGACCATCGATCCCTACTTCTCCGGGACCAAGATCGAGTGGCTTCTGCGGAACGCCGAGGGAGCGGAGCGGGCGGTCTTCGGCACGATCGACTCCTGGCTCCTCTTCAAGCTCACCGGCCGGCACCTGACCGACTACACGAACGCCTCGCGGACGATGCTGTTCGACATCCGCCGGCTGGAGTGGGACGCGGAGATCTGCGACCTGCTCGGGGTCGACCCGGCGCGCCTGCCGCGAGCGCTGCCCTCCTCCGGCGTCTTCGGCACCACCACTGAGTTCGGCGGCGAGGTGCCGGTCGCGGGCGTCGCCGGCGACCAGCAGGCGGCGCTCTTCGGGCAGGCCTGTCACCAGCCGGGGATGGCGAAGAACACCTACGGGACGGGCAGCTTCGTCCTCCTCAACAGCGGTCCGGAGCCGCCGCCGGTCCCCGACGGGCTGCTGGCGACCGTCGCCTGGGGGCTCGGCGAGGAGGTCGCCTACGCGCTCGAGGCCTCGATCTTCGTCACCGGCGCCGCCGTGCAGTGGCTGCGCGACGGGCTCGGGATCATCGAGGAGGCGGGCGAGAGCGAGGCGCTCGCCGCTTCGCTGGACTCCAACGACGGCGTCTACTTCGTCCCCGCCCTGACCGGACTCGGCTCGCCGCACTGGGACCCCTACGCGCGCGGCACGATCGTCGGCCTCACCCGCGGCAGCGGCCGGGCGCACCTGGCGCGGGCGGCGCTGGAGGCGATCGCCTATGAGACCGTCGATGCGGTCCGCGCCCAGGAGGCGGCCTGCGGCAAGCGGCTCGAGCTGCTGCGCGCCGACGGCGGCGCCACGGTCAATCGCTGGCTGATGCAGTTCCAAGCCGACGTTCTCGGTGTACCTGTCTCCGTGCCCGCGATCTCCGAGACGACCGCCCTCGGCGCCGCCTACCTGGCCGGCATTGCGACGGGCGCCTGGACGGTCGAGGGCGTGGCGGAGATGTGGCGCGAGGCCGATCGCTACGAGCCGCGGATGGAGGCGGCGCAGCGGGAGGAGCTGCTGGCCGACTGGCGCCGGGCGCTGGAGAGGTCGCGCGGATGGGCGAGATGAAGCCGCAGGTCTACAAGGACCCGCGCCCAGCCGAGTACTTCGACCAGTTTCACGCCGCCGCCCGCAAGGGGGTGGGCTGGACCTACACGTTGGCGCGGATCGTCCTCACCCTGCCGACGCTGCTGCTCTGGCGGGTGCGGGCGATCGGGGTGAAGAACGTCCCCAAGGACGGTCCCCTGGTCCTCGCCCCAAACCACTTCAGCCAGATGGACCACTTTTTCGTCGGGCTCTACCTGCGGCGGAAGATCCGCTTCATGGCCAAATCCCAGCTCTTCGGCCCGCCGGTCCTCACCTACATCTACAAGCACGGAGGGGTCTTCCCGGTCCGCCGCGGCCACCACGACGAGGAAGCCTTCGAGACCGTGCGCCAGCTGCTCGACCAGGGCGAAATGCTCCTCGTCTACGCCGAGGGTGGCCGCTCCCGCTCCCAGCAGCTCGGTGAGCCGAAACCCGGCATCGGCCGCATCGCCCTGGAATCCGGCGTGCCGATAGTCCCGGTTGCGATCAAGGGCTCGGAGCGAGCCCGCCAGTGGAAAAGGCTCCGCTTCCCCAAGACCACCGTCCAGTTCGGCGAGCCGCTCGTCTTCGGGGTCGAGGCCTCGCCCAGCCGCGAGCGTCAGCTAGAGGCCGCGACCGACATCTTCGGACGGATCCGACTATTGCACGAGAAGTCCTGACCCGTGCAATTTTGCGGGCGCGATACGCGAAGCGTCTTGGCAGATGCTGGGAAAAGCGGAGCCACTCCCCATCGAAACGCCGCTTTCACATCCTAAAAACTCCGGCATTTTTGACCGGCGGCCCTTGGCCCCGTTAGTCATCTTGCCGTAATCGCCAGATCCCGGGGTGGGGGTGTCAACGCCCCCGTCACCCGGGCACAAGAAAGGTAAATCATGAGCAAGAAGATCATGCTGCTCGCCCTTGCGGCGGTCAGTGCAGCTATGTTCGCGCTGCCGGCAGCCGCCTCAGCGCAGGAATGGCATATTGACAACGTCGCGTCCTTCTCGGGGACATTCGGCCTCAGCACTCTCACGGCAAAAGAAGAGCCCACGATCACATGCGAAGGGCCCAACCACGTGACTGGAAGCTTCGACGCCGGAAGCACCACAACAGGCAAAATCCACCTGGATTTCACAGCCTGCCACACCAAAGACCCGATCTTTGGTTCCACAATCAAATGTCGGACCACGGGCAGTGCGCTCGACAATACAATTACAACGAATGGTACTTTCCATCTCGTGACAATCGGCAACGTTAAAGGGATCCTGGTTACACCCGAACCGACGTCCGTCGTATGTGCGGGTATCTCCACTGTGAAAGTTGCAGGTAACCTGCTTGGCACAGTCACGAGCCCCGCTTGTGAAACCGAATCGACCAAAATCGTGACCAAATTCACCTCTGCTGGAGCGGTTCAGGAACACAAGACCTACACAGGGAAAACCTACAACCTGACCTCTCAAACAGGTGAAGGGGCGATCAAGGAAGCCGGCCTGAACGCCGAAGCCACTTTGGAATCGGCAACCCCCGGCAAACTTACATGTACATAGGTTCCTAAGGAGCTAACGTACTTGTATGGGCGCGGGACTTCAGTCCCGCGCCCTTTTTTAGCACTCACGGAGTCGCCTCCGAGATCCTCGGATGCATGCGAGCAACGCAAGAAGACTTGACCGTGCAAGTTTGCGCGTGTGGCCCAATACAAGTCAAGGCGCATTACCTCAGTGGCATTCCGTCCTCTAGCTAAGCATACTCAGGTGTTCTTGACTGACGGCCCCGCCCCAACTACTCCTTTTCGCCTCAAAGACAAAGGTCTGGCACAGGCCGATCAGGCCACTCCGCCGGACATCACAAGGAAGGCAAGCATGATCAAGAAGACGATGCTGCTCGTCCTGGTGGCGATCAGTGCAGCGATGTTCGCTCTTCCAGCGGCCGCCTCGGCCCAGGAAGCCCACATAGACAATGTTACGTCCTTGACGGCAACATTTGGCCTCTTTTCCTTCACGGCAACGAGCGAGCCATTGTGGACATGCGAAGGACCCAACCACGTCACCGGCAGCTTCGACGCCGGCAGTACCTCGACAGGAAAACTCGAATACGATTTCACAGGATGTCACACCAAAGATCCAGTCTTTGGTTCCACAATCAAATGCCGGACCACCGGAAGTCCGCTTGACAACACAATGAGATGGACCGGCGCATTCCACATCATCACAATCAACAACAAACCAGCGATTCTTGTGACACCGGCAGCGACCTCAATGACTTGTGGGGGTGTCACCACCATTAAATTTGGTGGCAATCTCATCGGCACAATCACGAGTCCGGCTTGTGGAGCTGAAGCGGTCAAATTCGGAGCCAGCTTCAAATCCTCCGGTGCGGTTCAGGAACACAAGACCTACACAGGGAAAACTTACAACCTGACCTCTCAGACAGGGGAAGGCGAAATTAAGGAAGCTGCGTGGAACGCCGAAACAACGTTCGAATCTGCGACCGCGGGCAAACTTACATGCACATAGGCGCTGAGCCTTCACGCATATAACGGTGGCGCGGGACTCGGTCCCGCGCCCCTATGCTCCAGGTTGTGTCACACATGGTTGCGGCGGGGATCGCTATTCGTGCCGCGGATTGAAAGCTGCGTAGAAGTCCGGATCGTGACCCGGCGTGATCACCGCGTCGGGGAACTGAGAGCGGAAGAGGCGCAGCTCCTGCAGGGAGCGGCGGAAGTTATGGGCGTCGGCGGGGCGCGGCGGTTCCGGCAGCGATTTGTCGAGCTGGCCGAGCATGTACATCGCGTCGCCGCCGATGACGAAGTCGCGCTCGGCGAGGTGGGCGATCACCGACATGTGGCCGGCGCTGTGGCCGGGGGTGTAGGCAAGGCGGATCGAGCCGTCGCCGAAGAGATCGAAGGTGCGCCCGAAGCTGGCGTAGGAGTCGACGATGTCGCGGTTGAAGTCGACCGTGCGGTACTCGAAGGCGTAGTCGAAGTGGGCGCGGCGGTAGCCGTTCAGCAGCGGGCTCGGGCCGTGCGCCGCCGCCTGCCACTCGTTCTCGCTGACGACGAAGGTCGACTTGGGGAACTCGGAGATCGCCGAGGTGTGGTCGAGGTGGAGGTGGGTCATCACGACGACCGGGATCTCGCCAGGGTCGAGGCCGCGCTCCCGCAGCTGCGAGGGGACGTCTTCGCCGGCGGCGAGCGTCGGCTTGCCGGAGCGGGCGGCGAGCGTGCCGAAGTTCTCCTTCGGGTCGGTGGCGATCGAGGGATGCAGGCCCGTGTCGACGAGGATCGCGCCGGCGCTCGGGTGGCGGATCAGGAAAGCCGGCACCGGGACCACGTTTTCCTTCGACCCCAGCAGCAGCGCCTTCGCCAGCTTCGCGGTGATCAGGCGGCCGCCGGGGCTGACCATCATCTCGCGTGGGAAGTCGACGTGGCCGGCGATCAGCGGCTCGACCGTGACGGTGGCGCCGCGGGTGCCGCCGGCAAGCGGCTCGTGCAGGGGATGCGGTTCGACGCTTATGCCCATGACCAAGGCAATCTACGCGGCTCGGCTTGGCTATAGGCTCCGCCGTCGATGGCTGAAAGCGACCGTTCGCGGATCTTCAGAGACGGTTTGCTCGAGGGGCAGGTCTGCGTCGTCTCCGGCGCCGGCAGCGGCCTCGGGCGCGAGACGGCGCTGGAGCTGGCGCGCCTCGGCGCCACCGTCGTCGCCTGCGGGCGCCGCGAGGAGCCGCTGGCCGAGACGGCAGAGCTCGCCGCCGGACTGGCGGGGACCTTCGAGCACGAGTGCCTCGACATCCGCGAGGAGGAGCCCGTCGGGCGCTTCTTCGACGGTCTGCTGGAGCGCCACGGTCGGCTCGACGTCCTCGTCAACAACGCCGGCGGCCAGTTCCTCAGCCCGGCCGAGGCGATCTCGCCGAAAGGGTTCAAGACGGTGATCGACCTCAACGTGATGGGGACCTGGCTGATGACCCACGCCGCCGCAACCAAGGCCTTCATTCCCCAGGGCGGCGGCAAGGTCCTCAGCGTCACCCTCTCGCCCCACAACGGGATGCCGGGCATGGTCCATTCCGGCGCTGCCCGGGCGGCGGTCGAGAACATGATGCGCACGCTGGCCGTCGAGTGGGCGCGGTTCGGGATCAAGACCGTCGCCCTCGCGGCCGGTCAGTTCGCGACCGAGACGCTGCTGACCAAGTATCCGCAGGTAGTAGTGGACAACCTCGAGCGCTCGATCCCGATCGGCCGCGCCGGCCGCCCGGAGGAGATGGCCTGGCTCGTCGCCTACCTCGCCTCACCCGCCGGCGACTTCTACTCAGGCACGACGATCACGATCGACGGCGCCCGCGATAACTGGGCCGGCCCGTGGCCACCCGAGGCGATTGCGAACGAGTCCGGCGACCCGGTCGCCGAGGAGCGCCGCGCAAAGTGAGCCGAGCCGCTAGCGCGGCTCGAGGATGACCATCTGTATTTCGCGCCCCTGGCTGCGCTTCTGGTAGGTGCGGTAGCCGGGCCAGGCCTCTTCGGCCAGCGGCCAGAGGCGGTCCCGCTCCTCTTTGGTCGCGACACGGGCGCGAACCGGCAGCCGCTCCTTGCCGACCTGGACGGTCGTCTCCGGGTTGGCTTTTAGGTTGTAGAGCCAGGCGGGGTGCTTGGGGTATCCGCCTTTGGATGCGACGAGGACGACGTCCTCGCCGTCGCGGACGTAGAGCAGCGGCGCGGTGCGCTTGACGCCGCTCTTGGCGCCAACGTGGTCGAGCAGGCACATGCTCCCGGGCACGCCGGGGATCCGCTCCCCGATCCGCCCTCCCGTCGCCCGGTAAGCGCGGGTGTGCAGGCCGGCGACGCGGGTGAGAGCAGGCCAGATCCGGTCCGCCACCTCGAGGTAGAGGACCTTCGGCCTGCTCTCTTGCGCCGTGTCGCTCAGGTGTACATCCCCCCGAACATGCCGCCGGTCACGTTGAGGACCTGGCCGTGCATGTAGTCGGCGAGCGGCGAGCTGAGGAAGAGGACCGGGCCCGAGGCCTCCTCCGGGGTCGCCGGGCGGCCGAGCGGGATGATCGCCGAGGCCATCGCCCGCATCTGCTCGGGGATGCCGAGCTCGATCTTCTCGCCGGTCGGCGAGGTCATCTCTTCGCCGGCCTCTTTGGCGGCGGTGAGGCGGGTTTCGACGAAGCCGAAGGCGACCGCGTTGACGTTGATCTTGAACTGGCCCCACTCCTTGGCGAGGGTTTTCGTCAGCCCGACGACGCCCATCTTCGCGGCCGAGTAGTTGACCTGGCCGGCGTTGCCCATCATCCCCGAGGTCGAGGAGGTGTTGACGATCTTGCGGAAGACCTCTTTGCCTTCGTTGCGCTCGGCCTTCGCCGCCTCGCGCCAGGCCGGGGCGAGAGCCCGGGCGACCCGGAAGGGGACGATCGTGTGGATGTCGAGCATCGCCTGGAACTGCTCGTCGCTCATCTTGTGGGCGACGCCGTCCCAGGTGTAGCCGGCGTTGTTGATGCAGATGTCGACCGTGCCGAAGGCGTCGGTGGCGGCCTTGACCAGCTCGTCGGCGGCGCCCTCCTTGGTCAGGTCGCCGGCGAAGACAGCGGTCTCGCCGTCGATCTCGCTCGCGGTCTGCTGCGCGACGTCGGGGTCGAGGTCGTTGATCAGCACCTTCGCGCCCTCGGCGACGAACAGCTCCGCGGTGGCGCGTCCGATGCCGCGCGCCGAACCGGTGACGATCGCGGCTTTCCCATCCAGAAGTCCCATTACTACGCCTCTCCTTCGATCGGTGAAAAGTCGGCCGGGAGGCTATCGGGATCGGGGCCTACTGGTTGACTGGCCAGTCGGTCGTGCTGGACGGCGCTCAGCCGAGGCGTACGCCGCCGTCCTCGGTCACGGTCCAGTGCGGGTTGTGGGCGATCTCCCAGGGGTGCCCGTCGGGGTCGACGAAGACGCCGCTGTATCCGCCCCAAAAGGTCTCCGCCGGCTCGCGGCCGATCCGGGCGCCCGCGGCTCGGGCCTCCTCGATCGCCGCGTCGACCTCCGCCGGCGAGGCGAAGTTGAGCGCCAGGGTGGTGCCGCCCCAGCCGCCGCCGTCGGCGACGGCGCTGTCCTCGGCCAGCTTGGCCCGGTCCCAGAGGGCGACGACCATCTCGCCGGCCTGGAAGAAGACGACGTCGTCGCCGGGCTCGGCGCCGGTCCGCCAGCCGAGCGCTTCGTAGAAGGCGCGGGAGCGGGCGAGGTCGCCGACGCCGAGGGTGATCAGGCTGACGCGCTGCTTCATATGGGCGACGTTAGCGGACGAACTTGCGCCCAATTTGCTCCTGAGCATCAAGTTTCGGCTTTGTTAGCCGATGCACATGTTTAAGATGCCGCGGATGCCTTCTGCCCCAGGCCGCAAGCTCGTGGTCGGCTTGCTTCTGGTGATCGCCCTGATTGTCCTGGTGATCCCCAGCGCCGCCACGCCCGCTCGCAAGATCGTCATCTACGGCTCCAGCAAGGGGTCGACCCTGACCCTGAGCAAGAAGCACCACGGCAAGATCATCGTCGTCAAGGGGCGGATGGCCCACCAGCGGCCACGTGGCTGCCACTTCACCAAGGGCCACCGCAAGGCCATCTGCCGCACCCGGGGCGTCCACCGGATCGAACTGCAGATGGGCCGCCACGGCGACATGGTCCGCGTCAAGGACAAGATGCCCTTCCCCCTCGTGGTCTACCTGGGCCCGGGCTCGGACAAGTTCGTCGGCAACGCCGAGCGGGACTTCTGCTTCCCCGGCGGAGCTCGACGCAACCGCTGCGTTGGCCGCGGCAACAACGACGTCTGCATCACCGGCAACCGCAACAGCGACTGCGTCGGCGGCGGCGGCAACGACTACTGCCGCCACGGCAACGGCAGCGACGGATGCTGGGGCGGCCGCGGCAACGACATCTGCATCATGGGCAGGGGCCAGGACGGCTGCCATGGAGGCCCTGGCCGCGACCGCCTCTACGGCGGCCCCCAGGCCGACCAGCTCTACGGCGGCCGCGGCTGGGACTACTGCAACGGCCAGCGCGGCTGGGGCAAGTCCCACCGCTGCGACGCCGGCCCGCGCCGCTAGCCGCGCGCATCCCTCTCCCTCTCGGCGCTAGGGCGCGAGGCCGGCGCGCAGGTCCTGCACGCGCTGCGCGGAGGCTTCGAACTCCTCGGCGTCCAGCGAGCCCGTCCGCAGCTCCCCGGCCAGCGCGCGGCGGGCCTGCTCGGCCGGTCCCGGTTCGGTGAAGAGGAGCAGGTCGCAACCGGCCCGGGCCGCCGCCACCCCGGTCTCGGCCGGGTCGCCGTAAGCAGCGACCGAGACGGTGTCGAGGGCGTCGGTCATCACCACCCCGCGGTAGCCGAGCCGGTGGCGCAGCTCGCCGCTGACCAGGGCACGGGAGAACGCCGCCGGCTGCGGCGAGAAGGACGGATATATGCCGGCCGCGACCATCACCATCTCGCCGCCGGCCGCGGCGTAATGTCGGTACGGAGCCTCGTCGACAGCGCGCAGGCGCGCCTTCGAGAGCCCGATCCGGCCGACTTCGGTGTCGGTGTCGTCGAGGGAGGCGCCGAGGCCGGGGAAGTGCTTCGCGGTCGCCGCGACGCCGGCCTGCTGCAGCCCTTCGGCGAAGGCGACGCCGACCGCGGAGACCCGCGCTGCGGAAGTGCCGTAGCCCCGGTAGGTGTCGGCGATCGGCGAGCCGGGGCGGGGGACGTCGAGGACCGGGGCGATGTCGACGTTGACGCCGACGCTGCGCAGGTTGCGGCCGGTGCGCCGGCCTTCGCGGCGGGCGAAGACCGCGCCCCGGGCCCCGATTTCTTCGGCCGAGTGGAAGGGAGCGCCGTCGATCCGCTTCACCAGGCCCCCCTCCTGGTCGATCAGGATCAGCAGCGGGTCCCGCATCCCCGCGGGCCGCGGGACCCTCTGCAGGGAGGCGATCAGCCGCCGGGCGTCTCCCCGGGTGGGAATGTTTTCCTCGTAGAGGACGACGCCGGCGACCCTTCCCCCGCGGATTGCCTCGCGCAGCGCCGAGGGAACCGCGGTGCCGTTGAAGCCGGCGACGATCCGCGCCCCCGCCAGCTCGCCGGGGGACGGCGAAGAGGTGCGGTCAGGCGATGGGGCGACCGGCTCGGGGCTGCTGCCGGTCGTGTCGCCGTCGGCTGCCGTGCCACAGCCGAACCCCGCCGCCAGCGAGACAGCGAGGGCGACGACGCAGAGGCCGATCGCCACTCCCCGCCGGCGCCTCTCAGCTCGCTCCATCGCGCCGATACTAGGCGTCCGGGGCGATTCCTAGGGTGCGTCCCGATGCCCCCCTTGATCACCGTCGAGGAGGCCCGCGCGTACGGGCGCCTCACCGACCACACCGAGATCGAATCCCTGGTCGAACGCGCCTGGGAGGTGCGGGTCGAGAACTTCGGCGACTCGACTGACATGTGCTCGCTGGTCAACGCCAAGTCCGGGGGCTGCGCCGAGGACTGCGGCTTCTGCGCCCAGTCCCGCTACGCCGAGGCGGACACGCCGATGCACGCGATGATGGAGCCGGAGCAGCTGCTCGAACACGCGAAAGCGGCCGAGGCGGCGGGCGCCCACCGCTTCTGCATGGTCACCCAGGGCCAGGGGCTCTCGAAGCGGGACTTCCAGAAGGTCCTCGAGGGAACGCGGCTGGTCGCCGAGCAGACCAACCTCAAGCGCTGCGCCTCGATCGGCCACATGTCGGCCGAGCGGGCCAAGGCGCTGAAGGAGGCCGGCGTCCAGCGGGTGCACCACAACGTCGAGTCGGCCCGGTCCTACTACCCGGAGGTCTCGACCACGGTCCGCTACGAGGGCCGGCTGCGGACGATCCAGGCGGTCAAGGAGGCCGGACTTGAGACCTGCGTCGGCGGCATCCTCAACCTCGGTGAGACCGAGGAGCAGCGGGTCGAGATGGCCTTCGAGCTCTCCGAGATCAACCCCACCTCGGTGCCGATCAACCTCCTGATCCCGAAGGAGGGAACGAAATTCGGCGACCGCGAGGTGATGGACCCCTGGGAGGTCGTGAAGTGGATCGCGATCTTCCGGCTGATCATCCCCGGCGCCCTCTTCCGCCTCTGCGGCGGCCGGGTCGAGAACCTCGGCGAGCTGCACGGCCTGGCGGTCAAGGCCGGCTTGAACGGGGTGATGATGGGCAACTTCCTCACCACGCTCGGCGCCGAGCCGGCCGAGGACCGGGCGATGTTCGAAGAGCTCGGCCTCAACGTCGCCCGCCAGCCCGACAACGGCGCCAACCCGCGGCCCGACAACCGCTCCGGCTGGCTCGAGGGCGAGGCACCGGAGACGCCGATCGACGAGCTGATCGACAGCCAGGACGAGGCGAACTTCTGGGATCCCTCGACGCAGCTGCGCGTCGTCAAGAAGGCGAAGAAGCCGCCTTCCTACCCACGGGCGGCGTGACCGACGTCGCCGAGCGGCTCGACGAGCTCCGCGAGCGGGGGCTCCACCGGCGACTGCGCCTGATCGAGGGGCCCCAGGGACCAAGCGTCACGCTCGACGGCCGCCCGGTCCTCCTTCTCTGCTCCAACAATTATCTCGGCCTCGCCGACCGCGCCGAGGTGCGCGAGGCGGCGGCGGAGGCGGCGCTGCGCTGGGGCGCCGGGGCGGGGGCTTCGCGCCTGATCTCGGGCAACATGGAGCCCCATGGGGATCTGGAGCGCCGGCTCGCCGGCTTCAAGGGCTACGAAGCCTCCCTCCTTTTCGGATCTGGCTACCTCGCCAACACCGGCGTCATCGCCGCCCTGGCGGGCCGCGACGAGGTCGTCTTCTCCGACGAGCTCAACCACGCCAGCATCGTCGACGGCTGCCGCCTCTCCCGCGCCGAGACCTTCGTCTACCGCCACGGCGACGTCGAGCACCTCGGTTGGGGCCTGCGTCGCGCCGGCGAGCGTGCCGCGCTGATCGTCAGCGACGGCGTCTTCTCGATGGACGGCGACGTGGCGCCGCTGGCGGAGCTGCTGGAGCTGGCGCGGGGTCACGGGGCGCGGCTGATGGTCGACGAGGCCCACGCGACCGGCGCCGTCGGCCCGGGCGGTCGCGGCTCGGTCTCTGCCGCCGGCCTGAGCGGCGAGGTCGACGTCGTGGTCGGCACCCTCGGCAAGGCGCTCGGCTCCTACGGCGCCTATGTCTGCGCCGACGCCGAGACGATCGAGCTCCTGGTCAACACCGCCCGCCCTTTCATCTTCTCGACCGCGCCGCCGCCGGCCGCGGCCGGCGGGGCGCTGGCGGCGCTGGCGATCCTCGAAGCCGAGCCGGAGCTGGTCGAGCGGCTGCAGTCGAACGCCGCGACGCTGCGCACCGCCCTCGGCGCCGAGGGGCTGGGCGTCGGCGCCTCGGCGACGCAGGTGGTCCCGGTCGAGATCGGCGCTGCGGAGACGACGATGGAGCTCTGCGAGCGGGCGATTCGGCGCGGGGTCTTCGCCCAGGGGATCCGGCCGCCGACGGTGCCCGAGGGCTCCTCCCGGCTGCGCTTCACGGCGATGGCGACGCACCGGCCCGAGGAGCTGGTCGGGGCCGCGCGCGAGGTAGGCGCCGCCGCCCGTGAGCTCGGGCTCGTCGCCTCCGAGCCACTGGCCGCCTGAGACCGTGGCCGACGGCGTCTTCGTCACCGGCACCGGCACCGAGGTCGGCAAGACCGTGGTCGCCGCGGCGATCGCCCGGACCCTGGCCGCCGAAGGGAAGCGGGTGGCCGTCTTCAAGCCGGCGGTCACCGGCCTCGACGAAGGGGTCGAGACCGACCACGCGCTGCTGCGCCGCGCCTCCGGGTCGACCCAGGGCGACGAGGAGATCGCCCCCTACCGCTACGGCCCCCCGGCCTCGCCGCACCTCGCGGCGAGGCTCGCGGGCGAGGAGATCGACCCCGAACGCCTGCGGCAGACCGCTGCCGCAGCGGCCACCGGCGCCGATGCGATCGTCTGCGAGGGAGTTGGCGGCCTCCTCGTCCCCCTCTCCCCCACCTACCTCGTCCGCGACCTCGCCGCCGACCTCGGCTACCCCGCCGTCGTCGTCGCCAGCCCAGGCCTGGGAACGATCAACCACACCCTGCTGACGCTCGAAGCCGCCCGCGCCGCCGGGTTGGAGGTGGCAGCCGTAGTCCTCACCCCATGGCCCGAGGAACCAACCGAGATCGAGACCTCCAACCGCGAGACGATCGCCGCGCTGGGCGCCGCCCCGGTCCAAACCCTCCCCCAGCTTGACCTGGCCGCACCGGCCACCTGGCCCGCCCTGCGGATCTAGACGATCACGTCGAGGCTGCCCTCGGAAAGCTCGACGGTAAAGCCAGCCTGCTCGGCGATGGCCGCGGCGGACCCTGGGTCCTTTGGCGGCTTCTTCGCCCTCAGCAGTGCCCGCGCGACGTCGCCACGCATGGCCTTCGCCATGTGGGAGACCGCCTTCCGCTCCCCGTCCACCTCGGTGAAGGCGCGCACCGAGAGCAACGCCGCCCGCTGCGGCTTCCAGGCCGGCGCGTAGGCGCCGGAGCGCATGTCGACGACCAGTTCTCCCTCCGCGTCGGGCAACGCCTCGGCCAAAGCCGGCCGCCAGTAGGCGTTCGGCGCACCGAACCCCTTCAACCGGGTCTTCGGCGGGAACTTGTAATAGGGAATCCGGTCGTCGGGCCGCAAGAATCCCCAAAGCGCGCTGGCGATCAATACCCGCTTGCGCGCCTTCGCCGGCAGCTCCGCCAGCTCGAGCCGTCCGTAGAGGACACCGGTGTAGACGGCGGACGCCGGCGCCGCCGGTGTCTGCCGCAGCCCAGGATCGAACGCGTCGACCAGCGGCGCCCGCTTCGCCGACAGCTCCTCGGCGAACACGAGCGAGTCAAGATCGAGTGGCTCACCCGTCTCCGGGCGAGCCTTTCCTTCAGACGGCGGCAGCAGGATCAACATCGGGCGGCAGCCTATGCCGCCCGATGTGCCAACGACTATGCGGGCTGCGCTGCCTCGCGCTCCTCGGCGGCGATCGCCTCGCCGCCGGGATTCGCCTCGGCGGTTGCCGCCTCGAGGCTCGTGTGTCCCTTGGCTTTCGCCCGGATCGCCGTCGCCCCGATCAGCGCCCCGACCAGGGCGACGAAACCGGAAACAGTCATCGCGTGGCTGACCGCGTAGACGAACGCTTCGTTGCCCGCCACCGTGATCTCCTTCACCTGCGCCGCGTCGAGCCCTGACACTTTCGGCACCGTGCCGCCGCCGAGCTGGTCGGAGATCGACTGCCGCTGGGCCTCGGTGACCCCGGACCCGCTCAGCAGCGTGTCGAGCTTGGAGCTGACCAGGCCCTGGAAGATCGCTCCGGTGACGGCGATGCCGAGGCTGCCGCCGACCATGCGGAACATCGAGAGCACCCCGGAGGCGATCCCGGCTTTCTGCACCGGCACCGCGTTCATCGCGGCGCTGGTCATCGGCGACATCGTCATCG
>Ga0070665_100001620_pt1 | contig 25911 bp, 25 predicted proteins | sample KBSS13metaG_FD_65862 | JGI IMG/M metagenome (GOLD analysis project Ga0070665, IMG submission 65862) | Switchgrass rhizosphere microbial communities from Kellogg Biological Station, Michigan, USA - KBS S1-3 metaG | ecosystem: Host-associated > Plants > Roots > Rhizosphere > Soil ... | reverse complement strand
CCGTGCTCGTGATCGAGGCCCGCGAGGACCTCGAGATCGCGCGCAGCGTGCGCTCGGTGCTGCGCGCGTAGTCGACGAGGCCGCGGCGCGGTCCCGTCGTGGGTCGTTCAGGCCCTTGGCACCATCGGGCTCAGGCCGCCACGCGCGACGGCCCACAGGGCGGCGCCGAGCGCGACGCCCAGGCCGTCCCCGCCGGACAGCGGGACCTCGGCCTCCACCTCACGGAGGCTCCGCACCGGCCGGCACGGGACGCCGACACGGCGCATCAGATCCAGCATGCGCTGCTCGGAGACCACCATCTGGAGTCGGAAGCGGTCGTGCCCGTGCTGTCGCGCACGGACCGCGAGGCGCTCGAGGAGCGCCGTCGCGACGCCGCGCCGGCGCAGGCTCTCGCGGACGGTGATCCAGGGCGCGGCGACAGCAGGCTCCCCGGGCGTCCGAGCGATCGAGGCCATGCCGATGGGACGGCCGTCGCGGGGATCGATCGCGACGAGGCACTCCTCGAGGGACTCGAGACGCGTCAGCGGCCGCAGCGGCCGCGGGATGCGGTTGGGGACGCTCATCCAGCCCAGATGGCGCGCCTGTCGGCGCGCGTGGGCGAGGTCGAGCGCCAGCTCGCGAAGCAGGGCCTCGTCGCCGCTGTCGGCGGCGCGGATGGCGACGAGCTCGCCGCTCGCCATCCGCTCGAGCTCCAACGGCGGACTGACGTCCAGCTCGACGCTCGACCGCATCTCAGCCGCCCTCGCCTCGGGGCGGCACGAAGATCCCGGTGTCGACCCGCTCGGCGAGCGTCGTGTCGGTGGCGACGGCGTCGGCGTCCTCGTGGATCGGGTGCGGGCGGTGGCGACGGCGCTCGAGCCGCGACACGATCGCGCCCGCTGCAGCACCGCACGTGATCAGGACGCCGCGCTCGGCCCAGCGGCCCATGCCGCGCCGGTTGCGACTGCTTCGGGACAGGTTCAAGGTCGGATCCCTCCGGAGCTCGCGGTTCCCTGGTTCCTACCTCGGCGAGTACCCGCCAGGGCGGGCGGCGCAACCGCCCTACGGCCGCCGTCGCGACGGGCGCCGCACCCGGATCGGCGCCGGGCCCTCCCCCGGGAACGCCGTCAGCGCGACGAGCTCGCCGTCATGGACGAGACGGGCGCCCTGGGCAGCTGGGGTCGCGAATCGCATCTCGGCTCCCATCCCGACGCCGGGGCGCACGGTGCCCGGCGCGACGAGCGACGCCTGCAGCAGCCGCTCGGCCACCGCGACGTCCGGCGCCTCGGGCACGCGCCCGCCGATGTGCTCGACGGCGTCGAGCGCGTAGCCGGCCACGAGCGGCCCGTGCAGCGCGGCCCACACCTCGGCCCGGTGCGCGACGTCGACGACCACCACCTGCCCGCCGATCGCCGCGATCGCCCCGAGCTGGCCCTCCTCGCGCGGGATCCGCGACGTGAACTCCCGCAGCACCTCGTCCTGCGCGGTGAACACGTCGCGCAGCGCGCCGGTCTCCGACGGTGCGGCGTGGCGCATCGACGCCGCGCCGACCATCGACCAGACCTCGTGCTGCTCGGCGCGGCCGGTCGCCGCGGCCGCGCGGCTCTTCGCCCGCCGCAGCGCCGGGAACGCGGCTTGTGGCGCAGGGGTGAACGCCTCGCCGGAGCGGGAGTGCTCCCAGCGCCCCGCCTCGACACAGCTCACCGGGATCTTCAGCGTCGCGCCGGGCGCCACGAGCACGGAGACGTCGAGCGTGCGGTCCTGCTGCGCGCCGCGCACCTCCTCGCCCTCGTAGAGCAGCACGGCGACGTCGAGCGGGTTGCGGACGAGCAGGTCGCCGACGGAGGCGCCACCGGGCAGCTCGGTCACGGTCGCACCCAGCGCGGCGGCCTCCGCGAACGCGCGGAACTCCAGGCGGGCCCCGTCGCCGTGGACGGGGAAGACGGCGAGCGGGCCTGCGACGGCGGGCGGCCCGACGCGCAGGGCGGCGATGGCGGTCTCGATCATGCTTGCTCCTCTCGGCTGGTGAGAAGAGGTCGCGGCGCGCGGGGCGGATCTGACAGGCACCGATGAACTTCGCTCCGGAGCGTCGTCCCATCGACGTGGGCGCATGGAGCTCCATCGTGGATCTGTGGCAGGAGTCGTGGTCGTCGTTCGCCGACCCGGCCCGTCAGGTCGTCGCGGCGGCCACCGCGCTCGCGCCGGGCACGTCGCTGCTCGATCTCGGCTGCGGCAGCGGGGAGTTCCTGGCCCTCGCCGCCGGCCGCGGCGCCGACGTGGCCGGGGTCGACGACGCCGAGGCGATGATCGCCGCCGCCCGTCGCCGCGTCCCGGACGCGGATCTGCGGGTCGGGTCGATCGAGGAGCTGCCCTGGCCCGACGATGTGTTCGACGTCGTCACCGCCTTCAACGCCGTGCAGTTCGCCGGTGACCGCCGCGCAGCGCTGGCCGAGGCGCGCCGCGTCGCCCGCAACGGCGCGCTCGTCGCGGTGTCCGCCTGGGGCGCCGACCGCGACTGCGAGGTCGAGGCCGTCGCCGTCGCCCTCGAGCGCCTTGCCGGCCGTCGAGCGGACGAGCGCGAGCCGCGCCTCGGCGAGGCCGGCGTCATCGACCGGCTTGCCGCCGACGCCGGGCTGTCCCTACTCGGCGCCCAGGACGTGTCGGTGCCGTTCGTGGTCGCGGACGAGGCCGCGCTGCAGCGGGCGTTCCTCCTCGACGCGGTCCTGTGCGGCGCGCTCGACCACGCCGGCGAGCAGGCTGTCCGCGCGACCGTCGCCGATGCCGCCGCGCCCTACCGGTGGCCCGACGGCTCCTACCGCTTCGAGAACGTGTTCCGCGTCGTCGTCGCCCGCGCCTGGCGCGGCTCGTACCGGCTCAGGTAGCGCTCGACGGCGGCATCGACCGCCGCGCGGTCCCCCGTCGCGAGCAGATCGAGCAGGAGCCCACGCGCGACCGCCAGCGAGAGGCGGGCCTCCGCGCGAGCGTCGTCCTCGCCGAAGCCCAGGCGCCGGAAGAGCTCGCTCGACGGCTCGATCCATGCCTCGACCGCCTCCGGGAGAAAGCCCTCGACCTCCGTCCCGTCGACCAGGGCCCTCGCGTAGAGCTCGAAGAACAGGCGCTCCTGGTTGTGCAGCGCCGGATCGGAGATGCGCCGGTGCATGCCGCGCATGAGCTCGACGGGCTCGATGTCCTGCGCCAGCATCTCCGCGAACCACGCCCGCTGGCGGCGCTCGACCTCGCGACTCACGGCGGTCAGCAGCAGCGCGCGCGTGCCGAAGTGGTAGCTGAGCATCCGGTGGCTCGTCCCGACGGCCGCCGCGAGGCCGCGCAGGCTCGTGTCCCCGAGCCCGTGCTCGCCGAGGTGGGCGATGACCGCGTCGAGCAGTCGTTCCCGGGCGCCGCTTGCCATGCGGAGTACTGTACCGAGTGGTACATGTTCCACTTGGCACACACCGCGTGAAGGAGGAGCCATGGCGCTCAAGGAGATCGACGTGCGCGGCACCACCACCGCCGATCCGGACGCGGTCTGGCGGCTGCTCGGCGACAGCTCGACCTGGCCCGACTGGACCCCGATCGACGAGTACGAGCCCGAGCGGCCCGGCGGCGGCGACGGGGTGGGCGAGATCCGCCGGTTCCGCACCGGTCGTCACCGCATCCGGGAGGAGATCGTCGAGCGCGCCGACGGCCGCCGGCTCACGTACGCCCTGCTCAGCGGCCTCGCCCTGCGCGACTACCGCGCGGAGATCGATCTCGCTCCGGCGGCGACCGGCACGGAGATCCGCTGGCACACGACCTTCCGCCCGAAGGTCCCGGGCTCGGGCTGGCTGTACCGGCGCGCGCTGGAAGGGATGACGCGCACGTTCGTGGACGGCCTCGCCACCGCGGCTACGTCGTCTCGGCGCGCCGACGCACCGCCCGCAGGACATCCAGCCGGATGACGTCGCTGCCGGGCCGGACGACGGTCCAGTACCGGCGGAACCTCCCGGCGGCCGCGTCGTCCGTGGGGCTCACGCGCGTCTCCGTCGAGAGCCGCGTGCGCCCCTCGCCGGCCTCGGCCAGCTCGAAGCTCATCGCGATGCGGACTGCGCCGGGCTCGTCGTAGGCCGCGAAGTCCTCGGTGCCGGCCGGCGCGGAGAGCTGGCTGCGCAGCTGCCACGGACGGCCCGTCGTCGCGAGGACGAGCGCGCGCGGCTCGTCCTCCCGCAGGACGGTGAAGTCGCGCTCGACGAACGTCTCGAGCAGCGGGCGGTCCGTCTCCTCCTGGTCCGGCCGCAGGGTGCTCAGCGACATCCGGCGGACGGCGACGAGGATGCGCGTGAGCGCCAGATCACGGGCGGTGATGGTCCGCATCGCGCGCCACGTGGCCTCCCCATCGGTGGCGATCGTCGTGGCGTAGCGCGTGCGGTAGGGCGCATCCGGGAGAAAGTCGTCGAGAACGGCCGCCACCTCCCGACCGTAGCGCGGGTGTCGCGAGGACCACACCGTGGTGTCCTAGCCGATCGGGGGACGCGGGGCGAGCATTGCCCCATGTCCTCCACCGCCACCTCCACCGCCCCCCTGCTGTACGTCGACTGCAACGTGCCCGACGCCGACATGGTCGCCGAGTGGCGACGCGGCAACGGCGGGTCGACGCGTCCCCGCGTCGTCCGCCGCGCCCTGCGCCGCCAGAGCGCTCAGCTCGCCGGCGGCGGCGACACCCAGGTCGGCGTGCGCGCCTCCGACTCGTAGCGCCCGCCCTCGACCGCGGCGGCGAGCGACGCCAGTCGCTCCTCGTCCGCCGCGCTGAGCTTCACGTCGGGGGCGCCGACGTTGTCCTCGATGTACTTCGGGCGCTTCGTCCCCGGGATCGGGACGATCCAGGGGCGGCGGCCGAGCAGCCACGCGAGCGCGACCTGCGCCGGCGTCGCGCCGTTCGCCTCCGCGATCTCGCCGACCGCGGCGGCGAGCTGCGTGTTCGCTGCGAGGTGCTCGGGCCCGACGCGCGGGAAGCGGCCGGCCCCGCGCCAGTCGCCCTCGTCGAACTGGAAGTCGGCCGTCAGGCTGCCGCCGAGCAGGCCGCGGGACAGCGGCGAGAACGGCAGGAACCCGATCCCCAGCTCCTCGCACGTGTCGAGGACCTCGGCCTCCACGCCGCGCTCCAGCAGCGAGTACTCGCTCTGCACGCTCGTGATCGGGTGCACGGCCGCGGCGCGACGCAGGTCGGGCGCCATCGCCTCGGACAGACCGATCCACCGGACCTTGCCCTGGCCGACGAGCTCGGACAGCGCGCCGACCGTCTCCTCGATCGGGACCTCGGGATCGACGCGGTGCTGCTGGTAGAGGTCGATCGTGTCGACGCCAAGTCGCTTCAGGCTCGCCTCGCACGCCTCGCGGACGTACTCCGGGCGGCCGTTGATCGTGCCCGGGCTGCCCATGACGTTGCCGAACTTCGTCGCGAGGACCACCTCGTCGCGGCGGTCGCGTATCGCGCGCCCCACGAGTTCCTCGTTGTGGCCGCTGCCGTAGACGTCGGCGGTGTCGAGGAGGGTCACGCCGAGCTCGAGCGCCCGGTGGATCGTCGCGATGCCGTCGTCGTCGACGGCATCGCCGTAGGACCCGGACATCGGCATGCAGCCGAGTCCGATCGCTGAGACCTCGGGGCCGGTCCGGCCGAGTTGACGCGTATGCACGCGCACAGGCTACGTCCCGCCGGTCACGACGCGCTCGGCGCCTGCGGCGATGCGCCACGGCGCGTCGGGCGCCTGGTAGGTCGTCCGGTCGGCGGCGGTCGTGGGCCGGAGGGTGAAGGTGACCGGCGCGGCGCCCGGTGCGCTCGCGGTGACGACCGCCGTCGTCCCGTGCACCGCGGTGCGCAGACCGAGCCCGTTGAGGTCGCTCGCCGTGCTCACGCCCAGCAGGGACGTGTCGCCGCCGAGCACGACGCGGCACTCGCCGCCGGTCCCGTCGAGCCGGGCGACGGCGTCCTGCTCGGACGACGTGAGCAGCGCGCAGGCGGTGTAGCCGTCGCCCTGTACGACGGCCTGGTCGACGAACTGGCGCACCGTGGACGCGGCGCCGGCGGCGGTCAGGCCGCGGGGCGACTTCGCCCCGGCCTCGACGGTGGGGATGACGATCGCGGCGGCGACGACGAGGATTACGACGGCCGCGAAGACGGCGCCCACCTTGCGCAGATCGCGGTCGGGAGGGAGGGGATCGTCGGCGTCGGCGTCGATGTCGGAGGAGGACATGCCATCAGCGTCCTCCCCGACCTTGAGCGTTCGATGAGAGCTCAGTGGATCTGGGTGGCATGATCGGTCCGTGTCGCTCTCGGAGTCAGTCCGGCGGCGACCCGCCACGGTGCTCGTCGTCGGCGCGGTCGAGCCGGAGGTGCAGCCGTGGCTGCGCGCTGCCGGTCACGCCGTGCTCGCGGGCGCGGACGTCGATGCCGCGCTGGCGGCGATGGACGGCGGCAGCGCGGTCGAGCTCGTCGTGGTCGACGGCGAGCGCGGGGGCCGCGACGTCGCCGCCGTCTGCCGGGCGATCCGTCGGGACGCCCGCACGGAGGACGCCTGGCTGCTGGCGATCTCGCCGCGGGGGCGTCGCGCCGACGACGCCCTGTCGGCGGGTGCCGACGACTACCTCAAGCGGCCGTTCAGCCGCGGCGAGCTCCTCGCGCGCGCCCGGGCCGGGCTCACCGCGGCCCGCCACCGTGCCGACGACGCGCTCATCCGCGCGCTGCTGCTCAACGTCCCCGGCGCCATCTACCGCACCGCCTGGCACACGGGGCACGTGGTCGAGCTCATCAGCGACGAGATCGAGCGGATCTCGGGGCACCCGCCGACGGCGTTCCTCGCGAGCACGCGGCGGACGCTGCTCAGCATCGTGCACGCGGACGACCTCGAGCGGGTCGAGCACGTCGTCGCGGAGGCGGCGGAGAACGTCGGCGCGTTCGCCCTCGAGTACCGGATCGTCCGGGCCGACGGCGAGGTGCGCTGGGTCCTCGACCGCGGCCACGTCGCCAAGGGCACGGGCGGCGTCTGGATCGACGGCGCGCTCTTCGACGTGACCGAGCGACGTCGCGCCGAGGAGGCTCTGCGCATCCAGGAGATCGAGGACGCCCGGACGGAGGAGCTGCGCGCGTCGCGCGTGCGGATCGTCCAGGCCGCCGACGCGGCGCGGCGGCGCATCGAGCGCGACCTGCACGACGGCGCGCAGCAGCGGCTCGTGGCGATGGCGCTCGACGTCCGGCTCGCGCGGAGGCGGCTGGAGCGCGACCCGTCCGACGCCGCCGACTACCTCGAGCGTCTCGGACAGGAGCTGGCCCAGGCGTCCGAGGAGCTGCGCGAGCTCGCGCGCGGCATCCACCCGGCGGTGCTGACCGATCACGGGCTGGGGCCGGCGCTCGACGCGCTCGTCGCCCGCTCCCCCGTCGCGGTGGAGGTCCTCGCCGTGCCGGACGAGCGCCTGCCCGCCGCGGCGGAGACCACGGTCTACTTCACCGTCGCGGAGGCCCTGACGAACGTGGCCAAGTACGCCCGTGCGAGCCAGGCGAGCGTCCGCGTCGCCCAGGAAGACGGCGAGCTCGTCGTCGACGTCCGCGACGACGGCGTGGGCGGCGCGCGGGCGACGACGGGCTCCGGGCTGAGCGGCCTGACCGACCGGGTCGCCGCGGTCGACGGCACCCTCGTCATCGACAGCGAGCCCGGCGCGGGCACGCACCTGCGCGCCGTCATCCCGCTGCCTGGCGACCCTCCGGGCTGACGAGCACATCGGCGAGGCCGAACGGCGCGGGCGTCCAGCCGGGATCCACCGAGCGGAACGAGGCGGGATCGGCGTCGACGATCGCGACGAGCACCTCGCCGACGATCCGGCCTCCGACCGGGCCGAGCCGCAGCCCGTCGTGGAGCGCGTGCGCCTCCTTGAGCACGTAGAGCCACAGAGGCGTCTCCCCGGTCCAGCCGTGCTCGGCCAGCCCGACCTGCTCGGGCTCGAGGACCGTGGTCGACAGCCGCCGCGCCACCGCCTCCCCCGACGGCAGCCCGACCGCGAGTCCGCGCTGGAGATCGCGCGTGGCGAGCGACGCGTAGTCCGCGCCCGCGCGCTCGCCGGACACCTCGGTGGGCAGGGCGATGAGCGAGCGCGGCAAGCGCCCGTCGATGCGCTTGGATCGCTGCGCGCGCGGCCGCCCGGGCACGTCGACGTGCAGGCTCCAGTCCACCGCGTGGTCCTGGGACACCGGGCCGAACCCCATGAGGTCGGGGAACAGCGCGCACGGCCCGAAGCCGGGGTTCACCTGGTAGCCGGCCCGGATCTGCGAGTGGCCGTACCGGTAGGCGGCGTCGGCGAACTCGAACGGGATGAACGGCTCGCCGTCCGCGAACGACAGGTGGGCGCCGTCCTCCAGCAGCTCGGCGCAGAGCTCCGCCCCGATGAGCCCCGGGAGGAACTCGCGCAGGATGATGTGCTGGTAGCGCCAGGTCGTCTCGCGCCGCGCCTGCTCGAACACCTCGGGCCCGGGCGTCCCGTCGTCGCGTAGTCGGTCGACGAGCTGGTTGTGGAGGCCGATGAACGCGACCTGCATCCCGTTCAGGAAGAGGTGCACGTCGTTGCGCGGATCCCCGAGGAGCGCAATGCCCTCGTGGTTGCGCGGCACGTCGTGCCCACCGGGTCCGAGGAGGAGCTTCGCGGGGTCGCTGCGCGCGTAGAGGTACGGCGCGCCGACCGGGCCCACGCCGTAGACGCCCTCCAGGTCGGCCCTCGGCGCGCGGAAGTTGCGGATCGCCCCGGGCTGCGCGCGCCGGCCGAGCGGCGAGCGGTCGGCGGTGATGTCGTGGGCCACGAACTGGCCGAAGAACGGCCACACCGCCGCGGGCGACGCGTCGTCGTGGGGCTCGTCGATGAAGTCGGCGCCGACGTCGCACGGCCCGTCCGGCGCCCCGAGCGCGTGCAGGGCGCGCTCGTCGACGTCCTGCGCGGGGAGATCGGGGAACAGCCGCCCGTAGCCGCCTGCGTGGGCCGGTGCGCCGACCCGCGCCGGCGCGAGGCAGTGATCGCGTGCGAGATGCCGCATGCGCGCCGCCTAGCGGTTGCCCGCCGCGGCGAAGCGGCCCATCCCGGGATGCGGCACGAACGCGACGCGCGCGTCGATGACGGCCGGGAGCGCGGACGCGAGCGCGCGGTCCAGTGCCGGCGCCACCTCCTCCGCACGCTCGATGCGCTCACCGTGGCACCCCAGCGCCTGCGCGACCGCGGCGTAGTCGGTCGCCCCCAGCGCCGTGCCCAGCTCGAAACCGCCGCGCCCCTGCGCCATCCGGATGACGCCCCACGACTCGTTGTTGTGGATCACGTTGACCGCGGCCAGCCCGTGCCGGCGCGCGGTGTCGAGTTCGGGCATCGTGAAGCCGAACGCGCCGTCCCCGGTGACGTTCACGACCACGCGGTCGGGATAGCGCGCCTTCAGCGCCAGCGCGGCGGGGAGCCCGAAGCCGAGATGCCCCATCCCCGGCTCGTGGAAGCGGGTGCGCGGCTCGAGCGCGGGCGTGAGGTCGTTGCTCCAGAACGTCGTGTGCCCGCCGTCGTAGGTCACGAGCGCGTCCGCAGGCAGCGCACGGCCCAGGGCGTGGGCGAGCGCCGCGGGGTGCATCACGCCTTCGACGGGCGTCGCCGCGGCGAGCATCGCCTCCCGCGCCGCACGGTGCTCGACGACGAGCGAGTCGACCCAGGCGGCGTCGGCCGACCCCGGGCCCACGGCCGCCAGGAGCTGCCGGACGACCGCGCGCGCGTCACCGAGCAGACCGACGCTGACCGCCCGGAGCCGGCCGATGGCGGCCGGGTCCACGTCGATCTGGATCAGCTCCTGCCGCGGCCAGCCGGCGACGGCCGGGCCGACGCCCGTCCACAGCCACGACGAGAAGCGACAGCCGACGGCCAGGACGACGTCGGCCTCGCCCATCGCCCGGACCACGGCCTCGCCGCCGATGACGCCGCCGTGGCCGAAGAAGCGCGGGTCGGCCGTGGAGATCACGCCCAGCCCCATCTGGGTGGCCGTCGCCGCCGCGCCGAGCGTCGCCGCGAGCGCGCGCAGCTCGTGCTCCGCGCCGGAGAGCGCGGCGCCGCCCCCCGCGATGATCAGCGGCCGGCGCGCGCGCGAGAGCAGCCCCGCAGCGTCCTCGACGGCGGCCGGGTCGGCGGGCGCACGGCCGCTGGGCAGGAAGCGCTCGAGCGGCGCATCGAGCTCCGCGGGGTCGAACGTCGCCTCGGCGCGGAGCACGTCGATCGGGATCTCGAGATGCGTGGGCCCCGGCCGCCCGGTGAGCGCCTCGCGCAGCGCCCAGCGCACGAGCTGCGGGATCCGCTCCGCCGAGCGCGCGACGCCGCTCCAGGCGGTGACCGGCGCGAAGAGCCGCTCGTTGTCGCTGTCCATGACGAGGCCTTGATGCGGGTAGGCGACGCCGCTCGGCGCGCCCGGCGTGAGGACGAGCGCGGCGAGGTTGTTGTTGCGCAGGCTGCCGAGCGCGGAGACGAGGTTGTGCGAGCCGGGGCCGCTCTCGCCGTAGGCGACCGCTATGCGCCCGGTCGCCTGGAAGAGCGCTCCCGCCATCCACACGGCGGGAGCCTCGTGCCGCGTGCCGATGTGGCGGAAGGCGCCGTCACGCGAGACGGCACCCAGGAACGGCGTGAGCTTCCCCGCCGGGACGCCGAAGAGGTCGAGCACGCCGGAGGCGCGGAGGACGCGCGCGAGCACCTCGCCGCCGGTGAGCGTCACCGGCGCCGCCGCCGGCGGGGCCGTCGACAGCTCGGGCACCTGCGTCATCGCGCCTCCTCGGCGGCCGGGTCACGCCACTGCTCACGACAATGCCAATCGGGGCGCCCGGATTCGAACCGGGGACCTCACCGACCCGAACGGTGCGCGCTACCAGGCTGCGCCACGCCCCGAGGCCCGAGGAGGATAGCTCAGCGCCCGCCGAGCAACCCGCCGAGAGCGCTCGTCGTGTCCTGCACCACCTGCTGCACCGGGTTCGCGCTCGGGGCCGGGGCGGCCGGCTGCGCCGTCGTCGCCGCGGGTGCCGCGGCCTGGGTCGTCGCCGCCGGCTGGGCCGGGGCCGCCGGCTTCGGGAGGCTGTTCACGACACCCTGCACGGCCTGGCTGGTGGTCTGCGTGACGCCGCCCACGGTCCCCTGCACGGTCTGCGTCGTGTTGCGGACGGTGTTGTTCACGGTGCCGCTCACGCCCTGCACGGCGTTGTTGGTGGTCGTCGTCGTGTTGCGCACGACGTTGTTGACGGTCGTGGAGGTGTCGCGCACGGTCCCGCGGACGGTCTGCGTGGTGTTGCGCACCGCGTTGTTCACCGCGCCGCCGACGTTCGTCGGGTTCGTCGTCACGTCGCGCACCAGGCCGTTCGCCGTGCGCGTCACGCCGTTGACCGTGTTGTTCGCCGTGCCCGACACGTCGCGCACCGCACCGCCGGCGGTCCCGCCGACGTCGCGAACCGCGCCGCCGACCGTGCCGGTGGTGCCCTGGACGGTCCCGTTCACCGTGTTCGTCAGCCCGCGGACGGTGCCGCCGGTCGTGCCGGCGAGGCCGCCCACCGCGCCGCCGACCGCGCCGGTCACGCCGCCGAGGGTGCCGCCCGCGCCGCCGACCGACGCACCGGCCGCCTGGACCGGGTTGCGCAGCCCTGCGGGCAGCGTCCCGGCGACGCCGTTGCCGCCTGCCTGGCCGGGCGCGCCCGCCATCGCCTGCGGCGCGAGCGGGCCTGCCGCGGCCGGCGCGCCGAGCGCACCGGTCCCGGGAAGCGCGAGCCCGCCGCCGCCGGACCGCAGCTGCGGCTGCGTGCCGACCAGCGCGTAGGCCTTGCCGAGCACCGGCGACGCGCCGACCGCGCCGCCGCCGTAGACCTGCGCACCCGGCGCGTAGGGCCGGGCGTCGACGACGGGACCGCCGCCCATGACCTGACCGGCGCCGATCCCGGCGACGGCCACGACGACCGCTGCCGCCGCGGCGCGACCCCACTCGAACAGGGGCTCGCCGACGCCGGCGATCTGGCCGGGCAGGAGACCCCGTGCGAACCACTCGCGGAGGAACGCCGGGACGGGGAAGAGCCCGCCGACCTTCTTGCGCAGCGGGACGCGCGGTGCGACCTCGATGTCGAGCCCGGCGAGTCGCGCCTGATGACGGCAGGACTGGCACCAGGCGAGATGGCGGGAGATCTGCCGGCGGTCGCGCAGCCTGGGACGCCCGCCGCTCATCGTCGCGAACGCCGACTGCACCTGGCGGCAGCGCTCGCCGGTGACGAGGTCGTTGTACTCGGACTCGAGGCGCTTCCGCGCGCGGAAGAGGGTGCTCTCGACGGACGCGCGGCTCATGCCGAGCTGCTCGCCGATCTCGGCGTAGGAGCGACCTTCGAGCTCGCGGAGGACGATGACGTCGACGTGCGACTCCGACAGCGCGCCGAGCGCGCCCTGGAGGCTCTCCAGGGACTCGCGCGCCTCGGCCGCCTCGGGGACGGCCCTCGGGCTCACGAGGCGGCCCTGGTCAGCGGCGCCGAGCGCCTCGTCGTTGTCGTAGGAGACCTCCTGGGTCCGGCGCGAGCGCCGGTGCGCGTCGATGCACGCGTTCTTGGCGATCTCGTAGATCCAGGGACGGAACGCGATCGAGCGGTCCGTGTCGCGCATGCGGCGCAGCGCGTTGAGGAAGACCTCCTGGGTGATGTCCTCGGCGCGACCGTGGTCGCGCACCATGCCCCGGACATACGCGGTGATCCGGCCCTGATAGCGCTCGAAGAGGATCTCGAACGCGCGGTCGTCTCCGCTGCGAACGCGTGCGACGAGCTCGTGATCGTCGTGATCGGTCAGAGCTCGGCCGACCGCCCTTCGCGGGCTCGGCACCGACAGTACCCCGGTCATCTGCGCATGGTCTCCGTACCTGGAACCGCCCCCCCGAACGATTCCCTCGAACTTCCCAGGACTCGGGGCCAATGATGCCCCGGAACATGAGCTCCAAACCTGGTTTCGGACGAATGTCCGGGCCCGGATCACAGCGATTTTCCAGGGTTTTGTCGCACCTTTGTCCGGTGTGACGGACGCCGTGCGGAATCCGAGATGTCGCACGCGTTGCGGAGGTCCGGTACGGTCTCCGAACCGGATGACGGCCGCGTCGACGCACGAGGTGATGGCCTTCCTCGACCAGCTCCTCGAGCCGGAGCGATTCGATGACTACGGGCCCAACGGGCTCCAGGTCCCGGGTGGCCCCGAGGTCGCCACCGTCGTGACCGGGGTCAGCGCTCACGTCGAGCTGTTCGAGCGCGCCGCCGACGCCGGCGCCGACCTCGTCCTGGTCCATCACGGCCTGTTCTGGCGCGGGATGCCCATGCAGGTCACGCCGTCGCTGCATCGTCGCCTCGTGCCGCTCTTCGCGCACGGGATGGCGCTCGCCGCCTACCACCTACCTCTCGACGGGCACCCTGAGCACGGCAACAACGCGCTGCTCGCCGACGGGCTCGGCTGCGTGTCGACCGAGCCGTTCGCGGAGCACCACGGTGTGCCGATCGGCGTCGCCGGGAGCTTCGACGGCGACGGGATCACGGTTGACGAGCTCGTCGCCCGCGTCACGGAGCTGACCGACCGCGAGCCGCTCGTGCTCCGCGAGGGTCCCGAGCGCGTCCGCACGATCGGCATCGTCTCCGGCGCGGGCGCGGACTACGTCGCCGACGCCGTCGAGCACGGGTTCGACGCCTTCCTCACCGGAGAGCCCGCCGAGCGCGTCGCGGCCGTCGCGCGCGAGGAGCGCATCCACTTCATCGCCGCCGGCCACCACGCCACGGAGACCTTCGGCGTGCGCCGACTCGGTGAGCTGATCGCCGAGAAGCACGCGATCGTGCACAACTTCATCGACATCCCCAATCCGATCTAGGCATGGAGCACCGACCGACCCGTTGTCCACGTCCGTGACAAGTGCTACAAAGATTTCACTTGTCGCACAGCAACCCCATAGGAGGCAGCCGCCAATGGCCAACCACCTGACCCCCACCGAGCTGGCACGCGAGGCCGGGCTCGAGCGCCGAGAGGTCATCTCGAAGTGCATGGAGATGGGGGTGCCGATCTTCCAGGGACGCATCGACAAGACGTTGTTCATCACCAGTCTGCAGGCCGAGGGCCAGCCGGAGCCGGCGAAGCTGTAGCCCTCCGCGCAACAGCGCCGAGGTTCCTCCCAGAGGCGCGAGTTCGTCGCTCTGCGACGTTGCCCGTTGCCCGCACCCGTCCGGGGGATGCGGTGTTCTGCTTCTCGTGTCCCCCGTGCGCCGCCTCGTCCTCGTCGCCGCCGTCCTGGCGGCGGCGCTCCTCACCGCAGGTCCCGCGACCGCAGCCTCGCTGTCCGCGGTCCAAGCCAAGCTGACCCGCGAGATGCGTGCTGCCGGCCCGTCGGCCGGCATCGTCGTCCGCGACCTCGACAGCGGCAGGACCATCTTCGACCTGCGCGCCGACAACCAGCGCGTCCCAGCCTCGGTCGAGAAGCTCTTCGTCAGCACCGCCACGCTCATGCGCGACGGCCCCGAGGGCCGGATCGCCACCCGCGCGGTAGCGGGTACGGCGCCGGTCGACGGCGTCATCGCCGGTCCGCTGTACCTCGTCGGAGGGGGTGATCCGACGCTGAGCGCGGCCCGCATCGCCGAGCTCGCCGCGGCCGTGAAGGCCGCCGGGGTCACGACGGTCCAGGGCGGCGTCGTGGGCGACGACAGCGCATTCGACCATCGCATCGGCAGCCCCGACAGCGACTACCGCTACGACAGCGATCTGGGCGGGCTGCTCACCGGCCTGGCCGTCAACCGCGGCTGGGACTCCAAGGGCCTCCAGAGCGCTCCCGCCGCGAGCGCCGCGCGCCGCCTCGCGCGTGCGCTGAAGCTCGCGGGCGTCGTCGTGTCCGGAGACGTCGAGGCCGGGACGGCGCCGCCGTCGGCGGTGGACGTCGCGCAGATCCAGTCGGCGCCGTTGAGCGCCATCGTCGCGGCGATGAACGGGCCCTCCGACAACTACCTGGCGGAGATGCTCCTCAAGCGCCTGGGCGCGGCGCACGGCGCGGGCGGGACGACCGCCGCCGGCGCGGCCGCAGCGCGCGCCGCACTCGACGACATCGGCGTGCGTCCGCGGATCGTCGACGGATCCGGCCTCTCGCGCAGCGACCGCACGACCCCGCGTCAGGTCGTCCGGCTCCTGCAGCGCGTGGCGAACATGGACTTCGCGCAGCCCTTCGCGGCCTCGCTGCCGGTCGCGGGCGTGAGCGGCACGCTGCAGCGCCGGATGCGGGGCACGGCCGCGGCGGGCAACTGCCGCGCGAAGACCGGGACGTTGCGCTACACGAGCAACCTCGCCGGCTACTGCGCGACCGGTGACGGCGGCGTCGTCGCGTTCGCGCTGCTCATGAACGGCGTGAACGTCAGCTCGGCGCACAGAATCCAGGACCGGATCGCGACCGCGCTGGCCGGCTGGGACGGGACCGACGCCGGGCCGGACGTCGCGCCTCCGAGCGCGCCCGCGCCGCCGGCCCCGGAGACCGAGGCCGGTGGCGGGGCGCCCGCGCCCGGGGCCTAGCTCCAGGCCTGGACCTCGGTCCAGCGGGCAAGCAGCCCGTCGCGGGTCTCGCCGATGGCGATCCCGACGATGTCGCGTCCGTCGGGAAGCCTGCAGCGGCACAGCATCGCGAAGCGGTCCCCGTCGACGACCGGCTCCTCGGCGCTCAGCTTCACGCCGCGGGCACGCAGGTCGTCGACCGCGGCGACGTTCGCGTCGCGGCCGCGGACGATGGCCGGTGCGGTCGGCGGCGTCACGTGATCGATCTCGGTGCGCTCGAAGTCGTCGGTGACGAGCGCGCCGACGGCCTGACCGTCGAGGTCCTCGAGGGCGCGGCGGAAGGCCGCGACGTCGAACGTGGTGTGGGTGGTGGTGGTGGACATGGCGCTCATCCTGCGCGGGCTCCGTCTCGCGACCGTCTCGCCCCCGTCGCAGCTCTGTCGGGTTAGGGTCGCGCCATGCTGCGCGTGCGGCTGCTCGGTGGGCTGGCGCTCGAGCGCGACGGCGATCCGATCGCCCTGCCGCCGTCGCGCCGGTCCCGGCTCCTCGCGGGCTGGCTCGCGCTGCACCCGGGCCTGCACACCCGCGAGGCGCTGGCGGGCAGGCTGCGCCCCGACGTCCTCGACGAGAGCGCCCGCCAGAGCCTGCGCCAGGCGGCGTGGGGGCTGCGCGCGGCTGTCGGCGACGACCTCGTCGCCACCCGCGACGCGATCGGCTTCGGGCCGGATGTCGAGGTCGACGTGCTCGTGTTCGACGCCGCCGCGAAGGCGGGCGACCTCGACGCGGGCCTCGCGTGCGGCAGCGGCGAGTTGCTCGCCGGACTGGAGGACGAGTGGGTGCTGCAGGCGCGCGACGCTCACGCCCATGCGCTCGACGCGCTGCTGGCCGCCGCGGCGGATGCCGCGAGCGACCCCGGGGAGGCGCTGGCGCTCGCCCGCCGGCGCGCGGAGCACGATCCGCTCGGCGAGGAGGCGCACCGCGCGCTCATGCGCGCGCTCGCGGCCACCGGGGACTCGGCCGCCGCGCTCGCGGTCTTCGCGCGGCTGCGCGAGCGCCTCGCGCGCGAGCTCGGCACCGCGCCGTCGGCGGCCACCCGTGGGCTGGCCGCAGAGCTGCGTACGACGCCGGCCGGGGGGCTACACCCGGCCGACGAGCAGGCGCCGGGGCGCTTGCGAACCCGCGCGGTCGCTGCGCTCGTGGGGCGCGACGACGCGCTCGAGGCGCTCGAGGCGGCATGGGCGCAGGCGGACGACGGGACGCGTCGGCTGGCGCTCGTCTCCGGCGAGCCGGGCATCGGCAAGACGCGGCTGGCGGCCGAGCTCGTCGCACGGGTGCAGGCCGGCGGCGGCGCGGCGCTCGCCGGTCGCTGCACGCCAGAGGGGCACATCCCGTACGCGCCGTTCGCGGAGGCGCTGGGCGGTCTCGTCGCCACGGTCGGCCCGGCCGCGCTGGCCGACGCGGTCGGCGTGCAGGCGGGCGAGCTGGCGCGCCTCGTCCCGTCCCTGCCCGACGCGCCGGCGCCGGGCGACCCCGACGGCGCGCGCCACCGGCTGCTCGCCGCCGTCGACGCAGCCCTGATCGCCGTCGCCCGGACGGACGGCCTCGTGCTCGTCGTCGACGACCTTCACTGGGCCGACGAGCCGACGATCGGCATGCTCGCCCATCTCGCGGGCTCGCCCGAGCACGGGCGGCTGCTCATCGTGGCGACGCTGCGCACGACCGAGACGCGTGCGGCGCCGGCCCTTGCGGCGCTGCTCGCCAGCGTCCGCCGCGATCCCGCCGTGCTCGACCTGCGCCTCGACGGGCTTGCGCCCGACGACGCCGCACTGCTGGCGGACGCCGCCGGGGCCGCGGGGCATGGCGCGGCGATCGCCGCCCGCGCCGGCGGGAACCCGCTGCTCGTCGAGGAGCTCGCCCGTGCGGGGGCCGAGCCCGACGGCGTCCCCGCCGGCGTGCGCGAGCTCGTCGCCGAGCGCGTCGGCCGGCTCGGCGATCCCGCCGCCGCGGTGCTCGCCACGGCGGCCGTCGCAGGGCCCGAGTTCGACCTCGTGACCGTCGAGCGCGTCGCGGGCGACGGCACGCTCGACGCGCTCGAGGCGGCGGTCGCCGCCGGCCTTCTCGCCGAGGTGCAGGGACGACCCGGTCGCTTCGCGTTCACGCATGCGCTCGTGCGCGACGCCGTGGCGTCGTCACTGAGCGCCGCGCGCCGCGCGCGCACCCACGGGCGGATCGCCGAGGCGCTCACCGACGCCGCACCCGCGGAGCTCGCGCACCACTGGCGGGCGGCGGCCGCCGTGCTGCCCGGCGCGCGGGAGCGCGCGACGGCGGCGTCCCGGGCCGCGGCCGGCGACGCCCTCGCGGCGTTGGCGTTCGAGGAGGCGGCGCGCCATCTCGCGCTCGCGCTGGACGACGTCGGCGGCGACGACATCCCGCTCCTCCTCGAGGTCGGCGCCGCGCACGCCAAGGCGGGCGCGATCCCGCAGGCGCGGGCTGCGTACGAGCGGGCGCGCGCGCTCGCGGCCGCCCGCGGCGACGGTGCAGCCCTCGCCGAGGCGGCGCTCGGCCTCGGTGGCGTCGGTGTGACGATCCTGCGCGTCGACGACGAGCTGGTCGGGCGGCTGGAGGAGGCGCTCGACGCCCTGCCGACGGACGACAGGCGGACCCGCGCACGCGTGCTCGGCCGCCTGGGCGTCGAGCTCTACTACGCCGACGGCGCCGGCCGGGCGCGGGGCGAGGCCTGCAGCGCCGAGGCCGTCGCGCTGGCGCGGGCCACCGGCGACCCCGAGGCGCTGGGCGCCGCGCTGCACGGGCAGCGGATCGCGCTCTGGCGCGCGGATCGGCTCGACGAGCGGTTGGCGACGACCCGAGAGATGATCGCGCTCGGGGAGCGCGAGCGGCTGCTCGAGCTCGAGGTCCAGGGCCGCCACTGGCACTTCGTCGACCTTCTCGAGTCGGGCGACGCCGAAGCCGCCGACGACGCGCTCGAGCGCTACGCCGAGGCCACCGAGCGCCTCGGGCTCGGTGCCTGGAGCTGGTACGTCCCCCTCTGGCGCGGGTGCCGCGCGGCCATGGCCGGCCGCTACGCCGAGGCGGCCGCGCTCGGCGAGGAGGCAGCACGGATCGGCACACTGGCGGGCGACGCGAACGCCGCGCGCAACGCCTGGATCCAGGCCACGGCGATCCTGTTCGAGCAGGAGCGCTACGACGAGCTGGAAGAGGGCCCGGCGCTGGCCGCGCTGGAGTCCTCCGCGGTCCCGGGCGCGTGGCACTCGGGCCTGGCCTGGGTGTTCGCGGCTCGAGGCGAGACGGAACGCGGCAGGCACCACCTCGATGCGATCGCGCGCGACCGCTGGGCGCTCCTCCCCCGCGACGCGAACCACCTCGCCTGCCTGCACGAGTGCGCGGAGGCCGCCGCCTACCTGTCCGACGCCGACCGCGGGGCCGACCTCGTCGCGATGCTCGCGCCCTACGCAGGCCGCTGCATCCTCAACGCCCGCGCCGTCAACGCGTACGCGAGCGGGTCCTACGCGATCGGCCGCGCCGCGACGGCCGCGGGCGACGTGACGTGGGCGGCGGAGCACCTCACGCGGGCTGTCGAGCACAACCGCGCGCTCGGCGCCGAGCCACGCGCCGCGCTCGCCGAGCGGCGCCTGGCCGAGCTCTAAGCCAGGAGATCCAGGAGGCCGGCCTCGTCGAGGACCGGCACGCCCAGGCGCTCGGCCTTCTCGAGCTTCGACCCCGGCGACTCGCCCGCGACGACGTAGTCGGTCTTCTTCGAGACGCCGGTCGTGACACGGCCGCCCGCCGCGAGGACGCGCTTCGTCGCCTCCTCGCGGGTGAGATCCGGCAGCGAGCCGGTCAGCACGATCGTCTTGCCCGACAGCGGGCCCTCGCCCGGCGGCGGGCCCTCGAGCTGCATGACGACGCCCTGCTCACGCAGATCGTCGACGAGCTCGCGCATCTGCGGATCGGCGAGCTGGTCGTGGATGATCTCGGACATCTTCGTCCCGATCCCCGGCGTCTCCTCGATCGACTCGGCCGACGCGTCCATGAGCGCCTGCATCGAGCGGAAGCGCGCGGCGAGGTTGCGTCCCGTGATCTCGCCGACCTCCTCGAGGCCGACCGCGAAGAGCAGGCGCTCGAGCCCCTGCTCCTTGGAGCGCTGGATGTTCTCCACCGTGCGCTGCGCGGACAGCTCGCCGTAGCCCTCGAGCTCCACGAGCTGCTCCGGCGTGAGGCGGTAGAAGTCCGCCGCGGTCGTCACGAGGCCCTTCTCCTGGAGCGTGGCGACCTGCTTCTCGCCCAGGCCGTCGATGTCCATCGCGCCGCGAGAGACGAAGTGCTTGAGCAGCTGCCACTGACGCTGCGGGCAGACGCGGTTCGGGCAGCGGGTGAAGACGGAGCCCTCGGGCTTCTCGGTCGGCGTCCCGCACGATGGGCAGTTCGCGGGCGGATGGGTCGGCCCGGAGCGGCCCTCGCGCTCGACGGCGTGCGGCGCCGGGGAGACGACCTGCGGGATGACGTCGCCCGCGCGCAGGACGATGACCTCGTCGCCGACGCGGATGTCCTTGCGCGCGACGTCCTCCTCGTTGTGCAGCGTCGCGAGCTTCACGGTCACGCCGCCGACCTGCACGGGCTCGAGCACCGCGAACGGGTGCAGATCGCCGAACTTGCCGACGTTCCACTCGATGCCGTGGAGCGTCGTGACCTTCGTCGTCGGCGGGAACTTCCAGGCGATCGCCCACCGCGGGTCGCGCCCGATCGTCCCGAGCCGGCGCTGCAGCTCGAGGTCGTCCACCTTGACGACGACGCCGTCGATCTCGAAGTCCAGCGCGCCGCGGCGGTCCTGCCACGCGAGGCACTGCTTCACGACGGCGTCCTCCTCGTGCAGCACCTTGACGTCGCGGTTCACGCGGAAGCCGTGCGCCGTCAGCCACTCCAGGCCCTCGTGGTGCGATGTGAACGACACGCCCTCGGTGCGGCCGATGCCGTAGCACCACATGCTCAACGGGCGCTCGGCCGCGAGCTTGGGGTCGAGCTGGCGGATCGTCCCGGCCGCCGAGTTGCGCGGGTTCATGAACGTCGAGAGGCCCGCCGCGGCACGTCGCTCGTTCAGCGCGGCGAAGTCGGGCAGCGACATGTAGACCTCGCCGCGGACCTCGATGAGCGGCGGCGCGTCCTGGAAGCTCAGCGGGATCGAGCCGATCGTGCGGAGGTTGTGCGTCACGTCCTCGCCGACCTCGCCGTTGCCGCGCGTCGCGCCGCGGACGAGCACGCCGTCCTCGTAGAGCAGCGAGATCGCCAGGCCGTCGATCTTCGGCTCGGCGACGAACGTGAACTCGGGGTTCTCGATGCCCTCGCGCGCGAGGTGGTTGCGCATGCGGTCGACCCACGCGCGCAGCTCCTCCTCCGAGCGCGCGTTGGCCAGCGAGAGCATCGGCAGCTCGTGCGTGACCTTCGTGAGGTTCGACACCGGCTCGCCGCCGACCCGCTGCGTGGGCGAGTCGGGCGTGCGCAGCTCGGGGTGCTCGGCCTCGATGGCCCGCAGCTCGTCGAGCAGCGCGTCGTAGTCGTCGTCGCCGATCTCGGGGTCGTCGAGGACGTAGTACCGGTAGCCGTGGTGGCGGAGCTGCTCGCGCAGCTCCTCGGCGCGCTTCTCCACCTCCGACGCCACCGCTACTCCACTTCCTCCGCGGCGGGCGCCAGGAGCCGCGCGAGGTCCCGGCGGGCGAGCTTGTCCATCCCTTCCACGTCGAGCAGGTCGAAGTGCAGCGGCGTCACCGCGATGTGTCCGGCCGCGATGGCCGCGAGGTCCGTGCCCGCCTCCTCGTGGTAGCCGGTGACCGCGCCGTACATCCAGTAGCGCCGCCGGGCGTCCCCCTCCTGGTCGACGAGCTTCAATTCGTCGCGGAAGATGCGCTTGCCCAGCCGGCAGACCTCGACGCGGTCGGCGTCGGCGGCCGGGGCGTTGACGTTCAGGAGCGTGCCCTCGGGCATCGGCACGCGCTGCAGCTCCTCCACGACGCGCGCGACGAACCGCGCTCCCTCGTCGAACGAGAACTCCTCGCCGAGCCGGAAGTCCATCTCCTTGGCCGCGGACTGCTGGGAGAGCGCGATGGCCGGGAGGCCGAGCAGGATGCCCTCCAGCGCGGCGGCGACCGTGCCGGAGTACGTGATGTCGTCGCCGAGGTTCGACCCGTGGTTGGAGCCGGCGACGATCATCTCGGCCTTGAAGCCGTCGACGAGGCCGGTCGCCGCCAGACGCACGCAGTCGACGGGGGTGCCGTCGGTCGCGTAGCCGACCGTCCCGTCGCCGAAGTCGACCTCCTCGACCCACAGCGGCCGGCGGGTGGTGATCGAGCGGCCGGTCGCCGAGCGGTTGCCGTCGGGCGCGATGACCACCAGCTCGATGCCAGGCACCTTGAGCAGCTCCCGGCGCAGGACCTGGAGACCCTCGGCCTCCAGGCCGTCGTCGTTCGTGAGCAGGACCCGCACCCGCCCGAGTCTACGAATCAGCGGGCGGGCAGCCACCTGAAGGTCTTCACCGCGACGGCCGCGGCGCCCACGAACCAGATCGCCATGACCCCGAGGTCGCCCCAGGGGATGCTGGGATTCGGGAACATCGCGTGCTGGAACGCCTCGGTGACGTGCACGAGCGGGAAGAGCGCCGCGACCGTGTTCAGCCAGTCCGGGAGTCCGTCGGTCGGGAAGTACACGCCGGAGATGAGCTGCAGGGGCAGGAGAATCACCTGCACGATGGGCCCCGCCGACTCGGGCGTGGTCACCAGGCCGGCGACCGCGTAGCCGCAGGACGCGAAGCACAGCGAGGCGACGACGACGGAGATGAGCATCGGCAGCTCCCAGCCCGCCGACGGCTTGATGTCGTAGGCGGCGCCCGCGATGACGAGCATCACCGCGACCGCGGCGATGGAGATCGCCATCGACGTCAGCGCGCGGCCCATGATGAGGACGAGCGGCGGCACCGGCGTCGCCCGGCGGCGCTTGAGGACGCCCGCCTGGCGCTGTCCCGCCACGGTCATCAGCAGGGCGATGAACGAGGACGTCAGGATCGCGAGCGCCATGATGCCCGGCACGAAGGCCTGCTGGGCGTCGACGGTCTGGCCGATCGCCTCGACCGTGCCCGCGTCGCCGTAGAGCCCGGTGAGGACGACGAGCAGGAGCACCGGCAGCGCGATCGAGAAGAAGACCGTCCGCCGGTTGCGAAGTGCCGCGCGGATGTCGAAGCGCAGCTGGTGCAGCACGAGGGTGGCGGTCATGCGGTCAGCTCCAGGTAGACGTCCTCCAGCGTGGGCCGGCGGACCTCGATGTCCGACAGCTCCAGGCCGAGCGCCAGTGCACGCCCGGTCAGCTCGTGCAGATCGGCCGTCGGCGCGCCGCTGCTCATCACGACGCGGCGTCCGTCGTCGAGGGACGCGCCGGGCGCCAGCTCGTCGAGCTCGACGCCGTCGGGCAGCGTGAACGCGATCGTGCCCGTTGCGCGGTTGCGCCCGCCGAGCGTCGCCGGCGTCCCGGTCGCGACGATGACGCCGTCGCGCATGACCGCGATGCGGTCGGCGAGGCGCTCGGCCTCCTCCATGTAGTGCGTGGTGAGGAGGATCGTCGTGCCGAGTGCGCGCAGCCCGGAGATGACCTCCCACGACGCCCGCCGTGCGGCCGGGTCGAAGCCTGTGGTCGGCTCGTCCAGGAAGATCAGCTCGGGGTCGCCGATGAGGGCGAGCGCCACGTCCAGGCGCCGCCGCTGCCCGCCCGAGAGCCGGGTCGTCTGCTGGTCGGCCTGCTCGCCGAGCCCGGCCAGCGCGACCGTCTCGTCGACGTCGCGCGGCGCGGAGTAGTAGCCCGCGTAGAGCTCGAGGCACTCGCGAACGGTGAGGTTGATCTCCGGCTGGGACTCCTGCAGCACGATGCCGATGCGGTCGCGCAGGGCGCGATCGCCGCCCCAGGGGTTCTCGCCGAGGACGCGCACCTCGCCGGCGGTCGCCTGGTGGAAGCCCTCGAGGATCTCGACCGTGGTCGTCTTGCCCGCGCCGTTCGGCCCCAGCAGCGCGAGGATCTCCCCCGTGCGGACCTCGAGATCGACGCCGCGCACGGCCTCCTTGTCGCCGTAGGACTTGCGCAGTCCCTGTACCTGGATCGCTGTCATGGCCGGAACGTACGCCCGGACCGGGCCGATGTCGTCGGCGCACGGGACGGTTCCGCGCCAACCCGTGGGTGGAGGCCGGGTGGACCTCCGAGCCGATGACGCGCGCGTGCACGCGGCCTATCGTCCGCTCCATGCCCGGCTCCCGGCCACAGGGCCCCACGGTCGTCATGCGCGTGTTCGGCGCGGCGCTCGTGGTGCTCGTGATCGGTTCGTCGCTCCAGGCCGAACCGCGGCCCGCCCTGCACGGCGAGGGATTGCCGGTGCTGGCGTTCCTGCTCGCGTTCCTCGGCGCGATCGTGTTCACGATCTCCCGCCGCGGGACGACCGACCGTCGCGGCCTGTGGCTCGTCGCGGCGAGCGCGCTCGGCCTCACGATCCTGCAGCCGGACGGCGCCGGGTTCCTGGCGCTCTACATGACGCTCGGGATCATCTGCGTGCAGCTGCGCCCGCAGCAGGCGCTGCTCGGGTTCGTCGCCGGGATCGTCGCGATCAGCGCCATCCACGTGCTGACCGACGACCAGGCGTCGGTCTCCGACGTGCTCGTGGGGGACGCCGTCGGGACGCTCTTCTTCGTCATGGGCTACGGCATGCGCGCGTCGCGCCGGGGGCTGCAGCAGGCGCAGGAGACCGTCGCCGAGCTGGAAGCGACGCGCGAGGCGCACGCGCAGGCCGTGCAGCTGCGCGAGCGGGCGCGCCTGGCCCGGGAGATGCACGACGTCCTGGCCCACTCGCTCTCGGCGCTCACCGTGCAGCTGGAGGGCGCCCGGCTGCTCGCACGCTCACGCGGCACGGACCCCGACGTGACGGACGCGATCGAGCGCAGCCACGGCCTCGCCCGCGCCGGCCTGGAGGAGGCGCGGCGCGCGATCGAGGCGCTGCGGGGCGAGAACATGCCGGGGCCGGAGCGCCTGCGCGCGCTCGCGGAGGCCTTCCGCGAGCAGACCGCGGTCGACTGCGACCTCGCCTTCGACGGCCGGCCGCGCGAGCTCAGCTCCGAGGCCCGCCTCGCCGTGTACCGCACCGCGCAGGAGGCGCTGACGAACGTGCGCCGCCACGCGCGCCCGGCCCACGTCGACCTGCGCCTGCGCTACGAGCCCGACGGCACGCGCCTCGTCGTGGAGGACGTCCGCGCCGACGGCGACGCAGGTCCCGTCGAGGGCGAGCGCGAGCCGGGTCTCGGCTACGGGCTGACCGGCATGCGCGAGCGTGCGGAGCTGCTCGGGGGACGGCTGGCGGCCGCGCCGACCGACACGGGCTTCCGCGTCGAGCTGTTCATCCCGGAGGGGAGCCGCAATGGAGGGTGATCCGATCCGGGTGCTGCTCGCCGACGACCAGCGGGTCGTGCGGGAGGGGCTGGAGATGCTGCTCGGGCTGCTCCCGGGCATCGAGGTGGTCGGGACCGCAGCCGACGGCGAGGAGGCCGTGCGGCTCGCGGTCGCCCGCGCCGCGGACGTCGTCCTCATGGACCTGCGGATGCCGCGCGTCGACGGCATCGAGGCGACGCGGCGGCTGGCCGACGCACGCCCGGCCGCGCGGGTCATCGCCCTCACGACCTACGCCGACGAGCCGACGGTCCTCAGCGCGCTGCGCGCAGGCGCGCGCGGCTACCTCACCAAGGACGCCGGGGCCGAGGAGATCTCGCGCGCGATCTCCGCGGTGGCCCGCGGCGAGGCGGCGCTGGACCACGCCGTGCAGCACCACGTCATCGGTGCGGTGGCGCAGGCCGAGCCGACGACGCTCCCCGACGGCCTGACCCCCCGCGAGGCCGAGGTGCTCGTCCTGATCGCGGAGGGGCTTTCGAACCAGGAGATCGCCGACCGGCTCGTGGTGAGTCAGGCGACGGTGAAGAGCCACGTCAACCGGGTGTTCGCGAAGGCGGGCGTCCGCGACCGGGCGCAGGCCGTCTCCTACGCCTATCGCAGCGGGCTCGCGCCCTCGCCGTAGTCGACCGACACGAGCGCCAGGCCTCGCGCCGGCGCGGTGTCGCCTGCGAGGGACCGCGGCGCGCCCTGCAGGAGCGCCGTGAAGTCCTCGACCGTGCGCCGTCCGAGTCCGACCTCGAGCATCGTCCCGACGAGGATGCGGTTCATGTGCCGCACGAAGCTGTCGGCCGTGATCCAGAAGCCGAGGAGGTCGCCGTCGCGCTCCCAGCGCGCGTCGAACACGTCGCGCTCGAAGCGGACGTGCTCCGTCTCGGTGGGGGTGAACGCGGTGAAGTCGTGCGT
>Ga0070665_100001619_pt1 | contig 25928 bp, 24 predicted proteins | sample KBSS13metaG_FD_65862 | JGI IMG/M metagenome (GOLD analysis project Ga0070665, IMG submission 65862) | Switchgrass rhizosphere microbial communities from Kellogg Biological Station, Michigan, USA - KBS S1-3 metaG | ecosystem: Host-associated > Plants > Roots > Rhizosphere > Soil ... | reverse complement strand
AGGTCCATCGCGTCCTCGGCCGAGTAGCTGAACGGAAATTTGCTGGCGTAGCTCTCGACCTCCAGCGCCTTCTCCTCGGTGGGAAAATGCTCCGCGCGAAATCCCGACTCGAACGTCAGCCGCTCGGACGGCTGGTCCCAGGTGGCGATCGCAATGGAGTTGCCGAAGACGTCGTGGATCCAACGTATTCCGGTCGCCGGCGGATCGATGACCAGGGTCGTTTCGAGCAGACGCAGGTCATGGCTATCCCGCGGCCGCGACATCAGGCGATGCTCGCCGAACTCCACGGGCTTGCTATAGACGTAGGTCGTTTTATGTGTGATGTGGAGTACGGCCATGTGACATACATAACTCAGTGCATCGCGTCGGGTTCCCCCGCGTCGCGGCCTACATCGGTGGTGTTGGCGGTTGCGGAGGCGTGTCGGGCAGCGGAATGAACTCGTCGTGATCGAGATCGGGGAGCTTCATCCGGCCGGCGCGCCAGTCCGCCTTCGCCTGCGCGATGCGCTCGGGTGAGGAGGAGACGAAGTTCCACTCGATGTAACGCTCGCCCAACGGCTCACCGCCGAGTGCCATCACCACTGTTGGCGCGACCGCCTTGACGGCTACCGGCGTACTTTTCGAGAACACTAGCATCTGCCCCGGCCCGAACACCTGCCCCTCGACCTCTGCCTGGCCGGACACGACATAGGCCGCGCGCTCGGAGTACTCGTTGGGCAGCTCCGCGGTCGCGCCGGCTGACAACACCCAGTGCAGATAGAACAGGGGTGAGTGCGTCTTGACCGGGGACTTGACGCCGAAGGCCGCTCCGGCAATGAGCCGCATCGACAGGCCGCCGTCCTCGAATATCGGCAGCTCGCTGCGGCCGTAGTGCGCGAACTCGGGAGACGTTTCCTCGTCCTGGTTGGGGAGGGCGACCCACGATTGAATGCCGTGCACCAGGTCGCCCCGGGCGCGCGCCCGCTCGAACCGCTCCGAATGGGTGATGCCGCGGCCGGCCACCATCCAGTTCACTTCGCCGGGTCGGATCGCCGTTTCCGAGCCCACGCTGTCGCGGTGCATAACCTCGCCGTCAAACAGGTACGTGACCGTCGAAAGGCCGATGTGGGGGTGCGGTCGCACGTCGACCGTCTTCGGGATGCCCGGCCGCATCGCCTCGGGACCGAGGTGATCAAAAAAGATGAACGGCCCGACCATTGGCCGCCGGGGAGAGGGCAGGACCCTGCCGACCTCGAAGCCGCCGAGGCTGCGGCGGCGCTGGTCGATGACGAGCTCGAGCATTGCGGTTTACCTGCACTCAAAGCTTGCGGCGTCCGCCGGGTCACCGACGCCCCTGTAATGCGGCAGTGTTGGATAGTGACACAACGGTCGCGACAGCTTCCCATCCTGGCGCGTGGCGATCAAGGTGTCCGGTGACTGCCCGGACTCGACCCAACGGTCGAGTGCAGCGAGCGATTCGAAGCCGTCCGCCCCCGGACCGCCGCTGCAATGATAAACCCCCGAGAGCAGGTACAGCCGCAAGCCGGAGTCGAGTGCGGGAGCCTTGGGGCCGGTGGTTTGCCGCACCGCCTCGTAATACTCGATGGTCCCCAAGGGACTCGGACCCGGATCGTCGAACCCGTGCCACAGCAGGAGTTTGCCGCCGTGTGCGATAAAGGGTGCGATGTCGGGATTCTGGGCTTCGTACATCCCCGCCATCTCGCTGTTGCGCACCTTGGCGAGATCGCGTTCCGCGTCGAACGAGCGCAGATCGTAGTCGGCGTCGCCGAACAACAGCTTGCGCAGTCCGCCCAACCCATTCCCCTGGTCCCCGACGGCTACGAACCGCGTCCAACTGCCTTCGCTGCCGCGCGACAGCGGATAAGAAGCCGTGCGTCCATCCGCTGTTTTCAGTCCGGTATACACGGAGCGCACCGCAGCGACCTGCGGCGCGGTCAGACAATCCTGCTGCGGCGTTCCTGCCGGGCATTGCAAAACGACCGGGTCGAACGCGCAGGCGCGGGGATCCGTCACGATCCCGTCCTTCAGCCCATCTTGCGCGTCGCAAGCCTCCAGCACCGCTTCATGCAAGCGGGTGAGCTGACTTGCGTTGAGTGCCGCTCCGGGGGCTGCAAACGCCAGGCTGCGGACGACATTGCTGGTTTGCGTCACGAAGCTGTAAACCGGGGCACCGGCGCTGACCCCGTCGTAGTCGTTCGGGTACCGTTGCGCTTCCATCAGTCCCTGCCGGCCTCCCGTCGAGCACCCCTGGAAGTAGGCGCGCTTCTGGGCATGTCCGTAGTAGCGTGCAACGACCGCCTTACCAACCGTCGTCATCAGGTGGATGGCCCGGTAGCTGAAGTCCGTGACACTCGCGGGATTCGACGCCCAGGAGGTGTTCCAAACTTCGGTGCCAGGATGGCCGGCGTCGGTTTGCCCGGTCGCGTAGCCTTGCGCGAGATGGACCGCGGCTGCAGAGGAACGCGCCCCGCCGCGGTCGAGTGTGATGTTGCCCGCCCAGCCGCCACCGCCGAGTCCGACGAATTTGCCGTTCCAAGGTTGCGGCAGGCGATAGACGACGGTGATCTGCGAGCCCGGTGCCGGCGTAATGACGCCCGTTACTTCGCAGTAGGTGGGGGCTTTGGTCGCCGCATCGGCACGGATCATCCGGGCCGTGCTGACACTCGTATCCTTGAAGGCTCGCGTGGCGGTCAATTCGGAACAGGCCGCGGCTGTCCCGCCGTCCTTCGCCTGGGCCGCCGGCAATACCAACAGCCCCAACATCACCGCCCCTATCCTCATGAGCCCCTCAGGCCTTCAGCTTGTATCCCGTACGGAAAATCCACGCGACGGTCGCGAGACACAAGGCCAGGAACACCAGGATCATGCCGAAACTGACGACCACGTTGACGTCCGAGACGCCGTAGAAGCTCCAGCGGAACGCGCTGATCAGGTACACGACGGGATTGAACAGCGCGATCTTCTGCCACAGCGGGGGCAGCATGCTTATCGAGTAGAAGCTGCCGCCCAGGAAGGTCAGGGGTGTCACGATCAGCATCGGCACGATCTGCAGCTTCTCCCAGCCGTCGGCCCAGACCCCGATGATGAAACCGAAGAAGCTGAACGTGACGGCGGTTAACACGAGAAACAACACCATCAGTAGCGGGTGCGCGATCGAGAAGGTCACGAACAGGCGCGCCGTGATCAGGATGATCGTACCGAGAATGACCGACTTGGTCGCGGCCGCACCAACATAACCGGTGACGATCTCGTAGACCGAGATCGGGGCGGAGAGCACCTCGTAGATCGTGCCGGAGAACTTGGGCATGTAGATGCCGAACGACGCGTTGGAAATACTCTCCGTCAGGATCGAGAGCATGATGAGCCCGGGCACGATGAATGCGCCGTAGCTCACGCCATCGACCGCCGTCATCCGGGAGCCGATCGCGGCGCCGAAGACGACGAAATAGAGCGATGTCGAGATCACCGGAGACGCGATACTCTGCATCAGGGTGCGCCAGGTGCGTGCGAGCTCAAACGCATAGATCGAGCGGATCGCGTAGACGTTCATGAGCGCGCCCTCACGAGATTCACAAAGATATCCTCCAGAGAGCTTTCACTCGTCTGCAGGTCCTTGAAGTCGATGTCATGGTCGGCCAGGTGGCGCAGCAGGCCCGCGATGCCGGTTCGATCACTCTGCGCATCGAAGGTGTAGACCAGGTTCTGCCCGTCGTCCGACAACTGCAGTTGCGGAGCCGCGAGCGCCGCGGGCAAGACCGTCAGCGGCTGCTTCAAGTGGAGGGTGAGCTTCTTTTCACCGAGTTTCGCCATCAGCGCCGCTTTCTCCTCGACCAGGATGATCTCGCCTTTGCTGATGATCCCGATACGGTCGGCCATCTCCTCGGCTTCCTCGATGTAGTGCGTGGTGAGAATGATCGTGACGCCGGTCTCGCGCAGCGAGCGCACCATTTCCCACATGGCGCGCCTCAACTCGACGTCGACTCCCGCGGTGGGCTCATCGAGAAACAGTATGAGGGGCTCGTGTGAGAGCGCCTTGGCAATCATTACACGACGTTTCATGCCGCCGGAGAGCGCCATGATCTTCGAGTCGCGCTTCTCCCACAGGGACAGATCGCGGAGCACCTTTTCGACATAGGCGGGGTTGGGCGCTTTTCCGAACAACCCGCGGCTGAAGTTCACAGTATCCCACACGGTCTCGAACATGTCGGTCGTGAGTTCCTGCGGAACGAGACCTATCTTCGCGCGGGCGGCCCGGAAATCCCGGATGATGTCGTGCCCGTCGGCGCGGACGGTCCCCGAAGTCGGGTTGACGATGCCGCAGACGATGCTGATCAGTGTCGTTTTGCCGGCGCCGTTCGGACCGAGGAGCGCGAAGATCTCGCCCCGCCTGATCTCGAGGTTCACGGTCTTGAGCGCCTGGAAGCCGGACGCGTAGGTCTTCGTCAGTTGCGAGACCGAAATAATCGGCTCCAAGAGTTCCTCCGACGAAACGCAGTGTAAGGCCCATATTGTGACGCGCTACCGTGACTGTCCGCTACTCGGCCTGAAGAGGTGTTGTCACAGAGGGCTGATCGTGCTCTGCGCCCTGGTGGGCCTGGCGGCACTCCCGGTGTCCTCGCGGGCCGATGTCCAGGCACAGTCGCCGCAGGCGAGCGGGCGTGATCTCGAGACGAACCTGTGCACCGGGCAGTTGCTCATGAGCGACCCGCAGACGGGTCCGAGCTGGAATGGCTGGGGCAACGGGTCCGCGAATGCGCGTTTCCAACCCAGGTCGCAGGGTAAGCTGACCGCTTCCGACCTGAATCGATTACAACTCGAGTGGGCGTTCGGTTATGCGAACGTCTCCTCCGCCCGGCCGCAGCCGACGATCGCCGGCGGACGACTCTTCGCGGCCAGCGAGAATGGTCATGTCTACGCCCTCAACCCCAAGACCGGTTGCCGCTACTGGACCTACGAGGCGCTCGCCGGCATCCCAACAGCTGCCGTCGTGGGCCGTTACCGCGCGGCCGATGGGACCGACGGCTTCGGGGTGTTCTTCGGCGATCGCAAAGCCAACGCCTATGCGGTCGATGCCCAGACGGGCAAGCTGATCTGGGTGCGCAAGGTCGACTCCCATCCGGCCGCCGCGATTACCGGCGCGCTGGCGTACGATAACGGTCGCGTGTTTGTTCCGGTCCAGGGGCTCAACGAGGAAGCCAAGGACGGTTTTGCCGGCTACCCGTGTTGCACCTTCCGGGGCAGCCTGTCCGCGCTGGATGCCAACACCGGGGTGCTCCTGTGGAAAACCTACACCGTGGCGGAGAGCATGCCGCGCCCGCCCAGCCAGGACGGCACGCCGGCATATGGCCCGGCCGGCGGCGGAATCTGGTCCGCGCCCACGGTCGACAGCGAGCGGCGCCTCGTTTATGTGTCGACGGGTAACGGTTATGCGGAGCCGGCGCAGTCGACCACGGATGCCGTGCTGGCGTTGGATATCAACACCGGCGAGCTGAAGTGGTTGCGGCAAATGGCGCCCAATGATGCCCGGTCCGATTTCGACCTGTCCGCGCCGCCGATGTTGGTCCGGCTGGGAGGCCGTCAGTTGTTGGTGGTACCGCAGAAATCCGGCATGGCCTGGGCGCTCGATCCTGCCAAGCTCGGCACCGTCGTCTGGCAATACCGCTTCGGCAAAGGCAGCGTCCTCGGGGCGCAATGGGGGATGGCCGTAGAAGGGGACGATGCCTACGTTGGCGTGGCCGATCTCGTGACGCAAACACCCGGCGGCTTGCGTGCGCTAGCGTTGTCCGACGGGCACCTCGTCTGGGAGAAGCCGCCGCAGACTCGATTGTGCGGCTTCGGGCCGGGATGCAACGCCGGACAGGGCGGCCCCCTCACGGCGATTCCAGGGGCGGTCCTGAGCGGTGGCATGGATGGCGGCCTGCGGGCTTACTCCACGAAGGACGGCTCGATCCTGTGGAGCTTCGACACCAACAAGGATTTCGACACGGTCAATGGTGTGAAGGCCAACGGCGGCAGCATGGATAGCGCCGGCCCGGTCGTGGTGGACGGGATGCTGTACGTGACGTCGGGCTCGGGCGGCCCGACCGGTCGGCGAGGCAATGTTTTGTTGGCGTTTGGCCTGCCTTAGGCCGTGCCCCGGCTGCTGGCTGTTGCCCCCTAGTCCTTTCGCGCCAGGTCCCGCCCGAGCGTCCGCGAGCCCAGCGCCAGGTGCAACCCGGACCACAGGTAGAGCAGGGCCCACAGCGTTAGCGCGGTCTCGAGTCCCGTCGACGTAGCTTGTCCGCAAGCCACGCTGACGACTCCCGCGTCGGCATGGCAACTCCAGTTGAAATCGCCAGCGAACGCCCGGCGCGTAAAGTGATCGCTCAGTGCACCCACCAACAATGGCCCCAACCCTTGGCCGACCAGGGTATAGATCAGCCCGGTGACGGCAGTCGCCGAGGCACGCATGCGCGGCTCCATCATGTTTTGCGTAATGGCCGCCGCCGCGGGAATGTACGCGTACTGGCACATTGCCGCGATCGATAGAAATGCTGCGGCAATGACCCATGTATCGGCGCGAACGGCGCTGATGTAGAACGGCGCGCACAGCGCCGACCCCAACGCCGGAATCAGCGCATACCAATACGCCCGGCGCCGACCTGCCCAATCGCTCAGGAATCCGCCCGCGAGGAAGCTCAACGACGCCGGGACACTGGAGATGAGTCCCACCAGCAGACCGGCCTGGGCGTAATTCAACCCGAACCGACGCGACAGGTACGCCGCCAGAAAGTAGTTCACCCCGTACCCGGCGACCGTCGAGATCGTCGCGCCGAAAATGATGTTCATCAGCGCTGGCCGGTTGCGGAATCGCCGCAGCACCGCCGTGAACGGCGGGGTCTGGCTGACATCGATGCCCGGATCGTTCTGACCGCGCGCCGGCTCACGGATCGTCAGCCATTGCAGGAGGGCGAGTACGACACCCGGGATTCCAACGACCAGAAACGCCGCCCGCCAACCCCAATGCAGAGCGATGAATCCACCGAGTGAGCCACCAATGAGCGCGCCCAGTGGGACCGCGAGGCCGTAGATGGCCATGGCGGACGCCCGCTGTTGACGCGGGAAGTAGTCCGCGATGACGGAAGTTGTGGCGGGACCCCCCGCCGCTTCACCCACTCCGACACCGATGCGTGCGAGCACGAGATGCGTGAAATTGCTCGCGAACCCTGATACCGCTGTGGCTAGCGACCAGAGCGCCGTGCTGATGGAGATGATGGCTATACGGTTCTTCCGCTCGGCGACGCGCGCGATCGGAATGCTCAGAAGCGCGTAGAGCACCGCGAATGTCATTCCGCCGAGGAAGCCCATCTTGGCGTCTGAGACGCGCAGCTCGGCTTTGATCGGCTGCACGAGGACCTGCACGATGATCCGATCGACGAAGCTGAAGGTCGATACCAGGGCGAAGAGGACGAGGACCCAGGCAGTGTAGGGTCGGTAAGGCCGCTTCTCTGCGGCCAGGGGTGCCGTGCGGGTGGTGTCGGCGGCGGTGGTGCTTGTGCCCATCTCTCTATAGTGTGCACCCGGGAACCCCCGGGTGCACACTAAATTGGAACCTCAAACCCGGCGCTGCCATGGCCTGATGCGCCCAGTCCTGGCACGGCGCCCGGGTCGATTACCTACCGTGTTTTACATCTGAAATCGCATGCTCCGTCGCATGCATGGCCTCATCAATGTGACCGACAGCGCGATCACGCAGTCCCCGGGTCATCGGGTCATCCTCTTCCCGGGCCACATCGTTGTGCACCTTGTGAAGGAGCTCGAGCGCCTTGTGCAGCCGTCCAGGGTGGTCATTGGGGCCCTGCACCGGCGGGTGGTCATGGATGTCCTTGCCGTCGTCGATGGCGGCGTGCTTGATCTCACCGATGGCCTTGTCAATCTGCGCAATGGCGATGTCTTCCTGGCCGCTCACCGCGGCATCTCCGGGGCGGTGCTCGATGAGCCAGCGCGCGGCGCGCAGATCGGACAGGGCATGCAGATAGAACGGATGCTTGCCCGGCAGGTCGGCGTTGGCCGCGAACGGCGCCGCCCCCAACAACAGCCCGGCCAGCAACAGCGGTGATCTCAACTTCATGGACGCACTCCCAATGTTATAAATGGACTTTGAAAGCTTCTGGAAAGCTAACTCAGCGGCGACCGGAGCCTGCCTGGCGAGTGCTCGCCTACTGCGGCCGCCCCTCAGCGGCATCTTGCGGCGATCGTTTCACTCACATAGTGCCTGCTATGCTCGAGAAACGATCGCCGCAACCTGCTCGCTGAGGGTCGCCCTCGCTACGGCGATCACTCGCCAGGCAGGCTCCGATTGTCCCACTTGGCTAGGGGTAACGCGCCGCTCCCCGCCCGGTTTACCTGGTGTAGTGTTGGGGCGTGTCCCGCGTCGCACCGTTGGTGCTTCTGCAGGATTTCATCCGCGTCGCTTCGGTCATAGCCGTATGGAGTCAGTGCGCACATGATCGCTTTGCAGGGATTGTCTAAACGGTTCGGTTCGCGGGTCGCCGTCGACTCGCTGACGTTCGAGGTCCCCGCCGGACAGATCGTCGGCTTTCTAGGGCCGAACGGCGCCGGCAAGTCCACGACGCTGAAAATGTTGACCGGGATACTCGCGCCGAGCGAGGGCACGGCGACGATCTGTGGCTTCGATCTGCGTACGGCTGTCCTGGAAGTGAAACGTCACGTCGGCTTCGTGCCCGAGTCCGGCGCCGTGTTCGAGTCGTTGACGGGCCTGGAATACCTGGAGATGGTCGCCGCGCTGTACGGCATTCCGGCCCGCGCGGCGCGCGCGCGGATCAAACAGTTTATCGCCTTCTTCGATCTCGGGTTCGACACGTTGACGGACAAGTTGCTCGGCGCCTACTCCAAGGGCATGCGGCGCAAAGTCGTCATCACCGCGGCCCTGTTGCACAACCCTCCGGTGGTGCTGTTCGATGAGCCCCTGGAGGGGTTGGATGCCAATGCGGCGGTGGGCTTCAAGACGCTCATCCAGACCCTGGCGCGCGAAGGCAAAACCATCGTCTACAGCTCCCACATCCTCGATGTCGTGGAGCGTGTATGCGACCGCGTGGTCATCATCGACAAGGGGCGCCTGCTGGTCGATGGAGCACCCGATGCCCTGGTGGCGGCCCACCAGTCGGGTACGCTCGAGCGTCTGTTTGCGCAATTGACGGGTGGCCTCGAGTTGGAGAAGCGTGCCGAGGACTTTGCCCGGACGTTCCGCTCATGAGTGCCGGGGCGGCGGGCGCGCCCTCGACGGTGCGGACTCTGCGGCGCCTCTTCCTGATGTTGTTCCTTCGCGGGCGGGGAGCCCGCGGCCTGCAGCAAAGCCGCCTCCCGACCTCGATCCCGGTGCGCCTGGGGCTCACCCTCTTTTTCTACCTGCTCTTCGGTGTGTTCGCCTTCGGGTTCTGGTCGCAGCCGATCCTGGCGCTGGCGGTGTATCTGCACGTCTCGACCTTCATCTTCCTCGGGCTGTTTGTCGCCTCCTCGGCTGGGGAGATCCTGTTCAACAAGGACGAGGGCGACATCCTGTTGCATCGGCCGGTCTCGTCCCGCCAGTTGTTGTGGGCGAAGGTCAGTGTGCTCGCCCAGGTCTCGGTATGGCTCGCGGCGGCCTTCAATCTGGCAGGCCTGTATGTCGGCTGGGCCGCGCCCGCGGGCGATTGGCGGTTCCCCTTCGTCCACATGGTGTCTACCGTCCTCGAAGCCCTGTTCTGTTGCGGCTGTGTCGTTCTGACTTACCAGCTGTGCCTGCGTTGGTTTGGCCGCGAGCGTCTCGACGGACTGATGACCGCCGCCCAGGTGGTGGTGTCCCTGGCACTCGTGCTGTCCGGCCAGGTCATGCCCCGGCTGTTCAGCACGGGTGTTCTGACCAAAATCGATGTGCATACGTGGTGGGTCGTGTTGTTGCCGCCTGCGTGGTTTGCGGGATTGGATGACACGGTGGCGGGTGCCGGCGGCACCTTCTCCTGGATTTTGACCGCCCTGGCGCTCGGGGCGACCGCGCTGGTACTGTGGATCGCGTTCGGCCGCCTGGCCCGGGACTACACACTCGGTCTGCAGAGTCTGAGCGAGTCAGTGGTGAGCCCCGCGAGGCGGGGGGCGGGCCGGCGCTGGACCGAGGTGTTGGTTGACTCACCACCCTTGTCATGGCTCCTGCGCGATCCCGTCGAGCGGGCTTCGTTCTCATTGAGCGTCGCGTACCTGTTACGGGATCGTGAAGTCAAACTGCGGGTTTATCCCGGCACCGTCTCGCTCCTGGCCGTCCCGTTGGCCTCGATTCTCACCACCCGAACCCTGCCGGGCGGCGGCGGTTTCATGATTGCCTTTGGCAGCTCGATCCTGGGGCTCGTGCCCATGACCGCCACCAAGCTGCTGCAATACTCCCAACAGTGGCAGGCGGCCGACCTGTTCCGGATGGCCCCCGTTGCAGGTCCCGCACCGTTTTGCCGGGGCGCGACCCGAGCGGTGCAATGTGTGATGACCGTCCCCTTCGTGCTCGTGTTCGTGGTCATCGCCCTCGCTACGCGGACTCATCCCGGGCAGTGGTTACTGCTGCTGCCGGGTTTGATCTCCTTGCCGGTCTATTCGATGATTCCGAGCTCGGACGGGGAGGCCGTACCGCTGTCCCGACCCGGCGATGAGGCGAGATCCGCTTCCCGCGGACTCATCATGATGGGGGCGACCTTGGTTGCCGTCGTGATTGCTGCCCTCGCCTGGTGGTGTTGGCGGGTCGGCTGGTTCTGGGAATTCATCGCCATCGAGACCGCGCTGGCTGCCTTTCTTTACTTGGGCATGCGGCGTTACATGCTGAGGGTGACCTGGAGCTCGATCGAATAAGACTGATAAAAGAGGTACACCCGTAAGCAGCATGATCGAAGGCGAGAACCGATTCGATTCGGCTCAATGCGCGGCGATGAGCGTGCTGTAGCCCGTCCAGATGATCTCGATGCCGATGCACATGAGGATGAATGCCGACAGCCTGACCACCACTTCCAATCCGTTGGCGCCCAGAATGCGTGCGAACGTCTCCGCGAATCGATACGCGATGTAGATCGTAACGGCGATCGCGAAGACGCCCACCAACGCGCCAATCGCGTGGAACGCGAGCTCGGTAAGGTGAATGTCGGTCTCGGGTTTGCGGCTGCCGATCGTAATCGCGACCGACATGGACCCCGGGCCCACGGTGAGAGGCATCGTAAGGGGGTAGAAGCTGCCGACCTTGCGTTGAGCTCCCGGCTGCATCCCCGTTGAGCCATGGTCTGACCAACTCTCCTGTGAAAGGAGCTTCCAACCGAGTGCGGTGACGACGAGCCCCCCGGCAATCCGCACGACCGGCAGCTCGATCCCGAAGAACTCCAGCAGCCAGGGCCCGAGCACCATCGATCCCAACAGCAGCGCGAAGCCGTTGATGGCGGCCTTGCGCGCCAAAAGCGTGCGATCGGCACTCGACAGCCCCGCCGTGAGACCTAGAAAGAAGGGCGCCGCCTCGAAGGGATTGACGATCGGGAACAACCCCGCGAACGTCAACAGGAAGGCGCTGAGCACGCCATTCGCCGCATTCACAGATTCGACCTCATGCCCGCTCCTTCCGCGCGCCCGCCACCACCTTCGCCAACCTCATGCCTCGTCCCTCCGGGACACCCATACAATGGGTACGATAGCATCCGCGACCGACCGTATGCTGACCGGCACCCCTGGCTCCTCTGCAGCAGGCCCTCATATGGATACATCTGTCGACCACGCGACCATCGCGACCACTTACGAGCGGATCCGCCCTCATGTGCGCCGCACGCCCGTCATCTCGGTCGACGCCGCCGACTTCGGCCTCGAGTCGCGCCCCTTGGTCTTCAAGCTCGAGCTCCTCCAGCACACGGGCTCTTTCAAGCCACGCGGTGCCCTCGCGAGCCTGCTTTCGCTACGCGTCCCACCCGCTGGCGTGGTGGCCGCCTCCGGTGGCAATCACGGCCTGGCAGTCGCCTTCGCAGCCCGCAAGGTAGGCGTTCGCGCGACCATCTTTGTCCCCGGCGTCGCCGCAGCCACCAAACGCGAACGCATTCGCGAAATGGGTGCCGAGCTCGTCATCGCCGGCGACCGCTATGCCGACGCGCTCGCCGCAAGTCGCGATTTCGCCGCCACTTCCGGCGCGCTAGAGATCCACGCCTACGACCAACCCACGACGCTGCTGGGTCAAGGCTCTGTCGCTCTGGAGCTCGAGCAACAATGCTCCGGCGGCCTCGACACAATTCTCGTCGCAGTCGGCGGCGGCGGTTTGATCGGCGGCATGGCCGCCTGGTTCGAAGGCCGCACCCGCCTGGTCGCCGTCGAGCCTCGCGCCGCCCCGACCCTCTACCGCGCCCTCGAAGCCGGCAAACCCGTCGATGCCGAGGCCGGCGGCATTGCCGCCGACTCCCTGGCCCCTCGCCAGGTTGGCGCCTTGATGTTTCCCCTCGCCCAAAAGTATGTCGACCGATGCGTCCTCGTCGAAGACGACGCCATTCGCAACGCCCAACGCGCCCTATGGCGCATCATGCGCGTCGCCGCCGAGCCCGGCGGCTCCGCCGCCTTCGCAGCCCTTCTATCCGGCGCCTACAAACCCGCCCCCGGCGAGCGTGTTGGTATCGTTCTGTGCGGCGCCAACACCGACGCCGTCAGTTTCTGATCTCGTCAGCGCCGCTCGCGAGAAATGGATCATGAATGATCGTAAAGAAACCGCTCACCCGCGAGCAGTTGCTTTCCTACTCGCGGTCTATTTCCTCGGCGGCGGTACTTATACGTTCGTGACCCATGGTTGGTTTCCGGCATTTCCGCCTCCATTTGATCTACTCAAGGCCCTCGGTGGCGTTTACACGGGAGCCGGGGTTGCCATGCTCCTGGGCTTATTGGCTCTCCTCGCTGCACTACGAGATCCACCTCAGCGGCATGCCGATCGAAGCGGTAGCGGCTCTCTTGACGACTCTAAACAGCAACCCCGGAATGATGAGTAGCTCGTCGGCCTGATGCCGCGCGCCCGCCGGTAATCGATACCGGCAATCCCGCACGGACCATCAGCTTGACCAGAAAGTCGATGGATAACTTGTCGATCTTACCGTTGACGATCTTGCTGACTGTCGGCTGCGGTATTTTCAAGCCGCGTGCCGCCTCTATCTGGCTCCAGCCCTTACGCTCGATGTGGTATTCGAGAGCCGCAGCGAGTTGGCTGCGAACGTGCAGCGCCGCCGCCTCTTCCGGAGGAAAACCAAGGTCAAGAAAGGGGTTGCGACTCATCGTAAGATCAACTCCGGAGCCGCGATCTCACCAGCTCCTTGTAACGCTTGCTCGCGAGATCGAGCTCTTCCTTTGGTGTTGCAATACCCTTTGTCGCCTTCTTGTGAAAGGCGTGCAGGACGTAAATGCAGTCTGCGAGCCGCGCAACATAAATGACGCGATACGCCTCCTTGTTGTGTGGAATGCGGATCTCCTGCACTCCTGGGCCAATATCCGTCAGCCATTTCCCATCGCGCGGCTTCAGGCCCATTTGGATACGAGTCAATTCCTTTCCAAGGGCGTTACGCGCCCCTTTCGGGAATCGATGCGCCACCCTACGCGAGTCGCCACGCCAGCGAATTTCCTTGAGTTCCGCGACAAAAACCATTTTATAGTAAATCTACTATAAGAAGCAAGCCGTAGAGACAAGCCTGCTCCATCTCGCTCTTTCGCGCGAGACGCTGTTTTCGGTTGGAAGTAGCAAAAACTTCGCATAATCGAGGATCCAGCCGCGATTTTCCCCGCGGCGGTGCTACCTAGGGTGCTGCGATGTCGTCACAGAACGCTACCCGCCAGTTCGCAGCGTCGCTGGAGCGCCAGACATCGTTAAAGAGGCCCGCCGCGAACCCGCCGCTCAACCAGAGCTCGTTGTTGTGCACGAACATGGCAAACATGGAACGCGCCGGGAATGCGGCTGACGTCGTATCCGCACGCCAATTCACGCCATCCGAAGTCGACCACACGTCATTGAATGGAGCCGGTCCCCATATCGCCGCGGCCGAAGCGCCACCCAGGACGTACAGGCGGCCGTTCAAGGTTGCAGTCGCATGGCGCGTTCTCCCCGGGAAGCTCGTTCCAACCGCAGATTGCTGTGTCCACGTGACTCCGTCCGCCGATGTCCAAACGTCCGCCAGCCCGGCCCCGCCATTATCACCGCCGATCAGCCACATTGCGTTGTTCTGAACGGCGACGCTGTGTCCCTCACGTGCGGAAAATGCGGCGTTAGCGCTTGCATTCACCCATGTCGTGCCATCCGTCGTGTACCAAACATCATTTGCTAACGTGTCACTTGGCGTGCCGGTCGCGACATCGCCGCCGATCACCCACAATTTTCCGGCATAGACCACAGCTGCATGACCCCACCGTGGGGAAAAGATGTTACCCCCGGTTGGATTCTGCTGAGTCCAGCTCACCCCGTCGGGGCTGGACCAGACATCGTTGACCCGCGTGCCCGTGCCGCCGGTTGACGCAGCGTCGTCCCATCCTCCGATCACCCACAGCTTGTTGTTGAATACCACGACAGCATGCCCGTCGCGGGCCGAGAAGATCGCACCGGTCGCAGTTACACGTGACCAGTTCAGGCCATCACTGCTGCGCCACACGTCATTCCTGACGCTCTTGCCCGAGAGGTCTCTCGTCCCCTCGCCACCGATGACCCACATCTGCCCGTTGAAGTCGGTCCCGGTCGTCAACCTGGGGGAGAAGGGCGCATCGGTCGACAGTTCGGACCAGTTCGTACCGTCGGTCGTCTGCCAGACGTTGTTGGAGAAAGCGCCCTGTATCCCGCCAAACAAGGTCACTTTGCCCGTTTCCTGCACGACGGGCATCAGGTAACCACTGGTGAGATTGCTGACATTCTCCGGGGTCCAGGTGACACCGTCCGTGGTCGACCATGCGTCACCGGATGGCGGCCCGGGAATTCCCGCCGTCGCGCCTTGTCCGCCCAGCACCCACAATTTTCCGTTCGCCACGAAAGAAGAATGCTCATACCGTGGCGAAAAGACGGCGTTCGCGGTTACCTGGGTCCACGTAATGCCACCATCGGCCGAATTCCATACGTCGTTCGTTGCGCCGCCGATGTCGACCTGAGTGACCGGGTAGTGGACCCTGCCCGCGATGAACCACAGCTGATTGTTGTAGATCGTGAGCGAGGCAAACTGGCGTCCGAATCCGGAGGCTGCTATTGCCGGTAGGGTGCCCCCTGTGGGCAGGGGCGCGAATACACCCGTGGTCGAGGTCAACGTGTGGCCGCCTGACACGGCCAGCATCTGGTTATTGAAGACAACGGTGTTGCAGGACGCTCCGTGCCACGGGAGATTCGCGTCGGCGGTTTCCTGGCGCCAGGTCACCCCGTCCGCGGAAGACCAGACGTCGGTGTACCAGACCGGCGTCGCTGGCGGAAGCTTCTCGCCTTCGATGATCCAGATGCGATTGTTGAATACGACCGCGTTGTGATACCAACGCGGCGGGAATCCTCCATCGGCCGTCTCCCGTTTCCACGACTTGCCGTCCGCCGATGACCAGACATCCGCCTTCAGCGTGTACTGGATGCTCTGAAGGCCCGCAGGGTCCGGGTACACGGGCTCCGCACCGGCGATGACCCAATATCGATTTTTGAACCAGACGACCGCATGGCCGATGCGGTCCGTAAAACGGCCGACGCGCACGTCGATAGGTGTGCCGACCGTAGAGCCGTTTACGATCGCATAGGACGCCGGCGTGGTCAGCGTCGCTCTCGTATCGGTGATGGCGGCCCCATTGACCGGGCTGATTTCCTCGTTGGCGCAGGTCGGCACACTGTCCGTAGGGGCACAATCCGCAATCCGCGCGCGGCCGAACTGCTTCCCGTCGGCGCTTGCCGGTAAGCTGACCTCGGTGCCGGAGGCGCCGATGAAGGCACTGATCTTACTGGCCGTTTGCGAGTTGATCGTGTAGGTCGCCTGCGCTTGCGCGTAGTTCGTGTCAGCCGCTTTGGTCGCGGTGATCACAGCCGTTCCGACACCCATGGCGGTTGCGTTGCCCGCCGAATCGACAGTCACGGCATTTATGTTCGAGCTGGCGTAAGTCACAGCGCCAGCACCGGCGCCTCCCGCGGCCGCGTTGGCCGTAATCGAGCCAAGCAGCACATTGAGTGGGCCCGCCTGTGCAAATGCGAGGGACTGCGCCCCGGGTGTCACGTTGATTGTGTAAGTTGCGCTTGCTGCAGAGTAGGCCGAGTCCGCCGCCTTGGTGGCCGTGATGACAGTGGTTCCTGTCGCACTCAAGGTCACTGTGCCCGTCGTGGCGTTCACGCCACCGACAGCGGCGTTGCTACTGGCATAGGTGATGGCGCCTGTGCCTTGACCACCGGAAGCGGTGTTTGTCACGGTCGTGCCGACCGCACCGGATATCGGACCAGCGTTAGCGAAGGCGATTGTTTGAGATTGGATCGGCGGTGGCGCGTTGGAGCCTCCGCCACCTCCTCCACCCCCGCAGGCGGCGAGGAGCGTGCAACATAATATAGAGACCCACCCACCGAGCTTGCGGCTGCCCATCGCCTCCCCCCGTCCGTTTGGCGTTGCTGCCCTTCCTGGCGTCTGCAGGCCACGGCAACGCTTTGGCTTTGGGCGATCCTAGCAGCTTTACGTGACGGTTTGGTTTGGCGCGCTGTCTTTCTGCAGGCGGTCGAGATGTAAGCGGATGTGGGCGGCTTCGGCCGCCGTGTTGGCAAGGGAGATTGCCTTGTCGAACGCCGTGCGTGCGTCCTCCGCACGGTTGAGCTGAGTGAGCAGGGCCCCCTTGAGCCCCCAGAAATAAAAATACCCACTCAACTTGGCCGCCAAAGGCTCGATCATCGCCAGCGCCTCAGCGGGCCCACTGAGCTTGGAGACCGCGACAGCGCGGTTGAGCGTGACGACCGGGGAGGGCTGGAGGACTTCCAGTATCTGGTAGAGCCGATCGATCTCCGCCCAGTCGGTCTGCGCGGCGGATGCAGCCTGCGCGTGGACTGCTGCGATGGCAGCCTGCACTTGGTACGGCCCGGGGCGATGATGACGCAGAGCCTTTTCGACCAAGGCAAGACCTTCTGCGATCAGCCCACGATCCCACAGACTGCGGTCCTGGTCCTCGAGCAGAACGATGTTGTTGTCCGCATCCAGCCGCGCGCTCGCCCGCGCGTGTTGAATGAGGAGCAACGCATTCAACCCCATGATCTCCGCTTCACTCGGGAAGAGCCGCAGCAACAGCCGGCTCAGCCGGATGGCCTCCTCACAAAGCGGCACACGCACGTGCGCATTGCCGCCGCTAGCCGAATAGCCCTCGTTGAAAAGCAAATAGATCATCGTCGACACCGCGCTCAGTCGCGCGGCGCGCTCGGGCGGGCCGGGCGTGTCGAACGGAACATCCGCGGCCGTTATCCGTGCCTTCGCTCGCGTGATCCTTTGCTCCATCGCGCTCTCGCTCACGAGAAACGCGTGGGCAATCTCCTTGACGGTGAGTCCTGACACGATGCGCAGGGCCAACGCAACCTGTTGGCTCGCGGGCAGCTCGGGGTGACAGCATACAAACAGCAGGCGCAGGATGTCGTCACGGTAGTGCGACGCATCGAGGCGCTCCGCCAGCTCAGTCTGCGTGTCTTCGGGCTCGTCGGTACCCATATCTTCGTCCGCGGGCAGCTCAGTCTGTTTGCTGCGGCGCCTGAGCTCGTCGAGCGCGAAATTGCGACCGACAAAAATCAACCACGCAGCGGGATCCCGCGGAGGCCCTTTGACAGGCCAGGTTTTCAGTGCACGCAGGCACGCTTCCTGGAAGGCGTCTTCGGCGGCATCCAGCACTCGGAAGTACCGCAGCAGCGCGCCGAGAACCTGGGGTCGCGCGGCGGTGAGCGTCGCATCGATCCAGGCCATGTCGCTCATTTCGAGGGGCCGACGGCGTTGAAGACGGCAATGGGACGGATTTCGAGCGTGCCATGCGGCTTCTCACGCGCGAGGTCCTTCGCAGCCTCGATGGCTTCCTCCAGCGAGGGGCAGTCGAGCACATAGAAACCCAAGAGCTGTTCCTTGGTCTCAGCAAAGGGACCGTCAACGACCATCGGGTCCTTGCCGGCCCGGATATGGGTGGCGGTCGTCGTCGGCATGAGGCGGGCGACCGGGCCGAGCTTGCCCTCGACTTTCAGCTTCTGCTGGACGTTCCGGATCCGGACCATCATGGCGTCGTCCTCTTGCTTGGTCCGGCCAGCGGCCAGGGCTTCCGATTCGTAGCAGAGGATCGAATACAGCATGCGAGAGTCTCCAGCACTGATGACCCAAGGACGACCGAGTATGCCCGATCCCGACAGGGCGTCTGCGAAACCGCCCGGCCGGGTGGCGATGCGCCGAAATGGCACTGGATTGCGCCGAAAATGTGGCGAGCCGCCTGGCAAAGACGGTCGTTCGATCCGGCGCAGGGCATGTGGCGGGCACGCTCCAAAGAACGCATCCATAATGGATGCCTCAGCGGCGCTCCCGCGCGGGGCTTCTTAACAAGGGGAACCGAATTGCCTCGCTTTTCAGCGAATCTGGGATTGCTTTGGGCTGATCGACCCTTGCTGCAGCGGGTCGAGGCCGCCGCCCGGGCGGGCTTTCGAGCGATTGAGATGCATTGCCCCTACGACGTGCCGGCAGCCGAGGTCGCCGCCAGTGCGCGTCGCAACGGACTGCGGCTGCTGGGGATCAATACGGCCCTCGGCGATGCGCAGCGGGGCGACAGAGGGCTGGGAGCGCTGCCCGGTCGTGAGCGCGAGTTTCAGGCGACACTCGACCAATCGATCGCTTACTGCCTCGCCTCCGGCGCGAGTGCGATTCATGTGATGGCGGGCAACGTGCCAGTGACCGACCGCCAGCGGGCGCGCGCCGTGTTTGCGCAAAATCTGCGCGTGGCCGCTGCGAAGGCGGCCGTCCATGACTTGCCCCTTCTGCTCGAAGCCCTCAACCCGCGCGACAATCCCGGATACTTCTATTCCACCGTGGCCGAGGCGGCCGCGCTGATCGAAGAGCTGGCGCTTCCCAACATCAAGTTGCAGTTTGACGTGTATCACGTCGCGTGTGGCGAAGGCGACGTGTTGAAGAAGCTCGAGCGGTATATGCCGCTGATCGGGAATGTGCAGATTGCCGCCGTACCGAGTCGTGCCGAGCCCGACGAAGGGGAGATCGCGTATCCCGCGGTCTTCGCCGCGTTGGATGCGCTCGGCTACCCGGGTTGGGTGGGCTGCGAATATCGCCCCCGAGGCGACCCGGCTGAAGGATTGCGCTGGACCCGGACACTGGGCGTGACGCTTTGATTGAGTTGTAACCCTCGAGAGAGATGAGTCATGACGCGCAAAGTCGCTGTAGTAACCGGTGCGGGTTCTGGAATTGGCAAGGGCGTGGCGCTGGCCCTTGCGCAGGCGGGGTATGCGGTCGCGCTGGCGGGTCGCCGTTTGCCAGCCCTCGAAGAAGCCGCGCGTGAGGCGGGCCCGGAAGCACTGCCTGTCGCAACCGACGTGACCGATCCCAAGTCGGTCGAGGCCTTGTTCAAAAAGACCGTGGAGCGTTTCGGGCGCGTCGATGTCCTCTTCAACAATGCCGGTACCGGTGCGCCGCCGTCGCCACTCGAGGATGTGCCGTTCGAGCAGTGGCAACGGGTGGTCAACACGAATCTGACCGGCGTGTTCCTGTGCACGCAGGCGGCGTTCCGCCAGATGAAGACCCAGACTCCACGGGGTGGGCGCATCATCAACAACGGCTCCATCTCGGCCACCACGCCACGGCCGCACACGATTGCCTACACTGCAACGAAACACGCGGTATCCGGTCTCACGAAGACGACCTCACTGGAGGGGCGCCAATATGACATCGCCTGCGGGCAGATCGATATCGGCAACGCCGCAACCTCGCTCGCGGCCTCGTTCTCGACGGGCACGTTGCAAGCCGACTTCTCTTTGAAGCCCGAGCCGACATTCGATGTCAAGTATGTGGCCGAGGCCGTGTTGTACATGGCGGCTTTGCCCCTGGAGGCCAACGTTTTGTTCATGACGGTGATGGCCACAAAGATGCCTTACACAGGACGAGGTTGAGGCGATGCTCTGCGCCGAGCAGTTGCACGACTGGCGTTCCCGGGCACTGCGCCTGGAGGAAGAAATAGGCAAGGCCATTCTCGGTCAACGGGAAACCATACGACTGATCAACGTCGCACTGTTCGCTCGCGGGCACGTGCTACTCGAAGGCGACGTCGGTGTTGGAAAGACGACGATCCTTCGGGCCTTCGCGCGCGCCGTCGGCGGGGAGTTCGAGCGAGTCGAGGGCACCGTGGATCTCATGCCCGGCGACCTCATCTATCACACGTACGTGGATGCTGATGGGAAGCCGCGTATCGAGCCAGGTCCACTCCTGCGTCACAAAGAGAAGCTCACCACTTTCTTCTTCAACGAGATCAACCGGGCCCGGCCGCAAGTGCAGTCGCTCCTGCTGCGCGCCATGGCCGAGCGCACCGTGTCCGCCTTCAATCGCGAATATCGCTTCCCCTACATGAGCGTCTTCGCGGATCGCAACCGCGTGGAGAAGGAAGAGACCTTCGAGCTCGCATCGGCCGCACGCGATCGGTTCATGTTCGAGCTCCGCATGCCGACGCCGTCCGATCCGGGCGTGCGTCGCGCATTGGTTTTCAATCCTGACTTCCACGATGTCGACGCACTTCTCGAGCGCGTTTCCGCGGAAATTCTACCTTGGCGCGAGCTCAACGAGGTCGGCACCGCGATTCAGCGCAGTGTGAGTGCAACGGAGGCGCTCGAGCACTACGTGCTGGACTTATGGGAGGCCACTCAATCGCCTGAAAAGCTCGGGGTTGCCATCGAGGGCGTAGACGTCACCAAGCTCATTCTCGCGGGAGCCAGCCCGCGCGGCATCATGTCCCTCACGCGCGCCGCCCGGGTTGTCGCCTGGTTTGCGGGTCGGGACTATCTGACACCTGACGACGTGCGGGCCGTGGCTCCGTCTGTAATGGGACACCGCGTATTCTTTACACCGGTCTACGAATTGCGCCGCGCGCAGATTGCTGATGCGCTGGTGGCGCAAATCCTGGACAAGGTGCCGACGCCGCGCTGACGATGGACACTCCACGGGAGTTCCACTATCGCCTCCCGAGCCGCGTCAGCGGCCAGCGGCCCGGGTCGCATCCCGGATCCAGTGTGGGGTCCGGGCAAGAGTTCGTCACCCACATGAGTCTCTTCAACCGTCCCGACCCGCGTAGACTCGACTTGCGGGCCAGCCTCCGGACGCTGAACGAAGATTGGCTGGTGCGTGTCAACCGACAGCGTGCTGGCGTCGCCGTGCGAGCGTTAGTCGACGTGTCAGCGTCAATGGCCTTCGGCGGGCAGCGTCCGAAGTTGCACGTGGTCGCCGATTTCCTGGAGGCCCTGGGGCTCAGCGCCTTTCGCGTCGGCGATGCGGTCGGGATGATGGCGTTCGACGAGGTTGAGCGCTCCGACTTGTTCATGCCCGCGCGGGTGAGCCGCGGCATGGGCACCATCATGGCTTCCGCTCTTCGGGCGCAGTTGCCCGCGCCTCTGGCCTCGCGTGCGGTGGTCGGCAATTCAACGCATCGAAGCCCGCCGGACGGTTTGGAAGAAGCGGCCTCTCACCTGGCCGGGCAGCAAGGTCTCATCTTCCTGGTGTCCGATTTCCATTGGCCCCTGAATCGGCTCAACGTCGTGTTGGATCTTTTCGCACACGCAAGCGTCGTCCCAGTCGTGGTGTGGGACCCTGCGGAAACAGAGCCTCCTGAGCGCAACTCGTTGGCCCCGTTGCGCGACGCCGAATCCGGCGCCCGACGAACGCTTTGGATACGTCCCAGGTTGCGTCAGGACTGGCGTCGCGCGGTTGCAGACCGCCGCGCCGCGATAGACAGCTACTTTGCTGCCCGCGGCATCCGCCCCTTCTTCATCGAAGGGGTCTTCGATGCCGATGCCCTGTCTCGCTACTTCTTCGAAGGCGACACATGAGCCGTCTACTCGTTGCGCGAGTCGTCATGTTGCTAGTTTGCGCGGCGGCGGTACTCCCGACACATGCCGACGGGCAGAGCCCCCTGCACGAGGGCGCGTCCGAAACTTCACCGGCCCCCGCTTCTTCGTCGCTTCGCCCGGCTCCAGGCGCCGCGCGTAAACCTTTTCCCACAACTTCGGCGGTGGTCGACCAGCCGCGGGCAACAGGCTATTTCGTCGGCGACAGGGTCATGCAGCGCGTCCTTCTTGAAAGGGAAGGGCACGCGGTGGCTCCCGCCACTCTTCCTGCGCCGGGCCGCGTAAGCGCTTGGTTCGAGCGCCGGGAGGCGAGCGTCCAAACGGACGCGTCGTCACACCACTGGCTCATCATCCAGTATCAAATACTCAACGCGCCCCCCAAACTGATCACGGTGAAGTTGCCCGCCTGGACACTCGCGATCAAGGATGACGCTGGCCGGGCGTCCGCAGCGCTGCAAATTCCTGAGGCCCTGGTCAATGTTGCGCCGTTGAGCCCGCCAGGCTCACCCACGCAGGTGGGCTCTGCGGATCTACGAGCGGACCGCCCCTCTCCAACCATCGCGGTTCTTCCAATAAGACGCGCGCTGCTCGGCTCGGCCGGCGCGCTCGCGCTAACGCTAGTCGCTTGGTTCGCCTGGCTCATCTGGCGCAACCGGCGCGCCGATGCCACCCAACCATTCGCGAGCGCGCTACGCGAGATGCGAACGCTGGAGGATAGCGAGCCGCGCGCGTGGCAAGCCCTGCATCGCGCCTTCGATCGCACCGCGGGACGTGTCATCCAAAGCGCAACGCTACCCACGCTTTTTGAGCGCGCACCGCAATTGCTCCCCGCTCGCGGTGAAATCGAGCGCTTTTTCGCTCAATCCAGCCTGTTGTTCTTCGGCCTCGCGCCCGCGCCAGACGCGACGTCCGTGCCGGGCCCTGCGCCCACCCCATCCCCACGCGAGCTCTGCATCGAGCTCCGCCGCATAGAGAAGCGCCACGAGCAATGACCATCGACTTCACACACCCGTGGGTCTTGCTCCTTTTACCTCTGGCAACTCTACCGTTGTGGCGCGCCCGCTCCGATGCACTGTTATTTTCGTATCTACCCTGGCTACCCTCAGACCCAGCAGGGCGCATCGTAGGTTGGTTGCGCACCGCCTTCGCCGTTGTGGCGATCGCGGCCGTGGTCGTCGGGCTCGCGGGTCCCGGCCGACCCGAGACTCAAGTCGTGCGAACCGGACGAGGCGCCGAGATCGTCGTCCTCATCGACCGCAGCCGGAGCATGGACCAACGCATGCTACCGAGCGACTGGCGCTCCATTGACCCGATCATTCGGACCCAACAGTCCTGGTTCCGCGGCCCCGTAAAGAGCAAGACCGCACGTGACCTGTTGTCGCGCTTCGTCACACAGCGCGAGGACGATCGTTTCGCGCTGATGTTTTTCAGTGGCGGCCCGCTGCCTGTCGTCCCGTTCACGCAGCACGACGATGTTGTGCAGGCAGGCATCATTGCCGGTGGCACCGGCCCGGGCCTTTCCAGCACTGACGTCGGTCGGGCGTTGCTCGCAGCCATCGGCGAGTTTGACGGACGCGACTACACGGGAAGTCGCGCCATCATGCTCGTGTCGGATGGCGGCGCGCAGCTCGACCCGCCGACCCGCCGGAGAATCGCCGCAGGCTTAGCCCGGAATCGCATTGCGCTCTACTGGCTCTATTTGCGCTCGATAAATGGAGCGATTCTCGATACGGACGACCCGCAGGCAGGAGCAATTGCCGAAGTCGCCATGCATCGCTTCTTCAAAAGCTTGAGTACGCCGTACCACGCCTACCAGGCGTCCGAGCCAAAGGAGCTCGCGCAAGCCGTCGCCGATGTCGGCCGTCAGCAGAACTTACCGCTCGACTATATGGAGCGTGTTCCCAGGGAGGATTACGACCGCCTCTGTTTCGCGCTGGGTGCTTTCGGCTGTCTGGGCCTGTTGGCGTTCAGTGCCGTGCAACTGAGGAGTTGGTCATGAGGAGAGTGCACGGTCATTTGGTGTTCGGCACGCTCGCCGTCGTACTCGGTCTCGTGACCGCCACCGAGGCCCTACGCCTACGCCACGCACAAATCGTCAACGCCGCAGTCGCCGCGTGGACTGTGCCCGCATCGCACCTCGCGAGCCCTGCACGTGTCACAACGCCTGTCAGCCGGTCCCCCTCCACGATCCCAACAACCCCCGCGAACGCGCTCCCCGAGGCGCGGCTCGCCCGCGCAGTGACCCTGGCGAAAGTGGACTACGACGGCGCCCTAGGCGCCTACAAAGCCATCATCCAGGCAAATCGCGAAGACCTGCGCCGGATCGCCCTCTATGACCTGGGCAATCTGCATCTGCGTCAAGCCCTTCAGGCCGGTCTCGACGACGAAGCACAGTCGTTACCACTGCTGGAGCTCGCGAAGCAAAGCTACCGCGACCTCCTGCGCAGAGATCCAGACGACTGGGACGCGCGCTATAACCTCGAGCGCACCTTGCGACTCGCACCCGAAAGCGACGACGACCTGGACGAGGACACAGGCCCGCCGGATCCGAGAGAGCACGAGCGGTCAACGATCGCGGATCCCAGGATGGACCTCCCCTGATCATGGCCTTCCTGCGCGGTCCAACTCAAAAGTCCGTCAATGGCCCCGTCAGCCGGCCCTTCAGTCTCGATCGAAGCACCCGCGCGGCCGCCGTAGCATTCATCCTGCTCCTCGCGGCCGTCTTTATGCCGCTGTTCAACACTCCACGCGCGGCATACGACTATCTCGTCGTCTTCGACATCACGCAAAGCATGAACGTCGAGGACTACGAGCTCGACGGCTTGCCAGCCAGCAGACTGACCTTCGCGCGCGAGGCGGTGAGACGAACGTTAAAGGAATTGCCGTGTGGCTCCCGCGTCGGATGGGGCGTCTTTGCCGAATACCGCACGCTGGTGTTGCTAGCGCCAATCGAAGTCTGCGAGAACTATAACGATCTGCTGGCGTCCCTCGATCGAATCGATGGTCGCATGCGCTGGGGTAACGCCAGCGAGATCAGCAAAGGAGTGTTCTGGGCGATGCGCGGCGCTCGCGACGTGGGTGGGCAACCCAAGCTCTTGTTCTTGACGGACGGCCAGGAAGCGCCGCCAGTGGAGGGCGAAGGGCTCGCGATGTTCGATGACCTCAAGCGCGGCGACATCCGTGGCTGGCTCGTCGGTGTTGGAGGCTATACCCCGCGGCCGATTCCCAGAACCGATGCTGACGGCCGACCGATGGGATACTGGCACGCGGACGAGGTGGTCCAGCGGGACCCGAATGCCTCTGGGCGCCCCTCAGCCGCAAGCCACGAACAGCTATCAGAAGTGCGAGAGCCCTACCTGCGCAGGCTCGCGCGTCAAATCGGCCTCGACTACACGCACCTCACCACCATCGACACGATGCGCAATGCGATGCTGACCTCGCGCTTCGCAGATCGCCGTTGGGCACCTACGGACTTCGCCTGGGTGACCGCCGTGGTCGCTCTGCTCGCTCTGCTCATAGGTTTCGGCGTAAAGATACCGAAACGCCGTTCGTATACGATACCGGCCCCCAACCAGTAGCAAGAAGCCTGTCTGACCAATGCTCGCCTACTGCGGCCGCCCCCCAGCGGCATATTTCGACGATCCTTTCCCTTACATAGTACCCCGCTATGCGCGGGTAACGATCGTCGAAATCTGCTCGCTGGGGGTCGCCCTCGCTACGGCGATCATTGGTCAGACAGGCTTCTCGGCGCGCACGCGCCCAGGGAGCCACAACGGATGCGTCTGAGCGCGCGCGCTATCGTGCGACTGTTTACAGCCCTATCCGCCTGCGCAACGACCCTGTGCGTCGCGGCCCCCGCCCA
>Ga0070665_100001616_pt1 | contig 25948 bp, 23 predicted proteins | sample KBSS13metaG_FD_65862 | JGI IMG/M metagenome (GOLD analysis project Ga0070665, IMG submission 65862) | Switchgrass rhizosphere microbial communities from Kellogg Biological Station, Michigan, USA - KBS S1-3 metaG | ecosystem: Host-associated > Plants > Roots > Rhizosphere > Soil ... | reverse complement strand
CCGAAGCTGCTGCCTGGCGGGGGTCGCTCGATAGGCGGCCGCGGCGCGCGAAGAAGTTCTACATGGTGCTGGCGGTCTCAGTGGCGCTCGGCATCGCCTTGAACTACGCCGGGATCGATGCCATCAAACTGCTCTTTGCCGCCGCGGTCCTCAATGGCGTGCTCGCGCCCCCGCTGATCCTCATCGTGCTCCTGCTGACCAGCGATCCAACGGTCATGGGCAAGGCCGTCAATTCCCGCGTGGCCACCGTGCTGGGATGGATCACTTTCGCGGTCATGGTCGTCGCCTCGCTCGGCTTGTTCGTGACGTAGTGGCCGTCCCCGCCGTCTGGTATTCTTCAGTCAACGGATGACGCACTCGCACGCGGGCCACTCGCACGCCCATGCCCACGGCCACTCGCACGGTCATTCTCACGCGCCGCCCAACGTGTCCGGCCGCGCGATGGGCGCCGCCGTCACCCTGACGCTCGCGTTCGTCGCGGTCGAGGCAGTTGCGGGATGGATGGCGCACAGCCTCGCACTCGTTTCAGACGCCGGCCACAATCTGGCGGACGCCGCGGCGCTCGGATTCAGTTGGTACGCGCTGACAGTCGCGAGCAAACCTTCCCATCAGGGGATGACGTTCGGCTACCACCGCGTCGGCATCTTCGCCGCGCTGGCAAATGCGGTCTCGCTCGTGTTGATCGCGGCGGTCATCGCCTGGGAGGGCATCGAGAGAATTCGCGAGCCTCAGACGGCGAACGGCCCCGTCATGATCGGCGTCGCCGCAGCGGCCATCGTCATCAACCTCGCGGTGGGGCTGTGGCTGCACAGCGGATCGAAGGACGACCTGAACATTCGCAGCGCGTATCTCCACATGATGGGCGATGCGCTGTCGGCGTTCGGCGTCGTGATCGCCGGCGTCCTCGTCGTGAAATTCGGGCTGTCTCTCGCCGATCCGATCGTGTCGCTCCTGATCGCCGGGCTGATTCTGTACAGCAGCTACGGCGTGCTCCGCGAGAGCACCACGGTGCTGCTCGAGGGAACGCCGGCGGGGATGGACATGCCGGCCGTGATCGCCGCCATCAAGAGTGTGGCCGGCGTGCTCGACGTGCACGATCTCCACGTCTGGATGGTCGGCCCCGGCGTCGTCGCCTGCAGTTGCCACATCCTCGTCGCTGAACAAAGCGTCCGGGAAGGCCAGCAGGTTTTGCGCGCGGTCGTTCACGACATCGAGCACCGCTTCAACATCACGCACACGACGGTCCAGGTCGAAGTCGAAGGGTGCGACGCGAACGACATGTACTGCATGGGGCAGCACTCGAGCGCGGGCGGCTGAAAGCCTCGGCTCGGCTAAAGCCTTCGCCCTACACCATCGCGCCTGACTCCATCCGCGTAGCGCGAAGGCCTTTGGCCGAGCGTCGCGTCGACCGTTTAGACTGCGCTTACACAGCGCGCAGCAGCGACTCGATCCTGTCGATGACGACCGGCCAGCGGTATTCGCGATCCACGTACTCGCGGCCCTGTCGTCCAAGCTGGCGTGCTCCGTCGGGATGGTCGAGCAGGTAGTCGAGCGCGGCGACGAACTCGACCGCGTTGCCGTAGTACAGGCCGCCGTCAGCGCGCTCCACCTGGCCGCGCAGGACCTTGCATCTCGCGTTCACCAGCGCCGGCAGTCCGTGATTCCAGGCTTCCAGCAACACGATGCTCAGGCTCTCGTAGGGAGACGGCATCATGAGCGCGCGCGCCTTGCTCAGCAGCGCTTCGCGCACGGCCTCTTCGACAAAGCCGAGCGCGCGAATCCGCGGATGGTCGGGGATCGGCATCGACGCCGGTCCGGCCATCACAAGCTGCACGTTCCTTCCGCTGTCCACGTAGCGCAGGAAATGACGAATGAGCGTCTGGCATCCCTTGTTCGGATCGATGCGTCCCAGGTAAAGCACGAAAGGGTCGTCGAGATGGAGCGGATCCAGCGGCGAGAGGTCGACGGACGCCGGCGCCGGGTCGAGACCGGATCCGATCACGGCGGACGGCTTCGCTACGGATAGACGCGGTGCCACCAGGCGCTCTTCTTCAGGCGTCAGGAACAGGAACCCCTTCGGCAGCGCGAAGAACGCGTCGAGCGCATCGACGTGGATCAAGGGATCCTCTTCGGCCGTCGGCACCAGCACCGCGCGCTCGGCGACCAGCGGCAGGCCGAAGTACGTGTCGGCGTAGCGATACGACCAGAAGAGCACGCGGTCGTACTCGGGCCCGTGACGGCTTAGGTGCGCCAGGAGCTCGGGGGCGTCGGGCCCGTTCTCGCGGAACCACTGCTCCTGCTGGTCGGGCGTCGCACGATCCGCGGCGATGAGATCGTTGAGATCCAGGAACAGGCGCATGTCGCGCTCGCGCGCCACCGGAAACCGCAGGACGCGCAATGCGCCCGCCCGCGTCTCGCCGGCTGGATAGTGGTTGCGCCACGTGATGTGGTCCTTGGCACAGGTCGTGAGGATCGTGACGTCGTGGTTCGACGCCAGATGCTCGGCGATGAGCCGGCAGTGCCCCTCGGAACCGCCGGCGAGATCGGCTCCGAACCGGTGGACGACGCACGCCAGCTTCACAGCGCGGAATGGCTCTTCATGACGCGGACTGGTTCATCGGGCGGGCTTGCCTGCCGAAGCCGACGCGATCTCGCGGCGAAGGCGGGCGTTCTCGATCGCGAGTTCCTCGATGCAGGCGAACATGATGCGGTTGAGACGATCCTGCCGCCGGAAGTTTTCCTGGCTGTACTCGAACAGCCACCGCGTCAGCGGAAGCAGCAGCTTCTTCTTGGCAAACAGAATGAACCGGCCCGTGGCCGCGGGCCGGTGCGTCGTGAGATTCAGGTGGGTTTGCAGGCGCCAGTCGACGTCGCCGTCGGCCAGTTCTGACATCAGCGTGGCGTCGAGATCGCGGCTGTCGACGACCCGCGCGAACAATCGGTGGACGGCGTCGAAGATTTCCTGCTCTTCGTAATCGGCGGCGCCGCCTTTCTTCAAGAGGTGCCGCCGCAGCCGATCGCGGACGTCGCGCTCGATATCGCCCATCACGGCATCCACGCTGAGCCTGGCGTCGCTCATCGCATCATTTCGCCGAGAACGCCAGGAGCACGTTCCCCGGAAGCCCGCGCCACAGGGCATACCCGGAGTTGGTGACGAGCAGCCCCTCGGCGATGGCCGGGCCGGCGGCGTCGATCGACCCGCCTTTGCCCGGCACGTGATTCACCGTCTCGTATTCGCGGACGGTATTGAAGTCCCAGAGGATGGATCCGTCCTTCGTCGAATAGGCGCGCATGTGACCGTCAACCGAACCCGAGAAGACGACGCCGGGAATCACCGACACAGGCGCCGACTGCGCACCGGTGCATCCGCGGCCGGTATTGCATTCGAGCTTTGGCGCGGGTGTGTGCCAGAGCGGCTGACCGTCCGTCAGGCGCAGAGCGAACAGGCCGCCTGCCTCGTTCGGCGGCGTGAGCACGTCAGACACCGGGATGTAAGCGGCCGTCTCGTCGGCGGCCGAGCCCCACTCGATGCCGCCCAGCGCGCCGCCCTTGCCGGCCTTGAACTGCCACAGCACCTTGCCTTCGGCATCGGGATCGAGTCCCCACACGGTACCGGATTTCTGACCGATGACAATGATCCGCTTGCCTCCCGGGAGCGTGCGCAGGATCGGCGCATTGCCGAAGTCGTGATCGGGTCCAAGTTCTTTTGGACAGTTCTCCAGGCCGGGACGGCAGCCGACCAGAAACGCGTCGCCGCCGGTGACCTGGTTCCACCAGGCGATCTTTCCGGTCTTGAGATCCATCGCGATCACCGAGTCGCTCGTCTTCACCGCAGGGCCTGTGTACGAGTTGCCGGTGCCGATGTAGAGCATGCCCTTCTGGCGATCGATCGTCGGTGAATTCCAGACTGCCGCGCCGGCGGGCGCGTACTGCGCTGTGCCCGCGGAGTTCTTCCCGACCTGCGTCGGTGCCTCGGTGATCGTGTAGCTCTTCCAGAGCTGATCGCCGGTTGCGGAGTCGAGCGCGACGACGCTGCCGCGGAAGGTGCAGCACTCGTAGCTGGGTTGCGCGGCCGGAGCTTCCTCGGTCGACGAGACCGGCACGTAGATCTTCCCGTCAACCACGACCGGGGCGCCGGTGATGCGCGCGAACCGGTGCGGGTCGAGGTTCTTCTTCCAGATCACGGCGCCGGTTTCGGCGTCGAGCGCGAAGACGTTCGCTTTCAGATCGCCGATGTACACGGCGAACTTTCGTCCGATCGGCGCGACGCTCGGTGCCGTGCGGACGCCGCCCTCCGCCTTGAACGTCCAATGCGTGCAGCCGGTCTCCGCATCGAGCGCGTACACGGTGCCATTGTCGCTGCCGACGAACACGCGGCCCGCGACGATGGCAGGGTTGCCGTACGCCTGCGTGCCGCCAGGAAAGCCAAAGGCCCATTTCAGCTTCAGCTTCGGTACGTCGTCCGCCGTCATCCCTGGCTTGGGCTGGTAGCGCGAATTCGACGAGTCGACCCCGAAGCCGTTCCACTGCGGCTTCGACGCGATGTTGGCGATCGCGGGCGGTTTCGCCGCGCACGATGCAGCCGTTGGAACGCTGACGGTGCCGAAGGGTTTTCCGGACAAGTACTCCGCGAGCGCGCGGCGTTCCGCCGTGCTCAGTTGCATCGCCTGCTGCGTCATCGTGCCGTTCGTCATCGCATTCAGAATCGCTTCGGGCGTGCGATCCTTCAGCGCGTCGCGCGACGGCGTGCGGCCCGTCGGCGCATCATGGCAGGTGGCGCAGGTGTCTTTGTAGATCGTCGCGCCGTCCTGCGCGGCGGCGGTCCGGCTAAAGCCGGACACTACCGATACAAGCGCCAGTACGACGAACCCCAAACCTCGCTTCGTCATTGTTTTTTCGCCGTGAAAGTGCCCTCTCCGAACCCTTCGATGACGAGTTTGCCCTTCATCGTGTCCTTGTCAACCGTGCCCGTATAGGTTTCCTTGAGCGAGTTGCCCTGGGCGTCCACGGTGAAAGAGAAGGTAATGTCGGCGCCTTTGACCGTCCCCGTGAGGTCGGCCTCGCCGAACGTGCCGGTGTAGTGCCCGGTGAGCTTCTCACCGTCCTGCTTGAACGTGAACGTCGGCGTGCCGGCACCCGCCGACGTCTCGACGTTGAAGGCCCACTTGCCGGTGACGTCGACTTTCGCCTGGGCGGCGCCGCGCGCCGCCGACAACCCGAGAGCCAGCATCAGGACCGCGCCGACCGCCGCCACCCGTGCGTGCATCCTTGTCATGTCGTCTCCTCCGCCGGGCCCGCCGGGGACCGGACTACTTCTTCAGATCGGGATCCGCGTTCTTCCAGTATTTCGCGACCAGTGCCCGTTCGGCGCGGGCGGCTTGCGCATCGCCGGCATGTTCGGCGACGAGCGCCATCGCCAGATGAGAACCCGCGTAGTTCGGATCGTGTTCCACCATCTGACGCGCCGTCCACCCGGCCAGTTCCCAGTCGCCGACGTCGCGCGCAGCTCGCGCGATGGCCTCGATCGTGAACAGCGCCTGCGCCCATGCGTCCGGCCCCGTCCGCGCACGCACTTTCCGCACGACCTCCTCGAGCATCGGCCGCCCCTGCGGCGCCTTGCCGGTGCGGAGGAAGAACTCGCCCTGAAACGCCTGCAGCGAATCCGCGACGATGCCGGCGCCCTCGGTTCCACGCATGAGCCTCAACGCCGCGTTGCCTTCGTCGGCCGCTTCCTTGAACTGACCGAGCGCCAGTCGCGCGCGTCCCGCCTCGACGTGGCCGGTGGCGCTGACCACTGGCGACCGATGCGCCGCCATCGTGTTTGCGGCGGTTAGCGCTTCCTGCGCCCGCCCGCGCGCGAGCAGGAACACTGGCCACTCGCGTTTGTTGAACTCCTGGACCAGCAGCGTCGACGGAATCCCGAACGAGCGCTTGAACAGCTCTTCCGCTTTCCGCATCTGGCCGATGTACTGATACGAGGTCGCCAGCAGATCGAGGTTGTGCTGGTAGTGCCAATCGTACTCGACCGGAATCTTCTCTGACGAGAAGTACGCGGTTTCGAGCGCGTCGGCCGCCGAGAACTCTTCGATCGCTTCTTCGATTCGGCCCGCGCGCCGGAGGTTGTGGCCGTCCATGTGCCTCGCGTGCGGCACGGCCGGCGCCATCTTCGCATAGGTCGCGCCCTGGGTCAGCGCATCCTGCACCCGGCCGCTGTTCTCGTAGGCATGGGTCAGATAGTGATGACCGGCGAAGTGGCCCGGGCCGAGCGTCAGCGCCTTCTCGTAGAACCGCACCGAACCGGCGACGCTGCCTTGTCCCCGCTCCGCCGGATCCGCCGACTCAGCGTGTCCGCGCTGGAGCCAGAACTCCTCGTCGGACGGAAACGTTTTCAGCGCTTCGTCGAGTGCCGCGCGATAGGCGGTCAGCTTCGCGGCATCGCCCGGCGCGTCTTCGGCCGCCATCTGCAGCGCGCGCGCCTCGACGTGACGCTTGTCGTGAACGGTCGTCGCCAGCGCCTTCGCGCGATCGAGCGCCGCGCGCGCCGCCGGCGCTGCGCTCAGCTCCACGTAGGCGATCGTAAGGCCGAGATGCGCGAGCGCAAGCCTGGGATCGATCCGAAGCGCCTGGTTGAAGGAGCGCGCGGCTTCGATCCAGACGTACGAATGCAGATACGCGAGCCCCTGATCGTAGAAGGCCTGCGCCTTCGGCGACGCAGTCGCCGCCGTGTCGTGCGCCGATCCGATGCCCGTTCGAATCGGCACCGGGCGCTGGGCGATCTCGAGCGCCGTCTGGGACGAAGCCGGGCGATGCGCGTGGTCGTCTTGCGGTATCAGCGCGACGGCAAGAATCACCCCGATGATCACAGCGGATTCAGTCTACTAGAAAGAAAAAGGGCGGCGGAGCCGAAGGCCCGCCGCCCCACGAATTCAGAATTCCGAATTCTGAATTCAGAATTGCGCGTTAGAAATCAAACTGCGCTCCGATCTTGAAGAAGCGCGCCTGGAGCACGTTGGTCGGTTTCAGCCAGTTGCTGGTCGCCGCCGTCGAGAACGTGGAGCTGACGGTGAACGGCCAGTCGCTGTTGAAGATGTTGTAGGCGTCGAAGTCGAGACGGAAGCGCAGCTTGTCCAGCCTGATCCGCTTCGATGCACGCAAGTCGAGTTGCTGCAGGTTCTGGTTGCCGTAGTTCGCCCCGACCGCCATGAGGTTGATCGTCTTGGTCGTCAGGCCGGCTGAGTACGCGCGGCCCAGCGTTGTAGCGGTCGCGGGCGCCGTCGTCCAGGTCGCCAGGATGCTCGGCGCGGCACCGCCGGTCTGCACGCCCCGGCTGAACTGATAGGTCGCGCTCAACACCACGTCGTATGGCAGCGTGTACGAACCGAGGATCTTCAAGTCCGGGCGGTACGGCAGATCCTGATGGCAGGCCTTGCCCCCGTCCGGGAACGTCTCGGGATAGCCGGTTCCGGTGACCGCGTTGGTCATGATCGCGGAGAAGATGCCGGCGTTGACCAGATTGCACTGATCGAAGATGCGCTTCTGCGCGTTGATGCCGACGTTGAAGAACGCGCCGCGCGAGAAGCGCGCCGTCGTCGACACCTCGAAGCCCTCGTAGATGTTGGTTTCGCCGCCGTAATCTGACGAGAAGTGAATCGTGCTGTTGGCCGGCAGGTTCTGGGCCACCACCGACGGTTTCAGGTCGTACAGGCCGCAGACCTGATAGCCGCCGCCGTTGGGCAGGTTGGCATCGACCGGCGCGTTCACGCAGAACGGACCGTCGTAGCTGTTGTTGGCGAAGTTGTAGCGATTGTCCACGGTCACGGTCTGATTGCCGAACTGGCGGCGGTACCAGCCGCCGTTGATCGCCACGCGCGGCGCGAGCTGGTGCTGGCCGCTGACGGTGAATTCCCAGTTGTAGCCGCGGGCTCCCCAGCCATCCAGCACGGCGGGGTCGGTCAGCGTCGACGAAGGTACGTTCTTGCCGAACGTCGGCGTCGCCGTCGAGTTCGTCAGTTCGTTGAGCTGGATGTGGCCGGCCGAATCGAACGGCGATCCGTTCTTGTCCAGATCGCTCCACGCTCGCGTGTCGGTGAGACCGACCGTCGTCTCCGGATTGTTGTTGTCGACCGTGCCGCCGGCGGCGAGACCCGTCCCGGCCACATAGCGCGCCACGCTCGCCTTGATCGCGGTCTTGCCATCGCCGAAGAGATCGTAGGCAATGCCGACGCGCGGGCTGATGTCCTTCCAGTTGGTCACGCGGCCCGTGCAGCCGGCGTTCAGGTTGTTCTTGCCGTCCGGGCAGTCCGAATACGTGACCGCGTTGTTGAAGGTGCCAGCGGGCAGCGTCTCGGGGTCGGTGGCACCGACGAACTGATCGAAGCGGACACCGGCATTGATCGTCATCCGGTTGATCGTCCACTTGTCCTGGATGAAGAGGCCCATGTCCTCCTTGATCGAGTTCTTCCGATCGGTCGGAATCTTCAGCGCAACTGACACCGGCACGCCGGCGTTGAAGTTGACCGGCTGGACGTCGAGGGTGTACTGCTGCGCCAGCCGCCACTGGGCCTGGCTGATGACGATGCCGCCGCGGAACTGGTGAGCGCCGGTGATGTAGTTGGCCGCGAACTGCTCCGTGAACAGCTTCGAGAAGTGGTCGGCGGGGTTGTTCCAGGCGTTGGCGATCTTGTTGGTCGCGTTGTCGTTGATGGTGTAGAGCGGAACCGGATTGGCGAACACGTCCGGCTGATAGTTCTCCTGGTACTCCTGGTCGTAGACGGCGAAGCCGGCGTCGAACAGCAGCTTGTTGCTCTGCGTGCGCGTGTACTTCGTCACGGACACGAAGCTGGTGGGCGTCGCCTGAATGGCCGACGCTTCGGGGGGAACAGTGGACGCGATGCCCCAGTGGCCGCGCACCTTGTCCTGCTCGTCGTGGTAGTACGAGATCTGATCCTTCGACGACACCTGGAATTTCACGCGTCCCGCGAAGCTCCGGATATGGCCGTCGTCGATACCCGGACGGCTGGTGTCCGGCACGTACGGCGTGAACTTGCCGGGCACCTGCGTATTCAGGTTGTAGAAGCTGTCGACCACCGTCTTGTTGACGCCGAGATACCGGAACGTGCCGTAGAACCACGCGCGGTCGCGCACGATCGGACCGCCCATTCCGATGTTCGAGTCGTAGTTCTTCGTGAGCTTGCTGACGTTGGTGAGGAAGTTGTTGGTCTTGTTGAAGGTCGTGTCGCCGGTGAGGTTCGTGCCGGTGCACGGCTGGCCGACGCCCGACGAGCCGCAGTTGTCCGAGGCCCACGCCGACGGCGAGTAGTTGCCGTAGGCGAAGCCATGGAACGAGTTGCCGCCATCCTTCGGCACCATGTTGACGCGCATGCCGCCCTGGCCCATCTCGGCCGAGTCGGCGCCGGTCACGTAGCTGAACTCCTGGAAGCTGCCGTCGTTCCAGTACACGCCGCTGTACGCGCCGTTGGCGCACAGGTTGTTGAGCCGCATGCCTTCGATGGTCTGGACCGTGTCACCCGACCCTCGATACTGCAGCGGCGACTGCTGGAGGTTGCCCGACCCACCGACGTCGCGCGACAGCGCGCCGCCGCCGCCCACCGCGATCGACGTGCCGGGAATCATGATGCCGACTGCCTGGATGTTGCGGCCCGTGGGAATCGCGTCCATCACATCGCGCGTCATCACCGTGCGTGTGGTGATGCTCTGCGTGTCGACGACCGGCGATTCCGCGGAAACGGTGATGGTCTCTTCCAGCGCGCCGACCTTGAGGTCGGCATTGATCGGCGCGGTGAAGTCCGAAGTGAGCTCCACGTTCTCGCGCTTCACGACGCTGAATCCCGGAAGGGTGAAGGTGACGGTGTAGGTTCCTGGACGCAGGCTGCCGATCTTGTACTGTCCGGAACTGTCGGTGACGGCGGATCGGACTTTCTCGATCAGTGCGGGACTTGAAGCCTCAACCGTCACGCCGGGAAGAACCGCACCGGACGAATCCTTGACGACGCCGGCAATCGCGCTGGTCTGGGCCAGCGCCGACGCCGGCAGCAGCCCGAGCAGAGCTGCCGCAAACGTTAGTCGTGCAACCATGCGCATGCTCAATCTCCTCCTCGAAAGCCGTCGGTCTTGCAATGAGCGCCTCTCGCGTGCACTCGTCGTGCCGCACACTCTACTTCGCTTCGTCGAGACATTTTCGCGGTTTTCACGCGCTCTTCATGCCGCCAACGCCGCACGATTCCAATTTTCCGTATGCAAGCTCCTCGTTTCGCGTAAATTCTTCCGGTTTTCGTCGACCTACCGACCGGTCGGTCATGTTTGGCAGATCCCGCCCTGTCTTGACGAGCAGGCCACCTCACGGTAAAAGCGAACGCGTATGAGTATCGACCGCGCGGCGCCCACTCAACAGCGGTTCGACACGCGACGCGCAAGGATGTGCAGAACGGCGGCCCAGTTGTTCCGCGATCGCGGGTACGACGCCACCTCAGTCAGCGATGTCGCGCGAGCCCTTGGCCTGACCAAGGCCGGCCTCTATCACCATTTCGAGAGCAAGGAAGCGCTGCTGTTCGAGATCATGATGTACGGGCTGGACCGTGTGCGGGACGACGTCATCACGCCGGCGCGGACGATCCGCGATCCCGAAGCCCGTCTGCGGGCGATGATCGTCACGCACGCCCGCATCGCGACCCGTGGGCAGGGCGCGGTCGCGCATCTCGGAGACGAGATCCGGGCGCTGCCGCCGTCGGGACGCCGGCAGATCGAACAGCGTATGCGCGTGTACTTCGACCTGATCCGGAATACGCTCCGCGAGCTGAAGGCCGCGGGACGCCTGCGCAACGTCGATCTCACTGTCGCGACGTTCAGCCTGCTCGGCATGATCCTGTGGCTGCCGCGCTGGTTTCGACAGGGAGGACGGCTCGACCAGGCGCAGGTCGCCGACGCGATTGCAGACTTCGCGCTCGGCGGACTGCTCATGCCTGCTCGCCGGGAGGCGGCAAAGCTTAAGATCCGGAAATTCCCCCGAGGCAGAGGTATTTGATCTCGAGGAACTCCTCGAGGCCGTACTTCGATCCCTCACGGCCGAGCCCGGACTCTTTCACGCCGCCAAACGGCGCGACCTCGGTCGAGATGATGCCGGTGTTGATGCCGACAATCCCGTATTCCAACGCTTCCGCGACGCGCCAGATCCGGCCGACGTCGCGGCCGTAAAAGTACGCCGCAAGGCCGAACTCCGTGTCGTTGGCCAGAGCGATCGCTTCCTCCTCAGTCGTGAAACGGAAGAGCGGCGCCACCGGGCCGAATGTCTCTTCACGCGACACGGCCATCGACGGCGTGACGTCGACGAGAATCGTCGGCTCGAAGAACCGGCCGCCCAGCGCGTGACGCTTGCCACCCACCAGGACCTTCGCGCCCTTCGCCGTCGCGTCGGCAATATGGCTCTCCACTTTCTCGACGGCTTTGTCGTCGATCAAAGGGCCTTGCGTCGCGGTGGCGTCGATCCCCGGTGCCGGCTTCAGCTTCTTCACCGCATCGGCCAGCTTGGCGGCAAACGCGTCGTACACCTTGTCGTGCACGAGCAGCCGATTTGCGCACACGCAGGTCTGCCCCGTGTTGCGATACTTCGACATGATCGCGCCCTCGACTGCCGCATCCAGGTTCGCATCGTCGAACACGATGAACGGCGCGTTGCCTCCGAGCTCGAGCGACAGCTTCTTGACGGTGGTCGCGCACTGCGCCATGAGGAGCTTTCCGGTTTCGGTCGACCCGGTGAACGACAGCTTGCGGACGATCGGATTGCTCGTGAGCTCGCCGCCGATCTCCGAGGCGGATCCGGTCAGCACGTTGAACACGCCCTTCGGCACGCCCGCGCGTTCGGCGAGCTCCGCGAGCGCGAGCGCCGAGAACGGTGTCTGCGACGCCGGCTTCAGGACGACGGTGCAGCCGGCAGCGACGGCGGGCCCGGCCTTACGGGTGATCATCGCGAGCGGAAAGTTCCACGGCGTGATGCAGGCCACGACGCCGATCGGTTCCTTCACGACGAGGATGCGCTTGTCGACCTGATGACCCGGGATGGTGTCGCCGTAGACACGCTTGGCTTCTTCGCCGAACCATTCGAGGAACGACGCGGCGTAGGCCACCTCGCCCCGGGCCTCCGCGATTGGCTTGCCCTGTTCCGCCGTCATCAGCTGCGCGAGGTCCTCCTGGTTCGCCATCATGAGATCGAACCAGCGGCGCATGACGACGGCGCGCTCCTTCGCGGTCTTGCGGCGCCATGCGGGAAACGCGCGGGCCGCCGCCTCGACCGCCGCGCGCGTTTCGGCACGCCCGAGTCGCGGCACCGAGCCGAGGGTCTCGCCGGTCGCCGGATTGTCGACGTCGATTGCGCCGCCCGAGGCGGCGCCAATCCACGCGCCGTCGAGATAACACTGTTCACGGAACAGCTTTGGATCGGTCAGGGTGATGCGCGAGGGTGTGGTGGGAGTAGCCATCTGCGAATTGTAGCTCGCCGTCCCGCGCTCGGCTCAAGTCTTCGCGCTACGCCGACATCTCCCTTCGATGTAGCGCGAAGGCTTGAGCCGAGCGAAGACCATGGAGCGCGAAGGCTTAGCCGAGCGTCTCCGTCAACAAGTCGCCGATTCGATCGATCGTCACGTCCGCCGGAGGATACGAATCGACCTGGGCCCGATCCTCGGCATAGTGTCCCTGACGGACGAACACCGTCGTCAGACGATCGCCCCACACGTCTTTCATCGCACTCAGGATTCGGATCTTGTCGTCCACCATCACGTAGCGCCTCGCCGGATAGCGCCGCTCGACGTCGTCGAGCATCTGCTCTTTGTGAATGTAGATGAGGACTTCGCCCTCGACGGCACCCCACAGCCCCGAACGCTCGATCTTGCGCGGCTGGAAGACCACGTCGCCATCCGAGAGGATCGCGGTGCGACCGCGCGCGCGCAGGCCGCGGATGACGTCGAGCGCGCCGGGGTACACACGGCTTGCGAAGGGATAGTGCAGCAGGAACAGCGAAATCTGCAGCGCCTGCATATCGCGCGGCCGCTCGAACCGGAACCGCTGGAGAGCACCGAGATAGTCGGCGTACCCGAGCTCGGCGCGCAGCTGCTCGAAGATTTCCCAGTAGCGTGCGTCGCATTCAGGTCCGCAGACTCCGACGAGATGACGACGCAGATCGGCGATCACCGCGTCGTTGTCGAGGAGGGTGTTGTCGACGTCCAGGAGAAACACGGTATCGGTCATCGATCGCTACATCGGCCACGAAATGCACGAAACGCACGAAACACGAAGAAGAATCATATGTTTCTTCTTCGTGCGTCTTCGTGCTCTTCGTGTTTTCGTGGTCAAGACTCCGGCGGACAGGGCGCGTTCGCGTAGCCGGATCGGAACGGCGTGACCACTCCGGTGGCCGGCTCGAACTTGTGGCGCCAGACGCACGCCGTGTCGTTGGCGAGCAGGTGGATGGAGACCGAGGGCGTATCTGAGATCGTGCTGACGTAGTGAATGTCGTCGGTCGGCGGCAGCAAGGCGTAGCACTCGCCGCGGCCCAGCTCCTGGCGTTTCGCGACCTCGAGCGTGGCATGCGCGGGGTCGCTGCCGTCATCCAGGCGCCGGTAGACCGTTTCGTCCTGGCGCCCGCGATAGATGCCGACCAGGCCCCAGGCGAGGTGATCGTGAACGGGCGTCGATGCGCCGACCGGCACGACGAGCGAGAACAAGCAGAGAGACCGGTCTTCGGCGCGGTACAGCGCGTACTGACCGATGCCGCCGCCCATCTTGCTGGTCTCGTCAGGCGTGGCGCAGCTGTCGGGGAGCCAGCCGTCGGTGTTCAGCAGCGTCTCGAATACCGGACGCAGCGCCTCGACGCGGACGGCGACGTCGGGTATCGCCGCGGTCAATCGCCTGGCTTCGTCGATCACCTCCCGAAGCTGCGGAGTATCGACGAGAAATCCGAAGTGATCGCCTTCGTGGTGATGGTGCAGATCGCACATGCCGAGAGAATAGCACCGGTTCAGAATTCGAATCGGTCCGACCGCTCACGGCTCGAGCGTTCCACTTCGATGGTGCACTCCGTGAGAACGGCCGCCAGGGCGCCGACGGCGGCGAGCACGGGGGCGAAGACCGCGCCGACGACGCCGACGGTCACCGGAAACTCCACGACCGTCCGCTCGTCCTGCTTGATCACGATGCGCCGGACGTTGCCCTCGTGCAGCAGCTTCTTCACCGCGTCCACGAGCTGGCACGCAGTGACCTTGAACGATTCCTTGAAGGTTGAGTGACCCATGACTCTACATACGTGGCCGGTGGACCACGAGTTCAGGACAGGTCGTCGAGTGCCCGTGAAAGGTTGGCAAGGCCGCGCCCGAGCAGGGCTGGACTGCAACCGAAACTGAGCCGGATGTGCCTGGGCGCCTCGAAAAACCGTCCCGGCACCACGAGCGTGGACGCCTGCTTCACCAGGTGGCGCACGAACCGATCGCTGTCGATGCCGGACGGAAGCCGCGGAAACACGACGTTGCCGCCTTCGGGCATCACGGCCCGCAGCCGGGGCTCGCCGGCAAAGAATGAGCGCATGCGCGCCAGGTTGGGATCGAGGATCGCGTGGGCGCGGCGGTCGATCTCGCGCAGGCGGCGGAACGCCGCAAGCGCCATCCGCTCGCCCGCGGCGACGCTGTTGTTCGTGATCAAATCGCTAATCCGTTGAGCCCGGGCGATCATCGCCGGCGGCCCCAGGATCCACCCGGCGCGAAGGCCGTCGAGCCCGTACGCTTTGGTCAGGCTGTTGGTCGTCAGCACGTTCGGCCCCGCATGCACGCACGACTCGGCACGATTCCGAAACACGCATTCGAGATACACCTCGTCGACGAGCAGGTACGCCTTCACGCGGGCGAGCATCGTGGCCATCGCGCGCAGCGTCGGCGGCGGAATACGCGCGCCCGTCGGGTTGTGGAGATTGGTCACGATGGCGAGCCGGGTCTTCGTCGTGACCATCGAGGCGAAACGGTCCAAATCGATCGCGTAGCTGTCCTCGAACCGCCGATCCAGCCTTCGCACGCGATAGCCCAGTGTTCGCGGAATTTTCAGCAACGGCTCGTACGTCGGACGTTCGACGATGACCTGGGTCCCCTGGCTGCCGCCATCAAGCGCCGCGAGGCACGCGAGCCAGTTGGCGTAGCTGGTACCGCCCGAGACGGCAAAGGCCTGTTCCTGCCGCACGCCGTAGCGCGAGGCGATGGCTGCGCGCAGCGGGGCATAACCGTACTTCACTGGCAGCGTCGCCACGAGATCGGACGCGGTGAGGTCCAACAGCGACGTCGGGCACAGCGCGACGCCGCTGCGCGCCAGATTCACCTCGACCGGCGGCAGCGACTTCGCCCACTGAATATAGTCGAGGGCCGCAACCTTCACGGACGCGCCGGCAGTGGCGGCATTTGCGCCGCGGGCAGGCGTGGCAGCATCTCATCGCGCATCGCGAGCTGGTAGAGCGTGGCCGCGATCGCGATCGCCGACGCCTTCACGTCATCCTCGATGACGCGCTCGTAGGTGTCGAGGTTGGTGTGGTGCGTATGCGTGTTGTACTCGATCGGATCCTGGCTGAAGCCGATGCCCGGCAGCCCGACGTTGTTGAACGCGGTGCTGTCGGTGCCCGCGATCGCCCGGCTCGTCGTCGCTGCCGCGCCCGCGACGCCCAGATCCTGGAAGGGCGCGAGCGCCTGGCGGACGACAGCGGCCGCCGCGGGCGGACCGAAAACACCCGCTCCCCTGGCGCGGCCCGTCCCGGAATCGATGTTGAGATACGCCATCAGCTTCGAGTACTCGGGCTGCTTCTGGTTCTCGAACGAGCCGAAATGCTCCTTCACGTACGCCTGCGACCCGAGAATCCCCTCCTCTTCCCCGCTCCACAGCGCGACGCGGATCGTCCGCCGCGGCGTCACCCCGATCGCTTTCAGAATCCGCGCGGCCTCCATCATTGTCGCGCAGCCGATGGCATTGTCGGTCGCGCCGGTCGCCGAATGCCACGAGTCGAGATGGCCGCCCAGCATCACGACTTCGTCCTTCTTGTCGGTGCCCGCGATTTCCGCGATGGTGTTGTACGCCGTACGGCCCTCAGGATAGACCTTGTTGACGATGGTGAACTCGAGTTCCACGGGCGTCCCATCAGCGAGGATGCGCGAAATGCGGCCGTAATCTTCGTTTCGCATGACGACGGTCGGAACCGCTCTGGTGATGTCGTAGGTGCGGTTATTGAAGGCGATGATCTGGCCGTGTTCGCGCGCCGCGTCGTTCACCCGCACCTTCGCGCCGTTGGCGACCAGAAACGCATCGACTTGCTCGTCAATCTGGCGCGCGGTCATCGGCGGCGGCGTCTGATCGCCGCGGCCGCCGCGGCCGAACTGTCCGGCGTTTGGATTGTTCGGATCGTATTGTTCACGCACCTGATCGTCGGGACGCCGTTTGGCCGGCGGGTTGATGTTGACCGGCACGATCGTGTGCTTGCCCACGAGCACGATGCGTCCCTTGACGGCGGATTTGGCGACATCGAGCGCCGCGGTGAGCTGCGCCGGCGTCGGCCGCTCGGGCATCTGCAGCTGATACGCCTGCGCGCTGACCGTGCCATCCGTGCCCGGCGTCCACGCGAGCACTTCGCACGTCAACTGATCCTTGACCGGTGAGGTGATGTGCGCCGAAAAGCGCTCGTTGACCCACCCGGGATGACCAAAATCCCACGGCTCGAGGTGACCGTTCGTGAACCCCCACGACTGCATCTGCGCAATCGCCCACTCCCCGGCCGCCTTCAGGCTGGGCGAACCCGTGACGCGCGGGCCATAGACGTCGGCCAGCATGTGCAGGGTCTTCATGATCTGCGAATGGGCGTTTTCTTCCTGGCGGATTCTGGCGTTGATGTCCACGTCCGTGTGCGACTGAGCGGCCAGCGGCGCCAGGAGCGCAACGACCAGAAAGGCGGCCGAGAGGGGTCTGATCATGGGGCAGATGTTAACTTTCGGCCCCGCCCTGCGTATATAGGAGGTGATGACGAGACGAATCGCGCTGAGCATCTTCCTGCTGGCTGCCGCGCCGCTCCCCGGCGTTGCCGCTCAGTCGAAACCGGCGGCGACGCAGCCGGCCGCCGCGGCGCCCGCGGCCGGCGACGAGCGAACGGCTCAAGACACGAGGCAGCGGCTGCGCGAGATCCTCGAACAGTATCCGCCGTCGGTCGGACAGGTCCTCAGGCTGGATCCGTCGCTGCTCTCGCGGCAGGACTACCTCGCGCTCTATCCGACGCTCGCGGCCTATCTGGCCCAGCATCCCGAGGTCGCCCACAACCCCGTGTTTTTCATCGGCGCGCCCAACAGCGGCCCGTCCTATATCGACAATCGCAGCCACGCCGCGGAGGCCATCCAGAACGTGTTCATCGGTCTCGAGGTCCTGCTGGGGATCGTGACCGCGATCATCACGCTCGCCTGGCTCGCACGAGCCGCCATCGATCACCGGCGCTGGCTCCGCGCGACGAAAATCCAGACCGACGCCCACAACAAAATCGTCGACCGGCTTTCATCGAATGAAGACCTGCTCGCCTACATGCAGTCGCCGACCGGACAGCGATTCCTGACCGCGTCGTTCACCGCGCCGGCTGCCGGCGCACCGCCGGTCATCGTCGGGGCGCCGTTCAATCGCATCCTCTGGTCGGTGCAGGCAGGAATCGTCCTCGCGGCGGCGGGCATCGGCCTGCTGTTGGCCAAGAGCGGCGTCATCGAAGAAGTCGCGGAGCCGATGCAGGTGATCAGCATCCTGTCGATTGCGCTCGGGATCGGCTTCATCGCGTCGGCGTTCGCGTCCTACGCGATGTCGCGCCAACTTGGGCTGATCGAACCACAAGTGCCCCATGCGTGACGTGGCGTTCTCCACGCTCGAGCAGCTCGGCGCCGCCGCGACCGACTCAGAAGGCGCATTCCAGATGGACGAGGAGGCGTTCCGGCTGTTCTACGAGCGCACGGCCCGGCCCGTCTGGGCCTACCTCTCGCGCATGTCCGGCAACGCGCGGCTGGCCGACGACCTCCTGCAGGAAACCTACTACCGCTTCCTGCGCGCCAACGTGGCTCACGAGAGCGACGCGCATCGGCGCAACTACCTGTTCCGCATCGCGACCAACATCGTCAGGGACCATCGGCGGCGTCCGCGCATGGACCAATCGCGCCTGGCTGACGGCCACGACGCCGCGGAGCCGATCGATCCGCAGTCCGCCGACGCGGCCGCCGGCGCCGTGCGCCGTCTCGATCTGGCGCGGTCGATGGCGCGGCTGAAACCGCGCGAGCGCGATCTGCTGTGGCTCGCGTACGCGCAGGGATCGTCGCACAAGGAGATTGCGGAAACGCTCGGCCTGAAGACGGCGAGCGTCAAATTGCTGCTGTTTCGAGCGCGGCAGCGTTTGGCGCGCTTTCTGCGCGAAGGTGTCCGATGAGCGGCAACGAGTGTCCACGCGAGGCCGACATCCTCGAGGCGATCGCGTTCGGCCGCTGGCCGGACGGATGCGGCGATCTGAGCGCGCACGCGGCATCGTGCGAGGTGTGCGCGGATCTCGTGGAGGTGGCGGTGGCGCTGCACGACGATCGCGCAGCCTTGTGCCGCGAGGCGCAGCCACCCTCGTCCGGAATGGTGTGGTGGCGCGCGACCATCCGTGCGCGAGCCGAAGCGACACGGACGGCCACGCAACCGATCTCGGTACTGCAGGGGATCGCCGGCGCCTGCGTCGTCGGCGCGGCCGCCGGGCTCGTGACGATCGCCTGGCAGTCGATGCACTGGATGGATCGGATCGGCGAGCTGGCGATGCGGCTCGAGAGCCGTCGCGCCGACATCGCCACGGCGTCAACCTTCGCGACGGGACATGGCCTGCCGATCCTGGTCGCGGTGGCGGCGGGGCTCGTGCTCGCGCCGCTCGCGCTCTACATCACGCTGGCGGACGATTGACCGGTCGATCTAGCGGGTCCGCCTGAAGGCGGACACTACCGGTAATTCTGTCGCGTCCCCACGCAGGCCCGCCTGAAGACGACACTACCGGCGATTTCTGTCGCGCCCCACGTCGGTAGTGTCCGGCTTTAGCCGGACCCTTCCTTTGCCTGCGTCACGAATGCGATGCGATCGCCCTTGGGACTGATCGCGATTCGCGTCACACCGTGGAGGCCAAGCGCGGCGAGGTCCGCCAGGCGATTCCATCCAGGCTGGCCGCGACGCCATCCGTACAGGACGTCCTTGTCTGCCATCACAAGCGTGCCGTCGGGAGTCCAGGCGCAGTCGGCTTCGCGAGCGCCGGCCGGAGCATCCACGAGCGGCGTGATTCGCCTGGTCCGCGGATCCAGTTCGCGAATCGACAACGTGGCGGAAGCTCCGGACTCTCCGCCCGTGCGCGCGACGAAGCTGATCGTGCCGCCTGGAATCCGCTGGATCGATCGATTGATGCCGGTGACGAGAATCTCGGCCTCTCCGCCTGACGTGTCAGCGAGTCGCAAGGTCGCGGGCGATCCGAGCACGAAGAGCACGAGCGTGTGGTCTCCGGCCCAGGCGTGATAGCCGACTGGCTTCACGCCGGGTAGCACGATCTCCGGCGCGCCGCCGTCCAGCGTGAATCGCCAGAGCCGCTGCGTGCCGTCGGTTTCGACGCGAATCATGGAGATGTGCCCGCCGTCGGGCGTGACAGTTGGCGAGTACTCGCTTTCAGGCGTGCGCGTTACCTGACTCGTCTTTCCGGACGCGATGTCGAAGCGGTAAATATCGGTCTGCGTCCCGCCGCCCCGGATCGAAGTAAAGAGCACGGAGGCGCCGTCGGGCGTGAACGACGGCTGGTTGTCATACCCGGGGCTGTTGGTGATGTTCACCGGCCGGCCCACTTTGACTCCCGGCTCGAGCGGTGCGAGAAAGATTTCGGTATCCGGTGGTGGTGCCGCGGGAGGCGTACCGCGCTGGATCGCACCGATGAGCGCAGTAAGGATCACGAATCCGCGGCCGAACGAAGTCGATATCATGGCGCCGGATTGTATTAGAGTCGACGGATGGACGCAGTGTTTCTTGCCGACTTCCGAAAGACGGTCGACACGTCCGCGGCGCGCCTGCGGACGTTATCGAGCGCCGAAGCCGCCGTCCGGCCCGCGCCGGGCAGCTGGTCTCCGAAGGAGATCATCGGCCACCTGATCGACTCGGCGTCGAACAACCACGGACGCTTCGTCCGCGCTCAACTGCAGGATGACCTGGTGTTCGCCGGATACGAGCAGGATGACTGGGTCGCCATTCAGCGCTATCAGCAGCGCGAGTGGGCCGACCTCGTACTACTCTGGCAGGCCTTCAACCATCACATCGCGCACGTGATGGAAACCGCCGAGCCGGCTGTGCTCACGCGGCCTCGAACGAAACACAACCTGGATGTTCTCGCGTGGCAAGCCGTCAGTCCCACTCAGTCGACCACGCTCGAGTACTTCATGCGCGACTACGTTGGGCACCTGAAGCACCATCTGGGACAGATTTTTCCCGGGTAGCTGAACAGTGCGTTAGGTCGGAAGCGACCGCAGATCACGATCTCCCAGCCGGACGAACATCTCTTCGTCTTCCCGCGTTTCCGTCAGCGTCCACGCCACGGCAATCAGGAAGAACGCGACTCCAAACACGAACCAGCCTCGCATGACACGCGCCTCCACACGGATCAGCTGCACGCTTCATGCCCGCCCGGATTCAGGCCGTACCCTCTGCGCCCGATTCGGTTTTTCGCACGCTTGAAAGCGTGCGCCGCAGCTGCTTCAGGTTTTTCGCACGCCTGAAGGCGTGCGCCACAAATGACTCCAGATGTGGCGCAGGGCTTCAGCCCTGCGGACCTTTCGAGGCGTACGGTCCGAATACACCCACCAGCGTTCGCGCCTCCGTGCTGTCGTCCAGCACGAACACGCGATAGCTGTCTCCGCCCGGTGCCACGCGAACGACGATGTGGCCGTGATCGGCCTTGAGCTGATCGGCACGCGTGCCGATGCTCGCCTTCGTCGGCGGCCGAAGGAGGGTCGCGAAGATGTCGTGCGGACCTGGATAGAGACGCGACGCCATCATGCGCTTCAACGCGTCCTGCGAAGGATGCGTGGGAGACCACGATGGCAGGATCATCACCGCCGACCTCAGCGTCGACAGAAAGACGTCGCTCTCGGGATCGATCGACCCGTGGTGGTTGACCACGTGAACGTCCGTCGGACCGATGGCACGCGCGACGGCTGTTTCCACGGACTGCCAGGCAGGAGCGCCGGCATCCGGCACTCCGGGCATGTCGCCGCCCGTGAAAAGCGAGAAACGGCCGTAGCGCATGCGCAGGCCGATGCTGCACATGTTCTCGGACGGACGATCGCCGGGGGCGAGCGAGGACAACGGCGGAAAGATGCGCGCGACTTCGTCGCCTTTCCCGGTCCAGACCTCGCCGTTCGCAGCGACATTGCGGACTTCGAATGCCGGAAACGCTTCCGGCTCGCGCCGCAACACGATCTGATCCGCGCGGCCGACACGTATCGCTTCCGGCATCATCCCTCGCGCGCCCTGCGCTTGGAGGAACGCGCGATAGGCCTTGAACGTCGGATCGTCGTCGGGCGGCGTCAAGTATTCGTGACCGCGATCGATCACCGTCGTGATCGGAATGCGTGCGCCGACGTCCGCGAGCCCGCCGATGTGATCGTTATGAAAATGCGTGAGCACTGCGTAGTCGAGATGCGACACGCCGCTCGCGGCCAGGTAGTTTGCGATCCACGCGCCGGCCGTCCGCGATCCGTTCGGCCGCTGTTCCGTATCGGCAATCACCTGTCCGTCGCCCACCGCCCCCGCATCGACGATCATCGTCGTCCCGTCGGGGAAGACGACGAGAGCCGCGTTGCCGCGGCCGGTCGAAATCTGGTGAAAGTCCAGAGAGCCGCGCGTCCAGGGCGGCAAAGACGACGGAGCGGACTGAGGGAACGGGAACGGAGCCGACGAAGCGAACGGGGTTACAAAGAGAAACAGAGCAACGGAGAACCAGGTCTTTAGCACGCCAGCCTCTAGCCTCAAGCCCCTGCCCTTAGCCCTTAGCCCTTAGCCCTTAGCCCTTAGCCCTCAGCCCTAAGCCCTCAGCCCTAATTTGATATGTCCCTCATGATGCCGGCAGTGCCACGCGTACAAGGCGAGCGCCTCATCCAAACGCACGCGCCCCATCTCCGGGTGCACGTACACCTTCGCGAAATCCGCGTCGGTCAAGCTGCGGAGGAACATCAACCATCTGCGATGAAGCGCATCGAGCAGTGCGATTGACATGTCCGGCGGACCGGTCCTGGCCTCTCGAAGCTCTGCCCACTTCGATTCGTCGTACGCCTTGATCGCCGGCGCCTCCTCGGTGACGGCAAATTTCATTCGAATGTACGCGTTCATGTGGCTGTCGGGCACGTGGTGGACGACCTGCCGCACGGTCCAGCCCTCCGGACGGTACGGCGTGTCGAGCGCGGCGTCACTTTTTCCGCTCGTGAGCGCCGCGAATTTCGCCGGCGTGCGCTCGATCGTATCCAGATGCAACGCGCGCGTCGCACTGTCCACCGGACTGGCGAGCCGTTGGAAACGACCGACCGGGTACCGCAGCTGCTCGAGGTCCGTCATCAACTCCTCCTGCTGATAGAATCGCCTCCGCGAGGCATTCCATATGTTACGAGCATCCATAACGTTTACCGTCGTACTCTCCTTCATGATCCTGATGCTTCCTGCTCATGGATCGCAGCCGCTTCACGCGCAGGCGCCCGGCCCTTCGACAGGCTCAGGGCAGGCCGGCGGACGTGGCGGCGGACAGGCGCAGGCCGGTCCCATTCAATCGATCGACGCACGCACCGCCGGCATGCAGAAGATCGATGGCTTCTATCCGCTCTATTGGGACGAGCGCACCGGCTCGCTCTTCGTCGAGATTCCGAAGCTCGATACCGACATCCTGATGAACACGGGTCTTGCAGCCGGGCTCGGATCGAACGACATCGGGCTGGATCGCGGGAGCGGTGGCGGCGCCAGGATCGTCTCGTTCCAGCGCGTCGGCCCGCGCGTGCTCATGGTTCAGCCGAACATGTCGTTCCGTTCGAGCAGCGCGAATCCGCTCGAGCGGAAGTCCGTCGAAGATTCGTTCGCGAAGTCGGTGCTGTGGGGCTTCCCGGTGGCCGGCGAGAGCAACGGTCATGTGCTCGTCGATGCGACCGACTTCCTGCTGCGTGATGTCACCGGCGCGGGCAACTCGCTGCGTCCTGGCAACTATCGGCTGGACCGGACACGCAGCGCCTTCTATCTTCCGCGCACCAAAGCATTTCCCAAGAACAGCGAAATCGAAATGACGCTGAGCTTCGTCAACGAAGGCGCCGGCGGCCGCGGCGGCGGTGGCGGCGGGCCGGTGCAGGGTCCGGGACCGATTCCCGAAAACGGCGGCGGACGCGCGGGCGGTGGCGGAGGACGCGGCGGCGGCCTGTTCTCCGGATCGGTGGCCAGCGTGACGCCGACGGCGGAATCGGTGATGCTGCGCGAGCACGTCTCCTTCGTGGAGTTGCCCGACAACAACTACAAGCCGCGCTACGACGATCCGCGCGCCGGCTACGGCGGGCTCACCTACGTGGACTACAGCGTGCCGATCGGCGAGCAGATGCAGATGCGCTTCATCCGTCGCCATCGCCTCGAGAAAAAGGATCCCAGCGCGGCGATCAGCGAGCCGGTCAAGCCGATTCAGTACTGGGTCGATTCCGGCGCGCCCGAGGACGTCAAGAAAGCGCTGCTCGAGGGCGCCAGCTGGTGGACGCAGGCGTTCGAGGCGGCCGGATTTCACAACGGCTTCAAGGTCGACATCCTGCCGGACGGCGCCGACCCGATGGACATCCGTTACAACATGATCAACTGGGTCCATCGTTCCACGCGCGGCTGGAGCAGCGGCGGGTCTGTCGCCGATCCGCGCACCGGAGAAATTCTGAAAGGGACCGTGACGCTCGGCTCGCTGCGCGACCGGCAGGACTATCTGATCTTCGAAGGCTTGACGTCGCCGTATACGACCGGCAACGAGAAACCGGACATGCCGTATCAGACGGCGCTCAAGCGCATTCGCCAGCTCGCGGCGCACGAGGTCGGGCACACGCTTGGCCTCGGACACAACTACTACGACAGCGAAAAGGGCTGGATTTCGGTGATGGACTATCCGCATCCGCTCGAGAAGCTGAACGCGGACGGCACCATCGATATCTCTGACGCGTACCCCCAGAAGATCGGCGACTGGGACAAGGTCACGATCAACTACGGCTACCGCCAGTTTGCGGCGGGCACCGACGAGAAGGCGGCGCTCACCAAGATCCTCGACGATGCGTGGGCGCAGGATCTGCGGTACATGACCAACCAGGACACGGACTCGAATCCGAAAGTCGATCAGTGGTCGAACGGCGTCGATCAGGCCGACGAGCTGTTCCGCATGATGAAGGTGCGGCGCGCGGCGTTGAACAAGATGGGCGAACACACGATTCGCGCGGGGATGCCCACGGCCACGGTCGAAGAGCCGCTCGTGCCGATCTTCATGTATCACCGGTACGCCGTCGAATCGGCGGCGTCGATGGTCGCGGGCCAGGACTACATCTACGGGATGCGCGGCGACAACCGGACGCCGACCAAAGGCGTGGGCGTCGACGATCAGCGGAAGGCGCTCGACGCGCTCGCAATGACGTTGCGGCCGTCCGAGCTCACGGTTCCGGCACCCGTGCTCGCACTCATCGCGCCGAGGCCGCCGGGCTGGGGCATGCATCGTGAGCTTTTTCCCCGCACGACGGGCGACACGTTCGATCCGCTGAGTCCGGCGACGGTGGCCGCCGACGTGACGATCGGCTTCACGCTGCAGCTCGATCGCGCGGCGCGGATGGTGGCGCAGCACGCGGTGAATCCTCAGATGCCGGGGCTGGAGGACGTCATCGATCGGCTCACGGCCGCGACGTGGGATGCGCCGACCGCTACGCCGTACGAAGCGGCAATCCGTCGCGCGGAAGAGCGCGTGCTGGTCGATCGCCTGATGTGGCTGGCGAACTCGTCGCCCAACGGACAGGTGCGGGCGATCGCGTCGTACAAGTTGTCGAAGCTCGCGGCACGCGCGAAGACGGCGGTGAACAAGACCGAGCTCGACACGGCTCAACGGCAGCTGATGGCGGCGGACATCAAGCGATTCCTCGAGCGGCCGCTCGATCTCGCCCGCCCGTTTCAGCACGCGACGCCGGACGCGCCTCCGGGTGCGCCGATCGGCGATGCCGGCCAGGACTGGCTGGCGCCTCCTCCTGAGTGGGGCGGATCACGCGCGTGGAGCTGGGACTACTGGGAAGAATTGCCGCCGATGTAGCCGGACATTAATCGGACGCTCAGGGCGGGTTTCCGCCCTGAACGTCAACTTTTTGCGCGACCAATTGTTGCTGGCACCAAAGCTGCGTGTTCGACCCCGGGGGCGGCTTAGAAGCCAGTGCTACGTATCAGGGTCCTACAAACGCCGCCACTCTCTGACGTGGATGGAATCAGGTTGGACCGGTTCCGTCCGGGTCGGCAGTACGTGCTCGGCAACAGCCTGGGGGCGCTTTTCCTCGCCGAAGGATGGGCTGAACCGGTTGGCGACGAGGAGCCGACGCCCGCGATCCCCCCAACGAAATACTTAGACGAGAAGCATGCAGACGAGCTGCGGCTTCCAAATCTGATTCGAGACATCTACCCGCCGTACTACAACGGCTCTCTCACGCAGGCTGCGGATCGCCGGCGAGCATCGCGAATCGCGCGTTCTCGCTCTCGATCGCGATCGTCGCGCCCTCGAGCCGGCCACCCGACACTCAAGAAAAACTAGGCGATCGCATCAAGGCTGACCTGCGCGGTGCGGTTATAGCCCAGCCATGCTTGAATTCTGGACGTAAATCAC
>Ga0070665_100001615_pt1 | contig 25949 bp, 19 predicted proteins | sample KBSS13metaG_FD_65862 | JGI IMG/M metagenome (GOLD analysis project Ga0070665, IMG submission 65862) | Switchgrass rhizosphere microbial communities from Kellogg Biological Station, Michigan, USA - KBS S1-3 metaG | ecosystem: Host-associated > Plants > Roots > Rhizosphere > Soil ... | reverse complement strand
ACGCTGATGGACATCGGGCTGGGGCCGGTCACCGTGCGAACGGTGGCGCGCGACGGCGCCGGCGCAGGCACCCTGTTCCGGCACGTCCTCGGCCTGAAGATCGCCTGGGGCGCGCTGGGGCTCGTGGTGCTGCTGATCGCGGCGCCGATCCTGCGGAGCGATCCGGCCGTGATCCACGCCTGCTACCTGATGGGGATCTCGTCGGCCATCCGATCGTACGTGTTGAGCGCGCGCGGGCTGCTGCAGGGGCTCAACCGCTTCGATCTCGAAACGGTGACCGTCGTCGCCGATCGCGGCCTGCTGCTGGTGCTCGGCACGCTGGTGCTGGCGGCCGGCTATGGGCTCTACGGGTTGTCGGTCGCGTTCGTGGTCGCCCGCCTGCTGATGTTCGTCGTCGTCACCGTGATCGTGAAGCGGGTGACGGGATCGGCGGTGCCGACCTACGACCGCGCCGTCTGGATCGAGTTGCAGACGGCGGCGCTGCCGCTCGGCTTCTTCCTGATTACCCTGACGCTCTACACCTACATCGACACCGTTATACTCGGCATCATGCGGACCGATGCGGAGACCGGCTGGTATGCCGCGTCGTATCGCGTCTACGAAGGGCTGATGTACGCGCCGTCCGCGTTCGCCACCGTCCTCACCCCGCGCTTCTCGCAGATGTTCGTCGACGATCCTGCCGGTCTGCGCTCGCTGTTCCGGCGCTCGCTGCTCGGCTCGGCGCTGGCTGCGCTCGTGATTGGCGGCGCCGGGGTCTATCTCGCGCGGCCGATGCTGTTGCTGTTCTATGGCGCGGCCTACGTGGCTGCGGTCCCGCCGCTGCAAGTCCTCGCGGGCGGATCGATCTTCGTGTTCTGCACCTGGATTCTGCACGCCGCGGCGATCTCCACCAACCTCGACCGGCGGCTGGTCGGAACCACCGCGATCGGACTGATCACCAACATCGCGCTCAACATCCTGTTCATTCCCCGGCTGGGCATCACCGGCGCGGCGTGGGCGACGGTGATCGCCGAAGCAGTGACCGTGACCCTCCTCTACGTGCAGGTGCATCGCCGGCTGGCAGCGGCCGGACGAGCGGCGTGAGCATGACCGCCCGCCAGCAGCGCACCGCCGCGGTGCTCGGCGTCACGCTGTTCCTGTCGTATGCCTACTTTTACCCGGCGGGCGGCTGGAACCAGAACTCGCGCTTCGCGCTGATCCGCGCCGTCCTCGAGCGGGGCACGCTGCGGATCGACGCCTACCAGCTGCATACCGGCGACCGCGCGTTCTGGCGCGGCCACTACTACACCGACAAGGCGCCCGGCGCGTCGCTGCTGGCGCTCGCCCCGGTTCAGGCCGCGCGGCTCGTTTCGCGCAGCGCCGGCGTCGATCCCGCATCGTTTCCCGGCATCGCCTGGACCTCGTACGTGGCCGCGGTCGTGACCTCGGGGATCTTCACCGTGATCGCCGCGCTCTGTGTTTTCTGGCTCTCGCTGCGCTGGGGCGCCACTACCGGCGCCGCGCTGTTCGCGGCGAGCGCCTACGGACTCAGTACGCCCGCGTGGGCCTACGCCACGCTGTTCATGGGGCACGGACCGACCGCGGGCTGCCTGATGATCGCGCTGGTCGCAGCCGATCTCCTCGGCGAAGGTCCTGTACGTGTGCGCCTGAAGTTGGCCGGGATTCTCGGCATCGCGGGCGGCTGGGCGGTAGTGACCGAATTCCAGGCGGCGATACCGGCGATCTTCATCGGCCTGCTGGCGATCGCTCGCGCGAGGGACGCGGAGGAGCGCGTCGTCGGGCCGGTGATCCTGCGCATCGCGGCCGGTGTCGCCCTCGCGGCGGTGCCGCTGTTCGTCTACAACACGCTCGCGTTCGGCTCGCCGTTCCACCTGGGGTACTCGAGCGAAGAGGGATTCAAGGAGCTGCAGACCGGCTTCTTCGGCATCACCTACCCGAGCCTCTGGAAGATTCGCGAGCTGCTGTTCGGCGCGTATCGCGGCCTGTTGCCGCTGTCGCCGTTGATGGCGGCAGTGCCGGTCGGCCTGACGCTGCTCGGACGAAAAGGGCGCGCCGGTCCGGCGCTGGTCGCCGGCGCGATCGGCCTCTATTACCTGCTGCTGAACGCGTCCTACTTCTACTGGGAGGGGGGCTGGGCGTTCGGGCCACGTCAGATGACGACGGCGCTGCCGTTCCTGGCCCTCGGTCTGGCGCCGCTGTGGGATCTTGCACGCCTGGCCGGACGCGGACTGCTGCTCGCCGGTTGGATCTGGGGTGTCGCCGTCACCCTCGTCGGCGTGTCGACGACGCCCCAGCCGCCGGCGTCGTTCAAGGCGCCGATGCGCGAGCTGCTGTGGCCCGCGTTTCGCGACGGCGACCTCTCGCTGAATACCCAGACCTTCGTTCACAACAGCGTGGACGTCGAGCACATCCGCGGCGGCGGCGGCGATCCGCACGCCGCATGGAACCTCGGCGAGCTCGCCGGATTGCGCGGCCTGTCCAGCCTGCTGCCGCTCGTCTGCTTCTGGGTGCTGGCGGGCGCCGTCCTGCTGTTGTGGTGACCGAGCCGCGCCCATCCGACGGTCCTCAGCAGTTCGGCAACGCCGAGGCGAACCTGCGTTTTCTCGAAGCGGCCGGCGCCTTCGGGTCAGGCGCTGACGTGCTGGAGATCGGCACCGGGACCGGCGGGATGCTGCATGCGCTGCTCGAGCGCGGTCTTCGTGCCCGCGGCGTCGAGATCAACGCGGCGCTCATCGCGCAGTCGCGTCAGTGGTTCGGCGATCTGCCGGTGGAGCCGGTGTCAGGCGTGCAGTTGCCGTTCGCGGACGCGTCGTTCGATCTGGTCCTGAGCTTCGACGTCTTCGAACACATCAGGGACAGCGATGCACATCTGCGTGAGGTCTCGCGCGTGCTGCGGCCAGGTGGCCGCTATCTGGTCCAGACACCCAGCAAGTGGCCGAACACGCTCTTTGAGACCATCCGCTGGAAGAGCTTCACGCGGTGGCGGGACGATCACTGCGCGCTGCACACCCCGGGACAACTGCGTCAGCGGCTGGAGGCGCACGGCTTCGCGGTGCAGTTTTTCGACGTCCCGGTCGTGAACGATTTCTTCAGGGGAAAAGTGCGCCGTCACCTCGGCTGGCCAGGCGCGGTCGCGCTCACGCTCGCCAACCCTGACCGTCTGCCGGTCAAGTGGAGGACGAACCTCTACGTTCAGGCAACGAAGACGCCGTCTCTGAGACGGGACCTCTGAGACAATCAAAACACAAAGCTTCTGCCGGCCGCGGAGGGGAACGAGACGATGACGACGTTCGAGCGTTCCTTCACGCTGCTGGGTCCGTTGTTGCGCGCGTCGCCGGACGTGACGAAGAAGCCGACCTGCTCGCCCGGCGCCGGCTGATGGCCCGCCATCGGACCCCAGCGGATCGGATCGTAGTACCAGTCCTGGGCGTAACCCGTGACCGGGCCGCCGCTCTCGTACAGGCCGCGCCAGTACTCGATGCAGCCTGATGCGTGCCACTGACCGTTGATGTTGAGCACGATCCACAGCGTGTACTGCAGGCCGCCGGACCAGCCCGGAGGCACCACCTCCGGCCACGAGCTCTGCCGATCGAATACCACGTGGGCGCCGCTCGGCATGAGGTCGAGGCGCGACAGCGTGGTCGTGGCCGGCCAGCGGGCGACGTCCGCGGGCGAGTTGTGGATGGTCACGGAGTTCAGGTTGATGGCGTCGTTGGGCGCGGGCCCGGCCGGTGCAGGCCCGGGCGTGAAGACCGGCGCCGGCTCGGCGAGCATCTGGAACGCCTGGGTATTCGTCCACGGTCCCAGCGTCGTCGGATCGTAGGCGCGCGCGTGCCAGTAATACACCTTGCCGTACGCGAGATCGACCGGCGAGGTCATGTTCGTCTGGTTCGGCGTTTCCGCCGCGGTCCAGGTCGCGACCTTGTTCGCGAACGAATCGCCGTCGGCGAGCTCGATCAGGTAGGTGATGTTTCCGGTCGGTCCCGATCGCGGAGAGTTGGCCAGCGTGAAGGTCGGGCGCAGGGTCAAGACGGTTGAATTCGGCGCCGGCGCGGTGAGCCCCGGCAAGCCGATCACGATCGGCGTAAAGATGTCGAACGCCATCGGCGTCGCGTACGGGCCGGTGTTCGCGCCGTCCTGCGCGCGCACGCGCCAGTAGTAGGTGTGGCCCGTCGCCAGCGTGTCGGTCATGCGAAGGCTGGTGCGGCCGCCCTCGCCCTGCGGAATGCTGTCGCGAGAGAACACCTTGTTACTGAAGGCCGTATCGGTGGCGATGTCGAACGAGTAGCTCAGGGGACGGGGTCCGTTGCTGCCGGCGTTCTCGATCAGCAGCGTCACCGGCTGCTTCTCGATGGAAATCTTCGAGCCCGGTCCGGGCTCGAGCATCTTCGGCGCGGAGATCTCGACGCCGGGAATCGGGCCGGCGATGCTCGGGCTCAGCGGGTCCGAGCTCTTGGTAGCTTCGCACGCCGTCATCGACAACGCCGCCGCGAGGACTCCCACGGTTGCGAGAATTCGGGACATCACCTTCACCCGGAGAAATGTTGGAAACGCAGCACGGCCACGAGCGCCGTTCTGCGCAATAGGTCGTATCGGAACGAAGATCTGGGAACTTTAGCTCCCCTTCTTGAAGACCTCGTACCAGGGATTGACGTGGCGGAGCACGGAAATGATGGGGCGCTCGTTGCGGTCTCCGACCAGGTCCCGCGGCCTGCCCGGCAGCCACGGCCAGGGAGCCGGCTCGCGATAGCGGAAGACGAGACTGTAACCGAGCCGACCGTTCTGCAATCCGGCGATCAGTTGGCCGATTTCGCTGTCGGGCGCTTCGGCGCGCGCGTAGTCGGCGTTCAGGATGAAATACGGCGGCTGGTTCTCCTCCAACTGCGGCAGCGACACGATTTCGGCGTTGTTGAACGCCTCGAGCCGCGGGTAATACTGCAGAGGGAAGACGAAGCCTATGAGCTCGCCCGGTCCGACCCGCGCGGCGAGCCAGTTCTCAACCGTATATCGGGAGTCGCGCAGCATCACCAGGTCGACCAGCGTGGCGTACAGCAACGTGCACGCAAACACGGCAGCCGCACCTGCGACGCGCCACGTCCGGAAACGGTGCCCCGCCAGCCAGCGGTCGAGGGCCAGGCCACCGAACAGCGACAGCACCAGGCAGACCGGCAGCATGAAGCGGTCGTAGTTGTAGAGGATGACGTTGATGAAGGCGAGATAGTACGAGACGACGGGCCAGGCGAGCCACCGTGCGGCCCGGTGGAGTGACGGCGTGACCAGAGCGACGACGATGCCGGCGACGCTGACCAGGAACATCGGCCATCCCCAGGCCAGGCGGATGATGTCGACGGTGAGCCGGAACAGCCCGATCCGGCCGGCGAGAGTCGGCTCGAAGTCGCGGTAGGTCTCGCTGGCGGGTCCCGTGATGAACCGCACGTGATCCCAGAACCCGCGCGCGTTGAACGCGACGTTGTGCACGCATGCAAACAGGACGACGGCGACCACCGCCGCCCATCGCAGGCGTCGATCGAACAGCGCATGCCTCAACGGATGCCGTTCGCCAGCGTCGCGATTGGCCTGCCACATCCGGTGAACGATCGCCAACGGCAACAGCAGGTACAACCCGTAGGCCTGATCCTTGGTGCAGATCGCGAGCGTCGCGCAGACCGCCAGGCCGATGAAATCGCGGAGTGCGAGGCCGTCCAGCAGCCGCAGGTAGCACACCATCGACAGCGCAAACCAGAACAGATACGGCACGTCGAGGTTGGCGGTCTTCGCGTAGTACACGAACGGCGCGACCAGCGCGAACATGCCGGCGGCGAGGACGCCGGCGCGTTTGCCGAATACCCGCGCGCCGCACGCATAGATCGCCAGCAGCGTGCCGGCGGCCGCCGCAATGCTGACCAGGCGGCTGATGATGGCGAGCAGCGCGTACGGCATCACCGCCCCGAGATCGACGCGTCCGAGCCGTTCCAGCAGCAGCAGCGGGCTGAACGCGAGCGTGAGCACGTAGTAGTGGAACGGCGGGTATCGATCGAACCAGCCGTGCGAGAACGCGCGCGCCGCGCCGGTCATCACCAGGGACGGCGTCAATTCATCGGGCGCCCAACTCCCGCCCGGTAACCCCCACCATGTACCCGCGAGATTCAGCACCAGCGAGCCGGCGAGGATCCACTTCAGCGCGGACCAGACCTGCTCCCGCTCGAGCCATGCCCTCCCCTTCAGGATCCACGACCAGGCCAGCGCCAGAGCGGCAGCCACGATCGATGCGACCCATAGCCATTGGACCGCGGCCAAGGTCCGCTTCAATCCGGCGCTGAGCGCAAAGACCCAGAAGCCGACGCGCCGCGGTGTCAGCGCCCATGCGGGCACCCGCTCCAACGGCTGCCCGGCTCGCGCCCACAGCAACTCGAAATGAAACGGCCCCTCGTCCCGCGCATACTGCACGAAGATGGCGTGGACGCCTCGCGTCAGCGTCACCATCCCGGTCGCCCCGCGCGGCCAGGTGCGGCGTCCCGCGTTGTCGACGACCTTCTGTCCATCCACGACCACCGACGACTCATCATCGGACAGCGTCGCGAGCACGTACGGGCCGTCGTGCATCACCAGAAACGAGCCGGCCCAGGTCGCGCTGAATTGCGGCGGCGGCGCGCCGTGCCAGACGGCGAGAAGGCGATCGTTGGACGGCTGCGGATCGACGGTGGAGACGGCCCGCGGTTCGGACCAACTGGCGTTGGCGTAGTAAGTGCCGTTCAGCCCTTCCCGAACCGGATCGAGCCAATCGGCCGCAGCCAACAGCGCGGCGATCAGGGTGGTGGCGGCAACGATGCGCGTCATCGCAGACCGATGCGGACTTGACACCCGAGCCACCGCCGATCGGTGGATCCGGGCTCGTGATCGGACGGCCGGAACTGTCCTGGAGCCGCGATCACGACAGGAACAAACCGAGCCCCGGGGGCGAGCGGAATCTCCAGCTGCCGTGTTTGATCGGGGGACAGCATCACGGAGCGATCCTGCCCGTCGACCGTCACACGCACGACACCGCCGGCCGGCCCCACATGCAGGGTCAACAGGAGCGCCGAGGCGCCGGCGGGATCGACGAGCACCGTGCCGGCATCAGTACCCACCGTCCAGAACACGCCGCCTTCCGGATAGGTGTCGTCGTCGGTGTAGACGATGAAAGCCCCTGACCGCTCGGCGATCGCTTCGATCGCGCGCACCTCGCCGGCTGCACGCGCACTTCTGGGGACAATCGATTCGGCGGCGATCTCGACCGCGAGGGCGGCGGAGGCGGCCGATGGATCGGCCACGGCGACCCACACCGGGGCGTCCACCGGCAGTTCGAATGCGATCGGCGATCCGCCGTCGGCCTTACCGCGCGCAATCTGGATCCGGTCGTCGATGAGGATCAGCGCGCCGCTATCCCCCGCTGTCGGCCGGTCGAACGTGATCCGCGCCGTGAACCGGCCGGCCGGCAACGCGAAGGGACCGGCCAGCCGGCGCGGTTCGTCGCTCAGTTCTCCGGCCGATCGAGTCACGCGGATGCCGGTCATCTCGAGGGTCTGGCGCTCGTTCAAGCGCACCCGACGACCGTAGTCGAGGCCGCGCAGCGCCATCCCATCGTCGGCCCGCATGAGATCGAGACGACCGCGCAGCGCCGTCGCGCGCTGGTGTGACACCGGCGCCGGCGCGCCGGCGAGGACGGCTCCGCCGACTACGAACACGGTCACGGCGACAGCCGCGGAGGCGAAGCCGTTGGTGCGGCCCGGCCACCGCGATGCCAGCACGACGACAGCCAGCGCGAGGAGTGCGGCGATGGCCCACGGCAGGAGCAACGCGAGCGGCGCGCGCACGACATCCTCGGTGAAGGTCGGCAGCAGATACCACAGCGGTGACGCGCCCTGCGCAGCGGCGACCGTGTTCGCGAGCCCGTGCGCCGCGCTGAACAGCAGCAGCCGCTGGGGCGAAATCGCGCCGGCCGCGGCCACCGCGACACTGGCGAGCACGAGCAGCGCCGAGCACCATCGCGCCGCCGCCGATCGCAGTCCGTGGACGGCGACGGCAATCATCGGCGCAAGGAGCGGCACGATTGGCACCAGAAACCGCGCCGGAGCGCTCGCGCCTCCCCACCACATGTACATCCGGGTCGAGCTTGCGACGAACACGCTCACCGTCGTGAGCAGGACCAGCGCGAACCGCCGCCGCTCGGGCTGACGGACCATCATCCAGCAACCGATCGGCGCCAGCAGATACACCGGCGAGTACATCAGCAGCCCGAACTTCTGATCGAACAACAATCCGAGCACGCCGCGGGGAATGTTCGCGGCGAGGACATAGAACCTCGCAAAGTCTCCGTAGGGAATCTGCGGATCGAAGACGCCGTACAGCACGTAGAAGGACCAGATCCACAACGCCACGGAGATCATCACCGGAACGATCAGAGCCGCCGCGGCTTTCGGTGAGCGCCACAGACGCAGCACCAGCGCCGCGAGCATCGCCGCGAGCAGGATCACGAACTTGGTGTGCAGCCACGGGAGAATCGCCAGCGCCGCGCCTCGCCAAATCCAGGTGCGCGGGCGCGCCGGAAGGGGTGTGTACCACCACAGGGCCGCCCACGCCATGATCAGCGCGCCGGGCATTTCCGGGAAGATCAACCAGCTGTGCGGCACGAACGGAACCGTGAGACACGCCGCGGCCCACGTGATCAAGGCGGCGCCCGGACCGACCAGCAGCACCGCTAGGTCGAACACGGCGAGCGCCGCCAGTGCGCCGAAGAGGCAGAGCATGGCCACTGTTCCGGCGTAGCCGTCGACGGCAAAGGCTGGTGCGAGCAGCGCCGGCAGGCCGGGCGCGTGAATCGAGTAGATCACCTCGTGCAGCCCGCGGCGCAGGAAATCCGGGCGCAGGTCCCCGCCGAAATACTCGCGGTAGTCGCCGCGCGCGTGGTTGTTCTCGATCGCCAGATCGTGGTCGCGCAGCAGGCTCTGCGTGATCACGAGGTAGTGCGGCTCGTCCGCGCCCGGGCCTACGACCGCCGCGGACCAAAGGCCGAAGAAGAGGTATAGGCCGAGGCTGAGCGCGTAGACGGTGCCGCGGCCAGGGAGAGCGACGCCGATGGCGACGCGACGCGACGACACCCAGGCCGCGGCGGATCCGATCAGCGCGAGCGTCAGCACGCCCCAGCGCAACGGGCCTGCGAGCACGAGCAAGGCGGGTGCGCGATCCGGCAGGCATGGCACATACGGAATCACCCAGAGCCACATCAGCCCGAGCGGAGCGAACAACCTGTCGGACGCGGTCGCGAACGCGACGGTCGCGGCCACCGCCGTCACGGCGACGGCGACCCATAGCTTCCACAACGGCGCCAGTAGAGCGACGCGCACCGGTCCGTCCTGCGTCCAGTCGACGATATGGATCGACGCCGGCAGCAGCCAGAGCGCGAGCGCGACGCCGAGCGAGACGCACGTGAGACGTGCGAGGCGCGCCACTTATCGGCGGCCGGAGGGGGCGCGCGACCGGCTGAAGGCGGTTGCGGCGACCGGCGTTTCGAGGGTCTGCTTAATCGCCGTGAAAAACAGATCGGCGATTTTTGCGTACCCGTCGGCCGACGGATGCAGTCCATCCGGCCCAACCAGCGCCAGGTTGCCGCCAAACCCCTGATACACGTCGACCAGAGGCACGCCTTCCGATACGGCGAGCCCGCGCACGTTGTCGTTGAATCCCGACACGAGGCTCCACGCGAGCCCGCGACAGACCGGCGAGCAGGCCGCGGGGTTCATCGGTGGAATCGTCGCGAGGTACGGGCGCATGTTGCGGCTCCTGGCGTCGCGAATCATCTGCCGCAGACCCTCGATCGCAGCCGGCACGACACGGTCGTCGCGATCGTACAGATCGTTGCTCCCCTCCATGATCAGCACGACGGAGTACTGCCTGCTGGACGTCAGCGACGAAAAGCGCGAGAGCGTGCCGCGGTCTCTCGCCATTTCGCCGGGATTGCCCTGATTCGTCACCGTTGGATTCTGGGTCTTGTACCGGGTCACGAGGCTTTGCTGGAGCTCCTGCGGGTAGCGCTGGGCCTGCGGAAAGAGCACGGAGGGGTGCAGCCGCGCGCTCATGGTCGCGACACTCGACGCGGTGGAATTCTGACCGTCCTCCCCTGCCGTGATGCTGTCGCCGAACGCCAGGAACGAGGTCGCCGTCAACTTGGGCGGTGCCAGGACGGTGACGACAAACGAGCAGGTGTCTGTCCGCTGGAGGCCGTCGGTGGCCTGACAGCTCACCGTACTCTGTCCGATCGTAAACGGGGACCCCGGCAAGGGGGTGCAGTTCGTGACGACGGGCGCCTGGCCGTTCGCGATCGTCGGCGAGGCGAACGTGACCGTTGCCGTGACCCCGTCGGTTAACTGAACGGTCTGGGCCGCAGGGCACGTGATCTTCGGTGGATCGGGCGTCGGCGGTGGCGGCGGGACTTGGGTCGGGGTGGTGGATCCGCCACACGAGCCCAACATCACCGCGCCGGCCAGCGCACAGGCGCGAAGAAATCCCGCTCTACACACCAAACGACACTAACGTGAGGCTCATCCGTGGGTCAAGTGCGGGAGCCGGATCCAGCGCCGATCCGCGCAGATGCGGACCGGCGCCGGCTGGCTTGTCTGGCTAGCGTCCGAAGGTGTAGGTCGCGCCGCCGCTGTCGGGCATCGGCACCAGGACCACGTTCGAGCGCTCCTGGTACTTCTGATTGCTGTTGAAGCCGCGCACGTCTCCGGCCACGACGAAGAACCCGATCGTCTCGCCGGGCGACGGCTGATGGAACGTCATCGGCGACCACCGGGTCGGATTGTAGAACCAGTTGAGCGCGTAGTCCTGCGGCGGCCCGCCGCCTTCGGGACGGTCGTTCCACATCTCGATCGGCGCCGACGCATACCAGTGGCCGTCGATGTTGAACGCGAGCCCCAGGCAGTACTGAATCGGTCCCGAGAATCCCGGCGGGAAGATATCGGGCCAGCGATCCGGTCCGTTCTTCTTGGTGAAGTCGACGTTGATGCCGAACGGTCCCATGATCAACGTCGTGATCTTCGCGGTCTCCGCAAAGAAGGCGAAGTTGTCGGGCGAGTCGAGAATCGTCGCCTGCTGCAGGTTGAACGGCTGCACCTTCATGGCGCTGGGGTTTGACGGCGCGCTCGTGACCGCGTTGGCCGGGTCGGTCGCGATGACGCGCCAGAAGTAGGTCTTCTCCTGCAGCTTGATCGTGACGTCGTGGCCGGTGAACGGCCGGTCGGTCCGCTCGGCCACGGTCGCGCTGTAGACCAGCGAGCCGAACGCCGAGGTGTCCGAGATCTCGAAGCGGTAGAAGATTGCGCCGTTGGGTCCGCTGCGCCCGACGTTGTTCACGTTGAGCACCGGCTGCTCGCCGACGGTCGCGTTGGGCTGCGGATCGCCGTTGACCGGCTGGGCCAGGATCACTTCCGGCCCGATGCCGAAGCCGCGGACCTCGGTGTTCGGACCAGCGAGCGATCCGCTCTGCGCGTGCGCGCGCCAGAAGTAGCTCTTGTTCGCCGGCAGCTTGTCGATCTTCAGCGAGGTGGTGCCGCTCCCGGCGGCGACGCCATCCTTCGAGAAGACCTTGGTGCCGAACGCGGCGTCCGAGGCAACTTCGAAGGTATAAGTCAGCGGCGTCGTGCCTGACGTCACCGCGTTCTTGATCGTCAGGGTGAGCGGCTGCTCGACGTTCTTGAACTGCTGGTTGACCGTCGGTGTAACGGGCGACGGCGACGTCAGCGTGACGCCGCTGACGGCGTCGGTAACCGAGGTCGTCTGTCCCGAGGCGGTTCCCTCGGTCGGACGCGTCGGGCTGGTCTTCGAACAGGCTGCGGTGACAACGAGCAGCGCTAGCGCGCTCCAGATCCCAAGTGACTTCAACTTCATGTGCTCCTACTGCGGATTAGTTAGTCGTTGCAAAACCGTAAAAATAGTCGTCCGCGACAAAGGCTGGGAGACCTGTCTGCGGTGGTGAGGGACCTAAAGAATACGTATTTGCCGCTAACTCGTCAAGGGCTATCTATCGTGTACAGACGGAGATCCGGAGATCCTTATCGAATCCTCTCGTGCAAACAGCTCGGCGTTATGCCTAACATCGCGGCTCATGTGGCGAGCTGTCGCCCCGGGAATGGCCGCGCTGGCAGTCACTCAGCTGGGGCTGGGGTGGCTCTTCGGCTTTCCCCTCGGCGCGGGTCTCGTGTTCTGGCTCTTCGCGGCGTTGACGGTGTTTCCTGCGTGGCGGCTCACTCGTGCCCTGTTCCCCGCGACCGGGCTCAGCGAGACCGTCCTCCGGGCGGCCACGATCGGCTTCGCGTTGATCGTTCTGGTTGGACTCCTTCTCGGCAGCCTCGGCCTTGTCGGCACGGTGCCCTACCTGACCGCCCTTGCCGTGGCGGCCGCCCTCACCTTCGCCGTGCGCCGCCGCCCCGAGCCGGAAATCTCGAGCTCACGCCTGCCTGTCCACATCGCGATGGTCATGCTGCCGATGCTGGCGTTCATCGTGGCCGTCGGCCTTGTCCAATCGCCGCTCACGCTTTATGACAGCGTCAGCTACCACCTGGTCTTTCCTGCGCGGTGGCTGCAGGATCACCGCCTCTCGCTCGTGCCGACGCCGTTCAGCGACCCCGCCCAGGCCTATCAGCCGGGCAACGGCGAGCTGTTCTTCCTGTGGTTGATGCTGCCCTTCCACGGCGACGTTCTCGCCCGGATCGGCCAGCTGCCCTTTCTGCTGCTCAGCTCCGCGTCTCTGTTCGCCATCGCCCGTCGGTGCGGCGCGCGTGCCGACCATGCGGCCTACGCGCCCCTGTTCTTCCTGCTGGCGAGGCCGGTCGTGGAGCAGGCGGTGGGAGCCGACGTCGACCTGGTGTGCACCGCGACGTTTCTCATGTCGATCCTTTTTGGGATCGTCGCGATTGACAGCGACGCGCCCCGCGACTGGGCGCTCTGGGGCGTGAGCGTCGGACTCTTTCTGGGCACCAAATATCTGGCGCTCGTACTCGGTCCGGCCCTGCTCGTACTGCCGCTGCTCCGCGGCCCTCGCCTCAAGGCGTTGTGGGCGATCCCGGGGTTCGTCGTCTTCGCGCTGCCCTGGTACGCGCGAAACTGGATCGTCGCCGGGAGCCCGATCTATCCCGCCTCGCTGCAGGTGCTCGGCATGGTCGTCGCGCGAGGCGCATTCACGCGGGACGCGATGAACAACTCGGTCTTTCACGTCACCAGCCCGCGGCTGCTGCCGGCGATCGTCGCCCATGCCTTCGGTGTCACGACCGCCCTGGTCTGGCTGCCGTTGGCGTGTGTCGGGCTCGCGGTCTTCGTCGCCCGCCGCCGGTGGTGGCCTGGTGCCTACGTCGCGGCAGTCCCTTTCGCGATCGTGGCGCTCGTGTGGTTCGGCGTCCCCGACAACGCCGACTCGCGCTTTCTGCTGTCGGCGGCGGCCGTCGCGATGGTGCCGCTCACCTTCTCGTTCGGTAACGATCGACGCTGGAACGCCTGCCTCCACGCCGTGTACCTGATCGCCGCCGTGTGGATCCTGGTCGGCACGCCGCGGCAACTGCCGATGACGCTGCCCTGGTTCATGGGCGACTGGCTCTCGCTCGAGGGCGTCGTTCCACGCGCGTCGTGGCCGATGTTCGGCGCGGGAATGATGGCGGCGGCGTGCGTGACCTTCGCCACATTACGGCGTCCGGCGTTCGCCACGCCGGTCATGACCGCGGCATTCGGCGTCGCATGCCTCGCCCTCGCGACGATCGCAAAGGCGTCCTATGCCAGGGACGGTTCCAGCCTGCTCACGCTGTCGCCGACCTACATCCGTGCCGGGATGATTGCGGGATGGGACTGGACCCACCGCAACATCGCCCACGCCACAATCGCCAACAGCGGCAACAACGTGCCCTACCCGCTGTTCGAGGAGGACCTCACGAACCGTGTTCGTTACGTGAATATCGATCGCCATACGGATTGGCGGTTTCACGACTACGCGCGAGCCCGCAAGGGAGCGCCGCCCGACGCGCCGGGCAGGCTCGCGACCGCATCCGGTCAACTGATGCCGCTGCCGCCCGGACGTCCGGTGGACGAGGCGTCGCGGCCTCGGTACGAACGCTGGGATGGGCTCCGCGACGCGTGGCTGCACAACCTGCGATCCGCGGCGGTGACTCACCTGTTCGTGTCGGTGCTCTCCGCCTACGAGATCGACTTCGTCTGGCACAACGCGGACGGCTTTCCGATCGAAGACGACTGGGCGCGGGCCGATCCCAAAGCGTTCGCGCTGCTGTATGCGAATGGTGAAGTCAGGATCTATGCCCTAGCTCAGCCGTAGTTGGGTTAGGCCCCTAACATTAATAAAGTACTTATTCGTCGATGGCATTATCTGGCAAATAAATCATGGCCGGACGATCGCTGTCGATCATCATCCCCGCTTACCGCGAGGCCGCCAACATCGTGGCCACGCTCGAGCACGTCACCCGCGCGCTCGCACCGCTGGGCCTGACCCACGAGATCCTGGTCGTCGACGACGGAAGCGACGATGGCACCGGGGCGCTGGTCACCGCCAATCTCACGCGCTTTCCGAATGTCCGGCTCTTGATCAACGAACGCAACCTCGGATTCGGCGCATCGTACCGTCGCGGTGTCGAGGCCGCCGCGCTCGAACACATCGTCATGGTTCACGGCGACAACGCCTGGGGGCACGACACCCTGCGTGAGTTCTTCAGCCATGTCGGGGAGGCTGACATCATCATCGGATACACGCGTGACATGTGGCGCCACCGCGCCTGGCAGCGGACCGCGATCTCGAAGGCCTTCACGTTTCTCGTCAACCTCATCACCCAGCGCTGGCTCACCTATTACAACGGTCTGCAGATCCATCGCGCCTCGGTCCTCAAGAGCTTGCGGATCGAGTCGCGCGGCTACGGTTTCCAGGCCGAGGTGCTGGTCAAGGCGCTGCGCTGCACGCGGACCTATCGCGAGGTCGCCATGGACCTCACCGAGCGCACGCGCGGCGAGAGCCAGGCGTTCCGGTTGAAGAACTTCGTCGACGTGGCGCGAACGCTCGGCCTGCTCTGCGCCCTGTCGTGGATCGCGCCGCGGCCGGGCGGCCCTGTGAGGGCCGTCGGACAATGATTGGCGGGTCGGCCGCGCCGTTTCGCACCGCGCACAAGATCGTCTCGCTGGAAGGGCTGTCCGAGCTGCGCGATCGGTTTGCCGACCGGTCGATCGTGCTGTGCCACGGCGCCTTCGACCTGGTCCACATGGGCCACCTGATTCATTTCGAGGACGCGCGGGCGCTCGGCGACATCCTCGTGGTCACCATCACCGCCGACCGCCACATCACCAAGAAACGCTCCGTCTCGTTCAGCGAGGAGTATCGGGCGCGTCAACTTGCGGCACTGGAAATCGTCGACTACGTCGCCGTGATCGATGAGCCGTCGGCGGTCACGCCGATCGAGCGGCTCCGCCCCAACGTTTACGTCAAGGGTCCGGAATACGCCAACCTGGTCCTCGACAAGACGGCGAACATCTTCCGGGAGAAAGCGCTGGTCGAGCAGCATGGCGGCCGCCTCCATTTCACGAACGGCACCACCTTCTCGTCCACCAAGCTCGCGCACTTCCTGCTGGCCGCGCCCGAAGCGTCCCAGGGCGATCCGCTCCTGTCGAACGACCGCGTGCTCTTCCGCGACCTCTCGGCGCTCAAGTTCACACTGGAGCAGCTGAAGGGGTTTCTCGCCGGCGCGGCGCGGTTGCGCGTCTGCGTGATCGGCGAAACCATCATCGACGAATGGGTCGATGTCGCGGTGACGAACTTGTCCATGAAGTCGCGCTGCGTCGCGGGTCTCGAGACCGCGCGCAGCCGCCAGATCGGCGGCGCCGGCGCCGTGGCGCTCCACCTGTCGGGCTTCGTCGCGCACGTCGACAGCTTCACCAACGGGCCTGCCGAGCAGATGCCGGCCAACGTCGCCGCCACCAGCCTGAGCGATCGGAGCCTGGTCAAGACGCGCTTCGTCGACCGCGACAGCGGCTACCGGCTGTTCGAGTGCAAGAGTCCCGACCTGGGACGCGTGGCGCTCGATCGGATACCTGACTTCGACGACTACGACGTCGTGATGCTCGCGGACTTCGGCCACGGCCTGGTCGATGCCGGGTTCATCAACCAACGGATCGCGGGCCGGCGGCGCGCGTTCGTCACGGCGATGGCGCAGGCGAACTCGAGCAACTACGGCTACAACCTGCCGACCAAGTTTGCGGGGCTGGACTATTGCAGCGTGAACCGCACCGAAGCCGAGCTGTGCCTGCGCGAGCGCGGCCTGCCGCTGTCCGAGCTGACGGAACGCGTCGGCCGCCTGCTCAACGTCCCGGCGCTCTCGGTCACCGACGGCGAGGCGGGAGCGATGGTCGGACAGCACGGCGCCGCGTTCGCGATCCCCACGATCAGCGCCAGCGTCGTCGACACCGTCGGCTGCGGCGACGCCTACTTCGCGCTCAGCAGTCTCGCGGCCGCCATGCGCTGTCCTCCGGGTATCGTCGCGCTCGCCGGCAGCATCGGCGCGGCGGCGGTTGCGCAGCGGCGCGGCAACGAGCGCGCCATCTCCGACCAGGAGTTCCTGACCATTGGCAAGATCGTTATCTGACGTCGAACCCTGGCCCGACTATCTGTCGACGGCGTGGGGTGGCCTCCGCGACCTGATGGTTACCGCCGCCGGCGGCCGGACGCTCCCCGCGGCGGAGGGGTTCGCCCGCTGGGTGCAGCTCACCCACGACGGCCAGATGCGCGGCCAGCACCTGTATCTCGCGGGTAACGGCGCCAGCGCGATGATCGCCAGTCACTTCGCCGCGGACGCCTGCAAGAACGGCGGCTTGAGCGCGATGACGTTCAACGATCCCGCGCTGCTGACCGCCACGGCCAACGACGTCTCGTTCTGCGAGGTCTTCGCCCTGCCGCTGCGGCGGCTCGGCCGGCCCGGCGATCTGTTGATCACGATCAGCAGCTCCGGGAACTCGCCCAATATCCTGCGCGCGCTCGATACCGCGCGTTCGATGTCGATCCAGATCGTCACCCTGAGCGGCATGTGCAGCGACAACCGGGCACGCGCCCTCGGCGATCTCAACTTCTACGTGCCGTCACGGCGCTACGGCTGGGTGGAGTGCGCCCATCAGCTCATCCTGCACTACTGGCTCGATCAGTACCTGAACCTGCATGCCGACGGAGCGATCTGACGTGCGAATCCTGGTGACCGGCGGCTGCGGCTACGTCGGCTCCAAGCTGACCGAGGCACTCCTCTCCCGCGACGGCTGCCAGGTGACGGTGCTCGACGCGATGTGGTTCGGCAATCGCCTGACGCCACACCCGCGGCTCACCGTGTTCGAACACGACATGCGGCGCATCGATGCGGTCGACCTTTCGGGCTTCGACACCATCTTCCACCTGGCGAACATCGCCAACGATCCGGCCGTCGAGCTCAATCCGTACGCGTCGTGGGACGTGAATGTGCTCGCCACGATGCGGCTGGCCGATCGGGCGGCGCGCCAGGGCGTGAAGCAGATCGTCTTCGCCTCCTCCGGCAGCGTCTACGGCGTGACACCCGAGCCGCGCGTCACCGAGGAGATGCCGCTCAATCCGATTTCCGAATACAACAAGACCAAGATGGTGGCGGAGCGGGTCATCCTCAGCTACGCGGATTCACTCGTGACGACGATCATCAGGCCGGCGACTGTCTGCGGACCCTCCCCGCGCATGCGGCTGGATCTCACCGTCAACCTGTTGACCATGCAGGCTCTCACGAAGGGCGCGATGACGGTGCTCGGCGGCAGCCAGATCCGTCCCAACATTCACATCGACGACCTGGTCCAGGTCTACCTTTTCGCGTGGGATCGCAGGCTCGCCGGCGTCTACAACGCCGGCTTCGAGAACCTCTCGATCCTGGACATCGCGCGATGCATCGCGTCGCACGTGCCCGCGGAGGTGCAGATCCTCCCGTCGACCGATCCGCGATCCTACCGGCAGTGCTCGGATCGGCTCGTGGCGGCCGGGTTCGCTCCCTCCAGAACCGTCTCGACCGCCATCGACGAACTCGCCGGCCTGTACGCTGCAGGACGGCTGCGCGACGACCCCGCGTCGCACAACGTCAGCTGGATGAAACAGCACAACCTGTCCTGAGGCCGCGTGAACAAGAAGATTCTCGTCCTGGGCGGCGGCGTCGCCGGCTCGTCCATCGCGTACTACCTGTCGGAGAAGGGCTACGACGTCACCGTGATCGAGAAACACAGCCGCGTGGGCGGGCTGGCGCGGACCTGCTACTACAGCGGGCACCCGTACGAGTTCGGGCCGCACATCTGGTTCTGGCCGGGCGGAGAGGCCGATCCGATCAACCACACCATCGCGACGCTGACCGGCGGCGACCTGCTGCACATCGATCGGCGCCTCTTCACCTATATCGAAGCCGACGGACGCAAGTACCGCTATCCGGTCCACTACCAGGACATCGATCAGATGCCGGAGCGCGCGAAGATTCATGACGAGGTCCGGCTGCATCGCAACGAACAGTTGAAGCTGATCGAGGATCAGCTGCCGGAACTGGGCCACTGCAAGTTCGCGGAGTACTTCGGCGCGGCCCTCGGCCCCACGCTCTACCAGAAATTCATGGCGAACTACACGTGGAAGATGTGGAACATCCCCGGCGACCAGCTCGAGACGTCCATGGTCTGGGCCGACCGCTTCCGGCACGCGTATACCAGGAGCGACGAGCAGAGCCCGTCGCGCGGGCTGCGCGGCTACGATCCGCTGAAGTTCGAGGACCACACCCTGGGCAAGGGGATCGCGTTTCAGGTCTACCCCACGCACGGCTGGAACGCCGTGTGGGGCGCGATGGTCGCCAGGTCCACGGTGGTTCGCGACCGCATCGTCGGGATTCGCGACGAGCACAAGCAGCCGTACGTGCTCACCGCCGGCGGCGACAAGTATTTCTTCGCCGACTATCACACCGTCTTCTGCTCGATCGACATCGACGAGCTCTGGGGCGAGAACACGCTGCCCTACACCGGCCGGATGATGATTCCGCTGCTGATTCCCGGCCTCGCCCAGGCGTTTCCCGAAGGCGCCGAGTCGCTGCACTACTCGTCGTGCGAGTTCCAGACGCGGGTCACCGAGATGAAGGTCATCACCCGGCACGACAGCCCCGACACGCTGATTCTCATCGAAGTGCCGGTCCTGCCGGGCGCAGCCCAGTCCTTCCCGCGCAACGCCATCGACTATGCGCTCGAACAGAACCTGTTCGCCGAGAAGGCCTACCCGCAGCAGTCCGAACAGGCGTTCGCCACGTATCAGAGCTACGTGGACCGTGGCGCCAAGATCCCGAATCTCAGGTACGTCGGGCGGCACGCCGAGTTCAAGTACTGGGGCATGCCGGAGACGGTCAACGCGGCCTATCAGAAGGCGCTGGCCTTCCCTTCGGTGTGACCCATCGCGTCCTCGCGTCGACGACGTCGCACAAGCGCGAGCCGCTGATCAGCACGCTGGAGGTGTTCGCGCGCCTCGGCCTGACCGATCTCGATCTCAACCTGCACCACTTCATCGAGGGCGATCTGCCGGTGGACGTCGCGGCCGCCGCGGTCGCCACCTACGGCCAGCGCGTGTGGATGGCGTCGGGCGGCTGGTGCGACTTCTTTCACGATGCGACGCAGATCGAGCGGACGTTCGCCTCGGTGCGGCGGCAGGTGGACCTGGCACACCGCCTCGGCGCACGCACGCTACGGTTGTTCTTCGGACGGCTGCCCCGCGCGTCGTACGGCGCGATGGCGCAGCGCGTGATCGCCGACAACCTCCGCCGCCTCTCGGATGGCGACCAGGACACCCTGTTCGTCTTCGAGAACCACGATGGCGCTTCGCTCGTCCCGGAGATCTGCCGCGACATCGTCTCGCACGTCGATCGGCCCAACATCCGGATCAACTTCGATCCGATCAATTTCGCCCGCGCCGGCGTCGACCCGGCTGCGGCTCTCGCCGTGCTGCGGCCGGTGGTGGCTCACGTGCACCTCAAGGGGCTCGATCGCGGCGAGCTCTGCGAGTTCGGAATCGGCGACGTCGATCTGACCCCGCTCGTACGGGGCCTGGTGCGCGGCGGCTACACCGGCGACTTCACGGTCGAGTACGAGGGACCGTTCGATGGAACGGTCCGGCTGTACCAAAGCGTTGCGCGAGCCCGGATCGCCGTGGCGCCTGATGACGGGGTCAGCGCTCAGTAGCCGCAGACCCCCTGCGGGAATACGCGCGCTGCGCTGTTGGTCATTTCCGTGCTGACGTTGCCGAGGTCGTCGCGAACCTTCAGCGTGACGATGAGCGGCAACCAGGTGTTGCCGCCGGGCGGCAGGGGCGGCTGGGGCAGCCAGCCGCAGTCGACCGACGGGTTCGTCAGCACCGGGCCCGTGGTGGTCTGCGCGATCGTGGTCGCGACCCGGTACGTCCAGTCCCACGCGACGATGTTGCCGGGAGCCGTCGACGTGCTGCCGTTGAAGGTGCAGTTGAGCGTGCTGCCGTTGTTCCCGATCGTGCAGGTGTCGCTTTCGGTCGGGCCGGTGACGCCGAAGCTGGCTGTGGCCACGGTGGGTTTCGTCACCGAGAGCCCGGCCGACGCCGACGCCCCGCCATAGCTGGCCGTGACCGTTCCGACGATCGTCCCGCCCACCAGCCTCGTGGCGACATTGAATGTCGCGCTCGTCGCTCCCGCGGGCACCGTCACCGTTCCAGGCGCCGTGATCGGATCGCTGGCGGTCACCGCGACTGCCGCGCCGCCGACGGGAGCCGATGCCGTCAGGTTCACCGTGCCGGTGACCGCGTTTCCTCCGACCACGCTCCCGGCGCTCAACGTCATCGTGGAGAGCGCGACGCGCGCGACCGTCACCGCAGAGGACTGACCGGTGCTGCCGTTGAGCGATGCGCTCACGCTCGCGGTGCCGGCGGCGACACCCGTGATCGTGAACGTCGCCGTCGATGAGCCGGCCGCCACGCTGAGCGGCGACGGAACGGTCAGGACCGCTGGATTGCTGCTCGTCAACGTGATGCTCGCCGCCGCAGTCGGCGCGGCGGTCAGGGTGACGGTCCCCTGCGCGGTGCTGCCAATTCCCATCGCGGGCGCGCTGAGGGTAACGCCCGACACGGCCGGTCCTGTGGTCGGGGTGGGCGACGTCGGCGTGCTCGAACTGCCGCACCCGCCTGCTGCCGCGGCAGCCGACAGGGCCGCGGCGAAGACAAGCAGGCGCGAGTGGTTGAGGCGCTTCATCATCCAAGGCTGAGCAGCAAGAAAAGGACCATTGCCCGAGCAATGGCTGAGGCGGTTATGTCCTTTGCTTCGAGCGGGAGGGTCTTCTGGACAGCCGTTCGACGACGATGATCGACCGGGCGTGAAACCGTAGCGTACGGTCGTGACGCCATGTTCTCAGTTGCGCGCGCAGCGATTGGAGGGCCACCCGCTCGCGCGGCTCGACCGTTTGATCGTCCAGGCTGTCGATGACGGCCAGTTCCAGATCGGTCATGCCGTGTCCGTCTTCGAGCGCGAGGAACGCGCGTTCGCCGTGTAGCGGCACGATGCTGACGCCGGGCAGGCGCCTGAACACCGCGCGGTTCACGACGATGAGGGACCGGCGGTCGGCGACAGTGACCAACTCGACATCCGGCAACGCTTGGGGGGCGACCGGCGCGCGCGCCGGCGACTTTTCGAACAGCGCGACGATGGCCCAACCCACATCGTGGTGGATCTTTCGAAGCCCCCGGAGAACGTCTTCAGGCAGCGTCAGCGCGACGACCTCGCTGGGACGTCCGAACTTCCGCGGCCGCCCGCGCTTGCTTGGTGACATCGGTGCCCTCGCTCGACGACTAGAAGCGTACACCGACGCCGATGCCGGCGCGCACGACGTTGATGCCGCCGTCCTCGGCGAAAATCCGGCCGTACCGGAACTGCAGGTCGAGGATCAGCCGTGCGGTCGGCGTCCACATCGCACCGGCGCCGACGTCTATCATCGGCTTGGTGAACGAGCCCGACAGATCCGTGCCCAGCGTCACCCCCAGCGACGTGAGGTTGCTCGTGACATCGGTTCCGCCGATCGTGAACGCGACGTCCTGCTTCACGTTGGCCACGCCGGCGCCGCCCCGCAGGTACGGCCGCACCGCTCCGCCCGTCGGCACCGTGAACTTGATGCCCGCCATGCCGAAGATCGCCGGTTCCTTGACGCTGAACGCGACGTTGGCCTGCGTCTGCGAGAGAAAGCCGGCGATGGTTTGTGCCGCGGCGCTGATCTGTGAGGTGGCGACATTGCTCACCCTGCCGACCTCGACGAACAGCTGGAGGTTCGGCCGAATCGTCACGCCGCCCTCCGCGCCGTACGACTGGCTGGTGACGTTTCCGAACGCGGCCTGGGCGACGGCCTCGAGGTAGCCGCGATCCGGATCGGACGCGCCGGCCGGCGTCTGGGCGCTCGCGACGCCCGCGAGCGCCAGCATCCCGATCGTCACACACACAAATGATCGCATCGTTTCCATCCCTCGAAAGAGCGGCGGGCTATCGCTTGAATTGGATCTTCTGGCTGGAAAACGGCTGGATCGAACTGTCGCGCCAGGGAACCAGCACCACGTCGGTGCGCTCCTGGACGGTGGCCATCTGGGGCAGCGCCCGTGCCGACGCGGTGACGGCGTATCCGACCAGCTCGCCAACCTTGGGCACCCAACTCGAGAACGGGTTGCCGAATCCGCTGTCGGGGCCGATCGTATAGGTCCCCTGTCCGGCCTTGCACGTGGCTGCGCCGCGATAGAGCCACTCGCCGGCGCCGCCGTACCATGTGCCGTTGATGTTCGCGAAATACCACTGGTTGCCGTAGATACCGAAGTTCGGATCTGGGCCACCGTAGATCCACTTCGCATCCGGCCACCCGGGATCGGAGAAGGAAATGCACATCGGCCCGCCCGCGGCGGCGCTACCGTCTTGCTCGACCGCAATGATCTTTCCCGTCTCCTTCCACGTGGCAAGGTTCGGCCCCAGGAGATAGATCACCTTGGATAGATCGATCGTGAGTGACGTGACGAAGCTCTGCGTCGCCGACGGCGGACTCGAAATCGCGTTCGCCGGATCGATGGCGGTGACGCGCCAGAAGAGCGTCGTGTTGATCGGGAGATCGGCAGTGGGAATGAACCCGGTCTCGTTGACGCCCTCCGAATTGGTGCCCGTGACAAGAATGGAGCTGAACGTCGAGGTGGTGGAAATCTCGAACCGGTAGCTGATGGCGCCCGCGGGCCCGGTGCGCGTCGCGTTGGTCGCGCGCAGCGCCGGACGCGCGCCGGTCGCCGCGCCGTTGATCGGCGCGATCGGCACGGGCGCGTTGATCGCAATCGCCGGGCCGATGGTGAACTTGAAGGTCGCGCCGTAAACGCCGGTGGTGCCGCCGGCCGTCGCCCGCGCGTGCCAGTAGTAGTCCTTCGCCGCGGCCAGAGCGTCGAGCTTGACGCTCGTCTGCCCGCCGGAGCCCTCCGCCACCGCGTCCCTCGTCTGGATCTTGGCCGTGAACGCCGCGTCGGTCGCGACCTCCCACGTGTAAGTGGTGCTGCCCGGCTGCGTGACCGGTGCGTTCAGCACCGTGAGCGTGACCGGCTGCGCCAGGTTCGCAATCACCGCGCCGTTGGCCGGCGCCAGCGGGCGCGGCGTCGTGACCGATGCCGTCAGCGCCCCGTCCGATGCCGGCGTCCCGCCCGCCGTCGGCGAAACCGGGTTGCTCTTGCTGCACGCGGCGGCCGCCAGGATGACCGCGAGAGAGATGAAGACGCGAGACGCGCGACGACTCATCATTTGAATATATCACCAGTAAATAGTGACAACTGTATTTTCTATATAAAAACAAAGACCGGACGAACGGTCGGAGAGCTGGAAGGACAGGATGCAGCAGAAGGTGTCCGGTCGAGCGCGAAGCGATGTTCGCGCCCGACCGGACAGCCTGACGTGTCGAACTTATTTCCTGGCGGACGCTTTCGAACGCAGCCCCGACAAGACGCCGACGCCGGCGCGGTAGGCGCCGCAGAACGGCATCAGCACGATGTTGGTTCGCTCTTTGGCGATCACGTTGCCGCTGTCGCGCAGGTTGCCCGCGGCCGCGTAGATGCCGACCGTCTCGCCGCAAGACGGCTGATACCCGAGCAGGTGGCCCCAGCGCTGGTCGTACCACCAGTTGATGCCGATCTCGTCCGGCCGGCCCGACGCCTCGAGATCGCGGCCGTACCAGAACTGCACCGTCGCCGAGCAGTTCCACTCACCCTGGATGTTCACGCACATCCCGAGCGTGTACTCGAGCGCGCCGCTGCCGAAGCCGACATCCGGCCAGCGATTCGGACCATCACGACGGTCGAAGTCCACCAGGATGGCGCTGTCCGTGAAGTCGATGCTGGTGATCGTCGCGGCCTCCGCCCAGCTCTTGAAGTCGGGCGGGTTGTCCCACACATTGGCCAGCGCGAGGTTGAACAACTGCACCGTGAATGGGCTGGCGGCCGAGAACGGCGTCGTGATCCCGTTGGACGGATCGCTCGCCTGCGCGCGCCAGAAATAGTTGCCGTTGCCGAGATTGGCGTTGATCGTGGTCGACGTGGTGCCGCCGCCCTGCTCCGTTGCCGTCGAAGCCGCCAGCACGCTGCCGAAAGAGGCGGACGTGGAAATCTCGAAGCGATACGTGATCTGACCCGCGGGACCGGTCTTCTGGACGTTGTTGACCGTCAGCGTCGGCTGCCCTCCGACCGTCCCACCGGCAGCGGGGGCAGCCGGCACCGGCGTGGAGAGCGTCACCGCGGCGCCGACTGCGAAGCCGCGTACGGCCGAGTAGGGACCGCTCAGGCTGCCGCTCGAGGCACGGGCGCGCCAGAAGTAGCTCTTCGCCGCGGGGCCCGGCAGCGTATCGATCTTCAGCGACGTTTGCGCACTGCCGGAGGCCACGCCGTCTTTGGAAAAGACCTTGTTCGCAAACGCCGCGTCGCTGGCCACCTCAAACGTGTAGGTGAGCGCCGTCGTTCCCGTCGACACCGCATTCGCGACGGTCAGCGTCAACGGCTGCTCGGCGAACTTGAACTGTTGGTTGGCCGTCGGCGTCACCGGCGTCGGCGAAGTCAGCGTGACTCCGGTCACCGCGTCGACCACCGACGTACTTGCGCCAGAGGCAGTGCCGTCTGATGGACGCGTCGGGCTGGCTTTCGTACAGGCAACGGCGCCGCTCAGCAGCGCTAGCGCGCCACAGATTCCAAATACCTTCAGCTTCATGTGCTCCTACCACGGGTTAGAGTCTGAAAAACACGACGAACGCAGTCGATCCGTGACGAAGGCTGGGAGACCTGTCAGCGGTGTTGAGGGACTTGGAGAATACGGGGCTGAGGATCCCCGGTCAAGTAAGGTGTCCGTAAAGAGCGCGAATTATCTGGTGGAGGCCAGCCGTTCCGGCGCTTGAGCTTCCAGCATGTCGCGGATGACGTAAATCGCCTTGTTCTGGGACTCGTGGTAGGTCCGGACCTGGAGCTCCGCCAGCAGGCCGAGCGTCACCAGTTGGAAGCCGGTGAAGATCAGCAGGATGCCGAGCAGCAGGAGCGGCATGTGTTGACTGAGCGACGCCACTTCCCGCAGGCGCTGCACCGCCAAGCCGCCGCTGATCACCACGCCGGCCAGCCCCATCACCAGGCCGATGAGCCCGAAGATCTGCAGCGGCCGCGTCGAATAGCTGAGGAGAAACTTGACCGTCAGGAGATCGAGGATCACGCGCACGGTCCGTCCGATGCCGTACTTCGACTGCCCGTGCTTGCGGGCGCGATGGTTGACGACCACTTCCGCGATGCTCGACGTCTGTTCGCTCGCAATCGCCGGCAGGAACCGGTGCATCTCGCCGTACAGCTTCATGTCCTTCACGAT
>Ga0070665_100001612_pt1 | contig 25956 bp, 30 predicted proteins | sample KBSS13metaG_FD_65862 | JGI IMG/M metagenome (GOLD analysis project Ga0070665, IMG submission 65862) | Switchgrass rhizosphere microbial communities from Kellogg Biological Station, Michigan, USA - KBS S1-3 metaG | ecosystem: Host-associated > Plants > Roots > Rhizosphere > Soil ... | reverse complement strand
CCCGGGCGTGATCGGCATCGTCGCCGGCCGGCTGAAGGAAAAGCTCCACCGTCCCGCCATCGTCATCGCGCTCGGCGAGGACGGGCTCGGCAAAGGCTCGGGCCGCTCCATCTCCGGCGTCGATCTCGGCGCGGCGGTGCTGGCGGCGAAGGACAGCGGGCTGCTGGTCGCGGGCGGCGGCCACGCCATGGCGGCAGGCCTCACCGTCGCCGCGGGCGGGATCGACGCGCTGGCCGATTTCCTCGACGCGCGCCTGGCCGCCGACGTGGCCCGCAGCCGGGACGACCGCGCCTTGCTGCTCGACGCCCTGCTCGCGCCGGGCGGGGTCTCGGGCGCCTTTTGCGACGCGATCGAGGCGGGTGGGCCTTATGGCGCCGGCTGGCCCGGCCCGCATGTCGCCGCCGGCCCGGTCTCGATCGTCAAGGCGGACGTGGTCGGCAACGGCCATTTGCGCGTGATCGCCGCGGGCGCGGACGGCCGGCGGGTGAAGGCGATCGCCTTCCGCATGGCCGAAAGCCCGCTCGGCGAGGCCCTGCTCGCCGCGCCGCCGCACCGCAAGCTCTGGCTGGCCGGGCGGATCAAGCGCGACGACTATACGGGCGGCGGCGCGGCCGAGCTGCATCTCGAGGACGCGGCCTGGGCGGATGCTTGACCCCAAAGTCCGCGCCCTTTAAGGCGCCACCTCGCCTCACGGCCCCTTCGTCTAGCGGTTAGGACGCGGCCCTTTCACGGCTGAAACACGGGTTCGATTCCCGTAGGGGTCACCACCTTGAAAACAAACGATCTTCTGCCAATTTTGGCGGGGGACGCGCGATTTTGGTCCCTCTTTGCGGGGAGACGAATTCGCCCTTTTCAAGTGCTTCGCGCCCTGCCCGCGCGAGCCCTCTTCCCTCTTTGATATCAGCATGATGGTTCCCATCGGCGCGGGTCAAACGGCGCTTCCGTTGTTGCGGCTACCGAGCAAGCTCGCGCGCCATGGTCAGCAGGGCTTTCAGCGCGGCAGAGGAATTTCGCCTGTTGGAATAATAGAGGCACAAGGGCGTCAGCGGCGGGGTCCAATCCTCCAGCACGCGCACGAGCCGTCCTGCCGTGATTTCGTCGCGCACGTCCGACTCCATAAAATAACCGATGCCGACGTGATCCAGAACGGTGATGCGGGCGAGGCTGGCTTCGTCCAGCGTGATCGGGCCGTTGACATCGATCTGAACCGGCTGGCCGTCTTTCTCGAACCGCCAACGATGCAGGGCCCCGTTCGGCAGACGAATGCGCAGGCAGGCGTGGTGGAGAAGATCCGGCGGCGTGAGGGGCTTGCCATTGGCCTCGAAATAGGGCGGCGAGGCGACCACGGCGAAGCTGCGAGGAGGACCGACGGGAACCGCGATCATGTCGCTCGGCACGAGATCGGCGCTTCGTAAACCGAGATCGAAGCCGGCCTCGATGACGTCCACGATTCGACCCTCAGTGACGAGATCGATATGAACCTGGGGGTAGCGCTGCAGGAACCTGAGCAAGAGCGGACCGAGCACCTCCCGCGCTCCAGTCGCAAATGCATTGATGCGAAGGGTTCCCGACGGGGTCTCCTGCTGCGAGCGGGCGGCGTTCACTGCTTCGTGCAGCGTCCTTACCGCAGGCCTGATTTGGTCGACGAAAGTCTCCCCGGCGTCGGTGAGCGAGACGCTGCGGGTCGTGCGGTTGAACAGGCGAACGCCCAACCGACGCTCCAGTTTGCCGATGAGGTTGCTCAGGGCCGTGGTGGACAGGCCAAGCTCGAGTGCTGCCGCGCGAAACGATGCCCGCCGCGCGATGGCGAGGACCGCGTCGAATTCGATGAGGCCATGCTTTGACATTGTCCCGATTTCCGTAACGCGAGATGCCGATTTGCCCTGATTATCATAGGCAATAGCGATCGCTAGATCGAAAACTCCTCTTAAAGGAGCCAGGAAATGCCACTCGAACTACCCAAGCCCGTCGCCGATTATGTGGCCGCCAATGCCCGTCTGGACGTTGACGGCATGCTGGCGCCGTTTGCAGCCGACGCGGTCATCCTCGACCTCGACAAGCGCTTCGAAGGAAAAGCCGGCATACGCGACCTGATCGAAACGGCCGTGCTTCCGGTCAAGGCGATCTTCACCCCCGACACTGTCCGATACGAACGGGACCGCGTGGTGGTCGAGGGCCCTGCCTATGGCGACTTCAAGGGCAGTCCGATTCGCTTCACCTATGGCTTCACCCTCGAGAACGACGCCATCAAGACGCTGGAGATCACGCTGTGAGCGTGGCGGTTGATCCGCACGAATTCGCCGGCAGGCGGGTTCTGGTCAGCGGTGGAACCAAGGGTTTGGGCCGCGCCACCGTGAAGCGCTTCCTGGCTGGGGGTGCTCAGGTCATCACCGCCGCCCGCAGCCATGCCGACCCAATAGACGAAGCCGTTTTTATCCAGGCTGATCTCACCACGGCCGAGGGCGGCGAGGCGCTTGCCCAGGCGGCTCTCGACCGGATGGGTGGGATCGACATTCTCGCGCACGTGGTCGGCGGCTCGGCGTCGCCCGGTGGCGGCTTCGTGGCGCTGACCGACGATCACTGGCTTGCCGAACTGAACCTGAATCTGCTGGCCACGGTGCGATTGGACCGTCTGCTTGTCCCGCAGATGATCGAGCGGGGTTCGGGCTCGGTCGTGCATGTGACCTCGATCCAGTCCATCCTGCCGCTGCCGGAATCGACCACCGGTTACGCCGCCGCCAAGGCCGCGCTCAGGACCTACAGCAAGTCGATCTCGAAGGAGCTCGGCCCGAAGGGCGTGCGGGTCAATTCCGTCTCGCCAGGCTGGATCATGACGGACGCCACGGGAGACTTTCTCGGTCGGCTCCAGGCTGCCAACGGCGGCACGATCGAGGACGCGCGGCAGTCCGTGCTCGACGCTCTCGGCGGGATTTCGATCGGGCGCGGAGCCCAGCCTGAAGAGGTCGCCGATCTTATCGCCTATCTGGCCTCGGATCGCGCGGCCGCAATCCACGGCGCGGAATTCGTTATCGACGGCGGCACGGTTCGGACCGTGTGACCGCTTGATCGCGAGTGTCCGCTCTGGGCCGATAGCTGCCGGTCCGGTATTCGCGGCCAGAAGCGCCGATTCGACCGTCCCGACATGGTCGCGGGTCAGAAACCTTGTTCCCCTACCCCCGTGACCTGTCGATATCCCATCATCCCTTTCAGAGCGAGAAAGGAGGAAACGTTATTGATCTGATTGGCTTTTTTGCTTTCACGGCTGAAACACGGGTTCGATTCCCGTAGCGGCCACCATCCTCCATTGCGTTCGCCCGGCCGGTCGGCCAAGTGAGGCGGAGCGACGCGGCAGGGGGTGGGCCAATGGCCGAGCAGGCGGAAAAACCCAAAAGACGGATCGGCATTGGCGCGATCGCGATCGGGCTGATCATCGTCGCCGCCATCGCCTTCATCGCCTGGAATGCGATCGGAGATCGGCAATCGGCCCTCGTCGACACGTCCAACGGCAAGTCATTCCCCTGCACGGTGCAGAGCGTCTACGACGGCGACGGGCCGATCAACTGCTACGAGCGGGACACCGCGGGCAATCCGGTGATCCTCAGGATCAGGGGCATCGAGGCGCGGGAAACCGACAATCGCTGCCCGCGCGCCAATCTCTGCCCGCAGGCAAGCGGCGCCGAGGCGAAGGCGGTCATGGAGCGGCTCGCGGTCGGGCGGCTCCAGTGTGTTTCGTTCGGACCCTCCTACAACCGGATCGACGCGCATTGCACCAACCCGAGCGGGCAGGATCTCAGCTGCGAGATGCTGCGCAGCGGCACGGCGGTGCGCTGGCCCGAATATGATCCGGGGGGAGAGCTGATCCAGTGCGTCCGGCCCTATCGCGGAGGGGCCGCACGCCAGTGATCGATCGTATCGTCGCCGGCTTCCGGGACACGCCGCTTGGGCCGGCGGTGGTGATCTGGAGCTTCGGCTACCTCCTCCTTGACGCCATCGCCTTCCTGATCGGTCGGGCGGCGCCCGGCATCACCCTGCTGGCCTCGTTGCCCATGTTTGCGCTGGGGGTCGGCCAGACCATCGCGCTCAATCATCTGAAGACCCACCCCCGGCTTCGCTCGGCCTGGCTGGGCTGGCCTTTGCTCATCATCGCGGTGCTCGCCGCGACGGCCGTGCAGACTTTGTTCGATATCTACTGGATGCGCTCGCTGGCCGAGGGCCCATTCCCCAAATGGCAGGAATGGGCGCTGACCATTGATCCGCAGCGCCTGCTGACGGTCGGCTTCGGCTATGCCTGGACCTTCTGCCTGGCCCTGACCCTGCTCGGCGCGATGCGCGTGGCGCAGGAAAATGCGGCGCGCGCCGCGAGCGCCGAGGTGGAAGCGGCCAATGCGGTGGCGGCGGCGCTTCGCCTGCAGCTCAACCCGCACTTCCTGTTCAACACATTGAACTCGATCTCCGGGCTGGTGACGCTGGACCGCAAGCAGGAAGCCGAGAGCATGATCGACCGGCTGGCCGATTTCCTCCGCGCCTCGCTCAACGCCAACCCGATCGACGATGTGACGCTGGCGCACGAGATCGACACGATCGACGCCTATCTGCATATCGAGGCGGCGCGGTTCGGCGACCGGCTGGAGATCGAGATCGACCTCGCCGCCGGGACCGAGGACGCCAAGGTGCCGAACTTCATCCTGCAGCCTTTGGTCGAGAATGCGATCAAGCATGGCGTCTCGGCCCTGCAGGGCACCGCCTTGCTCTACATCAGCGCCGCGCGAGAGGGGGACATGCTCGTGCTGAGCGTGGTGAACAGCTCGCCGGAGTCGAACGGGGAGAGTTCCCGGCCGGTGAAGAGCACGGGCGTCGGCCTGACCAACAGCCGGCAGCGCCTGGCCAATCGCTATGGCGGCAAGGCGCGCCTGGAGACGGGACCGGTGGGCGACCGCTACCGGGCGACCATCCGGATGCCGTTCCTGGTCTGACCGGGGCTAGCGGCAGGCGCGCCAGCCCATTTCGCCGCGTCCGGCCTGGTCGAGGTGCAGATGATCGCGGTGGGCGGCATTGTAATCGGGCGAGAGTACGGTCGCGAACAGCTGGCAGGCGCCGTCCCTGACCTCGCGCAGGAAGCGCCCTTTGGCGCCCGGGTCCGCCCAGTCGTTGACCAAAGCGATGCGCGTGCCGTCGGCGAGCCGGAAGGCGGCGACGTCGAACGCATTGGCCCGGGCATGCTCGCTCCACGCCCCCTCCCCCCGGCCGTACATGCGGCGGCAGCTATAGGCCCCGAAATGGTCGATGCCCGTCACCCGCCGGCCGAGATGGCGCTGGGCCGCGGCCTGCACCACCTCGCGCTCCCAGACGAGCAAGGCGGCGGCGACCGGGCAGGCGAAGCCGGTTTCGGCGGGGCGATAGCCGATCTCGCGCGCGGCGAGCCGGACGGCGCCGTGATGGCCGCATTCAGCACGCTCCCGGAGCGGGGGCAGCAGAGTGAACGCCGCGCCCGCCTCGCGCAGCAGGGCCCGGCAGCGGACGGGATCGCCGGCCAGCGCGGCCAGCTTGCGCCCGGTATAGGCGCCGACCGGCTGGCGGAGGTCGAGCTTCGTCCAGGGCAGGTCCTGCGGATAGCGCCGCGCATAATCCATGAGCGCGAGCCCGCCGAGCAGAAGCGCCGCCGCGGCGATTCCGAGCAGAAGCAACCGGCGGATGGGCCGCATTAGCGCCGCATCGCACTCGTCAGCGGCTCGCTGGTCACCGGATAACCGATCCCCTCCGGAATGCAGACGTGGGGTGCCCCGCCCACGTCGGCCACCCAGGGCGTGATCCTGGTCACGGGATGGCGCGCCGCATCGGCGTAAGCCTCGGCCACCGTGGCGAAACCGGCAAGCCGTTCGAGATTGCGCCGCGTGGGGAAGATGACATGTGCCTGCCCCGCCGCGACCTCTGCCAGTATTTCCGTCGCGCCGGCCCAGAAGGCGCGAACTGCCTCGGCCTCCGCAGGCACAGGCTCGGGCGCATCCGCAGGTGCCTCGGCGAGGAAGAAGAAGGTGTCGAAGCGCCGCGCCTCGCGGAAATTGGGGCACCAGCGGGCGAAGGGCACGAGCGCGTGGAGATCGAGCGCCAGGCCGTGCTCGGCAAGCAGATCGGCGAACGGCCGCCCCGCCAAAATGCCGTCGCGCAGCGCCTCGACCACCTCCGGGCCGGGCGCCGGCACCAGGCCCGGCGCCAGTCCCGTCTCCTCGATCGTCTCGCGAATCGCCGCGATCCGCGCCGCGGCGTCGGGCAAAGCGAAGCCCTCGGCGGCGCGATGATCCTCGGCGTCGATCCGGCCGCCGGGAAAGACCAGGGCCCCGGCCGCGAACGCCATCGTCCCGGTCCGCTCGGTGACCAGCAGGTCCGGCGGCCCGCCATCCCGCGCGCGCATCAGCACGAGGGTCGCGGCCGGAATGGGTTCGGAAAGCTCGGACATGGTTCTCCCCAGCCGCTATCATCCTGGCTTCAAAAGGCCAAATCGGCATCGCTCCGTCCCGGCCCATTCCTTCCGGCCCTGAGGAGGGTTATTCTGCAGCCATGAGTCGCAATCCGGTCGACAGATTGACGGAAGGCCAGCGCGAGGTCCTGCGCCGGGTGAACCGGCATATGGAGACCAAGGAGATCGCCCGCGAGCTCGGGATCGGCCCGGACGGGGTGAACCAGCGGATCAAGGCGGCGATGCGCATATTGGGGGTCAACCGCCGCCGCGACGCCGCCCTCATTCTCGCCGATGCAGAGGGCGGGCAGCACTACCCGCCGCAGGTATACCCACCGCGAGACATTGCGCCGGAGCCCGAACTGGCGACATTCGGCTCATCGACCGAGAGCGGGCGGGAACAGGAGCCGGCCAGGATCGGAGCGATGCGGGAAGAACAGGCGCTCTTCGAGGCGCTGCCGCATCCCCGGTCAGGACGTTTCCAGCTGCCGCTCCCAGTCCGGGGAGGGAAACCAGGTGATCTCAGTTCATTGCAAAGGCTCGGGTGGATCTTCGGCGTGATGCTGTTGATCGCCTTCGCCTTCGGGGTCTTCCTCGCCGGAATGGAAGCTTTGTCCAGGCTCGGTCGAAGCCTGAGTTAGTTCGCAACCAATAATCGCAACCCAGCAGAGGGAGCGTGCCGGTGGCCTAGCCGGCGCGGGGAGAAAAATCATGCCAAGACTACGCCAAGCCGTTGCCCAGCAGGTCGCCGACCGTCTCTTCGCCGTGGAAAGCGCGATCGACCTCGCGCTCACCCGGGCCGCCGAACTCAATGCCGCCATGCCGCAGGCCCGCACCGAGGCGCGCCTGCCGGCAATGATCGGCCAAAATGCGCTCGAAGGCGCCGCCGAAGCCTTCACCGCCTTGGTCGAGGCACGCCGCCGGATCGTCGCGACTCATGCCTCGCTCGACGAGGCGCGCGTGCAGATTGGCCTCAATCCGGTCGCCTCGGGCGACAGCGTGCCCAAGACGCCGATTCCTGGCTTCACCGAGGCAGCGGCGCAGGACGCGCCGATCGCGCGGCTTCGGGCGGTCGCCTGAAGTTGGGGGAGGGCACCGCTTGACCGGGCCGGGCAGTCGTGATCCGGTCAAGCGGTGAACTATTATTTCGTCTCTCTCCTGGCCCTCACGACCCTTTACGCCCTCTGGGCGGGAGGCGGGCCGGAGCGGGCGGGAGCCGCGGTCTACGCCCTGTCTGTGGCGGCGACCCATCTGATCCTCGCCACACAGAGCGTGCGCTGGATGAGCATCGAAGCGGGAGTGTTCACAGTCGATGTCGTTACCTTTCTCGCCTTCATCCCCATCGCCCTTCGGGCCAACCGGTTCTGGCCATTATGGGTGACGGCTTTTCTTGGACTCGGCGTGCTCGGCCATCTGGCGCGTCTCGTCGGGCCGGACACTTTCTGGTGGGCCTACGCCGTGGTGCTGACGATCTGGAGCTATCCGATCCTCGCCCTGATCGCGCTGGGCACTTTCCTTCACCGGCGGAGGCTGATCCGGTACGGTGCCGACAGCTCCTGGATGACCTCCTCCGGCCGATCGGGCCGGGCGCCGCCGGCTTCGCCGACCGGCTGATCGGCGAGTTCGGCTCGCTGGGCGCGGTGCTCGCCGCGCCCTCCAACGCCCAGAAACGCGTGCTCGGCAACGAACGGAACGTACTCGCCTGGCTGGCGACATTGCGCGCGGCGATGCTGCACGCGCTCCGCCGCGAGGCCCTGCACGGGCCCGTGCTCGGCGACAGCCGGGCAGTGATGGACTATCTGTTCGCCGCCATGGCCCACCAGCCGGTGGAGCAGCTCCGCGTCCTCTATCTCAACACGCGCAACCGGCTGCTGCTGGACGAGACGGCGATCGAGGGATCGATCAACGCCGCGCCCATCCATCCCCGCGAGATCATCCGCCGGTCGCTCGAACTGGGCGCGACCGCGCTTATTCTCGCCCACAACCACCCGTCGGGCGACCCCCGGCCGAGCGATGAGGATGTGCGGGTCACCCGCCTCGTCGCCCAGGCCGGAAGCGCGCTCGACATCAAGCTCCACGACCATGTGATCGTCGCCCGTTCGGGCTGGATCAGCTTTCGCGCCGCAGGATATTTATGATGCACCAGACCAGCAGCCTCGACTATCGCCCCGCCCCCGCCGACACGAGCGGCAACCCGGCCGAGGACCTCGTCCGCGCCCGCATCTGGGCCGAACGCCTCTATGCGGAGCGCCGCCGCCGCGACGATCTGTTCCCGCCGGACCTGTTCGGGGAACCGGCCTGGGACCTGCTCCTCGCCATGTTCATTGCCCGCGAGCGGGGCCAGCCGATGATCCTCTGCAAGGCCTATAAGGCGGCCGGAGTCACTGACACGACCGGGCGCCGCCTGCTCGACAAGATGGAGGAGGAAGGCCTGATCACACGCCGGCGCGCGCCGCGGTCCCGCAAGATGCGGATCGTGGAGCTGACCGAGAAAGCGACCGGGCGGCTGGTCGCTTATCTCGGCCGCGGGCTGTAATCCCGGCCGGCATGCCCGCGGAGCCGTGACCATGCCCCCTTTGATCGGCTATGACGACCGAGCCGATGGAGGCGGAGCATGCCGAGACTCGACCATATCAATATCCAGACCGTGAAGCTGGCGGAGACCGTCGCTTTCTATCGCGAGTTGCTGGACCTGCGTGCGGGCGATCCGCCGCCCCCGCTCGACCCAGCCAGGGTCCAGTGGATGTTCGACGCCGAGAACGGGCCGATCTTCCACCTGTCCGGCCCCGGCTCCATGGCCGCGATCAAGGACGTCAATATCGGCGCGGACACGGGCGCCGTCCATCATGTCGCCCTTGCCTGCAATGGACATGATGCGATGCTTGAACGGCTGGGCCGGCTGGGACTGGAGCATCGCCGCAATCATGTCGTCGCCACCGATCTCAAGCAGATTTTCGTGCGCGATCCGAATGGCGTCCTGCTCGAGTTGAACTACCATAAGGGGAACCACTGAGAGAAAGTATAAGCGGTTCCCGTCCGCCGGGCGCGGCTGTAGGCATGGGAGCCGGAAGAGGATTTCGCTTGGATATCGAACCGCAGATCGCCGAAATCCTGCGCCGCCATGGCGGGCGCAAGGGCGCGCTGCTGCCGATCCTGAACGACGTGCAGGCAGCGCTCGGCCACGTTCCGGCGGAGGCGGTGCCTTTGATCGCCGAGGCGCTGAACCTCTCCCGCGCCGAGGTCCACGGCGTCGTCACCTTCTACCATGATTTCAAGAGCGCGCCGGCGGCCCGTCCGGTGGTAAAGCTCTGCCGGGCAGAAGCCTGTCAGGCGCGGGGCGTCGAGGCGCTGGCGCCGGCCTTCGAAGCGGACGATCGGATCGAGGTTGAAACCGTCTATTGCCTCGGTCTCTGCGCCAGCGGGCCTTCGGCGATGGTCGGCGACCGGGTCTTCGCACGGCTCGACGAGGCGAGTGCCCGCGCGCTGATCGACGAGGTCGCGGCATGAGGATATTCGTCCCCGGCGATGCCGCCGCCTGCGCGGTCGGCGCGGATGCGGTGGCGGCAGCCGCCGGCGCGGACGTGATCCGCAACGGCTCGCGCGGTATGTTCGAGCTGGAGCCGTTGCTGGAGATCGAGACGCCGGACGGCCGGATCGGCTTCGCCCGGGTCACGGCAGAGGACGTGCCCGCCATCCTCGCCCTGCGCGACGCCCATCCGAAATGCGTCGGCCTCGTCGAGGACCTGCCTTTCCTCAAGGCGCAGACCCGCCTGACCTTCGCGCGCATCGGCATCACCGACCCGCAGTCGATGGACGGTTACAAGGCGCATGGCGGGCTGAAGGGGCTCGCGCGCGCCATCGCGCTCGGGCCTGAGGCGGTGGTCGAGGAGGTCTTCCAGTCCGGCCTGCGCGGGCGCGGGGGCGCGGGCTTCCCCGCGGGCATCAAGTGGCGCACCGCGGCCAGTGCGGTCGCCGAGCAGAAGTACATTGTCTGCAATGCGGACGAGGGCGACAGCGGGACCTTCGCCGACCGGATGGTGATGGAGGGTGATCCCTTCATGCTGATCGAGGGCATGGCGATCGCGGGTCTCGCGGTGGGCGCGACCTGCGGTTACATCTACATACGCTCCGAATATCCACACGCGATCCGCGCGATGCAGCGCGCGGTCGAGAGGGGGCGAAGCCATGGCCTACTCGGGCGCCTGCTCGGATCGCAGCACGAATTCGACATTGAAGTTCGCGTCGGCGCAGGCGCCTATGTCTGCGGCGAGGAGACTTCTTTGCTGGAGAGCCTGGAGGGCAAGCGCGGCGAGGTCCGCGCCAAGCCGCCCCTCCCCGCGCTCGAAGGGCTGTTCGGCAAGCCGACGATCATCAACAATGTGCTCACCCTCGCCGCCGTCCCTTATGTGCTGGCCGAAGGCGCGAAGGCCTATGCGGACTACGGCATGGGCCGTTCGCGGGGGACGATGCCGATCCAGCTGGCTGGCAATATCAAGAATGGCGGGCTGTTCGAGACCGCCTTCGGGATCACCCTCGGCGAGCTGGTCAACGATATCGGCGGCGGCACCTTGTCCGGTCGCCCGGTCCGCGCGGTGCAGGTGGGCGGGCCGCTCGGCGCCTATATTCCGCCCTCGCAATTCGATCTGCCCTTCGACTACGAGGCCTTCGCGACCGCCGACGGGTTGATTGGCCATGCCGGGATCGTGGTGTTCGACGACAGTGTCGATATGGCCCGGATGGCGCGCTTCGCCATGGAGTTCTGCGCGGCGGAGAGCTGCGGCAAGTGCACGCCCTGCCGGATCGGCTCGATCCGCGGCGTGGAGGCGCTGGACCGGGTGCTGGCGGGCGAGGACGTCCCGGCCAATCTCACCCTGATCGAAGAGCTGTGCGAGACGATGAAGTTCGGATCGCTCTGCGCGCTCGGCGGTTTTACCCCATATCCGGTGATGTCGGCCCTGAAGCATTTCCCGGAAGACTTCGCCCGTGAGCGCGAAGTGGAGAACGCCCGATGACCCTGATCCGCGACGCCGATCACGGAACCCCCGCCTCCGCGGCGGAAGAGCAGGTCACGCTCACCGTCGACGGCACGAGCGTCACCGTCCCCGCCGGCACCTCGATCATGCGCGCCGCCAGCCTTGCCGGGAAGCAGATCCCGAAACTCTGCGCGACCGACAGCCTGAAGAGCTTCGGCTCCTGCCGCATCTGCCTGGTCGAGATCGATGGCCGCGCGGGCACGCCCGCCTCCTGCACCACCCCGGTCGCCGAGGGCATGGCCGTGGTCACGCAGAGCGAACGGCTGCGGCGCCTCCGCAAGGGCGTGATGGAGCTGTACCTTTCCGACCATCCGGCGCCCGAGGCGGCGACCGAAATGCAAGAGATGGCGGAGATGGTTGGCGCCGCCCGCGACCGCTATTTGCCGGTCGCGCAGCATCTCGGCGCACCCTGCGACACGTCCAACCCCTATTTCGACTTCGATCCCAGCCTGTGCATCGTCTGCTCGCGCTGCGTGCGCGCCTGCGACGAGGTGCAGGGCACGTTCGCGCTCACCATCGCCGGCCGGGGCTTCGGCTCGCGGGTGTCGGCTAGCCAGGACGAGGCCTTCCTGTCTTCCGAATGCGTGTCCTGCGGCGCCTGCGTGCAGGCCTGCCCGACCGGCTCGCTGCAGGAGAAAGCACTCAAGCAGATCGGCCTGCCCACCCACAGCGCGATCACCACCTGCGCCTATTGCGGCGTTGGCTGCACCTTCAAGGCGGAGATAAAGGGCGAGGCACTGGTGCGCATGGTGCCGTGGAAGGACGGCAAGGCCAATCGCGGCCATAGCTGCGTGAAGGGCCGCTTCGCATGGGGATATGCGACGCACCGCGAGCGCGTGCTGGAGCCGATGATCCGCGCCTCGGTCGACCACCCCTGGCAGGTGGTGAGCTGGGAAGAGGCGATCCGCCACACCGCCAATGAGTTCCGCCGGATCCAGCGCGACTATGGCAGCCGCGCCGTCGGCGGGATCACCTCCTCGCGCTGCACCAACGAGGAGACCTTCCTCGTCCAGAAACTCGTCCGCGCCGGCTTTGGTAACAACAATGTCGATACCTGCGCCCGGGTCTGCCACTCGCCGACCGGCTATGGTCTGAAGACCACCTTCGGCACTTCGGCCGGCACGCAGGATTTCGACAGCGTGATGCAGGCCGACGTGATGGTCGTGATTGGGGCGAACCCGACGGACGGCCACCCGGTCTTCGCCAGCCGGATGAAGCGCCGCCTGCGCCAGGGCGCCAAGCTGATCGTGATCGACCCGCGCCGGATCGACATGGTCCGCACGCCCCATATCGAGGCGAGCTTCCATCTGCCGCTCAAGCCCGGGACCAATGTCGCGGTGCTGACCGCCCTCGCCCATGTCATCGTCACCGAGGGGCTGGCCGACGAGGCGTTCATCGCCGAGCGCTGCGACCTGGACGAATATCGCGAATGGGCCGAGTTCGTGGCGCGGCCTGAGCACAGCCCGGAGGCGACCGAGCAGTATAGTGGCGTGCCCGCCGGCGACCTGCGCGGCGCGGCGCGGCTCTACGCCACGGGCGGCAATGGCGCGATCTATTACGGGCTCGGCGTCACCGAGCACAGCCAGGGCACGACGACGGTCATGGCGATCGCCAACCTCGCCATGGTCACCGGCAATATCGGTCGCGAGGGCGTGGGCGTGAACCCGCTGCGCGGGCAGAATAATGTGCAGGGCGCGTGCGACATGGGCAGCTTCCCGCACGAGTTGAGCGGCTACCGCCACGTCTCCGACCAGGGCGCGCGGGATCTGTTCGAGAAGCTCTGGGGGACGCCGATCGATTCGGAGCCGGGCCTGCGCATCCCCAACATGCTCGACGCCGCCGTCGATGGCGTCTTCAAGGGCCTCTATGTGCAGGGCGAGGACATCCTCCAGTCCGATCCCAATACCCGCCACGTCGCCGCCGGCCTCAAGGCGATGGAGTGCGTGGTCGTCCACGATCTCTTCCTCAACGAGACCGCGAATTACGCCCATGTCTTTCTGCCGGGCTCGACCTTCCTCGAGAAGGACGGGACCTTCACCAATGCCGAGCGGCGCATCCAGCTGATCCGCGAGGTGATGAAGCCGAAGAACGGCTATGCGGACTGGGAGGTCACGCAATTGCTGGCGCAGGCGCTCGGCCTCGACTGGAACTACACCCATCCGGGCCAGGTCATGGACGAGATCGCCGCGGTCACGCCCACCTTCGCCGGCGTCTCCTTCCAGAAGCTGGAGGAACTGGGCTCGATCCAGTGGCCGTGCAACGACGAGGCGCCCGAGGGCACGCCGGTCATGCACATGGACCATTTCGTGCGCGGCAAGGGCCGCTTCGTGCTCACAGAATATGTCGCGACCGACGAGAAGACCGGGCCGCGCTTCCCGCTGCTGCTCACCACCGGCCGTATCCTCAGCCAGTATAATGTCGGGGCCCAGACCCGGCGGACCGACAATGTGCTCTGGCACAAGGAGGATTTGCTGGAGATTCATCCGCACGACGCGGAGAATCGCGGAATCAGGGAAGGCGACTGGGTGAAGCTGGCGAGCCGGGCGGGCGAGACGACTTTGCGCGCGACGATCACCGACCGGGTCGCGCCGGGCGTGGTCTACACCACCTTCCATCACCCGATGACCCAGGCAAACGTGGTCACCACCGACTATTCGGACTGGGCCACCAACTGCCCCGAGTACAAGGTCACGGCGGTGCAGGTTATGCCGTCCAACGGGCCCTCAGAATGGCAGGAGGCCTATGAGGTCCAGGCCATGCATAGCCGCCGGATCGCAGCCGGCACGGAGGCCGCCGAATGAGCGGGCAGACGCTCGACCGGCTCGTCTACATGGCCAACCAGATCGCGCGCGAGTTCGCCAACCAGCGCCCGCACGAGGCGGCGGAGGCGACCTGGGACCATCTCTGGCATTTCTGGGACCCGCGTATGCGCGCCATGATCCTCGCCCATCTGCAGGAGGGCGGCGTGGGGCTGAGCGACATTGCGAAGGCGGCGGTCGCGAAGCTTGCCGGGGATGCCGAGCCGGCGCCGGTCACCAAGGCCACCGAGTTCAACAGCGCCGGCCAGGGCGCATCCGGCGCGGGTTCCGACGCCGGCTAGGCGAACAGGCCGTGCGGGTCGCTCATCACCAGCACTGAATCGGACCGGGCCAAAGCCACGAGGGTCAACCCCGCCTCTTTCGCCCGCTCCACCGCAAGGCTGGTCGGCGCCGAGATGGTGACGAGCATAGGGACCCCCGCCAAAGCCGCTTTCTCGACCAGCTCGTAGGAGCAGCGGGCGGTCAGCAACACGAAGCCCACGCCCATCTCCAGCCGCTCGCGCAGGCAATGGCCGGTCAGCTTGTCGAAAGCATTGTGCCGGCCGACATCCTCGCGCGCGGCCAGCACTGTTCCGTGCGCATCGCACCAGGCCGCGGCATGGACGGCGCCGGTCTCGGCGTTGAGTGGCTGGTGCGCGCGGATCGCCTCCAGCGCCCGGAAGATCGCTGCGGGCTCAATCCGAGCGGGCGCCGGGAGCAACGGCAGCGGCCGCAGCGCTTGCTCCAGATTCTCGATCCCGCACAGGCCGCAGCTCGACTCGCCCACCCGGTGACGGACCCGCGCCAGCACCCGCCCGTGCCGCGCCGGTGCCAGCTCCATGCCGAGCAGCACGCCCCGTTCCTCCTCGCGAATCTCCACGCTGATCACGTCGGCGGCGGTATCGATCAGCCGCTCCGACCGGGCGAAGCCGTAAGCGAAATCGGTCAGATCAATCGGTGTCGCCATCATCACCGCATAGCCGATGCCGAGGAAGCTGATCGCCAGCGGCGCCTCGACAGGCACCTTTCTATGCTGCGCTTTGGTGCTGCCATCCACACCAATGTGCTGCGCAGCATAAGGTGCAGCAAAATCGGCACCGGCGGGCGTCAGTTTCAGGTCGGCGGGCATGGCGGGGTGCAGCATGACGGCCTTCGCGCGGCCTCACAAGTCGGCCATCGTCTTCGCGGGGCGAGAGCGGTAGAAGCGGCGCATGGTGACGATCGGTTTCTACGGCAGGCTGGCGGAGCGCTTCGGGCGGGAGGTCGCGATCGACCTGCCGGACGGTGCGACGGTCGCGTCGCTCCGGGCCCGGTTCCACGGCCTCGACGCGGCCACCATTCGTGCGCTGGTCAATGACGCGACCGCGGTCGAGGAGGCGCCGGTCGGGCCGGGTGACCGGGTCGATTTCCTGCCGCCTCTGTCGGGAGGCTGAGATGCGGATCGACGTGCGTCTCGTCCATGAGAGCTTTCGGCCCGAGGATGAGCTGGCCAGCTTCGATGCCGGCGGCGCGGGCGCGGTCGTGAGCTTCACGGGCCTGTGCCGCGCGACGACGAAAGCGGGCGCGCAGGTCGCCAGCCTGTTCCTCGATCATCATCCACGGCTAACCGAGCCGAGTCTCCGCGATATCGCCGCCTCCGCGGCGCGCTTCGGCGTCGAGGCGGTCTGCGTCGTCCACCGCTGCGGCGCGGTTGGCCCGGGGGAGGCGATCGTCTTCGTCGCCGCCGCGGCCCAACACCGCCGCGCCGCCTACGAGGCGGTCGACTGTCTGATGGACCGCCTGAAGACCGACGCCCTGTTCTGGAAGCGCGAGGACGGGGTTGACGGATCCGCCTGGATCGAGCCAACCGAAGGCGACCGCGCCGACCGCGCGCGCTGGAGCCCCTGATGCCCGGAATCGACGAAAGCCTGACCTTCTATCCGCTGCGGATCGCGGTGCTGACCGTGTCCGACACGCGAAATGAGGAGACGGACAGATCGGGCGCCCTGCTGGTGGAGCGGCTGACCGGCGTGGGCCACGAACTGGCGGGCAAGGTCATCGTCACGGACAGTGTCGAGGCGATCCAGGCGCAGGTGAAGGCCTGGGCCGAGCACCCGCAGGTCGACCTTATCCTCTCTACCGGCGGCACCGGCTTCGCCCCGCGCGACGTGACGCCCGAGGCGGTGAAGCCGTTGCTGCGCCGCGAAATGGACGGCTTCGCCGCGGTCTTCCACCGGGCCAGCGAGGGCACGATCGGGGTCTCCACGCTGCAGTCGCGCGCCTTTGCCGGACAGATCGGCGACAGCTTCATCTTCTGCCTGCCGGGTTCGACCGGCGCCTGCCGCGACGGCTGGGACCTGGTGCTCGCGCTGGAGCTGGACAGCCGCTACCGCCCCTGCTCGCTCGCCGGGCAGATCCCGCGGCTCCGGCACCTCTGCGCATGAGCAAGCTCAGCCACGTCGGCGAGGACGGGCGCGCGACGATGGTCGACGTGACCGGCAAGGCGCCCACCGCCCGCACCGCCACCGCCGCCGGCTGGCTAAGATGCGCCCCCGAGACCCTGGCGCAGGTCTGCGCGGGGACGACGCCCAAGGGCGCGGTGGTCCAGACCGCCGAGCTGGCCGGCACCATGGCCGCCAAGCGCTGCGCGGATCTGATCCCGCTCTGCCACCCGCTGCCGCTCACCAAGGTGGGTGTCACCATCACGCTGGACGACGAGCTTCCGGGCTTCCGGATCACCGCCGAGGTGCGCACCCACGGTCCGACCGGCGTCGAGATGGAGGCGCTGACCGCTGTATCGGTCGCGGGCCTCACTTTGTTCGACATGCTGAAGGCGGTGGACCGGAGCATGGAGATTGGCGGCATCGCGGTCACCTCCAAGACCGGCGGCAAATCGGGCAGCTGGTGATCAGCTTCGACGAAGCGCTGGCGCTGATCGCCGAAGTGGCGAGGCCACTTGGCTCGGAGCCTGTCTCGCTCTCCCAGGCCCATGGCCGCACCCTCGCCGCGCCGATCGTCGCCCGGGTGGATGCGCCGCCGTGCGATGTCTCCGCGATGGACGGCTATGCGGTGCGCGACGTGGAGCTGCCGGGCCGGCTCCCGGTCGCCGGCACGGCCTATCCCGGCGACCTGACCGGCGCGCTGGCGCCCGGCACCTGCCTCCGCATCTTCACCGGCGGCCCGGTGCCCGACGGCGCCGACCGGGTCGTGATCCAGGAGGACGTCACCCGCGAGGGCGACCTGGCGGTCTTCGGCGCGCCGGAGGGCGCCCATCATATCCGCCGGCGCGGTGCCGATTTCGCGGCCGGGGCACAGCTGCTCGACGCCGGCCAGCGACTGGGCCCCCGCGCGCTGGTCGCGGCGGCGGGCGCGGACCTTGGCGAGGTGGAGGTCTGGCGAAAGCCGCGCTTGGCCATTTTCGGGACGGGCGACGAGCTGGCGGAGCCGGGCAGGGCGCGCGACAGGCCCGGCGCGATCCCGGAGAGCCTGCTGCTTGGGATCGGGGCGCTGGCGGAGGCCGCCGGCGGCGAGATCGTGATGAGCCGGCGGCTGAAGGACAATCTCCCCGAGCTGGTGCAGATGGCTGGCTGGGCGCTGGAGCGGGCCGACCTCGTCATCGTCACGGGCGGCGCCTCGGTCGGCGAAAAGGACTTTGCCAAGAAGATGTTCGAACCGGCGGGGCTGGAGCTGGTCTTCTCGAAGGTCGCGATCAAGCCGGGCAAGCCGGTCTGGCTGGGCCGCGCGGGTGGCAGGCTGGTGATGGGGCTGCCGGGCAATCCGAGCTCGGCGATGGTCACGGCCCGGCTGCTGCTCACCCCCTTGCTCGCGGGGCTCAGCGGGCGGGAGGCTGCGCTGATCTGGCGGGAGTCGATTCTGGGTGCGCCGCTCGGTCCCTGCGGCGACCGCGAGACCTTCGTCCGCGGGTCGTGGGCGCGCGGGATGGCGATGCCGGCCAGCTATCAGGACTCAGGGGCGCAGAAGACGCTCGCCGACGCCGATCTGCTGATCCGCCGCCGCGCGGGGGCACCGGCCGCAGAGGCGGGCGAGACGGTCGAAATCATCGATTTCTGAGGCCGGAACTAAACAAACTATACATGAGGAAGGCCCTAGCCGCGCGGCTGGTCCAGCCAACCTTTGGCTTGCTTAAGATCATCTAAACTATTGATATTAAAGAAATAATCTAGAAGATCGATCGGCCATTCCACGGCCTGACAGCCAACCGCCTCGGAGAAGCCGGTCAGGGACCGGCGGCCCGTGGCGAGATAGGCGGACAGCCCGTCCCGCGCCCTTGCTTTCCAGAGCGCGCAGACCGGGTGCAGGCGACCGCCGCTCGACGCGACAGTTGCGGCCGCGTCGCTCCGCAGGCGCACCGGCAGATCGTCCGGCAGGAAGGGCATGTCGCAGGGGATGGTGAGGACGTCACCGCCCAGCGCCAGCGCCGCCGCGACACCGCCGAGCGGCCCCTCGATCGCGGGATCGTCGGCAATGTCCCCGCCTTTGCGCGCGGCGACCAGCACCTCGTCCGACCAGCCGCGCGCGGTCCGCAGCGCGCGGTCCAGCAAAGTCTCGCCGCCCAGCAGCCTCTGCGGCTTGCCGCCGCCCATCCGCCGGCCTTCGCCGCCCGCGAGGATGACGATCCTCATCCGCCGAGGATCAACTTGGCGCCGGCCAGGACCAGCACGAGGCCCAGCGCCTGCAGCAACCACTCGCGCGGCAATTTGTCGACCCCGAGCCAGGTGCCGAGCACGGCGCCCAAGGCGACCGCGCCCATCAGCCAGGGCATTTCCGCCGGCAGTGCGCGCACGGAGGCCAAGTTGCCGAGCAGGCCTGCGACGGAGTTGAGGAAGATGAAGGCCGCCGCAATGCCCGAGGTGTGGCGCGGCGTTTCCCAGGCGAAGAGGATGATCAAAGGACTTAGGAAGATCCCGCCGCCCGTGCCGGTCAGCCCGGCGAGGAAGCCCAAAGTCGCGCCCACGGGCAGAGCGATGAGCTGGCTTGGCGCCTTCACCTCGCGCCATGCCAATTGCTTCGGCGACCAGAAAAGCCGGATCGCCGCCGCGACCAGCAGCGCGCCGACCAGCGGTTTGTAATATTCGGGCGGCAGGTGGATGCCGCCGCCCAGATAGGCGGCCGGCATGGCGGTGATGGCGAAGGCGAAGAGCAATTTCCAGTTGGTCTGCCCGCGCAAGCCGTAACGGGCCGCGCCCAGCCCGGCGACGACCAGGTTCAGCGCCAGCGCGGTCGGCCGCATCGTCTCCGGGGCGACGGAGAAGAGCGCCATGATGGCGAGGTAAGCGGACGCGCCGCCATGGCCGACCGAGGAATAAAGCGCCGCCGCGACCGCCATCAAGGCGGCGATGGCGAGCAGCATCCCCGTATCCATCAGCCGCCGGTTACGCTCATGTGGCGCGCCACGGCGGGCTGGCGCGCGGCGATGTGGAAGTCGTGGCCCTCGGGCTTGCCCGCCATCAAGGCGTCGAGCGCAGCGTCCAGCGAGCAACCGGCGCGCATCAGGTCGCGCAGCTCGATCTTCTGGTCCTGGCCGAGGCAGCCATAGACCGTGCCGGTCGCGGTGACCCGAACACGATTGCAGCCGCTGCAGAAATTGCCGGTGAGCGGCGTGATCAGGCCGAGCTTCAGCCCCAGCTCCGCCACCTCATAATATCGCGCCGGGCCGCCGGTGCGGCGCAGCGACGGGGCGAGCGTGAAGCTCTCCTCGAGCCGGTGCTTCACGGCGTCGAGCGGGAGATAGAAATCCGTCCGGTCTTCCTCGACCTCGCCGAGTGGCATGGTCTCGATCAGGGTGAGGTCGTGCCCCTCCCCCGCGCACCAGCGCGCCATCGCCTCGATCTCGTCCTCGTTGAGGCCCTTGAGCGCGACCGCATTGATCTTGACCTTCAGCCCCGCCGCCTTGGCCACCGCGATCCCGTCCAGCACCTGCGCGAGGTCGCCGCGCCGGGTGATGTGGCGGAAGCGGTCCGGATCGAGGCTGTCCAGGCTGACATTCACCCGGCGGACGCCCGCCGCATGGAGATCCGCGGCGAAGCGGGCCAGCTGGGTGCCGTTGGTGGTGAGGGTCAGCTCCTCCAGGCCATGGCCAAGCCGTTTGCCGAGCCAGCGCATCAATTGCCCGATCCCGCGCCGCACCAGAGGCTCGCCGCCGGTCAGCCTGATCCGGGTCACGCCGCGGGCGATGAAGGCGTCCGCCAGCTGGACCAGCTCCTCCAGGGTCAGCAGGTCCGCGCGGGGCAGGAACGTCATCTGCTCCGACATGCAATAGCGGCAGCGCAAGTCGCAGCGGTCCGTCACCGACAGGCGGACATAGGAAATCCGCCGGCCGAAGCTGTCGATCAGGGGCGCCTGCACGTCCATGAGCCCAGTCTAGGCCGCTCCGGCGCAGAGGGCCAGTAGACGCGGACAGAACCACAAGCCGTCGCCCCGGACTTGATCCGGGGTCCACCTTGTTCCCACACGCCGGCAACAAAAGTTCGGTCCCGGACCAAGACCGGGATGACGAAAGGTGGTGCCACAGCTCAACCTCGCCGGTTCAGCGCAACACTCGCCTCCATCCTGGCAAGCTGCTCCGGCGTCGCCTCGGGCTGACCGTTTTTCCATTCGGCATAGTCCATGCCGTAGATCGCCCGGCGCGCCTCGTCGCGGGTCATGGGCGTGCCCGCCTCCGCCGAGGCCTCCGCAACCCAGTCGGCGAGGCAGTTGCGGCAGAAGCCGGCGAGGCCCATCAGGTCGATATTCTGCGCGTCTTGGCGATGGCCAAGGTGGGAGACCAGCCGGCGGAAGGCGGCGGCGGCGACCGCGTCGTCGAGCTCGTTGGTGCTCACAGCGCGATCACCACGGTCTTCAGCTCGGTATAGGCCTCCACGCCCTCGCGGGCCTGCTCGCGCCCGATGCCGGACTGCTTGTAGCCGCCGAAGGGCAGAGCCGGATCGATCAGCGAGTGGCAATTGCCCCAGACGATGCCCGCTTTGATCTTCGCAGCCAGCCGATGCATGTTGGCGAGGTCCTTCGTCCAGATGCTGGCACCGAGGCCATAGAGCGTGTCGTTGGCCGCCTTCGCCACCTCGTCGAGATCGTCAAAGCGCTGGGCGACCAGAACGGGCCCGAAAATCTCCTCCCGCACCACGCTCATCTCGGGATTCACGTCGACCATCACGGTCGGGTTCACATAATAGCCCCCGGGCCCGCAGGCGTCGCCGCCGGTCAGGATCGAGGCGCCCGCCTTCCGGCCCTGGTCGATATAATCCATCACCCGGCGCTGCTGCTCATCGGACACGAGCGGGCCCATGCGGGTGGTCGGGGCCAGGCTCGGCCCGGGCGCCCAATGCTGCGCGTTGCCGGCGACGCCCTCCACCAATTTGTCGAAGATCGAGCGGTGCGCGAACAGGCGCGAGCCGGCGACGCAGATCTGGCCGGAGTTGAAGAAGATCGCGCCGGCGGCGGCGCCGGCCGTGGCGTCAACATCGACGTCAGGCAGGACCACGACCGGGGACTTGCCACCCAGCTCCAGCGTCACCCGCTTCAGCGTGTCCGTCGCCGCCCGGTTGATCAGCTTGCCGACCTCGGTCGAGCCGGTGAAGGCGACCTTGTCGACATCCGGGTGACGGACGAGCCGGTCGCCCACCGTCTCGCCCATGCCGGTGACGACGTTCAAAGTGCCGGCGGGGAAGCCCACCTCCGCGACAAGGTCGGCCAGCCGCAGCGCGGTGAGCGACGTCTGCTCCGCGGGCTTCAGTACCATCGTGCAACCGGCGGCGAGGGCAGGGCCGATCTTGAGCGCAGCCATCAGGATGGGGAAGTTCCACGGTACGATCTGCACGGCGACGCCGACAGGCTCGCGGCGGACGTAGGCGTGGAAGGCGCCCTTTGGATAGGCCATCGGGTCGATCATCTCTCCGCCCAGCTTCGTCGCCCAGCCGGCCATGTAGCGCAGCACGCCGATCGCCTGCGGGACATCGACCATGGCGGCGATGCTCATCGGCTTGCCATTGTCGATCGCCTCCAGCTCGGCGAATTCGGCGGCGTGGCGCTCGAGCAGATCGGCGAGCTTCAGGATCAGGCCCTCGCGCCTGATCGGCGGCATATTGCTCCAGCGGCCGTCATCGAAGGCGGCGCGCGCCGCTGCGACGGCCCGGTCCGCATCTTGGTCCGTGGCGTCGACGAAGCGTGAAACCTCCCGCCCCGTCGATGGGTCGATCACCGGGATGGTCGCGTCGCCGGTCGAATCCACCCAGGCGCCGCCGATGAAGAGTTGCGGCTTGCGCGCCAGCGCCTTCTGCGCGGCCTCGGAATAATCCGGCTGCGCGCTGATGCGGGTCACTTCGTTCATGGTCGCTCTCCTCGGCTCGTCCGGCTGTTCTAGCCGAGTCGCGCCTGCATGTCAGGAAGCCGGCTTCCTGCGAATGACGGTTGACTGCGGGGCGCCGCGCGCCGGATCGTGGCCGAATGACGGACCGCCCGAAGATATTGCTCACCCGCCGCTGGCCCGAAGAAGTCGAGGCGCATCTGGGGGAACGCTATGCGGTGACGCTGCGCGACCCGGACGTGCCGATGAGCCGCGCGGAGCTCCAGCAGGCGATGCGCGACCATGACGCGCTTTGCCCGACCGTGACCGATCTGATCGACGCGGACATTCTGGACGTGGAGGGCCGGCGGGTGCGCTTCATCGGCAATTATGGCGTCGGCTTTGCCCATATCGACACGGCCGCCTGCCGCGCGCTCGGCATCAGGGTCAGCAACACGCCGGACATCCTGACCGACGCCACCGCCAATGTCGCGATCACCCTGATGCTGATGGCCAGCCGCCGCGCCGGCGAGGGCGAGAGGCTGTTGCGCGGGGGGCAGTGGGACGGCTGGGCGCCGACCCAGCTGATCGGGAGCGATCTGGAGGGGCGGCTGCTCGGCATAATCGGCTTCGGCCGGATCGGGCAGGCCGTGGCCGCCAAGGCGAGGGCAGCGTTCGGCATGCGGATCGCGTTTCACGCTCGCCGGCAGCCGGACGATGTGGGGGACGCGGACTATTTCGCCGATCTCGACGCGCTGGTCGCGGCGGCGGACGTACTTTCCATCCATGTCCCCGGCGGGGCGGGGACGCACCATCTGCTCGATCACCGGCGGCTGACGCTGATGAAGCCGGGCGCGATCCTGATCAACACGGCGCGCGGCACGATCGTCGATGAGGCGGCGCTGGCCGAGGCGCTGCGGGATGGCCGGATCGCCGCCGCCGGCCTCGACGTCTACGAACGGGAGCCAATGATCGAACCCGGCCTGGTTGCGCTGGAGAATGTGGTGCTGCTCCCCCATCTCGGCAGCGCCACGCGGGACACGCGGATCGCGATGGGCATGCGCGTCGCCCGCAATCTCGACGCCTATTTCGACGGTCGGGTCCCGCCCGACCACGTTGCCTAGGGCACCAGCCGCCGCACGATCAGCTGTGCCGCTTCCTCCGGCGACATCTCGGTCGTGTCGATCCGGATCTCCGGGTCCTCCGGCGCCTCATAGGGGCTGTCGATGCCAGTGAAATTGCTGAGCTCGCCCGCCCGCGCCTTACGGTAGAGGCCTTTCACGTCGCGCCGCTCCGCCTCGGCGAGCGGCGTATCGATGTGGATTTCGACGAACTCGCCCGGCGCCATCATCTGCCGCACCATCTCCCGCTCCGCGCGGAAGGGGGAGATGAAGGCGGTGATGACGATCAGCCCGGCGTCGGTCATCAGCCGTGCCACCTCGCCGATGCGGCGGATATTCTCGACCCGGTCCGCGTCGGTGAAGCCGAGGTCCTTGTTAAGCCCGTGGCGGACATTGTCGCCGTCGAGCAGGAAGGTGTGGCGGTTCATCCGCGCCAGCTCCTTCTCGACCAGATTGGCGATGGTCGATTTGCCGGCGCCGGAGAGGCCCGTGAACCAGAGCACGACCGGCTTCTGGTTCTTGAGCAAGGCGCGGGTGTCGCGCCCGATCTCGGTCTCCTGCCAGTGGACATTCTGGCTCCGGCGCAGGGCGAAATGGAGCATGCCGGCGGCGACCGTGGCGTTGGTCAGTTTGTCGATCAGGATGAAGCCGCCGAGATCGCGATTGTCCGCATAAGGCTCGAAAACGAGCGGCCGGTCAGTCGAGAGATTGGCGATGCCGATCGCGTTCAGCTCCAGCGTCTTCGCCGCCAGATGCTCCAGCGTGTTGACGTTGATCTCATATTTGGGCTGCTGGATGCTCGCGCTGACCATGCGCGTGCCGAGCTTCAGCCAGTAGGGACGGCCCGGGAGCATCTCCTCGTCGGCCATCCAGACGATCGTCGCCTCGAACTGGTCGGCGGCCTGGGGCGGCGCGTCGGCGGCGGCGATGACGTCGCCGCGCGAGCAATCGACCTCGTCCTCCAGGGTCAGGGTCACCGACTGGCCGGCCACCGCTTCGGCGAGGTCGCCGTCGAGGCTGACGATCCGCGCCACGCGGCTGGTCTTGCCCGAGGGGACGATGCGAACCGCTTCCCCCGACTTAACGCTGCCGCCGAGGACCAGCCCTGAAAAGCCGCGAAAATCGAGATTGGGCCGGTTCACCCACTGCACGGCCATGCGAAACGGCCTGGCCCGATCGTCCTCGCCGAGCGGGACGGTTTCGAGGTGCCCGATCAGGCTGGGCCCATGATACCAGGGCGTGTTGCCGCCGGGCGCCGCGATATTGTCGCCGGCCACGCCGGAGACCGGGATGGCGGTGAAAGCCTCGATGCCGATGCTGGAGGCGAAGCCGCGATACTCCTCGACGATAGTGTCGAAGGCGGACTGGTCGTAATCGACCAGGTCCATCTTGGTGACCGCCAGCACGATGTGGCGAATGCCGAGCAAGTGGACGAGAAAGGAATGGCGTCGGGTCTGGGTCAGCACGCCCTTGCGCGCGTCGATCAGGATCACGGCAAGATCGGCGGTCGAGGCGCCGGTGACCATGTTGCGGGTATATTGTTCGTGGCCCGGCGTATCGGCGACGATAAACTTGCGTTTCTCGGTGGTGAAGAAGCGGTAGGCGACGTCGATCGTGATGCCCTGCTCGCGCTCGGCGGCGAGGCCGTCGACCAGCAAGGCGAAGTCGATCTCCTCGCCCCGCGTGCCGACCCGGCGGGAATCCGCCTTCAGGCTGGCCAGCTGGTCCTCGAAAATCTGCCGGCTGTCGTAGAGCAGGCGGCCGATCAGGGTCGACTTGCCGTCGTCGACCGAGCCGCAGGTGATGAAGCGGAGGAGCGACTTGTGCTGGTGGCGATCGAGATAGGCCTCGACATCCTCGGCGATCAAAGCGTCGGGGCGGAAGGAGGAGGTCATCAGAAATAGCCCTCCTGCTTCTTCTTCTCCATGCTCGCCTCGCCGGCGTCGCGGTCAATGGCGCGGCCCTGGCGTTCAGAGGTGGTGGTGAGCAGCATCTCCCGGATCACATCGCTGAGCGTCGCCGCCTCGCTCTCGACGGCGCCCGTCAAAGGATAGCAGCCGAGGGTGCGGAAGCGGATCGAGCGCTCGACCGGCACTTCGCCCGGGCGGAGCGGGAAGCGTGCGTCGTCGACCATCAGGATCAGGCCGTCCCGCTCCACGGTCGGGCGCTTCGCCGCGAAATAGAGGGGGACGACCGGGATGTCGTTCAGCCGGATATATTGCCAGATGTCGAGCTCGGTCCAGTTGGACAAAGGGAAGACGCGGATGCTCTC
>Ga0070665_100001611_pt1 | contig 25963 bp, 22 predicted proteins | sample KBSS13metaG_FD_65862 | JGI IMG/M metagenome (GOLD analysis project Ga0070665, IMG submission 65862) | Switchgrass rhizosphere microbial communities from Kellogg Biological Station, Michigan, USA - KBS S1-3 metaG | ecosystem: Host-associated > Plants > Roots > Rhizosphere > Soil ... | reverse complement strand
CGCATCTCGCAGGGAAAGATTCGGGTTCAGAGCGATCCGGTGGATCTGCTCGACGCCGTGCGTAACTGCATCGAAGACCAGACTTCCACGCTGGAACAGGGCAACCTGCACCTCGCGCTGGACATGCCCTCGGAACCTCTGCGCGTGCGCGGCGACTACACCCGCATCTGTCAGGTGTTCGGCAACCTGCTGAACAACGCCATCAAGTTCACGAACGCCGGCGGAACGATCCACGTCTCCGTTCGTCCGGACGCGCGATCGAACGAAGCCGTGCTGGACGTGCAGGACACCGGCGTCGGGCTCGACCCGGCGCTGATCCCGCAGCTGTTCCAGCCATTCAGCCAGGGCGCTAATGCGTACACGCGCACGACCGGGGGCCTCGGTCTGGGCCTGGCGCTCGTCAAAGCGCTCGCGGAATTGCACGGCGGGTCGGTCACGGCGCAGAGCGCCGGACCGAATCAGGGCTCTCAGTTCACGGTGAGATTGCCGCTAGCCTGAGGAGCCCGCGGCGATTCGCTGCGCCTCGATCACCGAAGTCTTGCTCGTCTCGCGCATCTTCAGGAAGACGATGAGGGAGACGGCGATGCACGCGCTCACGTACCAGTAGAACGTAGTTTCCATGCCGTGGTTCTTGAGCCAGTACGCGATAAGCTCGGCCGTGCCACCGAACAACGAGATCGCGATCGCCGAGGGCAATCCCACGCCGATCGAACGGATTTCCGCGGGGAACAGCTCCGCCTTCACAATAGCGCTCAGCGCCGTGTAGCAGGAGATGACGAGCACGGCGACGAAGATGAGCGCGCTCGCCGTGTACGGATCGGTCGCCTTCGAGATCGCCATCAGCAGCGGCACGTTGCCGAACGTACCGAGCACGCCGAACGCGATGAGCACCGGCTTGCGCCCGATGCGATCGGAGAGCGCGCCGATCACTGGCTGCATCAACACGAACGCGAGCAGCGTGACCGTCGAAATGATGGTCGACTGCTCCTTCGTGAAGCCGACGGTCGTCACGAGATACTTCTGCATGTACGCGCTGTAGGTGTAGAACGCGACCGTTCCACCCATCGTCATGCCGGCCACGATCCCGACTTCCCGTGGGTGCTTCAGCAGGAACTTGATCCCGCCCGCTTCCTTCGACTTGCTCTTCGAATGCAGGAACGCATCCGTCTCGGGCAGGCGTTTTCTCAGCCACAAGCCGGTGATCGCCGCGAGGGCGCCGATGGCGAACGGAACGCGCCATCCCCAGCTATCGAGCTCCTTCGGCGTCAGCAGCGCGAACTGCAGGATGACGAGCACGAACGCCGCGAAGAGCTGTCCCGAGATCAGCGTGACGTACTGGAAGCTGGAGTAGAACCCGCGGCGGCCCGGCGTCGCGACCTCCGCAAGATAGGTCGCGCTGGTGCCGTACTCGCCACCGAGACTAAAGCCCTGGAGCAGGCGCGCGATCACGAGCAGCACGGGCGCGGCGGCACCGATGGTCGCGTAAGTGGGCGTGACCGCGATGATCAGCGAGCCCGTGCACATCATCATGATCGACAACTGCAGCGCCGATTTGCGCCCATAGCGGTCGGCATAGCGCCCGAGCGCCCAGCTGCCGATGGGCCGGATCAGGAACCCCGCCGAGAACACCGCCGCCGCATTGAGCTGGCTGATGATCGGGTTGCTGTCGGGGAAGAACGCGTGTGAGAAATACAGCGCGAACGTGGCGTAGACATACCAGTCGTACCACTCGACCAGATTGCCGATGGAGCCGCCGAAAATCGCCCCGATGCGCCGCCGGACGTCCTTCGCGCCGCTCGCCCCTGCCGCCAGCGGCAACGCCCCCGCGGTCCCGGAGGCGGTGTTCTCATTCATTCTGGATGCCCTCGCCCGTTCGGCGGGGACTATACCTGCTTACTTCTGGCCCGAGGGCTCCAGCAGGGGCACCCGGAAGGTGGTGAGCACGGTTCGGATATCGTCGCGATGGGCGGTTATCCAGTTGTCGAGCGTGTCCTTCCATTCCTTCTCGCCGAACCGCACACCCATCGACATCTCATAGTCGAACTGGATGGCCGGATCGGGTCGGAACGGAATCGACACCCACGCATTGCCGCCCTTGTGCCGATCGGCGAGAAAGCCGGCCACCGGCCCCCACACCATCGCGACATCGATGTCGCCCTTGGCGAGATCGCGCTCGATGATGTTCGCGGGATGCTCGGTCGGGTCACCGCTCTGCTGCGCGTAGAAGCGCGCCTGGCTGATGAGCCCATTCTTCAGCAGCCAGTCGGTCGGCGGCGTTCGCGCGAACACACCGAAACGCAGCTTGCCCAGCTTCTCTTTCGGCAGCGTCAGCAGATCTTCGGGACTCTTCAGGTTCCGGTACTCGCTCGTTCCGGGCACCACCACCGCGTAGATCGAACGCATGTAGGGCTGCGTGGTGAGGGTGAGCTCGTAGCCCTTCGGCACGCCGATGATGACGTCGCACTTGAACTCGTGTGTCACGTCATCCTGCGCGCGCAACGTCTGGCGCACGAAACCCATTCGCTGCGGGAACCAGGTGTACTCGAGCTTGCGGCCGAGATCGCGGGCAAGTGCCTCGGCGATCTTGTTCTCGTAGCCGGCGCCGGCACGATCCGACTGCGGCAGATTGTCCGGGTCCGCGCAAACTTTGAGCGACGCGGCGGGAGCCTGCGAGAGCGCCGGCGATGCGGGAAGCATCGCGGCGATCAGCAACAGCATCCCTCGCGTAACGCTACTTGCCGGAGTCCATCGCGTAAACGTGACCCGGTTTGATCTTTCCATCGGACCGACCCTTCAGGTACGCGTACAAGCCTTCCCAATTGTCAGTGACCATCTTACTGGCACTGAAGGGCGGCATGCCCTTTTCGGGGCGGCCGTTCAGGACGGTCTTGTGGAAGTCTTCCTTGCTCAGCTTCTTGAGCGACTCCACGAGGGGCGGGCCGACGAGACCTTCCTGATTCGCGCCATGGCATCGCTCGCAAGCGAGCGCGCGCCACGTCCGCCATCCTGCGAGCGTTTTTGCATCGACCTTGTTGCCATCCTTGACGGTGTAGGGCGCAGGGGTTGCCGCGGAGCTGGCATCGGCCGCGGCCGCGATGGAGCTTGCGCCCAGTAAAACAACAACAAGTAATTTGCAGGCATTCATCTCGAAGCAGATCTCCTATAGCGACCCTGAAAAGGGCGGTGTGCCGCTCGCGGGGTTGGACGAGCGGCACACCGCTTTGGCGCAACAGGCGGTCGCGTGCCCGTTTCAGCTCACCGGTTGTTCATCGCCGTCGCACCAGCGCCACCCGTATCGGGCAGCGAGAACACGAACAGCGAGCCACCAAGGGTGGTGTACTTCGCCAGGTCTTTGTAGCCGCCCACGGCGCCCAGTCCTTCCGTATTACCCGCAAGTCCCGCGGCCATGCCGATGCCGGCCCAGCCACCGATCCCCGAGTACACGCCGACGAACTGCTTGCCGCCGTACTGGTACGTAAAGACGTTGCCGATAATTCCGGAGGGCGTCTTGAACTTCCAAAGCTCCTTGCCGTCCTTCGGGCTCACGGCTTTCACGTAGCCCTCGAGCGTGCCGTAGAACACGACATCGCCCGCGGTCGTGAGCGCACCGGACCAGACGGAGAAGCGTTCCGGCTTCGACCAGACGATCTTGCCGGCCGACGGATCCCACGCGATGAAGTTACCCATGCCGCCATGGCTGCCCGGCGTTGGGAACATCGTGAGCGTCGCACCGACATACGGCTGGCCCGCGGTGTATTCCACCTGGAACGGCTCGTACGTCATGCACACGTGGTTTGTCGGCACCATCATCAGGCCCGACTTCCGGTCGTAGCTCGCGGGCTGCTGGTCTTTCGTTCCCAGCGCCGCCGGGCAGATGCCCTTCACATCGACGTCGGGACCTGACGCATCCGTCGAGTATTGCTTCACGACAGTTGGCCGGCCCGTCTTCATGTCGACGCCCGAAGTCCAGTTGACCTTCGGATCGTACTTCTGCGCCACGAGCAGCTCGCCCGTCTCACGATTCATCGTGTAGGCGATGCCGTTGCGATCGAAGTGCACCAGCGCCGGCACTTTCTTGCCACCGATGGTGACGTCGATGAGCGGTACTTCATTGATGCCGTCGAAGTCCCACTCGTCGTGCGGGGTCATCTGATAGACCCACTTCGTCATGCCGGTATCGAGGTCGCGTGCCCAGAGGGTCATCGACCATTTGTTGTCACCCTTGCGCTGTGACGGATTCCACGTGCCCGGGTTGCCGCTGCCGTAGTAAACGAGGTTGAGCTTCGGATCGTAGGAGTACCAGCCCCATGTGGTGCCGCCACCCAGTTTCCACTGCTCGCCCTGCCACGTCTTGATCGATGAGTCCTTGCCCACGGGCGCCATCTTCCCGTTGGTCCAGGTCATCGTCTTGTTCGGATCCATTATCAGGTCGCTGTCGGGGCCGATGCTCCAGCCCGTCCAGACCTTCTTGCCGTCCTTGATGTTGTACGCGATCACGCGGCCGCGGACACCGAACTCACCACCGGAAATGCCGGTGAGCACTTTGTCCTTGAACACGTGCGGCGCATTGGTGTTCGTCTCACCGATCTTCGGATCGCCGTTCTTCACGCTCCACACCACCTTGCCCGTGTTCGCGTCGAGCGCGACGAGCGTGGTGTCGGCCTGTTGCAGGAAGATCTTGCCGTCGCCGTAAGCGAGACCGCGGTTCACGGTATCGCAGCACATGACGGGAACGACATTCACGTCCTGCTTCGGCTCGTACTTCCACTTGTACGTCTGATCCTTGAGGTTGACCGCAAAGACGTTGTTCGGGAACGGCGTGTGGATGTACATCGTGTCGCCGATGACGAGCGGCGAGCCCTCATGGCCACGCAGCACGCCTGTCGACATCGTCCACGCCACCTGCAGCTTGCCAACGTTGCTGGCATTGATCTGGTTCAGATCGCTCCAGCGGTGGTTGGCGTAGTCGCCGGCCTGGGAGGCCCATTGATTTGGGTCTGCCATCCTCTTTTCGAGATCGGGGTCTGCCATCGCCGTGACGGACACAGCCGTCGCGGCGAGCGCAGCAACGCCGACCAATATGGAACGTTGCTCGTATCTCATATCCCCTCCGGGCATTGTGATTTCTGCGGAAATACGCGACCGCTTCCTTGCCTCTCACGACGAGTTGCGCGGGCATGTGTACACCTGTGTAGTCGAAGGGCGCAACACAATTTGAAGCTTCGATGCGCGCGAGCGTAGGATGCTCAGGAAACGCGACAACTCATTGATGGAATGCGCAAATGCCGGGAAAACACAGCGTCAGAAATGACACACATTGTCCCGCGCATGGAGCACCGCTTCTTGCATTACTGCTTTTGGTTAGCAGCGCGCACGCCGACACGCGCACCAACGATTTCCCAACGTTGGCACGCGTCGAATATGTGCAGGAATGCGTGAACCGCACGGGCGGCGATGCGAATCACATCTACCAGTGCTCATGCGTCGTCGATCGCATTGCAGATGCGATGTCGTACGACGAGTTCGTCGAAGCGTCCACGTACGCGCGTTACTCGACGCTGCCCGGCGAAGCGGGCGGCATCTTTCGCGATACAGACGAAGCAAAGAAGAAAGCGAAGAACTTCAGGTCAGTCGAAGCTGACGCTTTTCGCGCATGCAACCTCAAGCTGCCGGGCCCGTAATTAGCGCGATACAGCAACGCCCCACGGCGAGCCGCCCGCCGGAATCGTTTTGATGACCTTGAGCGTGGCGGTGTCGACGACACTCACATCGTTCGATGGGCCGTTGGCGGTGTAGAGAAACTTGCCGTCTGGCGTAAGCGCAAAGCCCCACGGGCGCGAGCCCACTTTCACTTCACCCACCTGCTTCGGCGTGCCGCTCACATCGAGCACGACAATCTTTCCGCCGCGGCCTGTACTGGCATAGAGACGGTTGCGTTTCGTGTCCAGCTTGACCGCCATCGGGCGATCGTTGGCGCCGAGCTGAAGGATGCGCTCCACTGGCTCACCTTCGGGCACGCGAATGCGATACAGCGCGCTGTCGAACTCGCCCGAGATGTAAGCGATCTTGCCGTCAGGTGTGAACGCTGCGTCGCGTGGGCGCTTGCCGACGACGACATGCTTCACTTCCTTCAGCGTTTTCGTGTCGATGATCGAGACGGAGTTGTCGGACTCGTTGGTGACGAGCGTGTACTTGCCATCAGGCGAGACGCGCACGCCTTCCGGCTCCTTGCCGACCGGGATGCGGGAAACAATCTTGCCGCTCTTCGTATCGAGCACCGTCGCCGTCGCCGAATCTTCATTCGCGACGTAGAGGCGGCCGTCCGCAGCGAGATCGAACTGCTCGGGATCGGAACCCGCTTCGAACACCTTCACCACTTTCATCGTGGTGGTGTCGACGGCGGCCACGCCGTCTGCCTTCACATCGCGACCGAGCTTCGCGCATTCTTCGTCGGGAACCGAGGGTGGGCACTTGGGCAGCCCGGAAAGCGCCACGTACAGCGTCTTGCCGTCGTGGCTCAACTGGATGCCGCGCGGCCGCTTGCCGACCGGGATGGTGGTGACGACTTCGTTCTTCGCCGTATCGATTACGGTAACGGTGTGACCGTCTTCGTTCGAAACGTAGGCGCGATTCGCATACGCCGCGACGGAAGCAGTGAGCAGCACCATGGCGGCCATCGCGGCCTTTGGATTCATGAAAATCATGAGATCCTCGCAGCAGGGACACTGGGCGATGGAGGGCCGCGGACGCAGATCGTTCGCGCAGCGGCGCAACGAGGTGCGCCGCTGGCCACGATGCGGGCGCGGGCACCGGGCGCACCGCGCGGGACGGATCAGCCGAGCTTGACTTCGCTCAACTGAATGGTCGGCGCCTCGCTCGAATAATTCGCGACGTCATTCTGGATCTGCGAGGCGACCGGCCCGAACGCCGTCTGGAACGACTCGACGGAGTCGAACCGCAGATGACACAGCACGGAGAAGGCCGCCTTCTCGCCCGGCGCGCCGCCGCCCAGCCCCTGTTCCACGACGACGCCCTTGAGCGCGCTCCCGAGAACCCGCTTGACCATCGGAATGTGCGAGGTCAGGTAATAGTTCATGTCGAACTTCGCACCGTCTTTGTTCGGGTAGATGACGTTCACGTTGATCATCGGTGTTCTCCTTCATCGCGAGTGCAGCTGGGGCACGCATGCTAGGCGCGATGCCGGAAAAAGAAAACGCCGGAGCAGCGAGGATCCGCTCCGGCGTCAAAGTGCGAAAACGGTTGACGCGTTTTGCGTCAGCTGCCCGTGATCGGCGTGAGAGTCAGCTCGACGCGGCGATTCTGCTGCCGGCCGTCCGGCGTGTCGTTCGACGCGATCGGGTTCTTCTTGCCGTAACCGGCCGTCGCCACGCGCTGATCCGAAACACCCTTGGTCTCGAGGTACTTGCCGACCGTGGCGGCGCGACGCTCGGACAACGTCTGGTTGGTCGAGTCGGACCCGACGCTGTCGGTGTGACCGGATACGTCGATGATGGTCTTGTCGTATTCCTTCAGGACGAGCGCGACCGAGTCGAGCACGCCGAAGAAATTCGCGTTGAGGTCCGAGCTGCCGGTGGCGAACGTGATGTTGCCCGGCATGTTCAGCACGAGGTTGTCACCCGAACGGGTGACGGAAACGCCGGTGCCCTGCAGCTGCGCACGCAGCTTGGACTCCTGGCGATCCATGTAATTGCCGACCGCGCCGCCCGCGAGGGCGCCGACGCCCGCGCCAATGAGCGCGTTCTTGCGATGAGCCTTCGCGTCGCCACCGGTGAGCGCGCCGACGGCAGCGCCCGCGAGCGCGCCGATCCCGGCACCCTTGGTGGTCTTGCTCACCTGTTTCTCGCCCGTATACGGGTCGGTGGTCATGCAGCCCGTGAGCAGGCCAGCGACCGCCGCCACCAGCACACCAGTGCGCAGCAAACCGGGATGAGTCATTTCCGAAATCTCCTTAGGAACAAGCAGCGAGGTGCGAACGCTACGCGAGCCTCCGGCCGGGTAAAGCAGGGCTTTCCGAGCATGAGCAGGAAGTCACAAAACGCGGCGGAAGGAACCTCGACCGTGTCGCCGAATTGAGTCAAATTGGAGCGACGTCACATTGTCATCTCGAGAGGGTAGCCATGCCGCGCGCGATCTGGACCGGTGCCATTTCCTTCGGGCTCGTGTACATCCCTGTCCAGCTTCACTCTGCCTCGCATACGAGCTCGCTCGATCTCGACCTGCTCGACAAGAACGACTTCGCGCCGGTCGGCTATCAGCGCATCAACAAGCGCACCGGCAAGGTCGTGGAGTGGGCCGACATCGTGAAGGGCTATCAGTACGAGAAGGGCAAATACGTTGCGCTGAGCGATGAGGATTTCCGCCAGGCCAATGTGAAGGCCACGCAGACCATCGACATCCAGCAGTTCACCGATCAGGCGAGCATTCCGCCGGAGTATTTCGAAACGCCCTATTTCCTCGCACCGGGCAAGGGCGGCGCGAAGGTGTATGCGCTGCTGCGCGATGCGTTGAAGAAATCAAAGAAGGCTGCGGTGGCGACGTTCGTGATGCGCGGGCGGCAGCATCTGGCGATGGTTCACCCGAACGGCAGCGCGCTGATGCTCAACACGCTGCGCTTTGAGGAAGAGGTTCGTTCAGCTGACGACCTGGATCTGCCAGCCAAATCCGCGGGCGTGACGCCGAAGGAACTCGCGATGGCGGAGCGCCTGATCGATGACATGACGGGTGAGTGGAAGCCGTCGGAGTTTAAGGACACTTACAGCCGGGATTTGCTTGCCCGGGTGAAGGAGAAAATAAAGGCGAAGGAAACACACAAGCTCACACCGGCCGAGAAGACGCGGGAGCCGAAGCAGAGCGCACAGGTGATTGACCTGATGGATGTGCTGAAGAGGAGTCTCGAGCAAGGCAAGGGAGCCAAGCGTGCGCCGGCACGCAAGCGGACGACCCGGAAGCGCAAAAGCGCCTAAAACGTGATCGGCCTCGCGAGGAACTCGTCGGTGCCGAAGAACATCTCGAAGCCGACGCCCACACCCCAGCTCGGTTTGCGCGGCTGGTCGGGATATTCCTTGGGCCAGGTGAGGCTCGAGCGTATTTCCATCACGAGCCAGTCGCGCATCACGGCTTGCCGGTATGCGGTTTTGAAGCCGTATTCCTGCACCGGCACCGGGTTGTCGCTCTCGCCGTTCATGCCTACTTCGAACGCGATGGCGCGCCGATTCGGCAGGCCGCGCAGCGCTGTGATCGCTGAATATCCGTAGATGCCCTCGGAGCGTTGCGAGATCGACGCAGCGGTCGTCCAGCGCAGCAGCCACAAATCGCGCAGGAACAGCTTCTCGAGATCCACGCGGGTCGTGACACCCGCCCTTTCGCTGTTCTGCCAGAACAGGGTCTCACGCAAGCTGAGAAGTCCCGACATCGAATCGCCGCGCTCGTAGACGTAGCTGCCCTTTACGTACGGGTCGAGCGGAAAGCGCAATCGGATACCTGCGCCCGCGTCCCAGCGGCTGCCCTGTCTGGGCGGCGTGCGATACGAAATGCCGGCGAGCGTCTGCTCCTGATCCATCGGACCGTACGTGCGTTGCAGGGCGCCTGAATACGGGCTGCTCTCCGAGACGTACTCGTCGCGATCGACGCGCCCGACGAAGGCGTTGAAACGCTCGTTGAGCTGGGGCAAGGGCAAGTCCACGCGAAAACGCAGCTTCGGCTGGAAGCCGCGAAACTCGTCCCACAGCAGCGCGGGAGTCAGGCTGCCCTGGGCTCCCTGATATTCCTCGGGCTCGTGATCGGAACCGAACCAGCGATCCACGTGCATGGCGGATTTCCACACCGTGTCATAGACGCTCTCCTGCACGTGATCGAGCCACTGGTCGTCGGTTGGAGGCCCCTGAGGCTCGCTTTCCGCGGGCGTGGGCGGCGGATTCGGAACGGCCTGCGGTTTACCCGGCGTCGGCGCCTGCGCCAGCGCAAGCCCGGTGAAAGCCCAGGCGACGCACGCCAGAAGCAACGGCATTCCCGAATTTCTGATAGCTCGCATCACGCGAAATCAGGCCCCCATGAGGTGGTGACGCTAAACCTTTCAAACTGCAGGAACCGTGTCCAAAGTCCCCGCTCACCATAGAAGAGCGCCAGCGGGGCTTTTGTTCCGCTATTGGGCCGAGGCAAACAGGCAACACGATGCGGACTTTGTGGCAACCCTGCCACCCAGCCAGACATAAGCGAAATGGGGAATCGCCCCGCGATTCGCGGGGCGCAGCGTGTTCAGTGAACCGCTTGTCTTGCGGCGTCGTTCCGCCGCGCCGTACGCGCCTTGCGGCTGACGGCGTCTCGCAACGTGTAACGATCGAGCGGGCCCGCTTCCATTCGCAGCGGCGCCTGCGCGGGCACCGGATCATGCTGGGCATCGGGCGGCTCGTGGTACTCCGGCGTGTTTACCGCTTCGATGAATTGCAGCTCGACCGGCGTATCGGTTTCTTCGGGCGTGAGGAATAGCCCAGCCTCGCGCGCCTTGTGTCCGAGGTCAGCGCGACTCGTGATCATCGTGAGCGGCACGCCGGCAAGCAGACCGGCGAGCACCGGTGCCATCCACCAAATAAAGGCCGGCGCAAAGGCGAGGATCACCGCGCCCCACACGAGACCCAACGCAATGTGCCACTTCATGCGCGCAAACGCTTCGCGGAAGCTGATGCCGCGATCGTCGCGCGGCTGCGCATCCCAGCGCACCACGTGGCCCATCAGGGTTCGAATCACGAACGTGGAATGGAACACCATCATCGCGGGCGCGAGCAGCATGCTGAAGAGCTGCTCCGCGAGCACACCCGAGAGAATGCGCCCCGTGCCGCCGAACGCCTTGCGGTCCTTCTTGTTGAACAGCACCAGCAGCGCGCCGAGCACCTTCGGCAGCAGCAGCACGACGATCGTGATTGTTAACAGCATCGCGATCTCGCCCGTGCGGTACTCCGGCCAGGTCGGGAACAGCGAGTAGGTGCCAGGCTCGAAATACTCGTAACCTTCGAGCGCTTCCTTGCACGTCACGAACGAGCTCAGCAGCAACACCGCGAACCAGATGGGCGATGTCGCATACGCCATCACGCCCGTAAGCATGTGAATGCGGCTCACCCAGTGCAGCCCCTTGAGCGGCATCACACCGAGGTGCTGCAGATTGCCCTGCGACCAGCGCTGATCGCGCACGGCGAAATCGAGAAGGTTGGAGGGCACCTGCTCCCAGCTGCCTTCGAGGTCCGGAACCATCCACACCTCGTAGCCAGCCTTGCGCATCAGCGCGGCTTCGACGAAGTCGTGGCTCAGGATCTCGCCGCCGAACGGCTCCTTGCCGGGCAGCTTCGGAAGCGCGCAGTGAGTGGCGAACACCTGCGTGCGAATGATGGCGTTGTGGCCCCAGTAGTTCGATTCGCTCAGCTGCCACCAGGACAGGCCGCTGGACAGCATCGGCGAGTTGAGGCGTGCCGCGAACTGCTGAAGACGCGCAAACAGAGTCTCGCGTCCGGCGGGCGCTGGAAGCGTCTGAATCAGGCCCACCTGCGGGTTGGCATCGAGCAGCTTCGCGAGCGTGACGACGGCGGTGCCGCTCATCACGCTGTCCGCGTCGAGCACCAGCATGTTCTCGTAGCTGCCGCCCCACTGACGCACAAAGTCCGAAACGTTGCCGGCCTTGCGACTGATGTTCTTCTCGCGACGGCGATAGAAGATGCGGCCCTTCGCGTCGTGCTTGCGCACGAGCCGCTTCCAGACGATCTCTTCCTCGGCCGCGATCTCGGGCTTGCGCGTGTCCGACAGGATGAAGAAGTCGAAGTGGCCCTGCTCAGGAAGCTTCTTGAGCGAGGTCCAGATCGCGTCGACGCCGGCCGCGAAGTGCTTCGGATCCTCGTTGTAGACGCACATGATAAGCGCCGTGCGGCTCTTCACCGACTGGCCGTCGACGTCGCTCGGATGCATGAACGCGCGCGGATGCCCGGTGAGCCGGATGATGAAGCCGGCGATCGCCGTCCAGAACGCGCCCGCGATCCAGGTGAACAGGACGAAGAAGAACACCAGTGCCAGACGTTCCGGGAACGTGAGCCCGTTGGCGTTCAGGATGTCGAGCATCAGCATGCTCGCCAGGATGGCGCTCGAGAACGTGAGACCGAAAAACACCAGCCGGCGGCGCAAGGCCACGGCCTTCAGGTGCGTCGCTCTCATATCTGCGGACTCCACAGGTAACTCCACGTTTCCGTCAGAGCCTCGCCGTACAGGGTGAGATAGCAGCGCAGGTCCACCGAGCCGTTGCCCTTCGGATTGAGCCGGAAGGCCACGCGCCATGTGCCAGTGCCGGGAAGCTGTTCCACTGTGACTGAATCAACGTCCCCACCGTTCGCCTTTACCTCAGCCCTGACGGGCTGGGCACCATTCAGACCTTCGAGATCGCCACCCGCAAAATCGATGAGCACCCGGCGGGAGCGGCTCGAAGGATCCTCGTATCCGCCCACGCCGGCGTTCCCTACCCGGGTAGCAATCACCTTGCCGCCGGGGGGCCAGAACACCGAATTCGAGAACGCATTGATCAGGTACGAGTAATTCACCTGCGCGCCGGCTTGGACTGAGCCTTGCGGCACCCAGTACGCCACGATGTTGTCGTGGATTTCTTCCTTCGTCGGCAATTCCACCAGCTCCACGCTGCCCTTGCCCCACTTGCCGAGCGGGGTGATCCAGTAGCTCGGGCGGCGTTCGAACCGGGACTCGTTGTCCTGGTAGTTCCTGAAATCGCGGTCTCGCTGAGCGAGGCCGAAGCCGCGCGGGTTCTCGTCGACGAAATTGGTGATCACCGGGTCCCGCGGGTTCACGAGCGGACGCCACAGCCACTCGCCTGCGCCGTTCTGAACCATGAGCCCGTCGCTGTCATGCACTTCGGGGCGGAAGTCGTCGAACTTGCGGCCCGCCGGGTTCTCGCCGTACAGGAACATCGACGTGAGCGGGGCAATACCCAGCTTCTGGATCGCCCGCCGCGGGAAGATATGGCTCTGCACTTCCACGTTCGTGACGCTGCCGGGACGCAGCTCGAACCGGTACGCGCCGCTGGCGCTCTTGCTGTCGAGCACCGCATAGATCACGAGCGAGCGATCGCCCTGCTTCGGGCGCATGAGCCAGAAATCTGTGAACGCCGGAAATTCCTCGCCCTTCTCGGTCGCGGTGTCGATCGCGAGACCGCGCGCCGACGCGCCATAGCCCTGGTTGCGGCCGAGGGCCCGGAAATAGGACGCGCCCAGGAAGGCGACGACCTCGTCTTTGTAAGCCGGGGTGTGCAACGGGTAATGCACGCGGAACCCCGCGAAGCCGGTCTCGGGCGGCAACTGGCCGAAGGAGGGGTTTTTGCCGAAATCGAACATCGAGGGGCTGTAGAGAATCGGGCGCACGCCCGCGTCGCTCACCTCGAACAGGTTCACGCGCCGATCGAAATTGAAGCCCCGGTGAAAAAGCTGCACTTCGAACATCGACTGACCGCGCCAGATTGCATCGGCCGCGCGATAGCGGATGTCCCGGTACTGGTCGTAACTGAGATTTGCGATTGCCGGAGGCAGCTTCGGCGAAGTATCGGCGTAAGGCTTGGCGGCGCGGTCGCGAGCAATCTTGTCGATGGTCGCGAACGAGAACGGCGCTGGCTGGGGCGCCGACTGGGCATCGGCCGGTCCTCCGGTCGCTTCGGTCAGCAGGATGGCTGCAATCACGGCAAGTGATTGAAGGAGTCCGCGCGACACTCAGCCCTCCCGACGAACGACGGCGGGCAGTGTGTCACGGCCACGCCGGCCACAGGTCTGATGCGCGTGTAAGACGACGCCGACAGCGGGATACCCCGAAATCCGGTTGCTACTCATAGTGCTTGCGATTGGAAGGCGCATCACGAACGCCGGATGCACGAAGCGCGGTACATGGAGACGGCCCGGGGCCGCAACAAGATCCCACAAACTCAACGGCCTGCAGTATACCGGGCTCGCTTGTCGGACACGCAGGCAACGCAACCCGGATCCCCACGCGTTCGGGGGATTGCGGCCCTGAATATGTCCGCGGAGGGTTGCCCGGGGGCGGAAAAACGCCCGCCAGCCGGCCGACGCGGGTGGCCGCAACGGCCTGGCCGGCGGGCCAGGGGGATCAGAGCCGGAAAGCCCCGGCGCCCGTGAGCGCCCGCGTATCGACACACCGGCAGTCGCGACCGCCATCGAGCCGGGTCGACTTCTCGCAGACCGCCGTGGCGTTCATCGACGCGCACGAGGCGGGACCGCGTTGGGACTGCTGGTTATCGAGCGCGTCGAGGATCGACATCTGCTGGGTCGCAGGATGATTCGCGCAGGCACCGAGTACGCCGGCCACGCCCAGGACGGTAATCCAGGCGATTCCACACGTGAGCTTCCAGCCGTTCATGGTGGGCTCCTCCTGCCAGAAACAGTGAGCTGGCAGTGCCGGTGTAGATGCGACGAACGTGCTTCACGTTGCGTCAAACCTTCACATTTCTTGTCTGGAGCAGCCGCAGCCACGCCCCGACCATGCCTGCAACAGCCTTTATCTATGCACTTGGGGCACGCCGCGCGCGCTGCTACCGTAACCCACCATGCTTGAACGACGCTCACGCGTACTCGTCGTCGATGACGACACCGAAATGTGCGCCATGCTCCGGGAGTACCTCTCGAAGGAACAATTCGAGGTCGCACTCGCGCACGACGGCTCTACTGCTTTGCGGCTCATTGATGAGACACCGCCGGACATCGTGCTGCTCGATGTCACGATGCCCAGCCTCGGCGGATTCGATGTGCTGCGTCGCCTGCGGGGCGACACGGACCTGCCTGTTCTGATGCTGACGGCGCGCGACGACTATTCGGATCGCGTGCACGGCCTCGAACTCGGCGCCGATGACTACCTGACCAAGCCGTTCAACGCTCGTGAGCTGGTGGCGCGCATTCACGCGATCCTGCGACGCGCGAAGCCGGCTGCGGCTTCGGAGACGCCCGAAGTGTTGCATCTCGGGTTGCTCACGCTGGAGACGGGGCTGCGTCGCACGAAGGTGGGTGAAGAATCCGTCGCGCTCACGGATGCGGAGTTCCGCATTCTCGAGTTGCTCGTGCGGAATGCGGGGCGCGTTGTTACGCGCAGTGAGATCACGCGGCGTGCGTTGGGGCGCAAGCGACTTGGGCTTGATCGCAGTGTCGACACGCACGTGAGCAACTTGCGTCGCAAGCTGGGACCGCAGATAGAAGAATCCACGCCGATACTCGGCGTGCGCGGGGCTGGCTACATGCTCGGCATGGGCGAAGACGCTGTCGCTCACGACGAAGCGACGAAGTAGCGTGAGAGCCTGCTGGGTCGTGGGCGGCTGACTTGCACAACTTTTTCACGCGCATTTTCTTTTCGTTCTGGGCGGTGATCGTGCTGATCGCCGCATCGGTCGCGGCCGTCACGGCGATCGATTTCGCGGCGTTCCAGGATCGGCCGACGACGGTGCTGCGCGCCGCGACGGAAGCGCTCAATCGCGATGGGGTCACCGGGTTGAGGGTGTGGCTGGCGGAACGCAATCGACGGCTGCCGCTGCAGCGGACGCTCATCATCGACTCCACGGGGAAAGACATTCTCGGCCAGGCCGTGCCGGATTTTCGGCGGCGGTTCATTTTGCGCGAGCGCGAAAGGGAGCGGGAGCTCGGGCAAGGGCCGGGAGCAGGTGGGCCCGGTGGGCCAGGCGGACTTGGCACGGGCGGGCCGCCCCCGGGCAATGAGTTTGGCGATCGCGGCAGGCCGCGCGAAGGTGAGCCGTTCGGGCCGCCGCCCGATGGCCCGCGCGGCGATCGCCCACGATTTGGCGGCGGGCTGCCGCGCGTGCTTCCGCCACCGGGGTCGGGTTCGTTCCTGGGATTCGGCGAGCAGCAGCGCTGGGCGCCTGCAATCCTCCGTGCCAAAGACGGCTCTGTCTTCCGCATGGTGTTCGACCCACCGCCGCAACGCGGCCCGTTCTCCCCACCCTTCTCATGGTGGGTTCGCGCGATGCTGCTCGGCGTCGCGCTCGCGGTAAGCGGCCTTGTCTCCTATCTGCTCGCGCGCTCCATCAGCACACCCGTGCGACGCCTGCAGGCCGCAGCACACACGCTGTCGGCTGGCGACATGGACGCCCGCGCAGGCAGTGAAGTCACCACGCGCCGAGACGAGCTCGGCGCACTCGGCCGCGAGTTCGACTCGATGGCTGATCGCCTCGGCTCGCTCATCGCTGCACGCCAGCGCCTGCTGCGCGACATTTCGCATGAGCTGCGCTCCCCGCTCGCACGCATGGAAATGGCGATCGGCCTCGCGCGGCAGGATCCCGGCAGCACGGCCGCCCAGCTCGATCGCGTCGAGCGCGAATCGGATCGGCTCGACCAGCTCATCGGGCACATCCTCGATTACGCGCGACTGGAGCGCGATGCCTCGACACTCAAGTTCGAGGACTTCGACGTCGCGGAGCTCGTGCGCCAGATCGTTCACGACGCCGAGTTCGAAAGCCAGAGTCCGCCGGAGCGGCTGCGTGTGACGTCGGACGACACTGTGACGATGCGCGGCGACCCGAGCGTTCTTCACTCGGCGATCGACAACGTGATCCGCAACGCGCTATTGCATGGCGACCGGCATCAGCCGATCGAAGTGACGCTGTCTAATGATGCGGCGGTCGTGCGCATCGCCGTTCGCGATCATGGCGCCGGCGTGCGCGAGGACGATCTGCCCCACATCTTCGAGCCGTTCTATCGCGCCGGCGCGAAGGATTCGAATCACGTCTCGACGGAAGGCACCGGTATCGGACTCGCCATCACGCAACGCGCCGCGGCGTTACACGGTGGCGAAGTCACTGCCCGGAACGCGGAAGGCGGCGGGCTGGTCGTCACGATCACCCTTCCGCGCACGAGATAAGGGCCCGCGAAGGCGCCGACCTCAGTGGTGATGCCCACCCTCGCCGTGCACGTGCCCGTGCGAGAGCTCTTCTTCTGTGGCGTCGCGAACGTCGGTGATCTCGACGTCGAAATTCAGGTTCTTGCCAGCAAGCGGATGGTTGCCGTCGATCGTCACCATGTCGCCCACGAGCCGCGTCACGACCACCGCACGAGGACCTTGCGGTGTCTGTGCCTGCAAGCGCATGCCGACTTTCACGTTCGCGATCCCCTGCAGCGCGCGCCGCGGCACCTGCTGAACGAGCTGCTTGTCGTACTCGCCATAGCCCTGCTCCGGCGTGACGCTCACGCTCACCTTGTCGCCGGTGTTCTTGCCTTCGAGCTCGCGCTCGAGGCCCGGCACCAGGTTGCCGTGCCCATGCAGGTACGCGATCGGATCGCCTTCACGCGAGCTGTCGATGACCTCTCCGGCGTCGTCCTTCAGGGTGTAGTGAATGGTGACGACGGAGTTCTGGACGATAGGCATGGGGGCGATCCCGGCGCTGCAAAAAGGGGGCGAGAGTTTACCGCGACTGCGTGATCTCGATGCGGACGATGCCATCGCCCGGCACGCCGATGGCGTACTTCTCCAGCGTAGCCCGGGCGGCGTCGGGCACCGGCGTGGGCAGCTTCGCGTCCACGCCGCTCAAGCCGAGCCGGTCGTAGCCGATGGCATCGACGCCCGCGGCGCGAAGCTCTTCAACGAGTTGCTGTTTGAGTGCAGCCGGATCGGCCGCATGAAGGCGCGCGGTCTGCGATGGCGCCGGGGAGGCCGGCGGCCCGCCCACGACACCCTGGGTCAGTGGCACACGGAACTGCCACCCGAGCACCAGCACACCGATGGCGATGGCGGCAGCCACCCACCCGCGGCCGCTGGCGCGCAGGCTCGACAGGAACGTCGCGCGCCGGGCGAAGGGGTCCCCTTCGAGCGCGCTCGGATCCACGACGCGCAGGTCGTCGAGCCCACGGGGGTCGCGTGATGAGGAGGCTTTCTCTTCGTTCACGCGCCCTAGCCTACTTTATCGACAAGAAGTCGCCTACGGCGCTTCTTGTCCGGGCCCTCGCTAGCGCGCGAACTCAGCCTTACGCGGCGGTGACGGCGGCGCGTCCGAGACGTTGCCGTTCACTTCCCCACCAGACAGCTCGCGCTTGATGCGCTCGTAGATCTCTTCGCGGTGAACGGGAACATTTTTCGGGGCGTTGATGCCGATGCGCACCTGATTGCCCTTGACGCCCAACACGGTCAGCGTCACCTCGTTGCCGATCATCACCGTTTCGCCCGTGCGTCGGGTCAGAATGAGCATCTATCGTATCCTCCGTACTCGCGTGGCGCAGGGAACGCCACAACTCGTTTTATGTTCTCGAATCGCTCGTCTCAATAACCGCTCGAGCTCCACGGAGCGCAAACACGCGGCGCACTCCATGAGATGCAGCTCGAACGCCTTCTGCGTGTCGGACGCCAGGCATTCCCACACATAAGAATCGATCAGATGGGCACAACCGCACCGCTTCAGTGCGGGCGCATTTATGACGACTTCTACTCCTCCGGATAGAGAAATGAGCATGGGCTCAATTCCGTTCCGTCGCAGCAGCGCGAAGATCCAGTGTGTAGAGCCCTTCGCTCTCGTGGACCTCGATCGTCGGCACACCCATCTGCAATTTCTGCAGCGCACTCTTCACATCGCGGGTATTGAACGCGCCACCGACCTTGATGCCGGCGATCTGCGGGTCGCGAATGAGAATGCGCTTGTCTGTATATCGAGTCAGCTCGTCGAGCACCGAGGTGATCGTCGCGCCCTCTTCCGGCAGCTGCAGCACGCCGGAGCGCCAGGTCACCGCGCGCAGCGCATCGGCCGAGTGCGGCTCGGCAACGAGGCCGATCGGGCGGTATTCGATCTGCTGGTTCGCTTTCACGCGGCGAACCCATTCCGGTTGAGACGGTCCCTGCGCGAAGCCGCGCACTTCGACCGTGCCTTCGAGCACCGTCACGACCACATCGCCGCTGTCTTTGCGATAGACGTTGAAGCGCGTGCCGAGCACGCGGATCTCGCTGCCATCCATCATCACCGAGAACGGCCGTGTCTCATCGTGCACGACGTCGAACAGCGCTTCGCCCGCGATGAGCTCGACGCGACGATCGTTGCCGCTGCCGAGCCAGCGAATCCGCGTGCGCGTGTTGAGATACGCGACGCTGCCTTCACTGAACTTCACGGTGCTCGTCTCGCCGGTCGCCGTGCTGTGCGACTCGCCGAAGATGCCGCGATTCTCGAGATAGATGCCGCCGGCGACGAGGCCGATGGCCACCGACGCGGCGAGGCTTGCGAATTTGAGGATGTTGCGACGGCCCGCGATCCGGGCGCTCTCGGCGCGACCTTCACCTGACGGCGAGATGAGTGCGCTCTGTGCGGACGGCGGCAGGCTCGCCATGAGCTGGAGCACGCCGACGGCGCGGCGATAGTCCATCTCGTTCTCTTCACTGGCGAGCAGCCATGCCGTGAAGTCGTCGCGCTCGGCGACGGTCACGGTGTCCGAGGCATCGGCCATACGGCGGGCCCAGAAGTCGGCCCGATTGCCCATGTCCGGCGGTCCAGTGTCATGCGTCGACATGCGAGACCTCCAGTGCCTCATTCCAGGCCAACCCAGTCGATGCCGTGGGCGGCAAGTCGCTGGCGGCAATGTGTGAGAGCACGGGTTAAACGCTGTTCCACTGCGCCGACCGTGATGTGCAGCTTGTCGGCGATTTCCTGGCGCGGCATCTGCGTGACGTAACGCATTACGAAAACCTGCCGCAGGCTCGGTTGCAGCTCTTCGATGATGTGCGTGAGGCGCTGCATGGCCTCATCGAGGAGGGCGCGCCGATCCGGTCGCGGCGCTTCGTCGGCCACCTCGTTCATCTCCACTTCGGCGTCTTTGGCCGCGGCTTCCACCTTCGCCTGCTTGATCCGGTCGATGGCGAGCTTGGTCGCCACGTCGAACAGCAGGGCGCGGGGGGAATTGACCTCGTTCGGCCGGCTGAGCCGGTACAGCTTGAGGTACGCCTCTTGGGCGACGTCCTCGGCGGCGTCCTTGCGACCCAGCATCCGCTCGAGGTAGCGCAGCAACTGGGGGCCATGGGCGCGCGAAAGCCGGCTGACAAAGTCGGCCGTGTTGCCTCGCGCCTGCAGGATGTTGATAACCGTGCCCATCGGCCCGTCGTCTGGATGTCCGTTACTCATGACCGTGGCCCGCTGAACCTCCCCTTAAGGAGAGTCGAGGGAAAGACCGGGATGACCACCCCTTGGACGGGGTCCGGCTCGGGAAGTTGCGCCTCGCCGCGACGAGCAGTTCGGGGGCGGCGACGGTGGGAGTTGCCGTATCAACCCGGACGAGGGACTCACTCTGGAGCGTCGCGTTGTGGGCGGCAGTATGTGAGATCGTTCGCGTTCTCATCATCGATGCACCCTGCGCGTCATGTGCGCAGACGTTGAGACCGATATGGATGAGACCGATTGGTGCGAAGAGTCCCCTCGTTAATTCGTATTCCTTGTAAACGTGCTCGCACCGAGCGGTTGCGTCCGCGGCGCGCATTCTCTGCAACGACAAACGTCAACACACATTCGACATGTACGTAGGCGACTACGGAGACGGAATGCGCGATGCTGTTTCAATCCGGTTGCAGGTTGCGATTCGCATGCCGATTTCGTTCGAAAAGCGCGCGCACCTTCCGATGCGCGGACCCACCGTCATGCCGACGCCGAGGTCCCGCATCAAACATTGTAAAACGCGTTGACGGATACATCCGACAACGTATATTCGACGTGTTCGATAGTGCGGGAGAACTAGCGATGAACGACGCAATGATTGCAGCTGAAGTACAAGGAGAAGAAGGCAAGGAAGCGCATGACTTCGTCGAGATGGGAAGTGTGAAGGAAGATACGAAGGGAAATCTTTCCGGGGATTATTACGACGGCGGTCTCGGCCGATTCAATCCTTGATAGTAGAGTGACGTGCGCAGCGCGAGCGCGCTGCGCACTCCTCTCTCGGGTTTACCAGGTTTTCTGGACCGAGAAACTCACCACGCGACCGAATGGCTCCGCGTTCGCCTGATCATAGCCCGCATCCCGATCCACAAACGGCGGCGCACGGTCGAACACGTTGCTCGCGTTCAAGCCGAACTCGAGGTCATCGAGCGCAGTGCCTGTTCCGGATGATGTTCGGTAACTCAGTCGCAGATTCACCGTCGTGAAGTCCGCAACCGGCCGCGTCGTGACAACCCCAGGGTCGGTATACGCACCAACACGGTCAATCGTCGCACTGGCGCCGAAGCCCGCTCGATCCCAATCGCGCTGATGCCAATCCAGGCTACCGCGCATTCTGAATGACGCGGGATTGCCCACGGTATCCAAGACGCTGACCAGAGGCGACGTGTCCGACGCCGCCTGACGCAGGCTGAAGACGTAACCCCCATTCAACCCCAGGTCGAACCGGCCGAAACGCGTGCGGAGAATCTGGTCGAGTTTCATGTCGAGGCCGCGTACACGCGTTTCCGCGAGGTTGCGGACCCGGAAGTCCACGATCGCGCCGATCGGTGCCGCCTCGCATTGACTCACAGTGGTGCCGCGATAGACGGGACTCTCGCAAGCCGCCTTAATCTCATCGCGCGTCGGGACGCGATTGATGACCGACGACCACTGCGACTCCTGCAGGAGAATATCGGTACGGGCCGCGGGGCCGGGTATGAGAATTCGATGATCGTAATTTATCGAGTAATAAGTCAGAGAGAGCGTCGCACCCTTGGCGAACTCAGGTGCAAAATCGAAACCCGCGGTCCAGGTCGAAGCCCTCTCCTCGCGAAGATCCGGATTGCTGCCTTCCAGGGCCAGCACCAGGGATGTCCCGTTGGCAGACTTGGGATCTCGCAAAGGGGCGATCGAGTTCGCGTTGTTGGACGTGTCATAGAGATCGACCAACTTCGGCGCTTTGAACGATGTTCCCCAGCTCGTTCGGAACTTGAAGGCTTTCGACGGAGCCCACCGCAACCCGACCTTCGGATTGGCAGTGCTGCCGAAATCGCTGTACTTCTCATAGCGTCCCGCGAGCGATAGCTCCAACCGCGGCGTCGCGCGCGGATCGGTGGGATTACCTACGAGAGGCACAGCCAACTCAGCGAACGCTGACTGAACGGATCTATCGAACCGGTACATCACGGTGGAACCGCGATCGAGCGATTCGTCTCGCCATTCTCCGCCGATGGCCAACTTCGCGGCGCCCGTCGGTAACGTGAATACAGTTCCGTCAGCGATCAGGTTCGTCGACTTGATCTCGGAGCGCGCCAGCAAGCGCAAGGTGTCGCGGAACGACTCGATGGTTGCGGCATTCGTATTACTTCCGTCGCCGAAGGGATCGAATGCGGTGAGCGGGTTGCTGTCGGCAAGGGCGGCGCGAAGCGCGACCTGATTCAAACTGTTTTGGCCGGAGTAGTGCATCGTCTCGCGGCCGAACGACTCGGACAGCTTCACATTCCATGAGTCGGAAATCTTTGTGTCGGCGCCCACAGTGCCTGAAAAAGTATTCGCCCGCGCCTTGAGGGACAGAGGACCTAGATCGTCCGCAAAGTTGTAGGCAACCGCGACGAAGGGCACTCCGGGGTACGGATTCACATAGAACGCATTCGATGGCGGGACGATGAGCAACTGGTCTGCAGCAAAGAAGTTCTGCTGAACGTCGCGGTGGCTGAAGCGGCCCTCCGCAAAGAGTTCCACGCGATCGCCGAGTTGCTGCTTCCCGTCGAGAAAGAAACTGTGCAGCTTTCGATCGGGAAGCAACTGGATGCTGTTATAGGTGTTGTACAAGTTGATCGAACCCGGCAATAGGTCCGACACCTCGAGCGACGTCCCGTTCTGGCTGGCAGGCAGGCCGTACGCCGGCGTGAACGTTCGGGGATCGAGAATATTCCCCGGATTGCTCAGATAACTGCGGTGGTCTGTGCCACCGATGGACCGCTTATCAGTACTCGCAGCGTAGTAGCGCTCTGACGCATCGAGCGCCGTGCGCTCTGAATACTGATAGGAGAACAGCAAGTTTCCGCTGTCCCACGTTTTGCCGAGCAACTGCCCGATCAGCTTTTCCTGAGCACCACCCGCGGCACTGCCAAATCGCATCTGCGTTTCGGCTCCATCGAAATCCTTGCGCATGATGACGTTGACGACGCCTGCGATCGCGTCGGAACCATACAGTGCGGCAGCGCCGTCGGGTAGAACTTCGATCCGATCAACAGCGTTCCAGGCGATGCTCGACACATCGACGAAGTCCCCATCGTAACCGGAGTAGGGTTGACGATGTCCGTTGACGAGCACCAGCGTCGCTCCGGCACCGAGTCCCCGAAGATTCACAGAAGAGCCGCGCGTGAAGTTGCCCGTGCCGCTGAGATCTTCGCTTGGCCCACCACCGAAGTTCATGGGCAACTCCTGCAACGCGTCTTGCACCGTCGCGTATGCAGTCTTCTTCATGTCCCTCTTCGTCACGAACTCCAACGGCGACATGATATCGAGCACGCCGCGAATCAACGTACCCGTGACGACAACCTCTTCTAGGTTCTGGTTGCCGAAGAGTTCAGTCGCCTCCTGAGTGCGAGCAGGCGCTTCAACCTGCGTCGACGCCTTCGCCACCTCCACACTCGGCGGCTCCGCACTCCCCGACTGCGTCTCCTCGCGCGTCTTCACCGTCGCGAAGGAAAAATCGGGTGTGAAGGTGAACTCGAGGTCGGTGCCGGCGAGCATGCGCTCGAGGGCGTCGGAGGCTTCGAGGTTGCCGCTCACGGCGTTGGTTTGCCGGCCGCGCACTTTCTCGGTGAGGTAGAGCATCTCGATGCGGGTCTGCTGCAGATAGATCTGCAGAGTCTTCGCAGCGTCGCCGGCAGGGATGTTGTAGAAAACCTTCGGGCCGCCGGCCCACGCGGTGGTGGTGGCGAGAGACGCGAGCACGATCAGGAGAGTGTTCAACACTCCCTGTCGGAAAAGACGCCGCGGAGACCCGAAGTCCATGCGTCCGCTAACCCTTTCGGTTTCTGGCTTCCCTGTAGCCGCATTGGCCCCAGCGAAGTCTGCCATGATTTCTCGCGTTCGAGCGAGAATACGTTGCGGAAACGGTGTTGTGACCCGCGCAGCGGGAAATACCTACGCTCTCCTTTCTGTGCAGAAATGTGGAAGCCATTACTGACAGCACCACTTTCTGGCCCACGCCTCGGCACTCAGACAGGCGTATAGCTCTGCGTTACCGCTACCCAACCGCGCCGGTCCCGGCTGAAGTGCTTCGGCTAACTGATCTCTTTGCACCAGTTGCTCCCGCACAAGATGACCGTCGAGCAGCATCTCGCGCGCGAATGTGACGTTGCGCACGAGGATGGCCTTCGCGTGCTCCTCCTGCCCGCCCTTGGTTTGCCTCGTAACGATACTGCGTGGCAAGTCATGTTCGAATGCGCGCCGCGCAATTGCCCGATCCCAGCCGCCACGCGTGAGCAGCCACGTGGGGATACGCATCGCAAGCTCCAGCAGCGGCTGGGAAAACAGTGGCGCGACGAACTCGGGGTCGGTATCACGCCCCAGCGGGTGGTAGTACTCCGCCGGGAACAGCAGTTGCCACGCATGAAAGATCTTTCCATTCAGCGCGCGACCGGGCGCGCGCAGCCAGGGGTGCACGAGACCGGAATCCCGGCTTATGTCGTGCACGACTTCGGCCCGCAGCACCGTTTTGCGGTTCGGCAGCTGATCATCCTGGAGGCTCCAACGACGGCCGGACACGCTACGGCGTGCAGCGCGCCCCAGCACACTCCATACCGAGGTGCGATCCATGCGTGCCGCATCCAGCGCGACCTCGAACATTGCAGGGCCAAACCCATGACTCATAAGAAAGTCAGTGGCTCCTAACCATGCCTGCGAGCGGTAGAACAGCTGATCGCCGCCGTAGCCGGAGAAAATCGCCTGCGCGCCTTGCTCCCGCGCCACGTCTGCCTCGCACCGGCCTTCATCGAGGAAGAAGAAGTAATCCATAGGGATCGGCGACTGCCGAATCCGTAACAACGGCTCCAAGCTGAGCAGCGAATTGCGCTCACGCTCGATGACCTCGCAGCCGCTGCCCTCTGCCGCTAACCGCGCGTAATGGCGCTCGTCCGCGTTGGACCCTGATGAATAGTAGTTGAGACATGCCATCTTCGGCCGTGAGGGGGCCTGCTTCAGACTGGCGAGGATGATCGACGAATCCAGGCCGCCCGACAGCAGATGCACGAGGCTCGGGTAGGACGACGCCCACGCGTGAACACAATCGTAAGTTGCACTGCGCAATGCGTCGGCAGCCTGCCTGGCATCCTCGATAACCTCGCCGGCCTGCGCGAGTTCGAGCGGATTCCAATAGAAGTTGCGGCTCACGCGACCGCCCCGATGCTCGACGCACTCGCCGCCGAGCACGCGCGACACTTCATTGAGCCCAGTCGACTGAATCTGGATCTGCGTGAGGCACAACATGGCCGCCACGTACTTCCAGTTCACGGAGAAGGCCTGGCCGTCGAGCCCCGACACGTCCTCCATCCGCGAGAAGTAGACGTGTACGCCAGACATCTCCATCGAGAAGCAGGGGAAGGTCCCTGTCGGGTCTCTCACGATCCGCGTCGTGCGCGATGCCTCATCACGCAGGAGTGCGACATAACGGCCCCAGTAACCAGAAATGAGACGCCGCCCGCCGCTCGCGTGAATCTTCTGCGACTCGTCTTCCGTGAAGGTCAACGGTGCACGCTGCGAAGTTGAGCCGGAGTGCCGTTCAAAGAGCGTGCCGAGCACCACGCCGCGTCCCCTGTGGAGCAGGCGAGCCTCACTCGACCCGGCACGAACCCCTGCGCAGAACACCCGCGCGCCGCGCAGATCCATCACCGGCTGCCATTCGGGCGAAGCATCCCGCAGGCGCTGAGCGAGCAGATCGGCACGCTCGCGTGCCGCCAGATCGAAATCGTCCCACACGAACGCGACGTATCGAAACACTGAGCCGCC